>MAAC01005949.1_pt1 | contig 58243 bp, 55 predicted proteins | sample 1115981 | NCBI WGS metagenome assembly MAAC01 (sample SAMN04961126, study PRJNA320927) | seawater metagenome | isolation source: sample BD02T64 sea water enriched with oil for 64 days | place: USA:Gulf of Mexico | collected 2013-07-27 | reverse complement strand
TGCATGGTCAAGATGCACATGGGTTGGAATAATGTATCGGACGGTATCAGCGGGAAGATTCAGGTCTGCCAGCGCTTCAGCAATAGCCACTGCCGTATAGGCTGTTCCAGTTTCGATAATGGCAACCTCATCACCCTCTACCATCAGGTAACAACAGGCCACACCAGGATTGATATAGCGGGCATCAATACAGTAAATACCGTAACCCAGGCTTTCCACAGGACTGACCATCATATGACCTCCACACAACAGGGCCGTTGATTTTGCTACAATAGCTGCCGGTTAAACAGCCAAATGGACAGATTAATGAGTTTACGACGTCTTTCACCTCTCGACGGACTACTGCTTCAGGTAGACCGCGCGCTGCGCACACTGGCTGTGGACGCACCTGCGCATGAGAGATCTTCTCCGGCCAAAGCAGCTACTGAGCAGGATCTTTCTGATGAGGAAAAGCGTCATGCTGCGGGCCTAATGCGGGTAAACCATACGGGTGAAGTCTGTGCGCAAGCCCTCTATCAGGGGCAAGCTCTCACAGCAAAATTGACCTCTGTTCGGGGCGAAATGGAACAAGCTGCTGACGAGGAAATTGATCATCTGGCCTGGTGCCAGGAACGGGTCAAGCAACTCGGAAGTCACTCCAGTGTCCTAAACCCCATCTGGTACGGACTATCATTTGGCATTGGCGCCACCGCGGGACTGATCAGCGACAAACTCAGCCTGGGTTTTGTGTCAGCTACGGAAGACCAGGTCTGCCAGCATTTGGAGCATCACCTCAAAGAATTACCGCCCAAGGATAAGAAAAGCCGTGCCATTGTGGAACAAATGCTCATCGATGAAGCAAAACATGCGCACTCTGCACTCAATGCTGGAGGCCTGAAATTTCCAGCACCGGTCAAAGGCCTGATGACCTTATTATCTAAGGCAATGACAGAAACCAGCTACCGCATTTAACTAAGGTTTTTTATTGCGGGTGTAAGCGAGCAGCCTTTTTTGCTCTTTCCTGAATTTCTCTGACAATACCCACAATTCTTTCTTTCACCCATTGGTGGGCTGGAGACTTAATGGTTCTGGCATGCTGCACCAGCACCACAGGGACAGTGCTATCGAAGTCCAGCTCTTCTGGGTAGGGCTTACGGACAATGTCGTACGTTTCCCCTTCAATTTTCAAGTCGTGCATGGTCGCCATCATCAAGCAGTCTGTCTGCCACAAAGCATCCATTGCTGTCATCAACTGGGTGGTGACCAAGCTTTTTTTCCGCTTCAATCCAAGCTTGGATAGCTCACGATCAAACCGGGTTTCTACCGCAGCTGAAACCACCCCTGACAAGAGTAGGTAATATTGAATAAAGGGGTACTCAAGCATTTCTTTCAGGGTGAGCGTTTCTTTTTTTGCTAGCGGATGCTCAGCCCTCATCCACACCGCTGGCGTGAAAGAACCCAATGGAGTCACATGGTATTCATCGGAATATGGCCTGGCAATTTCAATGGCAAAATCCAGTTCACCATCCCCCAGCACACGCTCCTCCTCATGAGGCTCACTGGTCAGTGTTAATGACATATACGGCGCTTCATTAATAAGCCGGCTGGTCAATGTAGGTATCACCTGAACAGCAATAAACTCTGCTGCCATAATGCAAATTTCACCTTCATAAGTCAGTGGGTCAAATTGGCTAGGGGCTACTAAGTCAGCCACACCCGATAACAATATAGGCAACTGTTGCCCCAGCTCAGTAGCTCTTGGGGTTGGTATCAACCCTCGGCCACTGCGAATAAAGAGAGGGTCATCAAATAATTCCCTAAGCCTCTGCAGGGTCTTACTCATTGCTGGCTGAGTAATAAATAATCGTTCTGCAGCCCGAGTAACACTTTGCTCTTCAATCAGCATCTGAAGTGCCACCAACAAATTCAGATCAACTCTCGATAATAACTTGGTATCCACAATACATGCCTTGTAGTTATGATAATCATTATCTTAATACATTTGAATCATGAGTGCATGATCCTTATATTACCAACAGTCCCAGTGAAGCTAAGTCTTACCAACCAATGTAGGTAACGACTTGGAAGCTTCACTAAGATCAAGTTTATATCTCTATACTCCCTCTATATCCCTTAAGGCAGCGCTAGCTGCCTTTTTTTTGCATGCCAAATGCCCCTCTCACATTTTGAGAATAGCCACACAGGCTTGCTTGTCCCGAAGAGTAGGTATTAGGCTCAGGACGACGACGCTAACAACAAGACCAGTTTTCAGACGCGGAAAACAATAAAAGCTGCTCTAGAGAGCACTTTTCAGGAAAATTGAATTCTATTCTGGAAGCTATTCTGAGAGCTATGCAGGTGATCGAATTTCGTAGCTGTGAGTAATGTCTACACCGCCCTTCGCCAACATAATCGATGCTGAACAGTATTTTTCTGCTGATAACTTCACGGCATTACGAACCATGCTCTCTTTCAAGCTATTTCCAGTAATCACAAAATGAAGGTGGATTTTAGTAAAAACTGAAGGTACTGCATCAGCGCGTTCTGCCTCAATCTCAGCAACGCAATCTATAACATCCTGGCGGCTTTTCTTGAGGATATGAATGACATCAAAGGACGAGCATCCCCCCATACCAATCAACAGTGTTTCCATCGGGCGAGCGCCCTGATTCTTGCCACCGTGATCCGGTGGGCCATCCATGACAATACTGTGACCTGTTTCTGACTCGGCAATAAATTTGGCGTCTCCACCCCATGTGATTTTTGCTTTCATAACACCCTACGTAACACCATAAATTTTAAAAGTAGACCCCAAAAGTGTCGAGAGCCTAACATAAATGGCGTGCTTTTAGCCGTAGAATCGGCTACCCGGCAGACACTTTTTGTCATAAGGAGCCGCATAACCATGATAAATTCGAGCTTGGCCGATGATGCTTTTGTGCCCATAATGGATTCTTTTTACACGAGAGATCGCAAGAGGGGAGAATCCGAGTTGGCACCGGCACCAATAACACCTCACATTCCTAATGTGGAAGAGTTCCTAGTTCACTGCCACCGCAGAAAATATCCTGCCAAGAGCACCATCATTTATGCGGGTGATCAAGGTGACACGCTGTCCTATATCATTAAGGGCTCAGTGACGGTTCTACTCGAAGATGACGACGGCCGTGAAATGATTGTCGCCTACCTCAACGCAGGTGACTTTTTCGGAGAGATGGGTCTGTTTGAACAAACCGACAGAACTGCCTGGATTCGAGCTAAAACCGAGTGTGAAGTCGGTGAAATCAGCTACTCAAAATTTCAGGAATTGTCCAAAGACCACCCCGAATTCCTGTTCGCGATTGGCATTCAAATAGCCGGGCGCCTGCGGGATACCACACGAAAGGTGGGCGACCTTGCTTTTCTGGATGTCACCGGACGCGTTGCTCGCACGCTGCTGGACTTGTGCAACGAACCCGATGCAATGACCCACCCCGATGGCATGCAAATCAAGATTACCCGACAAGAAATCGGACGTATTGTTGGTTGCTCTCGAGAAATGGTCGGGCGAGTCCTCAAAACACTGGAGGAACAGGAACTGGTTTCCGCAAAAGGAAAAACCATGGTGGTATTTGGAACAAGGTAACCAGACAAACTCATTGGTGTTCATGAGCACCAATAAAGAACACCACTAAAAAAGGCCTCAATTGAGGCCTTTTTTGCAGCAAACACTCAATCTTCTCCTGCAGCCTCAGTTAAACATCTCTACCAGCTTCAACCCAGGCTCATCAGCCCGCATAAACGTCTCGCCCACCAGGAAGGTATTCACATCGTGACCTCGCATAGCAGCCACATCATCAATGGTGAGGATGCCACTTTCAGTGACAACGATTCGATCATCCGGGATTTTATCCAACAGCCCAAAGGTCGTGTCCAACGTGGTATCAAAGGTGTGCAAGTCACGGTTATTGATGCCTATCATCCGATTATCAAGCAGCAGTGCCCGATCCAGCTCAGCCTCATTGTGTACTTCGATTAACACATCGATGCCCAGACCGACAGCCACACCATGCAACTCCTCCATCTGTGTCTGAGTCAATGCGGCAACGATCAACAGAATACAATCTGCACCCAACACATAGGATTCATAAATCTGATAGGGATCAACCACAAAGTCCTTGCGCAGCACGGGTAAGCGAGTCGCCGCCCTCGCCATTTTCAGATACTCGTCTGCACCCTGAAAAAAATCACGATCTGTCAGCACCGACAAACAGGCCGCACCGCCCTTTTCATAACTCCGGGCAATACTCACTGGATCGAAATCTTGACGGATCACCCCCTTACTTGGTGAGGCTTTTTTTACTTCTGCAATCACTGCAGCCATTCCCTGATCAATTTTTGCGACTATAGCATCAGTAAAACCACGGATATCACGGCTTTCCTGACATTGGTCCTGTAGCTGGCTCAATAAAATATTCGCACTTCGCTCTGCCACTTCTTCAGCTTTTCGAGCAAGGATTTTCTTTAAAACAGTAGGCGTGTTCAATGCTGTATTCATAACGACTATTCGGTTTCTTTTAAACAATGGGTAAAGGCAACAAGGTCACTAATTTTGGCTTTGGCCAAGCCACTACCAATAGCATCCTGAGCCAAGCTGACCCCCTCCGCCAAATCACCAGCAACTCCTGCGGCATAGAGTGCCGCGCCGGCATTCAGTGCGACCATATCAGAGGCTGAACCAGCGCTAGCGCCCTTCGATTTGCCACCTTTAGACTTATCAACTTTAGATAATGCCTGCTTAATCATCTCCAGGCTTTCTTTTGCATCGGCAACTTTCAAATCTTTGAGGGAGCCTCGGGTGATACCAAAATCCTCTGGCATCACGGAATATTCAGAGATATTGCCGTCTTTCAGTTCTACTACCCAGGTTTCAGCGGCAACACTGATCTCATCTAAGCCATCAGTAGAATGAACCACCAGCACATGCTCACCACCCAGCTGTTTCATTACCTCAGCCACAGGGCGAAGCCACTGTCGATCAAACACTCCCAACAGCATGTTCGGCACTTTCGCCGGATTGGTTAATGGCCCCAGCAAATTAAACACCGTACGCACGCCCAGCTGTTTACGTGGGCCAATGGCGTGCTTCATGGCGCTGTGGTGGTTGACTGCGAACATAAAGCCCACGCCCACCTCTTCCACACAGAGTGCCACCTGCTCCGATGTTAAATCCAGTTTGACCCCGGCACATTCCAGCAAATCGGCACTGCCACTTTTACTGCTTACAGAGCGGTTGCCGTGTTTTGCCACACTGGCACCCGCGGCCGCAGCCACAAAGGTACTGGCCGTGGAGACATTAAAAATACCCGAGCTATCACCCCCGGTGCCGACAATATCAACCAGATGCTCACCAGAGACTGACACAGAAGAAGCCAACTCGCGCATCACTTGGGCGGCACCGGTTATTTCTTCCACGGTTTCACCCTTTAGGCGTAAACCCACCAGAAAGCCGCCTATCTGGGCATCTGTGGCCTTACCAGTCATAATCTGCATCATGACCTCACGCATCTCAGTGGTATCGAGATCCCGGTTTTCCAATACTGCAGAAATTGCTTGTTGAATATCCACTGCTTAGCCTTTCAGTCAGCTTTTGAGAAAGTTTTCGAGCATATCGTGCCCGTTTTCCGTGAGAATAGATTCTGGATGAAACTGCACGCCTTCCACGGCGTACTCACGGTGACGGAAGCCCATGATTTCATCAACATCTCCACCTTCGGTCTGAGTCCAGGCGGTCACCTCAAGGCAATCCGGTAAGCCCGCCTGATCAACGATCAGGGAATGGTAGCGCGTTGCCTCAAATGGATTGGGCAGCCCCCGAAAAACACCCTTATTATTATGATAAATAGGGGAGGTTTTGCCATGCATCACTTCTCTTGCTCTCACCACTTTGCCACCAAATGCCTGACCAATACTCTGATGACCCAGACAAATACCAAGAATCGGGACTTTTCCAGAAAAGTGCTCAATGGTGGCCACAGAAATCCCGGCCTCATTGGGTGTACAAGGTCCAGGTGAAATCACTATTTTCTCTGGTGCCAATTCGGCCACCTCTTCCAAGGTGATTTCATCATTGCGAACCACCTTCACATCTGCCTTCAACTCACCCAGGTACTGAACCACGTTGTAGGTAAAGGAGTCATAATTATCAATCATCAATATCATGGTCAGGGCTCCTTAGACCACCAAGTCCGCAGCACGAAAGATGGCGCGCGCCTTGTTCATGGTTTCCTTCCACTCAAGGGCAGGAATTGAATCCGCTACCACACCAGCACCCGCCTGTACGTAAAGCTTGCCGTCTTTGATCACAGCAGTACGGATAGCAATCGCTGTATCCATATTGCCATTCCAACCGATGTAGCCCACTGCACCACCATAGACACCTCGCTTGACGGGCTCTAGCTCATCAATAATTTCCATGGCCCTAATTTTCGGAGCGCCACTTAAGGTGCCTGCGGGCAATGTGGCTCGCAGTACATCAATAGCACTCGTGCCGGGCTTCACTAGCCCGGTTACATTGGAAGTAATATGCATCACGTGTGAGTAACGCTCTACTTTCATCTGTTCAGTGACTTTCACTGAACCAATTTGTGATACCCGCCCAGCATCGTTGCGACCCAGATCGATCAGCATCAGATGCTCCGCGATCTCTTTGGGGTCATTCATCATGTCTTCTTCTAGTGCCAGATCTTCCTCAGGCGTATGACCACGGCGACGAGTCCCCGCAATGGGGCGTACCGTCACTTCACCATCTTCAAGTCGGGCCAGAATTTCCGGCGAAGAACCCACAATATGAAAGTCGCCCAAATCAAGGAAATACATATAGGGAGAAGGGTTGAGACAACGTAATGCCCGGTATAAGTTTAACGGCTCTACATCAAAATCCGTAGATAGCCGCTGGGACGGAACCACTTGCATGGCGTCACCCGCCAAAATGTAATCCTTCACCTTATCAACAGCGGCCTTAAAGTTTTCTTCACCAAAACTGGAAACAAATGCCGACTCATCTAGCCCCCCACCATTAAGGTTTACCGGAGGTAGCTCAGGTAATGGGTTCTTTAGTTTCGCCTCAAGGTCATCGAGCCTGGACTGCGCCTTGGTCCAAGCATTGGGCTCCTCGGCATCTTCATGCACCACAAAAATCAGTTTTCCCAGCAAATTATCAAAAATGACCACCTCATCAGAAGCCATCAATAAAATATCGGGGTTACCCAAATCATCCTCGGGCACCGAGTCTTTTAATCGAGGCTCCACATAACGCACGGTGTCATAACCAAAGTAACCCACCAGTCCACCCGTAAATCTGGGCAGCTGTGGTAACTCCGGCATTTGATACTGGGCATGGAAGTCTTCAACATCCTGTAAGGGGTCATCGGTATTACGTGATACCAGCACCTCACCTTCCCGCTCAATCACCAGCTTATCACCGTAAACTTTTAGGATAGTGGTGGAAGGCAGACCAATCAGGGAGTAACGCCCCCACTTTTCTCCGCCGTGTACGGATTCAAATAAGTAGGAATAAGGCCCGCGGGCCAACTTCAAATAACAGGACAGAGGCGTTTCAAGGTCCGCCAGAACCTCTCGTACCACCGGAATACGGTTATAGTTCTGCTCAGCCAATTCGGCAAATTGTTCGGGGGTCATGGTAATTCCCTTGCGCATACCAGCGCAGAATGATCAGACAACAGACAGATAAGGGCGGCGCCTGAATTTAGGCGACCAATCAGATCACTGACTACGCCATCGCCAACCCAGCTGGGCATAATATCGTTGAGCAGAAAAGAAACGTTGACGGTTACCGAAAATCACCGGTGTCTCCAAAGGGTAAAGGGCAAAAGTTCAAAGGGACAAAATCCAAAGTGGCATTCTAATCGATTCAGCCTATGCTGAAAAGTCAGCCTGCCTGTGCCAGTTCAGCACGCATGGCGGCAATAGCTTGCTCGTAATCTTCAGCGCCATAAATAGCAGAACCCGCCACAAAGGTATCGGCACCCGCTTCGGCAATTTGGCGGATATTATTGACTGTCACCCCGCCATCAATTTCCAGACGAATATCAAAACCACTCTCATCAATGAGTGCTCTAGCCTCTCGTAGCTTATCAAGGGTAGCTGGAATAAATTTTTGACCGCCAAATCCGGGATTAACCGACATCAGGAGAATCACGTCGACTTTATCCAGCACATGCCTCACCTGCTCCAAACCAACAGCAGGATTCAACACCAACCCGCTCTTGCAACCCGCATTACGAATCAACTGAAGTGAACGATCCACATGCCGTGAAGCTTCGGGGTGAAAAGTAATCCAACTGGCACCCGCCTCAGCAAAGTCGCCAATCAGTTGATCCACTGGTTCGACCATAAGGTGTACATCTATGGCTGCCGTGGTGCCGTAGTTGCGTAATGCCTTACACACCATGGGCCCAATCGTCAGGTTCGGTACATAGTGATTGTCCATCACATCAAAATGCACCACATCGGCACCGGCATTGAGAACCGCATCGACTTCCTCTCCCAAACGGGCGAAATCGGCAGAAAGAATAGAAGGTGCTATCAGGTAGTCAGCCATTGGGCGTTCCATACTGGAATCAATTTTGGCGTACTATGCCGTAGAACGTAGCCTGCTGCAACGCGCTAACACCATAGGCTATCGACTAGCCTCAGCATACATGCGCTGAAAGCGATCTGCACTAAAACCGCTCATCTGTTGTTTTCCCACCAAAATAATGGGTACACCACGACCATTGAGCTTGGCAAAATCCTGCCGACCTTTACGGGATGCTTCAATATCGTATTCCTTGAAAGAAATACCTTGCTGCTGAAAATAACGGCGCGCCTTCTTACAAACACCACACCATACAGCGCTGTACATCACGACCTGCCGACGATCGAGAGCATCAAGAAAATCGCTCTCTGAAATACTGGGTGAGGTAATAGTGTTTACCTTTACCGCCACCTGCTCAACAACACCACCAGCTGGCTTTGTATCACTAAAGTGTACCTTCCCGGATTTATCAACCCACTTGTAGATTTCACCATAAACCACTGGAGTCAATAAGCAGGTACTGACAACCACCCCTATCCAAAACCTATATAAAGCCATCATCACCACATCCCTGCTCATTACCAGTTTATGCTACTGCCGACTCATACTTCTCAGAACACAGAAAACGTCCCCCTTTAGATGAAATCTAACACAATATATGCGACAGTTTCTCTTTCTAAAGGAAGGCATCAATAGCCATGAGCACACATAACTACCGCTTGATCATTTCCTGCCCGGATCGCGTTGGTTTAGTCGCGGCAGTCAGCTCATTCCTTGCCTCTGAAGGCGGCCTACTCACAGAAGCCAACTATTATCGCGACCCCGAATCCAGCTGGTTTTTTATGCGCCAGGTAATCGCTGCCGACTCACTGCCCTATGGCCCAGAGGAACTCAAACAACGTTTCGCCCCACTGGCTGAACAGTTCAACATGGAATGGCAGCTCACAGATACCAATGTGCCAAAACGCGTGGTATTACTGGCCAGCAAGCAGGCCCACTGCCTGTCTGACTTACTCTACCGCTGGCGCAGTGATGAGATGAAGTTTGATATCCCCTGTGTGATATCCAACCATAACGACCTTCGCAGCTATGTGGATTGGCACAATATTGACTACCACCACACACCCGTGGATGCCGATAATAAGACGGAACACTTTGCCACGGTGGAAAAACTGATAGAAGACAGTAATGCCGATGTCATCGTTCTGGCTCGCTATATGCAAATTCTTCCACCAGAAATATGTACTAAATATTCCGGTAAAATCATCAATATCCATCACAGCTTTCTACCGGCATTTGTGGGTGCTCGCCCCTATCACCAGGCCGCAGAACGAGGGGTTAAGCTAATTGGTGCTACTTGCCATTACGTCACCAGTGATTTGGATGCCGGGCCCATTATTGAGCAAGACGTGGTGCGAATCAGTCATCACGACAGTATTCCGGATTTGATTCGCAAAGGAAAAGATGTGGAGAAAACCGTTTTGGCCAGAGGTCTGCGAAACCACCTGGAAGATCGGGTGTTACTGCATGGTAATAAGACGATTGTGTTTGAGTAGTAGCCTTCCACCTGTGCTTACAACTTTTTTCGATCTGCCACCCAGAATTTTTGCATTTCTATATACATAAAAGAGGCTGTCCAAGCGATGAGGATCAACCCGGTGAGCCCTTCTAACCCAGACAAAAAACGTATATGCCCAAAAGGCTCAATATCGCCAAACCCCAAAGAGGTGTAGTTGGTAAACGAGAAATAACTGCAATCGAGCAGTGAGCCATTAAAGTTGCCGCCCAGTTCACTTTCCGTATCCCACTTCAGCATCAAGTAGTAACCCGCCGCAAAAATCCAAATTTCTACTACGTGTGCCAAAAATGCTCCGGCCACACCCACTAGAACCCGAAAACGGGGAGCAATTCGCAAGCAAGGCAACAGTAAGGCCAAGCGATACAATGCTTCGTAGTGCACCAGTACCGCAATACTGATAACGACGCAGTTGAAAATAAATACAGTGGCCAAGCTATTCAAGGGTTAGCTCCCGCTCTTAAATTGTTAGAAATAAATAGTGACGAACCTAATTGTTGAGTGTCACTGATACCTTTATTTCAATCCATCCCAATGATAATAACGCCATACCTTTGTAAATCAATCGGTTAATACACATCTGATCCAGCGGAATACTATAGAGAGAGTTGCAATCCCTCCGCATTGTCGTAACACTTGTTGCACCTGTATTTTTGACCCCATTTATAACCTGGCTAAACACAACAATGAAACACTCCGATCTACGAGAATTTATTGATTTTCTGGAACAGCGCGGTGAATTAAAGCGTATAGCGGCTGAAGTTGATCCTAATCTGGAAATGACTGAAATTTGTGATCGGACCCTCCGTGCCGGTGGCCCTGCACTATTGTTTGAAAACCCCAAGGGATTCGATATTCCGGTACTGGGCAATCTGTTTGGCACACCTGAACGGGTTGCTATGGGTATGGGACAGGAAAGCCTGTCTGCTATGCGTGAAGTGGGTGAGCTGTTGGCTTTTCTGAAAGAACCCGAGCCGCCCAAGGGCATGAAAGACCTGTGGGAAAAACGTCATCAGTTTAAACCCATTCTGAATATGCCTGTGAAGGTGGTGAAAAAAGCCCCCTGTCAGGCCATCATCATTGAAGGTGAGGAGGTCGATCTGGGCAAACTGCCTATCCAAACCTGCTGGCCCGGTGATGCCGGGCCGCTAATTACCTGGCCGCTGGTGATTACCCGCGGACCGGAAAAAGAACGCCAGAACCTGGGCATCTACCGCCAGCAGGTTATTGGTAAAAACAAGCTGATTATGCGCTGGCTGTCCCATCGTGGTGGCGCACTGGATTTTCGTGACTGGCAATTGGCCCACCCCGGTGAGCCGCTCCCTATTGCTGTGGCACTTGGAGCTGACCCCGCGACTATATTAGGGGCGGTCACACCGGTACCTGATAGCCTGTCGGAATATGCTTTTGCCGGGTTGTTACGCGGCGAAAAAACCGAGGTGGTGAAATGCCTAGGTAGTGACTTGCAGGTTCCCGCCCGTGCCGAGTTTATTCTGGAAGGCTTTATTTACCCGGATGAAATGGCTGATGAAGGCCCCTTTGGTGACCACACCGGTTACTACAATGAGGTGGATCAGTTCCCGGTATTTACCGTGGAGCGTATTACTCACCGCAAAGACCCTATTTATCACAGTACCTATACCGGCAGACCACCGGATGAGCCGGCTATTTTGGGTGTGGCACTGAACGAAGTGTTTGTACCTATTTTGCAAAAACAGTTTCCAGAAATTACTGACTTCTATCTGCCCCCGGAAGGTTGCTCCTACCGAATGGCAGTAGTCACCATGAAGAAACAATACCCCGGTCATGCCAAGCGGGTGATGATGGGGGTGTGGTCGTTCCTCCGGCAGTTTATGTACACCAAGTTTGTGATTGTCACTGATGACGATATTAATGCTCGGGATTGGAATGATGTGATCTGGGCCATGACCACTCGCATGGATCCACGTCGTGACACAGTGATAATCGATAACACCCCCATCGACTATCTAGACTTTGCTTCTCCCATATCAGGTCTAGGATCAAAAATTGGTTTTGATGCGACCAATAAATTTCCCGGGGAAACTAACCGGGAATGGGGCGAGCCAATTGAGATGGATTCAGTGACCAAAGAAAAAATTGATGATATATGGGACTCGCTGGAGATTGATCTATAGCAAGACCAAATCAATCAACTCATATCTTCCCAGGGATTAACTTTCTCAAATACCACATCCTGCTCATAGCCTGGCATATGTATCCGGTCGCAGGAAATGTCGATCTCCCCCTCATCAATTAACGACTCACCAAAACGGTACACAACCTGTACCTCACCATTGTTAGCTTTATGAGCATAACCCTCTGCCACTCGGCGAGTTTGCTCTCGACGCTGCTGGTAGTCCGGCATCGCCGCACCGTATCGGCTGGATAACATTTCCTCTACCTTGCTTGGAGACAACACCACAGCCGTGGCATTGTTACCGCCAAATCCTTTTGAGTTAATAAACGCCACATCCATTTTTCGATCACTGACGTCCAAGTCCTGCAATGGAAAAAGCATATTCTTCTGAGCCACATCCCCAGCAATTTTATCCACCGTTTTAATGCCCGGAATGAGGTCGTACTTGAAGGTGCCTAAAGTAAAGATCAACTGATCACCGCTGGCACCAGCCAGAGAGTGCCCAACGTACGCTTTTGCCGCCGTTACAGGCCAATCATGAATATCAAAGGCCTCAGCCACACGATCAAAAATTTCGGATTCTGTCACTCTATTTGCTGGGGTACTGGAACCGTGGGCATGAATGAAGCTATGTTGACGAACAGTCTCTTCACCCACAACAGTCATCGCAGATGCCACTGCTTTGGAAAAGGAAACATAATTTCCGGCACCAGGTGCTGATATGGATTTTTTAATGCCATCGGCATTGATAAATACGTCAGGCACAGCACCGTGAATATCAGCACCTAGCTCCATAGCCAGAGCATCGTCCATAAGAACTGTATATTGGGCACCCTCACCAATAGTGAAGCCACAGTTTTCACCAAATGGCCTACTGGCTCGTCGCCAATCAGGCACGTCCGTGCCATCCAACTTACAAAGATTTATATCGGTGCCCAATGCACCCATATTGGTAAACCCTTCCATGATTTCTGGTGTCAGGCCGGCCTCTGCACTCCCAACAACCGCCACCCTCCGACGACCACTGCGGATATCCTGAATTGCCGCTTGCAAGACATAAAGAAACGAAGCACAAGCCCCGGTAATAGCTGCGGTGTGACCTACACTTCCCAACACATAGGCATTGATGAAATCTGCCGGCATGGAATTTAGGGCCATGGCATACTGTTTCGAGGTTGTTCTCTCACCCTTCAGTCTTGCCTGTAGCAACCCACCCAGTCCGTCCTTCGTCACCTGGCCCATGATACTGGTGCAATACACACCCACCTCATCAGGCTGAACACTTGCAGCGATGGTCTCCCAGGGAATACCCACGGAAGATAACGCATCACTGGCACCTAATAATGCCAACTGTAAGCCTCTGGGGTGAAAGCGAGAGTTGTATTGTGTTGCAGGGTCAAATCCGGAAGGTAGCTGCCCTGCTGACTTGGCTTCCTGCTCGGAATAAGTGGGCACTAAGAATTCTCCAGCACCATGAATATGAACTTCAAAAGAACCTCCATCCAGAGGCTTCACATCCCAATGATCAGGAATCGATGAGGGCAACTCACGTTTGCTCAGCTTGAAGGTGATGCCGTCACCATTTAGCGCCTCAAGGTGAACACGTTTGTGGCCATAGATTTTTTTTGGATCAAATAATGAATCTTCTAAGCGACGAATTAAGGTGCCTTCGAGAACCCGGTCACCAAAGGTGTCCACCACTTGCTCTGCATTGTGCACATTGTTATCAATATCGCGATAGCACTCACCATCCCATGCCACCAATGTCATCAGGCAAGCAAGGCCAACAATAGTTTTTTGCTGCTCATCTTTGGAAAGTGATTCAAGTACGGTCCGGCGAAAAGCCTGGTGAGAAGAACTCCGACCAGCGGCGTTATAGCCCCCAAAACCTACGATAACGGGTAATGCTTGCATTTAAACGGCATCCTCATCTCTGAATACAGGGCAGTCTATCAGGCATACCTCTTTGATTTTTGTCTAATCAAGACATATACTTATCCATTATGGTCAAAAAATCACCTTCAAACCCACCTTCACTGCGTATCGGCACACTGCTTTATGATAATTTTCTAGGCACCAGTGCCACCCTCCCGGTAGAAATGCTTCGCACTGCACAAGCCTCAGCACGTGCCCGCGATCCAAATGCTCGACAAATTGAAGCGTTGACCCTCTCCATTGATCATCAACCCGTAGTCTCTCCATCCGGTTTTAATATTGTCCCCTCAGCCACCATTGCTGATACAGAACCTTGCGATATCATCAGCCTACCTGCACTATGGCGAAATCCGCGCCCTGCACTCAGTAAATACCGTGACTATATTCCTTGGCTACAACAACAGGTGGCATTAGGTGCAACTGTGATTGCCGTTGGTACCGGCGTCTGCTTTCTGGCCGAAGCGGGGTTGCTGGATAATCAACCTGCCACCACCCATTGGCATTACTTTGATCGCTTCCAAAAGGACTACCCGCAGGTTGAGCTTAAGCGGCAATACTTTGTTACTCAGGCAGGAAGTCTCTATTGCGCAGCTAGCGTTAACGCCATGGCTGAGCTAATGGTGCACCTAGTTTCACGCCTCTATAACCGCCAGGCTGCTACCCAGGTAGAAAGAAACTTTTTCCATGAAATTCGAAGTTCTTTTGAGCCCACCAGTTATTTTTCTGATGATGTACAACAGCACCCGGATGAACAAGTTGTGCAAGCACAGATTTGGTTTGAAGATAATTTCAGCAAGCCAGTGAAAATTACTGATGTGGCATCACAATTTGGTTTTAGTATGCGTACCTTTGATCGACGCTTTAAAAGTGCACTGGGGAAAACACCATTACAGTATTTACAGAAAATTCGCTTGAACAATGCTCGGGAGTTACTCCAAAAATCTAACCTATCTGTATCTGAAATATCAGCCCACTGCGGTTATCAGGGTACTGCGTCTTTCAGCAAAATATTTAATCAACACTTCGGAGCCTCTCCGACGAAATACCGCGAAACGGTGAGAGCCAAGCTATTTAGCACTCATTGATGAAATATCAGGAAGTCAGTAAATCCATTCCATCAGGTGATATAGAGAAGCCACTCACCCATCATTGCCGGCTTGTTACCACCCTGAATATCCATAATGGCTTCAACCGTCAGTAGTCTTCCGTCACCTTTGGCCTCATCTGAAATAACTTTCCAGTTAAGCCGGACACTGCTTCCCTCATGGACGGGCGCAATAAAACGTAGTCGGTTCACGCCGTAGTTTAAAATTGTAACCTGGCCGATCTGACCGAGTAGCTCATCCAGCATTAAATGAGGCAAAAGCGAGAGGTACAAAAACCCATGAGCAATAGTGCCACCAAGAGGGGTTTTAGCCGCCCGCTCTGGATCAACATGAAGGTACTGATGGTCTTGGGTGACATCTGCAAATTGATTAATCTGGTTCTGATTAATGGTAAACCAGTCAGATTGACCACAAAGTTGTTCGCTCATGACTACCTCTTCAAAAGTGAGATTTGAGTCAGTTTTATTTATTGAGAAAAGTTGAAGCTCTGAATCCTTGCTGAGCACTCATCATTCCCACCTGATAACACCCGTGTCCTATGGTTTTCACCATCGTGAACATCAACCATAGGCTTTAACCATGAACATAGGTGCCGGGGGCGTCTTCCTGCGGCTTTAAGCCTCGACAGCCCAATGACTTCGGTGCGACTTTCTTTCCACCAGAGCGTTCCGACAGCCAGGCAGCCCAGTCATTCCACCAGGAGCCTGAGTACTGCTCAGCACCCACCAGCCAGTCATCTGCAGAGGCGGTCAAATCTTCGTTACAGAAATACTTGGCCTTCTTGTTAGTCGGCGGGTTCACCAAACTTTGAATGTGGCCACTGGAACTCAGTACAAACGTAATATCACCACCGATAAACTGCGTTGTCTTATAGCAAGCTTTCCAAGGTGTAATATGGTCAGTAAGACCCGCAGTAATATATTTGTCACAATCCAGCGCCATCAAGTCGATCTCTGACCCCAGCACGCTCATACCACCACTAGGTAAAGGGTTCTTCTCGTATATATCCAAGAAATCACTGTGTAATTGAGCAGGAAGATTTGTTGAATCACTGTTCCAATAAAGGAGGTCAAAGGCAGGCGGAGCCTCTCCCATCAGGTAGTTGTTAACATGATAATTCCACACCAAATTATTGGGGCGCATCCAACTGAACACCTTGGCTAATTCTGCCCCTTCGAGCATGCCTTTTTCCTGTGACTTAGACCGGGCAAGCTGCAATGTAGCAGGTGAGCTGTAAATTCCTAGCTCCAACTCATCGGAATGCATATCGAGCATACACACTGACAGACTCAGACTATTCACCACCGGGATCTCAGCTTGTTGCAGGTAAGAGGCTAAAATGGTGGCTGTGATCCCTCCAGCACAGGCTCCCACAACGTTTAGGTCCTCGCTGCGAGTAATACTCAGGATAGCTTTCACCGCTTCAGCCGCAGCCTCAACGTATTGGTCCATACCCCAGTGACGATGCTCTCTCGTCGGATTGCGCCAACTAATCGCAAATACCTGGAACCCCTCTTGAAGACAGAACTTAAAAAAGCTCTTTTCCGGGGTTAAATCATAAATATAAAACTTGTTAATTTGAGGCGGCACGACCAACAAAGGTCGCTTATAGACTTTGGCTGACAGTGGTTTGTACTGAAGTAACTCTAGCAGTTCATTGCGAAACACCACCGCACCCTCAGAAACCGCTAAATTTTTACCCACCTCAAACTGACTTTTATCCACCTGAGCGGGCATACCATTATTATTTTTCTGGTCATCCACATAGTTGCGAAGCCCTTTCAGCAAACTGGCACCCCTAGTCTCGACAGCACGGCGTAGTGCCTTGGGGTTGCTGAACAAAAAATTAGTGGGTGCCATGGAAGTGGTTATCACCTCCTTAACAAACTTGGCTCGACGCTCGTCTATCACATCCAGCTCTAGCTCATTCACCAGCTCTCCCATGGACTCATCCCAAGCAAAATAAGCTTGCTTTAGCTTGTGACAAAGAGCATTTTCCTCCCAAGCGGGGTCATCAAAACGACGGTCACCCTTTCGGCCCTCATACTTGTTCGTACCTTTGAGGATATCAGCTACCTTTCTGGCAAAATGCTTACTGTTCTGTGCTACTTTGGACGGCTGGGTCACTGCCTGCTTGATGGTTTTTTTGATGGATGCTTTCAGCTCCTCAGTGCTTACCCCAACTAACGGGTTCAACACTATCGTCGCCTCAATTGCTTTGACTAACAACTCCTCTTGTTCCTGAGTGGCAGATTTTTTGCTCTGTTTGGACATGGCTTAACCCTCAAAAACTATTAGTTCTGACAACCGGCCTTACCCAAAGAAGGAACCCACACCGGTGGTGACTGACTAGAGATTTTCTGACAAGTATTTTTCAAGGCTTTCCAGGTCTGGAATAAGCGCTACCCGCTCATCCAGTCCAACCTTCATTGTTATGTGCGGAGTCTTCGTGGTTTCAGAAATTTCCTGTAACTGGTCATCTTCAGAGATTCGCACCAGATGAGGAAAATCCTGTATTTGAATGGCATAAAAGGGGAATCCAGTAGCAGAATTCCGAGAATGGTTAAGAGTATTCATCACCAAGACTAACGAAACCTCAGACGCCCCTTGTCTATCCCCTCCAGCAAGTACTTCAAATGAGATAAATGGCACACGCTGCTTCCGCCATTCCACCCAACCTAACAACCAAGCCGGCGCATCAGCTTGTGGCTCACATTCAACATTCTGAACGACTTCAGCCACAGATGACATAGGCACCAGCAAGGAGTTATCGCCTAGCGGAACAAACAAGCTATCAACCTCGTCCTGCTGTTTCTTTTGCTGCATAACCAATTGACCCATGATGTTACTCTACTGTCATGCCAATGAGCCCTGAAATGGCTTCGAGCAGTGTTTCTTCCTGGTAAGGCTTACCCAAGTATTGCTCAACACCAAGTGCAAGTGCCCGATCCCGGTGTTTTTCCCCTGTTCTGGAGGTAATCATAATAATTGGTATTTTTTTAAGTTCTTCATTGCCCTTAACCCGGCGTGCCACTTCAAAACCGTCCATGCGAGGCATCTCAATATCTAGCAACATCACATCTGGTAATTGGTCTTGCAACAAGTTCATTGCTTCAACCCCATCTCGTGCTGTGATTACATTGAAGCCTTCTCGCTCTAGAAAACGGCCAGTGACTTTGCGCACCGTCACAGAATCATCCACCACCATCACTGTCGTCGCCACAGACTGCTTCAAACTTCCCTGCGTTAGTACTTCAACCCCAGCTTTGGGCGTAACCTGTGTTCGTAACAGGGCGAGCAAATCAAGGATTACGACCACTCGACCATCACCCAGAAGAGTGGCTCCTGACAGACCAGGAACCCGGCTAAACTGAGGCCCCAAACTCTTTACGACTATCTCATTGCTACCAGCCAAACCATCTACCTGAACAGCGTATGAACGTGTTTTTGAATGAACCAGTACTAACAGGGCAGATTCAGCGGACATATCGACCTTGGGTGCCAACTCATCACTTAACAAACTGCCGAGGTAACGCACCTCGTAATTACCCCCGGCATATTCAAGTCGTGCATCCGGGAAGCGATAGTAATGCTCCAGCTCCATGGCACTGACACGCACGACGCCATCCACGCTATTCAACGGCAGAGCAAACAAGTCCTCCCCAACCCCAATCATCAATGCTCGGTTGACCGACACCGTAAAGGGCAGGCGCACTGTAAACTGAGAGCCCTCACTTTTTTTGGTGGTAATCTGCACAGAGCCGCCAAGCTCCCGCACTTGGCTATTGACCACGTCCATGCCAACACCACGGCCTGAAATATGAGTCACTTTTTGTGAGGTAGAAAACCCCGACTGAAAAATAAATTGAATCACCTCTTGGTGATCCAAGTCGCTATCCTCCGTCATCAAACCTAGCTCTATGGCTCGCAGGCGAATAGCCTCAACATTGAGACCACGCCCGTCATCTGACAGCTGCAAGAGAATATCGCCACCCTCACGAATCAACCCTACGGAGACTACACCCGCTTCCGGTTTGCCTAGCTCAAGTCGTTCTTCCGAAGACTCAATCCCATGATCAATGGAATTCCTGATCATATGCTCCAAGGGCGGCAGCATTTGCTCCATCACTGAGCGATCCATCTCACCATCCACATTGGCCAGGATCAATTCCACATCTTTACCCAGTTCGTCGCTGACCTGGCGCACCATACGGCGCAACCTAGGCACGATTCGCGAGAATGGCACCATACGGGTCCGCATCAAACGTTCCTGCAGGTCTGTATTAATCCGGGATTGTGTGAGTAACTGCGACTCTGCACCCCTAGCCTTGTCAGCGAGAGTGCCTTTCAAATCTTTTAAGTCTGAAGCCGATTCCAGAAGCGCTCGTGACAATTGCTGTAATTGTGAATAACGGTCCATTTCCAGAGGGTCAAACCCTTCCGTCTCGGTCGTGGACATGGCTTCAATTTGCTCCTGACGGAACATCACATGAGCCTCAGTCTCTATACCGATACGGCGGACTTGATCCCTGAGACGAACAATCGTCGACTCCATCTCTTCCAAAGTAAATGCAAATTCACTCACCTGTTGCTCAACGCGGCCTCGAGAAATACTGGTTTCTCCCGCAAGATTTACCAGGCTTTCCAATAATGGTGCCGAAACCTTAACCATTTCCTGCGGCATTGCCTGACGCTCAATCTGGGGAATATTTTCCCCAGCCACACTCTGGTTAAGCGGAAGGTCTATAACCACATCAACCACTTCAGACACAGGTTGTGTTTGCTGCGCCGCCTCCGTAGAGGCTACTTCAATCTCGGCCTCAGGTACGGCCTTCTCATCTTGATCAAACAGTTGCCTGGCTGCCGCCAAGGCTTCAAGCAAATAATCCTGCTGTCGGAGCAATCGGTTAAACATAGCGGCACTGAGCTGATCTCGATTGCTTTCCAAAACAAGAATGTCACTCTCAAGGTCATGACTGAAAGCACCTAATTGCTCTAGGCCCGTCATACGAGCGCCACCTTTCAGGGTATGCAATGAACGCTTGAGCGATTCCACATGGTCTTTGCTTTCCCAATCACGCTCCCAACCTTGCAATCCCTGATCAATTTCTTCCAAAAGCTCATCAGCTTCAGCGGTAAAGGTTTCCAGTATATCCAGGTCAATATCATCACGACTCAGCGGCTGAATGGAGACCTCTTGTAGCTCGTCAAGCAGAGGAAGTTCTGACACATCGACCACATGTTCGGTCAATGGAACATCATCTTCTATGGTGCTATCAACAGGACTATCAGCGGACTCAGCTTTAGCTGTCAACACCTCCAACTGATCTGTCAAAGAAGATGAAATTGGCGGCAATTCCTGATTGGCTGCCACACAATCGATCATGCCAAGCATGGCCTCGTGAGCCTGCTGCAGCACCTGAATGAGCGTGTCTGTCGGCGCTAAATGTTGCTGAATAATATTGTTATGAACCCTGCTCAGTAGCAAAGACAACCGGTTTAGTGTCGCAACCCCCGCTTGGTCCGCAGCAGAGGCTAATTGATCCAGTTCATCACGCAAGGAGATTAACGGTAACTCACCCCCTGGCTGCTGTTGCCACTGATGCAAGCTCTCACCCACATTTAACAACCCCGAGATGCCTTCCATCATGAGCAAATTCAGTGCATCCGGATCAACCTTAGGCTGCTCTTTCTTCTCCTTGCTAAGTATGGGGCCGATATGACGCGCTCTAAGCTCTGCCACGCGGGCCAGGAATTGCGCTAGCTCGGGGATTTCCCCCACGTGAGAGCGAGTGTTAATCGAGGCAATCGACTGATGACAGTATTCCGCTGCATCAGCTAACAAGCTGACAACATCTTCGTCCACATCAAGCTGATAGGTGTAGAGCTCTCTGGCATACTGCTCTAGAGGCCCCACGAGATCACCTATAGGCCCAACCCCCGCCATACGAGCACTGCCTTTCAAGGTATGTAGTGCACCCTGAACAAGGCTTGTGGGGGGCGTATAAACTGGTGCCTCACGGCGCTGCTCTTCGACAAAATCTTGCACCACTTGCAGGTGCCCCTCAGCTTCACCAGCAAAAATAATCAGTAATTCTGTTTCTTCGGGGGACTCTGGCTCGACCACAACATTCTCTGGGGCCGGTGCTTCTATGTCTGATGGGGGCGTATCCTCAGCCTCTGTAGCTTCAGGCAGTGCAGTTTCTTCACCTTTGGCGAGAGCGTCAGCAGCAACTACTAGCTGCGCCACATAATCCCCACGACGGTAACTGATCTCATGTTGGAAGGCTGCACATAACCCTGGCATCACTTCACGTGCCAAATCCACAAAGGCTATAACGGTTGGAGTAACTGTTACCCGGTTTTCTATCACCTTATTTAGCAGGTTCTCAACAGACCAGGCCAAGTCGCCAATGGCGACTGCACCAACCATCCGACCACTGCCCTTTAGGGTGTGAAAACCACGACGTATCTCAGCCAGAGGTTCTTCGCCCTTAGGGTTGCCAACCCATTGAAGGTAGGCCCCCTCAATAAGCTCGAGGACCTCGGTCACTTCTTCTACGAAAATGCCGATAATTTCCTGATCGGCAAAATCATCTTCTTTAGGGGTTTCTTCTACGGAGCCGTCTGTAGATGGCTCATTAATTACGGCACCAGACTGACCAGCGTCTACCGTCGTGACCACAGGCCCATCACCAGTGACGGGATACCCTAGTTTGGCCACCCCTTCCTCAGCCAGCCCAAGAATTGTTTGCTCAGCCTGTTCATCCTGCCGACCAACATAATCAAGATAGTATTCCACGCTGGTAATAGCATCGGCCAAAGCATCAAGCATGTTCCAATTAGGCACGCTATCTTCAGCCAACACTTCTGCCACCAAAAATTTATGGCAGGCATCCAGTACTGCAGCTGCTCTATATAATGTCATCATGCTCAAAGCACCATGGGCATCGAGAATCAGCTCAGGCACACCATCAAGGTTTTCCCTCTGCCACTGGGAGGCAATAAACTCAACGATGGCATTCTTTACTGTCACAAGACCCTTACGGACCTCATGTAACAACGCTTCCTGAGCACGATTGACCTCTACCTGCATCTCGCCTGAAGCTGCTGACCCATCAACCAGTTGCCGATTATTATCTAACCAACCGTGCAGGCTAGCCTCTCCTTCCCCCAGTTTAGTGGCTACCAACACTAGACAGCCCTTCCCTGAATCAGAGGGGTTATTTCGAAAGGCAAGAATCTGTTCCCGTGCTTGTTCCATAGAGTCACGAAGTTCACCGCGCCCTACCACTGCTAGAGAATCACTGATTCGTCGCAACCCATTACTGGCATCATCCAATAGCTGCTCGTTATCGCTGCCTTCTATGGTATAGCGATCGAGACTCTCTTTGACTTGACCAAACTCTTCATCCAGTGCGGCCACAATTGCCTGAGCCGTTTCCGGGTGGTACATCGGTGACAACCCATCCTCGCTATCTTCTAACAACGCCTCCGGAAGCGCTTCATCCAAGTGATAGTCTGCCCGCACCAAAACAGCACGAGGTGCCTCACTGCGAGAATAGGCAATGTAGAACAAGATGTTTTTCAGCAGTACTTCCGGCAATGGCCGAGATAACCCTTCTACGCCTGTTTGGGCAAGCTGGCGGATTTCACCGTCCAGTTCCCGTAACAGCATTTTGACGGAATACCCCAAGGGTATTTCTTTTGCTGAAATACCTTCAAGTAGTGCCAGTACTGTGGTCCATAGAGGCTCTCTTGGTAAGCCTTTACTAAGCTCCTTTAAACGAGAAAAAACCTTGTCAAGGTAACCAAAGTTTTCTGCCACTTTTTCACCCTTGACCACCCCCAACAGCGCGTACTGATACATCTGCCGCAATTTACGCAGCACGTTGGTCATAGACACTGGGTCTGGTTGGCGGTTGTAGGGCTTGCTCAGTTTTTGAGCCACATCCATCCGCGGTGTAAAAAAGGCCGTTTCAGACACCAGCGGCTCACCACGTACAACACGTAGCTCATTGAGCAACAACAACAGTATTTCCGGCTGATCACGCCGGCTGGTCATTACCTGGCGCAAGTACGCAGGTAACTTGAGTATTGCCTGCACCATCACATCGCAGGCATCAGCCACATTTTTAACATGCCCTTCCAGCATGCTCACGGCTAGCCCTTCCATTTCTTCAGCCAGCAACAATGGACCGTGGCACTCGGCAATTTTCAGAGAGCCATGTACTTGGTGAATATAACTAAGACAAAAACGTATTTGGGACTCATCGGATGGATCGACAAGGTAAGACTCCAGTGCTTCATAGGCCTGATGCAGACTAGTTTCGACCTCGTCGATCAGCCATTCAAGCCCCTGTAGCCGCCCCTTTAACTCCATCAATAGCCCTCTGCTCTACTTCACTGAGCGCAACGACAGGTAGGTACTGGGCCACGATCTTGCTCCTGTAACACTGACAGGGTGCCGACTATTTTCCCACACAAAACATCACCCAACCTACTCATCAACTACCTAGCCCTTTTTCTCTTCGTTGTCGAGATCGTCAAGGTCAATCCCCTCTAGAGCCAGCTCATCAGCAGGGGCTGTCGTCTGACCGTCTGCATCTCCACTTTCACCATCAAAATTCCAATCACTATCGACATCATCGTCGGCCAACAATTTCTCCATGAGTTCATCTTCAATTGAAAGGTCTTCTTCATCGAGCCCGAGATCTGATTCCAACGCAGCATGAGCCGCTTCAGCCTCTTCAAGCACTTTGTTGATTTCACCTGACTCTACCGTACCCTCACTTTCAGGTACTGACTCATCATTACTACTACGATGCAATGCTTGATCAACCATTGCCGCTTCATCCTCTGAGAGGCCATAATCCTTCACAGGTGGTTTTTCTTGTAGTTGTTCTTCCTCCGATGGCTGGCCGGTAGATTCTGCCTCATCCTCTTCAGAACCAATCTCTTCTTCCCCGACCTCCTCAAGATCAGTAATAGCGCCTTCTTCTATCCCAAACTCATCGTAAGCGAAGCCTGCGTTATCAGCCTCCAGTGCTTGTTGTTCCTGCTCCATTGACTCGGGGAGTTTGAAGCCAGAGACAGAGTTTCTGAGTTCTATCGCCAGTTCCGCCAGCTCGCCAGTGGAGTGCGCCGTATTGTTAGTACCAGACAAGGTTTGAGAGGTGATATCTTGAATAACATTCATGGTGCTGGAAATATGACCAGCAGTCGTAGACTGGTGGCTTGCCGTCGCAGAAATATCCTGAATCAGCTCTGCCAGGTCCGCAGAAACTGTTTCGATTTCTTCCAGAGCACCACCAGCAGCATGTGCTCGTTCAGCACCCCTTACTACTTCCGACGTCGTTTGCTCCATAGAGCTCACGGCCTCATTGGTATCCGTCTGAATCGTCTTCACCAGAGAGGCAATCTGCTTGGTCGCTGCCGCAGAACGCTCTGCCAGTCGCTGCACCTCATCCGCCACCACGGCAAAACCACGGCCTGCATCACCAGCCATCGAGGCCTGAATAGCTGCGTTAAGTGCCAAAATATTGGTCTGGTCAGCAATGTCGTTAATTAGGGATACGATATCGCCAATCTCCTGAGAGCTTTCACCCAACTGTTTGATCCGTTTAGACGTATCCTGAATCTGCTCACGAATAGTATCCATACCCGCAATAGTATTCTGTACAACCTCCGCGCCCTTTTTGGCAATAGACACTGATTTTTCAGCCACCATGGCCGATTCGGAAGAATTGGCCGACACTTGGTCAATGGTAATAGCCAGTTCATTGGTCGCTGCAGAGGCTCCGGCAATCTCTTGCGCTTGATGTTCAGAGGCTTCCGCCAGCTGCAACGCTGTGGCTCTGGTTTCATTGGCAGCGGCCGAAACATTCTCAGAAGTATCCTGAATCTGAGCTACCAGAATTCTCAACTGATCGATCGTATAGTTAATAGAATCCGCAATGGCTCCCGTAAAGTCTTCAGTAACTGTCGCGTGGCTTGTTAGATCACCTTCACCAAGACCAGCAATTTCATCCAGCAGTCGTAAAATAGCCTGCTGATTATGCTCATTCGCGGTTGCCGTTTCACGGAGACGATGGCGTGTTTCTGCTGAAATCAACACACCCATCACTGCCATCAAAATCACACCAAAAACACCCGCATATAATGCCGTCTGGTAAGAGAGCCCAAAGCTTTTAGGTGGTGCCGCAATAACGTCAGACAGCTGACTGATTTGTTCTTGTAAAACCGGAGATTCCTCAAGAATCTCATTGTTTGCTTGGCGAGCACTAAAAAGTGCCGGTGTCGCCTCGAAAATCTCCTGAATGGAGCTGCTCACAAATGCGAAACGCTTGGTAATACTCTCTAGGCTAGCCTTGGCCTTAAGCCCTGTGACTCGACTAATACCCAGTTGGGCATTACCCGTTTTCATTCCCTCCAGGACCCGGCCAAACAGGTTTGCGTCACTAGTAAATTGCTCCGCAGAGGTTTCAGCATCGGTGCCACCTGCCAGCATTTTATCTACATTGCGACCTATCCTCTCCGCGCGCCAAGATTGTGCTTGAGCAACAGCTACCTGCTCTGCAGGCGCTCTACTTGCCAGCAATATTTCTACAACCTGAGTATGCTCCTGCTGTAATTCAGGCAAAGTATCGTTCAGTGTCGCAGCAACTTGATTCAGGAAAATCACTGTGTTTTTATTATCAATAATAGTCTGGGCATTTTTACGGGCTTTCAGCCAAGCCTCTTCCAAACTGCTTAATTGGGATGAAGGGGTTGCAGAGGAAAAATTCGTATTTAGCGTACTCCAACTTTTCTGCATTTGATCCACTACATTCTGCAGCTCACTAAACGCACCTTCTTGACCAGATGTTGCTTCACGGGACAAGCTAACCAGCCGATACGATTGCGCTCGCATCTCTGAGGCACGCTGTAGGTTTTCCTGATCCCGGGAGGTTTGCTGAAAGACTGTCAGCAAATTAAAGCCGAGGAAAACAATCACGACGACGAGCATCACTGACAACACTACAGTCAATGTATTGGTTTTAGGTTTCTGGCTTCCTGTTTTCATCTCAATCTCACTCCGAACAAGTGATGCTGGTGCATCCCAGCAATTCTAGGAAATATCTATACGATGAACCGACTAAACGGCCACCTCCATAAAGCATTGGTCACTGAGCAACTGGCCGGGACGTAACAAAACCCAAGTTTTATCGGCTTGCACGAATCCACCCTCAGCGTAAGGGGAAAGCACTTCTGGAACACCCTCAAGCTGCTGCCTGAAGGTGTCAATGCCAAAATGGCGCATATCATAGACCCGATCAACTACTAGGCCTACGAAAATACCCATCATATCGATCACCAAAACACGCTGCGCCTTTGGCGGTGCAGATAACGCACCACCAAGGAACTCGGCAAAGTTGATTACCGGCAATAATCGCCCCCGCAGGTTTGCCACCCCCAACACCCAAGTATTTACTCGAGGCAGACGAGTACACTGTGGCAATTCTATAATTTCTGTTAACTCTTCGAGAGCCATGGCTAAATTCACCCCCAGAAGGGAAAAGCAGGCCACTTTTCGTGTGGGGACAATATCTTCCTGTGCAGGTAACCCTCGACCGGTTTCAGTAAACTGTCGAGAAAGAGAAAGAAGCGCATTAAATGCTGAGCCGTGTTTGGTCATGCCTTATTAGCAACCAGCCTTCAGCTGATCACCTCCTTTAGCACATCAATCAGGTTTTGCTCACTAACGGGCTTGATCAGATACGCTTTAGCCCCTTGGCGCATACCCCAAACCTTATCTGTTTCCTGATTCTTGGTTGTTACCATGACCACAGGGATATGCTCTGTTTCCCGAGTCTTATTTAATTGCCGGGTAGCCTGAAACCCATTCAAACCAGGTAAGACAATATCCATCAAAATGGCATCCGGCTGCTCACTTTTGGCAACCGTCACACCCTGCTCACCACTCTCTGCCGAGAGCACGGCATAGCCATTCTTTTCCAATAACCCCATGAGCTTATGCATCTCAGTCGGTGAATCATCAACTATCAATACTGTTGTCATACTCTCCCCCACTTGGGTTTACGAGAAATTTAGGTTTGAGTGTTCGCGTCAGCTCTCGATGAGAATTTCTCAAGCACTTCAAATAATTCAGCTTTACTGAAAGGCTTTGTAAGATAATCATCGGCACCAACTATACGACCCTTCGCTTTGTCAAAAAGCCCATCCTTACTCGACAACATAATGACTGGGGTATGTTTATACTGGCTATTATTCTTGATCAAAGCACAGGTCTGATAACCATCCAGGCGTGGCATCATAATATCCACAAAAATCACCTCAGGACTCTTATCTGCAATCTTGGCAAGAGAATCAAAACCATCAGTAGCCGTAATGACATCACAACCTGCTTTAGTTAGCAGTGTCTCTGCTGTACGCCGGATGGTATTACTATCATCAATAACCATTACCCTGAGGCCTTTCAGGTGTTCTTCCATTCTTGCATGTCCCGCCTTGTGATTATGCTCAACCGGTGATTCCCAGAAGAATCTTATTTAACACAACCGCCAAGTTTAATCTATAACTGGCCGCCAACCCCGAAATTTGCGAACTGTTTTTCCTTATGCCGGTTGTCTTCTCAAGCCGAGCCCCTTAAGTTAACAGCATTAATCACGATCACTCGGTATACAATCATAATTAACAAGTCGCCCCTCGTGGCGTGATGCAGGTAACAGTTATGAAGAGAACTCTCGGGGTTGTTATGGACCCCATTAGCAACATCAACGTTAAAAAGGATACAACCCTGGCTCTTTTGCTGGCTGCTCAAAGCCGAGGCTGGCAGCTGATGTATATGGAGCAGACAGACTTAGCTCTGGAAAACAACATACCGGTTGCCTCCCTTAAACCGCTACAGGTCAGGGACGACACCACTGACTGGTACACACTGGGAGAGCCTCAGCTGCAACCACTCTCCGGGCTGGATGTGCTGCTGATGCGCAAGGATCCACCATTTGATAGCGAGTATATCTATTCCACCTATATTCTAGAGGCGGCAGAAAAGAATGGCGTGCTGGTCATTAATAAGCCACAAAGCCTAAGGGACTGTAATGAGAAAGTATTCGCCACACTATTCCCTGAGTGCTCACCACCGCTACTGGTAAGCCGTAATGCAACTCAACTAAAGCAGTTTCATAAGACACATGGCAACGTCGTCTTCAAGCCCCTCGATGGCATGGGCGGCACCGCCGTGTTCCAAGTCCGTCAAGACGACCCCAACCTGAATGTGATTATTGAAATGCTGACTATCGATGGCACACGCACCATCATGGCACAAAAGTTTATTCCTGATATTTTCAATGGCGACAAGCGCATTCTTATGGTGGATGGAGAGCCTATACCCTACTGCCTCGCCCGAATTCCTCCTGAAGGTGATATTCGCGGCAACCTCGCTGTAGGTGGCACAGGCGTAGTACGACCATTGAGCGAAAGGGATCAATGGATTGCCCAGCAGGTGGGCCCTGTACTAAAGGAAAAGGCGATACTGTTCGCTGGGCTGGATGTAATCGGCGACTATCTGACCGAAATTAACGTCACCAGCCCCACCTGCGCCCGTGAAATAGACCGAGCACAGGCAACAGATATTGGCGGAAAATTGATGGATGCCATAGAGAAACGACTTCGGTGAAAGGTATTACTATTCCCGAAACCCGGCCGCAGCACGAGCCGGATCGTTTTGGCTTTTCTTTATTTTTGGCCATTGCTATACATGTGCTGGTTATTTTTGGGCTGGGTTTCAAGATGTACCAGCAACAACAGAGTACACCCACACTAGAAGTTACACTGGCACAACACCGCAGCGAAAACTCTCCGGAAGATGCAGACTTTCTGGCACAGCACAACCAGCAAGGCAGTGGTGACCAAAGTGAATCCCGTGAACTTACCACTGACCGGCCGCCTGAAATCAGTGATGCACAGCTAAAAAAAATTGGTGCCCCTCAACAACAGACACAACAGCAAACAACACAGGGAGACACGCCAACCCTTTCCGCAACCTCGGATAGCCTGTCCAGTACAACGGACCACCCATCACCCAATGAAACACTTAACCGTATCGCAACACCATTACCTCTCGCCGCCTCATTAGAGTTTGCCAGCCTGAAAGCCAAGCTGGATCAGAAACAGCAGGAGTACAGTAAATTACCCCGGGTATTGAGAATTACCTCTGCCAGCACCAAGTCAGCTGAGCACGCCTCTTACTTACGCTACTGGATTGACCGTATCGAAATGGTCGGCAATAACAACTACCCCGAGGAAGCCCGCCGCAAGGCGATGTATGGTGATTTGCGGCTGGCCGTGATGCTACTGCCTAACGGGGCTGTGGAAGGTGTAGAAATTTTACTGAGCTCAGGCCAGCGAGTATTGGACCAAGCTGCCGTGAGAACCGTACGGCTCGCATCACCCTTTGCTCCGTTTCCAGCCGAGATGAAACAATGGGATAAACTTGAAATTATTCGCACTTGGCGATTTGTGCCCGGCAATCGCATGAATACAGAAAACTAAAGATATGGGGCTTGTTTTCCCACACAGGCAACCCATACTCATAAATATGAACCAGTCATCTGAGAAAAGTCCATTTCAATCCCTCAGCAACCATTTTCTAGTGGCAATGCCAGGACTGTTAGACCCCAATTTTTCACATGCCGTTATCTATATCTGCGAACACACGGCAGAAGGCACTATGGGGCTGGTGGTTAACAATCCTTTGGAAATCCCCCTCAGCCAGGTTTTTGAGCAGTTTGAGATCGACTATTCGCCAGCGGTAGGCGAGCAGCCCCTGTTATCCGGTGGACCCGTCCAAACAGACCGAGGATTTGTACTGCATCGACCCACAAAACAGGAATGGGAATCCACTCTGGCCATTTCCAGTGATATCAGCCTCACTGCATCAAAGGACATTATTCCTGACATTGCACGGGAACGAGGGCCGAATGATTTAATCATTACCCTAGGCTACTCAGGATGGGGGCCTGGGCAGCTGGAAGAAGAGCTTGCCAACAATGCCTGGCTCACCGTACCCGGCGATGCCGACATCGTCTTCAACGTACCATTTGAGCAGCGTGCCCATGCAGCGGCGGCCATTATTGGCATTGATCTCAACCAACTCAGCACCAGTGCTGGTCACGCATAAGGGCAACCCCATTACTGCTAAAATCTGCACCTTACTAGCCTTTGACTTTGGTACACGCCAAATCGGGGTTGCCGTAGGCCAAACCCTCTCAGGTAGCGCTAACCCACTGACGGTTCTCAAGGCCCGTGATGGCATACCCGACTGGACGCAAATTGCGAGCTTGCTGGAAGAATGGAAACCTGATCGTTTGCTAGTTGGCCTACCATTAAATATGGATGGCAGTGAAAGTGACTTTTGTGCAAGAACAAGAAAGTTTGCCCGCCGGCTTCACGGCAGATTTGGGCTAAACGTTAGTATGGTCGATGAGCGGCTGTCCACTTTTGAGGCAAAGCAGCTCGCTAGAGAACATAATAAGCAACAGGGGAGCTACCGAGATCAGCCCATCGATGACCTAGCCGCAGCCATGATTTTACAGAGCTGGATGTCCGACCCCGAAGCAGCTGTTGATCCTTGAACCTATTAACGACTCCAAGCTATATGGGGCCGCTTCACTAAAACTTAAAAAAGCTTCTATCTAAAAACGATTGATCCTATCATCACGATCTTCTTCCACTTGCAACTCATCCGCCGCGTGAGACAGGTAACCTGGGTCTGTTTCCGATTGCAGCTTAATAAGTAGTCGTAGATCATTTTTCGAATCCGCATGGAGTATAGCGTCTTCGTAGGTAATTAAACCCTCATCATAGAGCTCATACAGCGCCTGGTCGAAGGTCCGCATGCCGAGCTCATTTGAACGAGCCATTAACTCCTTGAGTTTGTGTACTTCACCCTTGCGAATCAAATCGCCTGCTAGCGGTGTATTAATAAGAATTTCAATCGCCGCCCGGCGGCCACTACCATCCGCCAATGGAATCAACTGCTGCGCGATCATTGCCTTCAGGTTGAGGGACAAATCCATCCACAACTGCCCATGACGCTCTGTCGGGAAAAAGTGCTGGATTCGATCCAGCGCCTGGTTGGCATTGTTAGCGTGTAACGTAGCTAGAACCAAGTGACCGGTCTCAGCAAAAGTAATCGCATGCTCCATGGTCTCTGGGGTTCGAATTTCACCAATCAGAATGACATCTGGAGCCTGCCGCAATGTATTCCGAAGGGCAACCTCAAATGACTCAGTATCTACACCCACCTCTCGCTGGGTAACGATACAGCTCTCATGCTGGTGGACAAATTCAATGGGATCCTCAATGGTAACAATATGGCCTTTGGTGTTTTTGTTACGGTAACCAACCATTGCTGCCAGTGATGTAGATTTACCTGTGCCGGTTGCACCTACAAAAATAATAATGCCTCGCTTGGTCATCACCAAATCATTCAGTATGGGTGGAAGCAGCAAATCTTCCACTGTTGGAATCACCGTCTCAATTAGACGCAACACCATGCCGGCTTCATTGCGCTGGTAAAAAGCACTGACCCGAAAACGGCCCACACCCTCACGCGCTATGGCAAAGTTCAGCTCCTTGTTATGGCGAAAATCCTTAACCTGATCCTCATCCATAATACTTTCCACGACCTGACGGGCCTTTTCAGGTGATAGCGGCGTTTTTCCGACCGGTGTGATGGTGCCATTGACCTTGATGCTGGGCGCCACTCCGGTAGTAATAAAAAGGTCAGATGCACCCTTTTCAACCATCAGCTTCAACAGTACGTCAAAATCCATTACCTTCTCCCAAACATAATCTCTTTGCTCTTTACAGACAGGGAACTGATTGACCCCGACTAGTGACTATTCTTTCTTCCCGTATCAATATTCCAATACAGCGCTCAACTAATAATAGAGCACCATACCTATATCGCCTTATTAAAAGTCCTCGGGGATTTTTGCTTTTTCCTGCGCGGTTTCCCGAGTAATTACTTTTTGTTGTACCAAACGGAGTAAATTCTGATCCATGGTCTGCATGCCATGTGCTGCCCCAGTCTGAATCGCAGAATACATTTGTGCGATTTTATCTTCTCGAATCAGGTTGCGAATTGCTGGAGTACCAACCATGACTTCATGAGCAGCAATTCGGCCACCTCCAATTTTCTTCATCAGGGTTTGTGCAATCACCGCCTGAAGGGACTCCGACAACATCGAGCGCACCATAGACTTTTCCTGCCCGGGGAACACATCAACGATACGGTCAATGGTTTTTGCCGCCGAGGTGGTGTGCAGCGTGCCGAATACCAAGTGACCTGTCTCCGCAGCTGTCAGCGCAAGTCGAATTGTCTCTAAGTCACGCATCTCACCCACTAGGATAATATCCGGGTCTTCCCGAAGCGCAGAACGCAACGCTTCACTAAAGCCGTGGGTATCTCTATGCACTTCACGCTGGTTAACCAAGCACTTCTTGCTTTCATGGACAAATTCAATAGGGTCTTCAATAGTAAGAATATGCTGATAACGATTTTCGTTAACGTAATCCACCATCGCCGCCAGAGTCGTTGACTTACCAGAACCCGTGGGCCCAGTCACCAACACCAGCCCCCTTGGCAGCATAGAAAGGTCACGGAATACCTGACCAAAACCAAGGTCTTCCAAGGTCAGCACCCGTGATGGAATGGTTCTGAATACCGCAGCGGCACCCCGATTTTGATTAAATGCATTAACCCGAAAGCGTGCCACACCGGGCACCTCAAAAGAGAAATCGGTCTCTAGAAACTCTTCATAATCCCGACGCTGCTTATCGTTCATGATCTCATAGATCAGGGTGTGAACGTCCTTGTGCTCCATCGGCGGCAAGTTCACTCGTCTTATGTCGCCATCAATCCGTATCATCGGTGGCAATCCAGCTGAGAGATGCAAATCCGATGAACCCTGCTTCACACTAAAGGCTAACAGCTCCGTAATATCCATGAGTTATTCCTGTTATTCTGGGTTAATCTACTGCTTTCTATAAAAAGCCTAGCAACACAATGGGCCTAAGCCAAGTATATGCCTAATATAATTGACAATCTCAGCCTTATTTATCAGAAAATTGAACGCTTAGCCAAAAAAGCAGGGCGTCATCAATATGATGTCACCCTGCTTGCTGTTAGCAAGGGACAGCCATCTTCAGCTATCCGACAGGCCTATGCATTGGGCCAGCGTCACTTCGGTGAAAATTACTTGCAAGAGGCCTTAGACAAGCAACAACAGCTTGCTGATCTTACTGATATTTGCTGGCATTTTATTGGCCCGATCCAGTCCAATAAAACACGGAAAGTGGCAGAAAATTTTGATTGGGTTCACAGCATTGACCGAGCCAGTATTGCCAAGCGACTGAGTGCATACCGCCCCGAAAAATACAGCCCCCTGAACATTTGCTTACAGGTAAATATTGATAGTGAAGAGAGAAAATCGGGTGTTCCTATACATCAGATTGAAAACCTGGCTCAGGCCATTATTGAGCTCCCAAACCTGAAACTTAGAGGGTTGATGGCAATTCCGCAAAGCCGTCAGACCGTATCAGAACAACAAAAACCCTTCACAGCTCTTGCCAAGCTGCTATCAAACCTCCAAAGCAGCTCCCCTCAACTGTCAACATTAGATACACTCTCAATGGGAATGTCCGCCGACCTTGAAGCTGCCATCATAGAAGGCGCCACCATTATTCGTGTCGGCACAGCCATCTTTGGCCCAAGACAAACCCCCAAATAAAAGACAAACCAAGCGTATGTTTAAGGAAAACAGTGTGAACACATCAACATTGGCATTTATCGGCGGTGGCAATATGGCAACCAGCCTTATAGGCGGCCTGCTAGAGAAGGGCTACCCTTCAAACAACATCACTGTCAGTGATCCCATGAAAGAGAACCGGAACCGGTTGTCTCAACAATTTGGCATCAACACCACCAGTGATAACAATCATGCAGTGGCAAGTGCCGACGTCGTCGTTTTAGCGGTCAAACCTCAGGTCATGCAGCAAGTGGCCCAGGGAATTCAAGCAACTTTGGTGCACCAGCCTCTGGTTATCTCCATCGCGGCAGGCATTTCCATGTCGTCCCTACAGGCGTGGCTAGGACAAGAAATCCCCATTGTTCGCTGTATGCCCAACACCCCCGCTCTCGTGCAAACGGGGGCTGCCGGGTTATTTGCCAACACGCGAGTCAATTCTACTCAGCAAACTCTGGCTGAAGACATCCTAAATGCTGTGGGCATTTCCTGCTGGCTAGATGATGAAGATGGAATAGATGCCGTCACTGCTGTATCTGGCAGCGGCCCGGCCTATTTCTTTCTCATCATGGAAGCCATGGAACAAGTGGGCGTAGAGCTAGGGCTCACACAAGAAGTTTCTCGCAAGCTCACCTTGCAAACCGCACTGGGGGCGGCAAAAATGGCCATTGAAAGTGATGTAGACTCTGCCGAATTGCGCCGCCGAGTGACCTCACCGGGCGGAACGACACAGCGCGCTATTGAGACCTTTATGGACGAGGGACTCACCGACCTCTTCCGAAAAGCCATGACTGGTGCTGTTGAGCGAGCACAGGAAATGACAAAAGAAACAGCCAGCTCATAACCACAACATTGATAATAACAACATCCATTATCATTAAGACCAGCGATAAAAATAGGTACACTATGAACACATTTACCCAGGCCGGCACTTTCCTGATTCAGTCCCTCGGTAGTCTTTATTTGTCTGTCGTGTTGTTGCGGTTCTTATTGCAGTGGGTCAAAGCGGATTTCTACAATCCAATTTCACGATTTTTAGTCAAAGCCACACATCTGCCCAGCAAACCACTCCGTAAATTGTTTCCTACCTTTCGCTCTTTCGATATGGCCAGCTTGGTTCTGGCCCTGTTGGTGCAGTGGCTGGCCATTCAGCTCACCGCATCAATCAATGGTGCCGGGCTCATTAATATTCTGCTGGCTCTATCCTGGGGGGCCGTTGGCGCGGTATCACTGGTGCTAAACCTGTACTTGTACGGACTTCTGGTCATTATTATTGTTAGCTGGGTAGCACCGCAGAGCCGCCACCCGATTCTATTACTGCTAAATCAGCTATTAGCGCCCGTCATGGAGCCTTTTCGGCGAATTATTCCGCCATTGGGCGGGCTCGATCTATCCCCAATCTTTATGTTTTTGGTGATCAACATGCTACAAATTTTTGTGCGCGGTGTCGCTGGTTACCTACAACTACCGGCCCCCATCGTCCCAGGTATCTAATGATTGGCAAAAGTGGAGACGGGCTCTTTTAAATGGTGAGCTCTCAGACAAAGAGTCACTATCAGTGGCAGAAAGAAGCTCTGTTACTGCACTGTCGGTTACAGCCCAAAGCCTCTAAAGATGAAATTACCGGCCTCCACGACAACCGGCTAAAAATTCGAATCACTGCGCCACCAGTGGACGGGAAAGCTAATCAGCACCTGATAGCCTTAATCAGCAAATGGTTCGGAACCCTCAAAGGAAATGTATCCATAGTTCGTGGCGAAGCCGGTCGTCAGAAAACACTTCTGATAAAGAAGCCATGCCGAATCCCTGAAGGATCAGAAATCACAGCCCCTAAATCCTAGCACCCAACTTCTTAGGCGTTACCGCCATGGCTATCGATTACAGCATGCTATTGTGGCTCTCTATTGTGCCAACGCCATCTGCTGAACCTTTACTAAATCAGCAATACCCCGCTTGGCCAGCGCCATCATCTGCTGAAACTCATCTTCGGAGAAGGGTGCTGCTTCAGCTGTACCCTGAACCTCAATAAAACCACCCGCACTATTCATCACAACATTCATGTCAGTCTCAGCATTGGAGTCTTCTGCATAATCCAGATCCAACACCGCCACGCCCTTGTACATGCCCACGGACACTGAAGCCACCATATTAGCTAGCGGATTCTCCTTCACTTTGCCAGCTTTCTGCAAATGAGCGATGGCATCCATCAGTGCCACGCAAGCACCCGTAATAGAGGCTGTGCGTGTTCCACCATCGGCCTGAATTACATCGCAATCTATGGTAATTGTATTTTCACCCAACGCCTCAAGGTTGATAGCAGCCCGGAGAGACCGGCCAATCAATCGCTGAATCTCCATAGTCCGTCCACCCTGCTTGCCACGAGAAGCTTCTCGTCCCATCCGCGAACCCGTTGAACGCGGCAGCATACCGTACTCCGCCGTCACCCAACCTTGGCCTTTACCTCGTAAAAACCGAGGCACAGAATTTTCAACACTGGCAGTACAAATCACCTTAGTATCACCAAATTCAACCAGCACCGAGCCCTCGGCATGCTTGGTGTAATTGCGGGTGATTTTTACCTTACGAAGTTGTTCTGGGCGGCGGCCACTGGGTCGGGTCATGTGTATTTCCTGTCAGCTTGAAAAAGGGGACGCCATTTTAGCGGAATTATTTCGCTGATGTGGCGCCGTGTTACCATATGCGCCAATTTTTGACCCACGGAGATCAAGATGCCAAGCAGTATGACTGCCTTTGCTCGCCAGACCATCGAATATGACTGGGGAACCGCTGCCTGGGAGATTCGATCCGTCAATCACCGCTATCTCGAAACTAATTTCCGCATGCCTGAAACCGTGCGTGACATAGAAATGGGACTGCGTGAACTGGCACGCAAGCATTTGCAACGAGGCAAGGTTGACTGCTCTCTACAACTCAATATTGCAACGAAAACAGGGGCTGTCGATGTCAATCATGCACTAACCGATCAGTACATCTCAGCTTGCGAGCGACTAGCCAACCAAATGGAAAACCCCGCTCCAGTCTCACCACTAGACATCCTCAAATGGCCCGGCGCATTGAAAGAGCCGGAAGTAGATAAAGATGCTCTCAAACAAGCACTGACAACACTATTTGAAGACACCTTAATACAGCTCGAAGAAGGCCGGGGTCGTGAAGGTGAAAAACTCAAGGCATTGATTGAGCAACGGCTTGATGCCATTACCTCAGAAGTTGATACCGTTCGTACCAAATTACCGCAACTACTGGCCGCACAAAAACAAAAAATTATGGACCGCTTACACGAAGTCAGTGCCGACCTGAATAGTGACCGCTTAGAACAAGAGCTGGTCTTTCTCGCCCAGAAAGCTGATGTGGATGAAGAATTAGATCGACTCGATACCCACTTGAGCGAGATTCGCCAAGTACTAAATCGTCGTGAGCCCATCGGCAGGCGCCTAGATTTTTTGATGCAAGAACTTAACCGCGAAGCAAATACCCTTGCCTCAAAATCCATCGCCAGCGACACTACCCAATCTTCCGTTGAGCTCAAGGTACTGATTGAGCAAATGCGGGAGCAGATCCAGAATATAGAATAGGCGGAGTACCCAAAACCCATGTCCACTAGAGGCACCCTGTACACCATTTCTGCGCCATCCGGTGCGGGTAAAACCAGCTTGGTCAATGCTCTGCTCGAATGCTGTGATGATATCTGTGTTTCAGTCTCCCACACCACCCGCCCTAAACGCCCGGGTGAGGAGAATGGCATTAACTACCATTTTGTCGATGAAGCTACATTCACAGCCATGCTCAATAAGAGCGCCTTTTTGGAGCACGCTCAAGTATTTAATAACTACTACGGGACTGCTCGTGAGTGGGTTGAGAAAGTGCTGGCCAGTGGCCAGGACGTTATTCTTGAAATCGACTGGCAAGGTGCAAAGCAGATCCGCCGACTACTTCCGGGCTGCGTAGGCATCTTTATCCTCCCTCCGTCGCTCAGGACACTGAAGGAAAGACTGACTGGTCGCAATCAGGATGATCCTGCCGTTATCCGTCACCGCCTAGCCGAAGCTCAGGAAGAAATGTCTCACTATGTGGAAGCAGATTACCTGATCATCAATGATAACTTTGACGATGCGCTAGTGGAGCTGAAATCTATCGTGATCAGCCAACGGCTAACACGGGGCAACCAACAACAAAGAAATAGCAATTTACTCAAGGACTTGTTGTCCTGAAACCCGCAATTTTGTAAACTGTGAGGTTCTGCGGTTTATCCGCGGTGATTTTTCTTTGCTTGTCAAAAAGCAAACCTCCTCATAACCGAAAATGAACGGAACAACCTATGGCCCGCATTACTGTTGAAGACTGCCTCGACCATGTCGATAACCGCTTTGAGCTTGTCATGGTGAGCTCTAAACGAGCACGACAACTGGCTACCGGTGGAAAAGACCCACTTCTGCCCTGGGAAAATGACAAGCCCACTGTCATGGCATTGCGTGAAATCGAAGCAGGCTTGATTGATGCGAGTATTCTCAATGAGAAAGAAGAGCCAGAAGAGCTACTGATGGAGTCGATTGACGAAAGCGAAGATACCGCTGTCTCTGAGGAGAATGCCAGCGCTTCTGAAGAAGAAGCCCCTGTTTCCGAGCAACCCGCCGCACCTGAAGCAGAGTAACCTTCATTCGGGAGGAGGGAACGCCTTGGAAGCTATCGATGCACTCAGCCACAAGCTTTCCTCCTACCTCGAACCCACGCAAGTCCAGGACATCATCAGCGCCTACCAATTTGCCGACAAGTGCCACGAAGGTCAGACTCGCCAAAGTGGTGACCCCTATATTACCCACCCACTAGCCGTTGCCAATATTCTGGCCGATATGCATCTCGACCACGAGAGCTTGATGGCCGCACTATTGCATGATGTCATTGAAGATACTGATGTCAGCAAAGGTGATCTGTCCAAACGCTTCAGCCCCACTGTCGCCAATCTTGTGGATGGCGTCAGCAAGCTCAGTGAAATTGAATTTACCTCCAAGGCTGAGCAGCAAGCAGAAAACTTTCAGAAAATGACCTTGGCCATGGCCAAGGATATCCGCGTGATGCTGGTAAAGCTGGCAGACCGGCTACATAACATGCGTACGCTGAAAGTGCTGAGTCCAGCAAAACGTCGCCGCATTGCCCGAGAAACGCTAGAAATTTACGCACCCATTGCCCAACGATTAGGTATCAACGATATCAAGATCGAGTTTGAGGAATTGGGTTTTGCCGCTATGTACCCGGTAAGACATGCGCGGATGCAAGAGGCCCGTAAAGCTGCTCGGGGTCATCGCAAAGAAATCGTGGATGAAATCAAGGACAGCATTGAAATCCGCTTGGAGAAAGAATCAATTACGGCAGAGGTCACAGGTCGTGAAAAGCACCTCTGGAGCATCTACCAGAAAATGAAGAGCAAGAAAAAATCGTTCCGTGAAATCATGGATGTATTTGCTTTTCGTATTGTTGTTGATTCGGTGGACGACTGTTATCGCACCCTCGGGATCATCCATAATCTGTTCAAACCCGTTCCTGGAGAGTTTAAAGACTATATCGCCATACCCAAAGTGAATGGGTACCAGTCACTGCACAACATTCTTCTTGGCATGCATGGTGTTCCCATCGAAATTCAAATCAGAACTCGGGATATGGATGCCATGGCCAACTTTGGCATCGCCTCCCACTGGCTGTACAAGTCCAAGGAAGAGGGTATGCCGAGGGCCAACCGCTGGGTTCAGGGCCTACTGGAAATCCAACAGCAGGCGGGCAATTCACTGGAGTTTATCGAACATGTCAAAACGGACCTGTTCCCGGATGAAGTCTACGTATTTACCTCCAAGGGTGAGATCATTTCTCTGCCCTCTGGCGCAACACCGGTAGACTTTGCCTATGCTGTACACACCGATGTGGGCAACGGCTGCGTGGCCTGTAAAATCAATGGCCAGCTCACCTCGCTCTCAGAACCGCTGCAAAGCGGCAACAAGATCAAAATTATTACGGCCAAGGATGCTCAACCCAATCCATCTTGGCTGAACTTTGTCATGACAGCCAAGGCTCGAAGTGCCATCCGTCATTTCCTGAAGCACCAGCAGCACGAAGAATCTGTGGAATTGGGCAAACGACTGCTGGATCGGGCACTGGAGAACTTTGGCACCAATTACAAGAGCATCAGAAAATCCTGGATCAAGCGGATACTCACAGAAACCGGGGCCGCAACATTTGAAGAGGTCTTGCAACAAATCGGCCTTGGAAACAGCCTCGCCTATGCTGTAGCCAACTTGATGGCACCACCATCAAAACGCCAAGAAACAATGCCCGAAGAATTCAAATCGCCCATCATGATTGATGCCAGCGAAGGGCTCGTGATCAACTATGCGCGCTGTTGCCACCCAATTCCTGGCGACCCCATTCTGGGTCATCTCAGCCCCGGCAAAGGATTAGTGGTTCACAGAGAAGCCTGCAACAATCTCAATGAAATTCGCACAAATGTTGAAAAGTGTATGCCCCTTAACTGGTCTCCCAAAGTAACGGGGGATTTCCCCGTAGAGTTCAAGGTCGAACTGGTTTCCGAACGAGGTATTATCGCCACCCTCGCCTCACGCATCGCTGAATGTGAAGCGACTATTCATCAAATTAGCATTAAAGAACGCGACTCTCACTCCGGCATTGTCGACTTAGTCATTGACGTGAAAGGGCGTGTTCACCTTGCAAAAGTAATGCGCCGTATCCGCAACCTAAGCCAGGTTCAGCGGGTTTACCGCATTAAGAGCTGATCCATAGAGGACACCACCATGATAAATAAAGCCGTCATCAGCACAGAAAAAGCCCCCGCTGCTATTGGCACTTACTCTCAGGCGATAAAAGTCACCAACACCGTTTACCTCTCTGGACAAATTCCGCTTGATCCAGAGACGATGACCGTAGTGGAAGGGGGTATCGATGCAGAAATTGAACAGGTATTTACAAACCTGACGGCTGTTTGCGAAGCAGCAGGCGGCGAACTAAAAGATATTGTCAAACTCAATATTTTTCTCACGGACCTCAGCAACTTTGCCACCGTCAATGAAATCATGGCTCGTTATTTTTCAGAGCCTTATCCAGCACGCGCTGCAATCGGCGTTAAAGAACTCCCCAAAGGAGTCGGCGTAGAAATGGATGGCATTATGGTTATCTAGGACTTCGACACAGCAATGGGTGGGGAGTGTGGGAACAACGGAGCCCTAACTGTCCACTAACAACGCACCATAACCCTCCCGATAAGTAGGGTAGAAAAATAGGTAGCCGCTGCTTCTCAACTGCTGATTACTACATCGGCGGTTACCCGTTCGCCTAGCTTCACTGCTCTCCAGCGGTTCAATCTCAACCTGTTCAGCAAGCCAGCGCTGCATCTCATGAGCAGGGACTGGCTCATTATCAGTCGCTAAATATAGATTCTCTAAAACTGTCCCCTGACCAAACCTGTTCAGCAGATGTGCGAGAACACCCGCACAATCCTCCGAATGAATTCGGTTGGTCCAATGTACCGGTACCGCTGAAGTGATGACACCTTGTCTGACCTGGCTAATCAATCGGCTTCTTCCCGGCCCATAAATCCCGGAAAACCGAACCACAACAGAGGGCACAGCCAATTGCTGTATTACCTGCTCAGCTTCAAGCAATCGCTTTCCTCGAAATGAGCTGGGCTTTGTTTCCGATGATTCATCGATCCACTCTCCATTGCTCTGATGATAGACCCCGGTACTCGATACCCAAATCACCAACCCTGGAGGTTGTCCACTCTGCACAATGGCTGACTGCAACGCCTGAGCACCCGCCACATAAGTATCAACATAACCTTGATCGGTCATTTGATCGGCCGTCAGGGTAACGACGACGGCATCAAAACAACTACTGGCCAGTAACTCCGCAAGGGTCTCTGTATCTCTGAGGTCTACAGCAACTGTACTAATATTGGATGGCAACCCTTCTGGGTGTCGGCGCAGAGCCAGTGCCTGCCAAACCAAACCATCCGGAGAGCACTCTAGCCTCTGAATCGTTCGAACGCCGATATCGCCACACCCAATGAATAAAACCTTCATCAATAACTTATTCAATGAGCTTTCCCTTATCGATTTGTTTTAGCTATTATTGATAGCATTGAGGAAATTGCCATGACCCTAACCGAATTACGCTACATCGTCACACTAGCCCAACAACAGCATTTTGGCCACGCAGCAAAATTGTGTCACGTTAGCCAGCCCACTTTAAGTATCGCTGTTAAAAAACTCGAGCAAGAGCTGGGCGTCGAATTATTTGAGCGCTCTAAAAATAGCGTCCGCTCCACCCCCATCGGCGAACGAGTCATTGCCCAGGCCCAGCGAGTGTTGGAAGAAAGCGCCTCCATCAAAGATATTGCTTCGGCAGGAAGGGATCAGCTCAAGACCCCGCTCTATGTGGGCGCCATTTTTACCATTGGCCCCTACCTGTTCCCACAATTTATTCCTGCCCTGCAAGAGGCCGTCCCACAAATGCCTCTAGTTGTCGAAGAAGGCTTCACTGCCACCCTAAGGCAGCGACTGCGTAAGGGAGAACTCGATGTCATCATCGTTGCCTTACCCTTTAATGAGCCTGATGTCGTCACCCAGCCCCTCTATTCAGAGCCGTTTGTGGTACTCATGCCCGACAACCATCCCCTGGCCAAAAAGAAAAAAATCAAACCCGATGACCTTGAATGGGAAAATGTTTTATTGCTGGGAGAAGGACACTGCTTTGGCGATCAGGTCCGTGAGGCGCTACCAAATTTAAACAAACACCAAGATGACAACCATACACAAATCCGAACTCACAGCGAAGGCAGTTCTTTGGAAACTCTTCGCCATATGGTGGCCTCGGGTCTCGGCATTACCATTCTGCCCCTGTCAGCAGCGCTCAGTGTCGGTTACAAGGAGGGCCTGTTGGTAACTCGCCCCTTTGCTGACCCCGTACCCTGTCGTACCTCAGCCTTGGCGTGGAGAGCCAGCTTTCCCCGACACAAAGCAATCGATGCGCTTAGAAGCGCTATCAAACAGCACCCCCTACCCCAGTGTCCATCAATAGAATGACCGAACATCCCCTGGATCAGATGCCCGTCACCCAGCTCAAGGGGGTGGGAACCCAACTCTCTGGAAAACTGGCCAAGCTCGGCATTCGCACTATTCAAGATATTCTGTTCCACCTGCCAATGCGGTATATGGACCGAACCCGGATCACCCTCATTGGCAGCGTGCAACCCAATACCGAGGTTGTTATAGAAGGGGAAATTTGTGGCTGTGATCTGGTCTATGGCCGGCGCCGCAGTTTAATGTGTCGCATCCAGGACAACACCGGCATCATTACCCTCCGGTTTTTTCATTTCAGTAACGCACAGCGGCAGAACCTGAAAACCGGCAGCCACCTGCGTTGTTACGGAGAAATCAAACGCGGCACTTCCGGACTGGAAATCTATCACCCGGAATATCAGTTCCTTGACCAACACCAACCACTACCGCTCCAGCAACACCTGACCGCTGTATACCCTGCATCTGAAGGAATTAGCCAACAACGATTGCGTACGATTGCTAACCAGGCCCTAGCCTTGTTCAACGAGCAGTCCATTACAGAATTACTCCCTGAGTCATTACATAAAACCTCTTTAACTGAGGCCATATTCTTTATTCATCAACCACCCAAGTCGGCACCTCTCGATCTGCTGGCCAACGGAGAACACCCCGCGCAACAACGGTTGGCCTTTGAAGAGCTACTGGCTCACCATCTCAGCTTGCTCCACCTTCGCCAAACATTTCAGCAACAGAGTGCGCCGACACTTGGTCATGACGAGAAGCTTCAACAGGCACTTCTTACTTCTCTGTCATTCCTGCTCACAGAGGCTCAACGCCGAGTCACGGCTGAAATTCAACAGGACTTGGCAAAACCTTTTCCAATGCTGCGATTAGTTCAGGGTGATGTGGGTTCCGGTAAAACCATTGTGGCGGCATTGGCCGCGTTACAGTGTGTAGCCAACGGCAAACAAGCAGCCATCATGGCCCCCACAGAAATTTTAGCGGAGCAACACCGGAACAACTTTGAAGCATGGTTTAAACCACTGAACATCCAAGTGGCCTGGTTAACAGGGAAGGTCAAGGGTAAGGCTCGCAAGAAACAACTACAGGCCATCAATGATGGCTCCGCACAAGTGATTGTAGGTACCCATGCCTTATTTCAAGACGAGGTCATCTTTAACGATCTGGGCCTCACTGTCATCGATGAACAGCACCGTTTTGGGGTTCATCAACGTTTGGCCCTGAAAGAAAAAGGGCAAGCTAATAACTACGCACCCCACCAACTGATCATGACAGCAACACCAATTCCAAGAACCCTAGCCATGAGCGCCTATGCCGACCTGGACTGCTCTATTATCGACGAATTACCTCCTGGCAGATCGCCCGTCAATACGGTGGTTATCGCCAACCATCGACGCCATGAAGTCATCGAACGAGTACGGACTGCCTGTGCCAAAGGGCGTCAAGCCTACTGGGTATGCACCCTAATTGAAGAATCCGATGTACTCGAGGCCCAAGCCGCAGAAGCAACCGCAGACGAGCTGCACCTGCTGTTACCTGAGCTACACATTGGTTTAATCCACGGGCGGCTTAAACCCGGTGAAAAAGCCGCCACTATGGAGGCCTTCAAGAAGGGCCAGATTCAATTACTGGTTGCCACCACGGTGATTGAAGTGGGTGTCGATGTGTCCAATGCCAGCTTGATGATCATCGAAAATCCAGAGCGTCTCGGGCTTGCCCAACTCCACCAATTACGCGGCCGGGTCGGCCGAGGAAAAGAAGAAAGTCATTGCGTACTCCTCTACAGCACACCTCTCTCCCAACAGGGTACAGAGCGCCTGAAAATCATGCGCCAAACCACCGATGGGTTTCAGATAGCAGAAATGGATCTGAAGCTTCGGGGCCCAGGAGAGGTTCTGGGCACCCGACAAACTGGTGAGATGGAATTGCGTATTGCCGACCTACAACGGGATGCTCATTTACTACCCACGATCAAAAAAACCGCCGAAACAATGCTGATCAAACACCCGTCACAAGCCCACGCCATTATCCGCCGCTGGTTAGGTGGTAGTGAGCGTTATGGTCAGGTGTAAAAGTTTGTGACGAACATGTGACATTTTCGTTACAGCTTCATATACTCGCGGCCTATGTTCATAGGAGTCCACTCCATGGTTTTTAGTAAGACTATCTTCAACCTTTTTGGTAAGTCCCCCATCAGTCCACTGCAAGCTCATATGACACTGGTCGTGGCCTGCGCAGAAAAACTGCAAGACTTTCTCAATGCAGCCATTGCCAATGATTGGGAACTGGGCTCGGACATCTTCGATAAGATTTCCAAAAAAGAAGACAAGGCAGATGAGATGAAGCGTCAGCTTCGCCTGCAACTACCAAAAAGCCTGTTCATGCCCCTTGATCGCGGCGACCTGCTAGACCTGCTAAGCCTGCAAGACCGTATTGCCAATCGCACCAAAGATATTGCCGGCCTGATGCTGGGTAGAAAAATGTCTATCCCTGAACCGCTCCACCAACAAATGATCGACTTTGTCTCTTCTTCAATCGAAGCGGGCCGTCAGGCACTAAAAGCGATCAATGAACTCGATGAACTCCTCGAAGTTGGGTTCAGCGGGAAGGAAGTAGACTTTGTCGAAAAAATGATTGGTGAACTGGATCAACTGGAAGACAAAACGGATTTGCTAGAACAGGAGATTCGCCATAAATTATTTGACTTGGAACAGGATCTCCCACCCATCGATATGATATTCCTCTACCAAGTGATTGACATGATTGGCGAACTGGCCGACCTAGCCGAAGGTGTTGGTGGGCGTCTACAACTCTTGCTTGCCCGATAACTGGGTTGATAATAACAACTAGGAAATCCAGACATGACTCTATTTGCTGAATATGGCCAAATACTGATCATCCTTGCCTGTCTGTTCGGACTCTTTATGGCCTGGGGTGTCGGTGCCAATGATGTGGCCAATGCAATGGGTACCTCAGTGGGTGCGGGAGCACTCACCATCAAACAAGCCATCCTCATCGCCATGATCTTCGAATTTGCCGGCGCTTATCTGGCTGGTGGCGAAGTCACCTCCACCATACGAAAGGGCATTATTGATCCCGGCATCTTGGAGGGAACACCGGAATTACTGGTGTACGGGATGCTGTCGGCACTACTTGCCGCAGGCACTTGGTTATTAATTGCCAGCATGATGGGTTGGCCCGTCTCCACAACTCACTCCATCGTTGGTGCCATTGTGGGCTTTGCCGCAGTGGGCATCTCTCCCGACGCCGTTAACTGGGGCAAGGTGGGAAAAATTGTTGCTAGCTGGGTAGTATCTCCTGTATTGGCGGGCACCATTGCCTACATGCTATTCCGTAGTGTGCAAAAACTGATCCTCACCCAGGACGATCCTTTTAATCGCGCCAAAAAATTCATCCCTATTTATATGTTCGCCGTGGGCTTTTTGATTGCGATGGTCACCATGCTCAAAGGCCTCAAGCACGTCCTCAAGGATACTGGCGTCGCCATGAGCTTTGGGGAATGTGCAATGCTGGCCGCAGGCGTAGGTATTGTTGTCGCCATCGTGGGCTCGGTGCTACTCAATCGCGTCAAGCGTGACGAAGAAGCCGAGCACTACAACCGCTTTGCCAGTGTGGAAAAAGTATTTGCTGTGCTGATGATTTTCACCGCATGTGCGATGGCCTTCGCACACGGTTCCAATGATGTGGCCAACGCCGTTGGACCCCTAGCTGCTGTCGTCAGCGTAGTGAAATCTGGGGCTGTTGGAGCGGAAAGTGTCATGCCCAGCTGGATCCTGCTATTGGGTGGTGTCGGCATTCTGTTAGGGCTTGCCACTTATGGCTTCAAAGTCATGGGCACCATTGGCCGAAAAATTACCGAACTCACTCCAAGCCGTGGCTTTGCTGCTGAGCTGGGTGCTGCTGCTACTGTGGTACTAGCATCAGGTATTGGACTCCCCATTTCAACGACCCATACACTCGTTGGTGCGGTACTGGGTGTTGGTCTGGCCAGGGGTATTGCTGCAATCAACATGAGAGTTATCGGCACCATCTTTATGTCCTGGCTGATTACTCTGCCAGCTGGCGCCGGTCTCGCCATTGTATTTTTCTTCTTCTTTAAAGGAATCTTTGGTTAACCAAGGCTTTCTTTATCAAGGAATGAAAAAGCCCGGCTCTTAGGCCGGGCTTTTTTGTTGGTGTATCTAACAGTCTACCCTTCCAATACCCCTTCCTCACCTTCCGTTCTGGCAATAATCACCGCAGCACAAGAATCACTGAATACATTCACTGCGGTGCGGATCATATCCAGGATACGATCGGTCACCAGCAACATACCTATAGCCTCCATAGGCAACCCAACCACGCCCAAAATCACAGTAATTGCCACTAGGCTGGCTGCGGGAATACCGGCAACGCCAATGGAGGTTAATAGAGCCACCAGCACAATAATAAATTGGGTAACAAAGCTAAGCTCCAACCCATAGGCCTGGGCAATAAACATTGCCGCCACACATTCATAGAGCGCCGTGCCATCCATATTAATGGTGGCCCCCAGAGGCAGCACAAAAGAAGTGGTCCGATTTGACACACCGGCGTTCTTCTCCACACATTCAATGGTCACCGGTAGGGTGCCCGAAGAGGAGGCAGTTGAAAAAGCCGTTAACAGGGCAGGCAACATGGCCCGGTAGTGTTTGAGTGGATTAACCCCCGACAGACGAAGCATCAGGGTCAGATTAAAAAATACATGGATAGCCAACGCCAACACAACCGTCACAAAGAAAATCAGCAATGGCTGAAAAGCATCAAACCCGGTAGCTGCTACCGTCTTGGCTACCAAGCCAAACACACCAATAGGGGCAAACTTCATGATAAACATCGTGATTGCCATCATGGTTTCATAAACGCCCTGCCAGAAACTCAGCATGGTCTGACTGAACTCCTTGGTAATCCGGGTCATAAATACACCGAACAACAAGCTGAAGAAAATCAGCCCCAACATTTGCCCATCAGATGCCGCCTTCACAATATTCGGTGGCACCATCCGCAAAAACACTGCGGTGATATCACCGGCACTCCGACCTTCAACCCGTGCTAGCTGTTCTGTAATGGCATCCGATGAACTCAGGTTCAAACGACCACCAGCCGCTTCACCATCAATAATCCCCGGCGCTAACAGGTTCACCAAAATAAGCCCAACGGTAATCGACAGCAGACTGGTCAGCATATAAAACGTGATGGTTTTGGCGCTGAGCCGTCCTAAATTATCACTGTTCCCCATGCCCGCCACCCCGACAATAATCGAGGACATCACCAGCGGCACAATGATCATTTTCAGGGCATTAAGAAACAGCGTACCGATGAAGTTAAAGGCATCGTAGAGGCTGACCCCCAATACCTGACTATCGGTTCCCGACCAAATCCCGACCATGATCGCAGCAATAATGGCTATCAGCATTTGCCAGTGTAATTTTAATTTACCCATCGTTATTGCTCACTTTCCAATTTGAGGACTTTCCAATTAAAGCACTTCCCACCCTATCGATAACTTCCACGCAGACCAGTCACCATTTCCTGCAAAGCGTCAGCTGTCGCCTGCTCTGGAAGAATCGATGTATCTGCCAACACCTTAATATGCCGCCACTGTGGACGAAAAGGCTTTTTAAAAACACCGCCGTGGCTATAGCTAAAGAAACTACCCCATAACCCCTGCAGTGCCATTGGCACCACCGGCACGGGGGTGCGTTCCAAAATACGTTCTATGCCAGCTTTGAACTCGTTTATTTCGCCGTCCTGAGTCAGCTTCCCTTCAGGGAAAATACACAGCAAATGCCCTTGTACCAGCGCCTCGGCAATATCATCCATCGCCTTCAGGTAAGCCTGCTCATCATGCTGTCGCGAACAGATGGGAATTGCGCCGCCCGTTCTAAAAATAAAGTTAAGCACCGGTAGCTCATAAATGGGCTTAAACATAATAAAGCGAATGGGTCGGCGTACCGCTCCCGCCAACAACAAGGCATCCACATAGCTCACGTGATTGCAGACGACCATCGCCGCGCCCCTCGAAGGGATATTTTCCAGCCCCTGATGCTTTACCCGATAAATCGTATGGCTCAATAACCACACCAAAAAACGCATGGTAAATTCTGGCACCTGCTGAAAAATAAACACGGCAATTGCAATGTTCATCAGTGCCACTGTCAAAAACAGATCGGGAATACTGAACCCAGCAATACCCAGAAACAAAATACCCAACAAGCTGGCAAAGACCATAAACAGTGCATTGAGAATATTGTTGCAACCGATGACTCGAGCACGTTTTTCATCATCGGTACGGGCCTGAACCATGGCGTACAACGGCACGATATAAAGCCCACCGAACAGACCGATCATCAGAATATCGAGCAAGACTCTAAAGCCGCCGGGTTGCACAAAAAAGCTGACGGGGCCAACACCCTCAATGCCACTGTAACCGTGAGCCGCAAAATAGAGATCAATCCCAAATACACTCAGGCCAATCGAACCCAATGGTACTAACCCAATTTCTACTCGGTGCCCACTGAGTCGATCGCAAAGCAGTGAGCCGGTAGCCACCCCCACCGTAAATGCCGAGAGAATCAGCGCAATCACACCGGGACTGCCTTTTAATACGGTCACCGTAAAATTTGGCATCTGTGTCAGGTAGCTGGCACCCAGCATCCAAAACCAGGAAATACCCAGAATGGCTAGAAAGACTGTTCGCTTTTCCGACGCCAGCTTGATCAGCTGCCAACTGATACGCGGGACATTCCAATCGATCTTTAAATTGGAGGCTTTAGATTCAGCTAGTGGAATTCTCCAACTGCTCAACCAGCCCACCACCGCAACAGACACAACGGCCAGACCCACCAGCCATGTGGCATGTTCAGCACCGCCTAACAAGCTCCCACTAATAGTCCCGATTAAAATAGCCACGAACGTGCCCATACCCACTTGGGCATTTCCCGCCACTAATTCATCTTCATGTAAGTGCTGGGGAAGAATCGAATACTTTACCGGCCCAAAGAAGGTAGATTGAACGCCCATTAAGAACAGCACCACCATCAACAACCATAATGCCTGATACCAAAGCGCCACAAAGCCCGTCAGCATAATCAGAATTTCTGCCAGTTTAATTTGGCGGATGATCCGCGACTTTTCATACTTGTCGGCCAGCTGGCCAGAAATAGCAGAGAATAAAAAGAACGGCAGGATAAACAAACCGGCCGCCAGATTAACCAGCGCATTAGTATTGTTGGCTCCAGTAGCCACACCCGTGATACTGGCGCTAACAATCATCACCAATAAGGCATTCTTGAAGAGATTGTCGTTCAATGCCCCAAAGAACTGGGTCAGGAAAAGAGGCATAAACCGCCGGGACTTCATCAGCTGAAACTGGCCTTTTTTACTCACCCTAATCCCTTGTTTTTACCTACAACAGGCGGACATCTTGCCGGTCTACCTACAGATATTCAATCTGAGGTTTGACTCAGCCCTCTTGCACGCACGAACACCCCCGCCATAATAGAGATTCAGTTTCAGGATGAACCGATGAAATACCTATCAGTACCGTTGCCAGCCCCCCTCCTATTAGCGCCCCTGCTTTTTATGTGCAGCTTGGCCATGGCCGAAGAAGAACGCTACTGCGATACACTTAACCTGTATCTAGAAAATGACTTATTCGGTGAAACAGACCTCCACTACACCAATGGTATTCGCGTTTCTTGCGTGTCACCGGATCTCAGTTCCTACCTTGATGATGAACAGCTTCCTCCATGGGTGCGGACAGTCAACAGTAAACTACGCTTCTTTCATGGCCTGAAAGATGATGAAAGCCCCGAACTTCAACGCAATCTGGTCATTAGTTTGGGTCAGCTGATGTTTACCCCCACGGATGATGAAGAGAAAGAGTTGATCGAGGACGACCGGCCCTATGCTGGCTACCTCTACCTGGGTTTTGCCTACCACACTCGGGATGAAGAACAGCTGGATACCATTGAAGTCAATGTGGGCATGGTGGGTCCGGCCTCTTTGGCAGAGGATACCCAGGACTTCATTCACGAGTTGCGCTCTATCGACAAATTCCAGGGCTGGGACAATCAACTGGAAAATGAACTGGGGCTACAGTTTGTCTATGAACACAAGCACCGCTTCAAACTCACCGATAGCTGGCCTCATCAGGATGTGATTGCCCACAGCGGTATCAGTCTTGGTAACGTGGCCACCTATCTCAACCTGGGTGGCGAATACCGCATTGGCTGGCAACTACCAGAAGATTTTGGCACCGCCGCGGTCAGGCCCGGCGGAGATAACAGCGCTCCAGGCAAGGGCGATGTTCGACACTGTAGCCAGATAATTTGCGGATTACATGCCTTTATCTCTGTAGATGCTCGGGCGGTTGCACGGGATATTTTTCTCGATGGCAACACCTTTGAAGACAGCCACAGCGTAGATCGCCGCCCTTATGTGGTCGATGCTGCCGTGGGATTCAGCTTTCTTATCAGCGGCTGGAAAGTATCCTATGCCAAAGTATTCCGCACGCGAGAGTTTGAAGAACAGGACAAATCCCATGAGTATGGGTCACTATCGATCTCTTATTCTTGGTGACTGTTATTTCTGGTGAAAGTTATTCTTGGTAATGTGCTATCGGCGATTAGCAGTATCCCCTATCGCTTAAATAGCCCTATCAGGACTGCTTTCTGGGTTAGAATACTCCGCGATCAATGATGTACAGGCCACGACCTTGCCCGCTTTACGCTTTCCTAACCGCAAGTTTCATCTTGAGCCAACTTGGCACAGCTATCGGCGTGTACCCGGTGCCGCCGTGCCCATGCCTCTACACAACTGGCTTCTTGATCGAGGCTCACTCACCGAGCGGCTTATCCATGCCAGTCATGGTCAGTTTCGTGTTGAAGTGCTCCATCAGCGTATGGCGCTGCCTCACTTATCTGAATGCCGCGCCCTAGGCATACCTAGCCGACGGCGGGCACTCATTCGTGAAGTTATTCTCTATGGTCAGGGAGAACCCTGGGTGTATGCCCGCAGTATTATTCCAGTAACAACGCTCACAGGTCGCCTGCGAAGTTTATGCAAACTGGATAACCGTCCACTAGGGGCCCTGTTGTTCAATGATGTCTCTATGCAGCGGGGGCCAATTGACATTACCTGTACACATACAGATACGCTGAAATTACCCAGCCTATCAGAGGCTTTTCAAGGAAGGGTTTGGGGGCGCCGGTCAGTGTTCTATCTGGATCAAAAACCTCTACTGGTCAGTGAGATGTTTTTACCCGGATTTAGGCCGTACAATAAGCCGCTAATATCACACTTTTATCGCTAGCACTGTATGAGTCATTTCAGAGAACGCCTGCCCGATTTTCTCCGGTTAATGCGTGTGGACAAGCCCATTGGCACCCTGTTGTTGCTCTGGCCTACGCTCTGGGCTCTGTGGTTTGCCGCAGGGGGTGTGCCAGATACTAAAAACCTGCTGATTTTTATACCGGGTGTTATCTTGATGCGTGCTGCCGGCTGCGTCATCAATGACTTTGCTGACCGCAAGGTGGATGGCCATGTGGAGCGCACCCAGAACCGCCCCCTCCCCAGTGGAACGGTTACGGCCAGAGAAGCACTACTACTATTTACCCTGTTATGTCTCGCCGCATTTGGCTTGGTACTGCTCACCAACCCATTCACCATCAAGCTGGCATTTGTAGGTGTAGCACTGGCCGCCTGTTACCCCTTTATGAAACGCTATACCCATCTGCCTCAGCTGGTACTCGGCGCTGCCTTTGCCTGGAGTATTCCCATGGCCTTTGCTGCTCAAACGAATCAGCTACCTACTGAACTTTGGGCTCTCTATGCAGCCGTCATACTCTGGACTGTAGCCTACGATACATTTTATGCGATGGTTGATCGCGATGATGATTTAAAAATAGGGGTCAAATCCACTGCCATTCTGTTTGGCGATATGGATATTCCAATCACCGCCACCTTACAAATACTCGTACTTATTGCGCTGGCCATGACAGGAATGAATTTTGACCGTGGCCGGTGGTTCTTCCTCTCTTTGCTGGTAGCCGGCCTACTGTTCCTTTACCAACAATTTCTGATTCGCCACCGTGACCGAGACAAATGCTTTAAAGCATTCCTCAATAATCATTATGTGGGTACCGTGATATTTATTGGCTTGGCCGTCGACTACTTATAAGCTCTCTTCAGCTTACCGCTAATCAGGAAATCCATCATATGGCCAGTTTTGTCATCTATTTGTCACAACAATGCCATGTAATAGGCTTGTCATATGATATTTTGGTAGCAGAAATATGAGTAAGAAAACCATACTGGTCGTAGATGATGAGCCCGCCATTCGCGATATGATCAGTACCGCGCTTGATGTGACTGGTTTCGACTGCCTACAGGCAGAGAATGCCCAGCAAGCCCATGCCATGATCATTGATGAACACCCTGATCTGGTTTTGCTGGACTGGATGATGCCCGGAACCAGTGGCATTGAGCTGATTCGCCGATTACAGCGCGATGAGCTGACTAACAGTATTCCCGTGATCATGCTGACCGCCAAAGCTGCCGAGGACAATATGGTTCAAGGGCTTGAGGTGGGTGCAGACGACTATATTACCAAGCCATTTTCACCCCGAGCACTGATTGCCCGCATCAATGCCGTGCTGCGGCGTACTGAAGCAGAACTCCCACAAGAACCCATTGAAGTGGATCAATTACGATTTGACCCCATCAGTCACCGGGTAACCGTTGCTGATCAGCCCGTGACGATGGGTCCCACCGAATTCCGACTTCTGAGCTTTTTTCTCACCCACCAGGAACGTGTTTATTCCCGTGATCAAATACTCGACCATGTCTGGGGTGGCAACGTTTACATGGATGAACGCACGGTGGATGTACATATCCGCCGCCTACGTAAAGCAATATCGCTTGAAGGGCACGACCGCTTCATTCAGACTGTCCGGGGCGCGGGTTACCGCTTCTCCACCAAGGTCGTTGAAGAATAGGAATCAGCCATTTGTATCGAGGGCTTCAAGCAGAAATACAGCGGATCGTTCTGCTCACTTTATTTCTGCTCATTTTTGGGTTTCTAAATGGCTACCTGCTTCTCACCTTGCTGGTGGGTGGTGGCCTTTACATGCTATGGACCTTCTCTCACATCTCAAAACTGTATGACTGGCTTGACCGTGGCTGTACCGGGCTACCGCCTGAGGCCAGTGGCGTTTGGGGTGATATGGGTGATTCTCTTTATCGCATGCAAAAGCGCAACGAACGTGCCAAGCAAAGCCGTAGAAATTTATCAGATCGAGTTCGCAACATCACGGGTGCACTGGCAGATGGCATACTCACACTTTCAGCAGATAGAGTACTCGAGTGGTGGAACCCGGCTGCTGAGCAACTATTAGGGCTAAAAAAGAGTGATCGCGGGCAGTCAATTATCAACCTGGTGCGCGACCCCCAGTTTGTTGCCTTTATTCAAAGCCAGACGCTGAACTCTCCCCTGGAGTTAACGTCCCCGGAAGACCCCACTAAAACCCTATTATTCACTGCCGCCGAATTTGGTGATGGTGATGTGATACTTGTGGCACAAGACATCACCCGGCTGCGCAACCTGGAACAAATGCGCCAGGATTTTGTGGCCAATATATCCCACGAACTGCGTACCCCTCTGACCGTCCTGTCTGGCTATACTGAAACGCTCCAAGACTCTCTTCAAGGTGGAGACAAAGATCTTCCGGGCCACTGGAAAAAAGCCCTCGATCAAATGCAGCAGCAAACCGATCGGATGAATGCACTAGCCAATGATTTAGTCATGCTCTCACAACTGGAATCTACCCAAGAGTCTGCACCCAACACACCAATACAGATAACACCTTTATTGGAGCAAATTGCTGAAGATGCCCGCATAATCGCGGCCGATAACTACAAAGTAGAGTTGGAATGCGCCGAAGTGATGGTGCTAAATGGCGACATGAAAGAACTCTACAGCGCCTTCTCCAATCTGGTCTTCAATGCCATTAAGCACAACCCCGTCGGCACTACCGTCCAGATTAAGAGCTACACAACCGATAGCGCCAACTTTATCGAAGTTTCTGATGACGGCAACGGTATCGACCCCAAACATATCTCCCGCCTTACTGAACGTTTTTACCGGGTGGATCAAAGCCGTGCTTCAAGCACCGGGGGCACCGGCTTGGGGCTTGCCATCGTGAAACATGTGCTGATGCATCATGGCGGCACCCTCAGCATCACCACCACCCTGAGCAAAGGTAGCAACTTTAGTTGCCGCTTCCCCATACTCAAACCATAATTAGCATGGCCCACGTTGAAAAAACTCTACTGATTCCACACCGGGCCCTCTAAAGAAAAGGCATGACCATCGAAACCCGGATACTACAATCCATTGACGATTGCGCCCCGACGCAATGGGATGGACTGTTTTCCGATGACTATCCCTTCCTACAGCATCGCTTTTTGTCGCTGCTGGAATCCTCGGGCAGTGTCTGTTCCAAAACAGGCTGGGAGCCAAGACATTTATTGCTGGAGCAGGACGGTAAACCGGTTGCCGCTCTGCCGCTCTACCTGAAAAGCCACTCCTGGGGTGAATATGTATTTGACTGGTCCTGGGCTGATGCCTACCAACACAATGGTTTCAACTACTACCCCAAGTTATTAAGTGCTGTGCCTTTTACCCCGGCTACAGGTCCTCGATTAGGGTTGGTATCAGGAATAGAGCCATCGGATGTACTGCCAAGCCTATTCAACACCATTCAGGAAATGGCTGAACACAACAACCTGTCCAGTTGGCATCTATTGTTCCCGAACCAACTGTTCCCAAACCAACAGCTCACCACCTTGAAAGATGTGGGGGTGCTGCAGCGCACTGGTGTTCAATATCACTGGATCAATGCAGATTATGCCAATTTCAGTGATTTCACCGACACGTTTTCCTCAAGAAAACGCAAGAGCCTGAACCGAGAACGCCGCTCCGTGACTCAGCAACAACTTAATATTCAACGTCTGACGGGTAAAAACATCACCCCGGACTGGTGGGAATTCTTCTATCTGATGTATCAGCGTACCTATTTGAAGCGCAATGGTACCGGTGGGTATCTCACCGAAGCCTTCTTTCAACAACTCGGGCAAATCATGAGCGACCAACTGATGATGGCCGTCGCTCAAGATGAGGAAGGTCACAAAATTGCTGCCGCTCTGTTTTTTTACGATAACAAGACTCTTTATGGCCGTTATTGGGGGTGTATTCGGGAGTGCGATTCCCTGCACTTTGAGCTCTGCTACTATCAAGGTATTGAATTTTCCATTGAACGTGGTCTGTCACGCTTTGATGCTGGAGCGCAAGGGGAACACAAAATTAAACGGGGCTTTGAACCAGTGGAGACCCGCTCATTCCACTGGATTAAACACCCAGAATTTTCAGCAGCTATAAGTCGTTTTCTGGCCCAAGAAAGACAACAGATAAGGCGCTATATAACTGAGGCAACACAACAATTGCCATACAGGTCCGATAAGCAGTAATTTATGCTGCTATGCTGTAAAAAATGACGACAAAGGATACCACTCATGAAAACACTCAGATTTCTCCCCACACTCAAGTTAGTGGCACTAGCACTCATTGCCCAACTTATGTTTTCTGCATACGCCCAGGCTGACAGCAAAGTGGAAATTGATCTGTATGTAGAGGAGGCCTTAAAACAGTTTCAGAAAGAAACAACGGCCGGCGTTCAGCTTGCCGCACAAGCCAAAGGTATGCTGGTCTTTCCCAAAGTCTACAAGGCTGGCATTGGCATTGGTGGTGAATATGGCGAGGGCGTCCTGAAAGTGGGCGGCTCCACCGTCGGCTATTACAGCACTGCCGCAGCCTCTATTGGCTTCCAGCTAGGGGCTCAGATTAAGTCACAAATTATTTTATTTATGACTGACGCCGCTCTCCAGAAATTCCGAAACAACGAAGGCTGGGAAGCTGGTGTTGATGGCAGTGTTGCCATCGCGACAATTGGTGCTGGCGGACAAATTGACACCAATACCATTCAACAACCCATTATCGGTTTTATTTTTTCCAACAAAGGACTGATGTTCAACCTGAGCCTTGAGGGCTCTAAGATCACACCCATCGTTCGTTAGGGTTTGATATTCAGGTCATTACTTTTAAAGCAATATATGGAACAAGATTGAAGATAAATATGGCGATTTTATAACTACCTAAATACTGAAAATATACAGGCACGATATCATCCTGACGGACGCTGAATAGCTTGCTATGAATCCTTGAAATTGGCCCCTTCATTAGAACCAACATAATCGTCGAAAAAAGAAGCACACCAATATTAATCACCGAGCACCAGCCTAGAAACACGGTTAACGTATTTATATCAATCATGTCAGTTACTCCTAATATTTAGTGCACGGTCTTGTCATCCTAGTACAGAAATCCTGTTGTAGTTACATCAAACCCAGCGCCGAACCCTTTCACAATAATGAAAGTAATCAATACCAAACTTGGTGCTCATTTGTTGTTCTTCAGGAATAATTTGAAGCTTAGTAACCAGCCAGATAAATAGTGGCAACCCCACGCTGGCATAAAGACTGTATAGGTGAATATTCCAGGCAATGAGCATCACCAACAAACCCAGGTATATCGGGTTTCGAGAATAGTTAAATATCCCCACTGTGACTAATTTGCTTGCCAGGCTTGGATCCCGAGGGTCAATGGTTGTTCCCATTTTGTGGAGGGTAACAACCGCCACAGCTACAATCGTCATCCCAGCAGCAAGAATTATTATCAAGAACAATCCTTGCCAAGTTGAGTAGGTCTCCCCAGTATCCAGAAAACGAGCGGCTAACCACATCACTAGCGCCACAACTAACATCTGCACTAATGGCGGTACTTTTAATTTGAGCAATTCAAGATTTAATCTTTTTTCCATACCAGCAACCTATTGTT
>MAAC01018168.1_pt1 | contig 58273 bp, 49 predicted proteins | sample 1115981 | NCBI WGS metagenome assembly MAAC01 (sample SAMN04961126, study PRJNA320927) | seawater metagenome | isolation source: sample BD02T64 sea water enriched with oil for 64 days | place: USA:Gulf of Mexico | collected 2013-07-27 | reverse complement strand
CTGGTTGGCAGCCTATTTCTTGGAATCATGATATTTATACTCATTCGAAAAACCATTCTATCCAGAATTGATGTACTTAGCGACGCCACAAAAAAAATTGGTTCTGGAAATTTGACCTATCAAATCGAAGATCTTGGCGTTGATGAAATTGGTGATCTTGGCGTTTGTATCAATGAGATGGTTTCCAACCTGAATGATAAAACAACATCAGTCGATCAACTCAATTCAGAGGTATCCCTTAAAAACAAAGCCCTGATAGATTTAGAAGAACAAAGGGTTATTGCAGAAGAATCTGCTAAGGCAAAGAGTGAATTTTTAGCTAGCATGAGCCATGAGATAAGAACACCAATGAATGGTGTTCTTGGAATGCTTGGGCTGGTTGAGAAAACAGACCTAAATGAACGTCAATCTCAGCAAGTAAGATTAGCCCAAACTAGCGCACAATCTTTATTAGGGATCATTAACGACATTCTTGATTTCTCGAAAATAGAAGCAGGAAAACTTGATATCGAAGAAATAGAATTTAATTTACAGATACTGCTAGAGGATTTCTCAAAGGCCCAAGCATTACGTGCCAATGATAAAGGGCTAGAACTAATAATAGATACAAGAAATATAACGCATCAAAATGTACGAGGTGACCCTGGACGACTGCGACAAATCCTCAACAACCTAGTAGGTAATGCGTTAAAATTCACAAGTAAAGGTGAGATACTAATCTCAGGTTCAATTGACGAAAATGATACGTCAGAGGTGACGTTTACGTGTTCTGTCAGTGATACGGGCATCGGCATTGCCAACGAAAAACAGGGATTGTTGTTCGATGCCTTTACCCAAGCGGATACATCCACAACAAGAAAGTACGGGGGAACGGGTTTGGGTTTGAGCATAACCAAACAATTATGTGAACTGATGAACGGTGGAATCAGAATAAGCAGCGAGCTAGGCAAAGGATCTGTTTTTGAGTTTTTCGTTGTACTTGCTAAAGGAGATAGCGTACAACCAGAACCTTCAACAAAAGATATTGGAAATTTAAAAGTCTTGATTGTCGATGATAACACCACGAATCGTGAGGTACTAAAGGGCCAACTTGCACAATGGGGTGTGATCGTAGATGAGGCTGAAGATGCGTTACAAGCGTTAAAAATCTTGAATAACAATACCCAGCCTCCATTTGACATAGCATTACTCGACATGGAAATGCCCGGCATGGATGGAGCAGAATTAGGTAAGATCATTCGTGACAACCGAAGCCTTGACTCAATGAATTTGGTCATGATGAGTTCAATTAGCCACCGAGGTGATCGAAAGTTTTTTTCTGACCTTGGATTTCAAGCCTACTTTCCAAAACCACTTTCCGCTAAAGACTTGAAAGTAGCCTTGAGTATTGTATCCGGTGTTTCCTATGAAAAAGGAACAACACATGAGGGAGAAATGATAACTAAACACTACCTAAGGGAGATTGAGAGTAAACCGGCTCCTGATGATGTACAGCCCCCCTCAAATATGCCCCCTTTCAAGGACTATTGGGTTTTATTGGTAGAGGACAATATTATTAACCAAGAAGTTGCAAAGGGCGTGCTGGAAGACTTCGGCTTCCAAATTGCCATTGCTGCTAACGGACGTGAAGCGTTACATCTACTAAACACTCGAAATGTAGACGAGCCTATCCATATGATCCTTATGGACTGTCAAATGCCAATTATGGATGGATATGAGGCGACAGGGGCTATTCGAAATGGACATGCAGGAAAGATCAATCAAGACATACCTATCGTTGCGATGACTGCAAACGCTATGAGGGGTGATAAGGATAAATGCATTGAAGCAGGTATGACAGATTACGTTAGCAAACCTATTGACCTAGATGAACTTAGCAAGGTGCTTCATTTACACCTAAAAAGTGTACCTAATAACTCCGAAGAAGCGGAGCAACCGATAGAACCCGAGATTAGCCTCGTTTGGAACCGAGAACGTTATTTTAAAGTTATACCCAATCTTGAAAGAGCAGACAAAATCATTTCAATGTTTGCAGCGTCAATACCGGGTGAAATAAAATGCCTTGAAAATTCAGTGAATAGCAAAAATATAGATGAGGTCGCTCGCATAACACACCGACTAAAAGGAAGTGCCGCTAACCTTTATGGTGAACAGCTAGTAGGCTGTCTATTAGAATTAGAACAAGAAGCAATTAGTGGAAAAACAAATTCATTTGATAATTTGATGGAGAAAATAAGGGCGGCTTCACAGCGTTTTTTGGAGGATTTGGAGAAACGATAGATTCGTTAAAAAACCATCGAAATTCCTACCTGAAATCCAACACATTAGAACATCACCTGTTTATGGATAGGCACTAGCCCACCAATTTATGGCACAGGGACATAAGTTGCACACAAACAGGCGAGTTGGCATAAGTGAGCAATGTCGACTGACAAGAGACCTATATGGCGCTATTTTTCCTTGCACCGACCTTGAGATTACGAATAACGCTCTCGTAATTGTTTGCTTCCTCATTCTTTACACATTTCCTCCATATTTGATGCACGTTAAGTTTCCATCATTGGTATTCCATAAAGCTTCAATAAACAGAGAGCTAATCACAAGTAAGGCGTCGCTAATGTCGAAAACAACAAGAATAAATAAACTTGCTTATATTATGAGCCTGATACTGCTAGGAGGGTGCGTCGCCGAAGACGCAAATGTTACGGTTGTTAGTGATGGAACGGAGGTTGTGACCGCAGATCTAGAATTTTTAGGTGAACGCCTGTTTAATGATACAAATTTATCTTCCCCGACAGGTCAATCCTGTGCGAGCTGTCACAATGAAACAACCGGATTTGATGATCCAAATAATAGCCAGCCAACCTCATTAGGTGCCGATGGGATCAGTGTTGGTACGCGCAACTCACCAACCGCCAGTTATGCTGCACATACACCCGAACCATCAACAGTGACACGTGCGGGACCAGGAGGCGCCCCCGTGCAGGTGTTAATCGGAGGTTTATTTCTAGATGGGCGTGCGGCCACTCTGGAAGAGCAAGCTAAGGGACCGTTTCTTAATCCGGCAGAAATGGCTAATGCCAGTGAAGCAGATGTAATAGAGTCCATTAGGGCCTCAGATTATGCCGAAGATTTTGAATTGCTTTTTGGCGAAGGTATTTTGGATGAAGTAGATCGCTCTTATGATTATGTAGCAGACTCTATAGCTGCATTCGAACGCACAGCTTTGTTTTCTCCTTTTACTGCGAAATTTGATCAAGTAGCAGAAAATACCGCAATATTCACTGAAGCAGAAGCACGAGGGCAAGATTTATTTAATGGCAAAGCACAGTGTAATCGCTGCCATGTCTCTAACGCCGAAACTGTCGTTTTTTCTGAATTCGAATATCATAACATCGGCGTTCCAAGCAATATGTTGCTAGCGGCGTTTATCGCTGACCCTGGGTTTATCGACAATGGATTAGGCGATGTTACCGGTGATGTGAGGGATAACGGGCGTTTTAGAACGCCAAATTTACGTAACATTGCTATCACTGCACCTTACATGCATAACGGAATATTCACCTCATTAACCGATGTCATTCAGTTCTATAACACGAGGGACACTACCTTTCCACAACCTCCCGAAGTGATGCAAAACCTTGATCAAGGAGGCGATATCGGAGAGCTGAATTTAACGGTAAATGAAGTTGCTGATGTGGTTGCATTTTTGGAAACGTTAACAGATGTTCCCTAAATTTTTCAGTGAGCTCGGGCGGGCGGGGTAGCCCGCTCACGCACTTGTTATGCCCACTTAGCAAGAAAATACCGATGTGCATTTTCCCGAATTTTTCATAACAAACGCAAAAACAACATCGCCCATCAGTTCGGAAGCTAGCGGAACATAGACCGATGGCATGTCTAGAAGCCCTTTAACATACACTTCTGGCAGTCCGTGTTCACGCGCGCCCTCGATCAGTATTTGCAGATAGCGCTTGGATGGCACGCCCACATCGCCGTGCGAAAGCCTGACCAAGGTTTGCGCCGCAACGACCTCCCCATTCTTAAGTTCAACGGGCAATGTGGCCCATTCATACAGCGCGCCTTCCGATTCTTTCACCTTAACTAGATCCTGTTTGGATACATGATGCAGTACGCCATAGGCCTTCTTTGATTCGGACTTCGTCAAAAAGGTAAATGCAGGCTCAAGAGAGTTGAGGCCAGGAGCCATAAAGCTAACCTCATAGTTTTCAACTACGCCCGCCTCGCTATGCGCTGGCAGAACGCCTCTCACGTTGTAGAGATAACGTGTTGGCATATTGGAGCCATACGCAAAATAATACTGATCTGCGATGTTGGCCTGAGCTGATTGACCCGTTGTTGGCATTGGCAGGTTAACTAGGTGCACGATGCGGACATGAAAGGCACCAGCTCCAGTCAATCCGAGCAACAGCAACACACTAAAAATTCGTAACAACAGTTTCACTGGACTCTCCGGCGGACATAACATTTGCGTGAGCTGCCAATTTCAATTACCTGTCTTGCTACCGCTTTACCTAAAGTCAAATGCTCTGGCTCATCTAAATGAATACCATCAACTTTACTTAAAGAAACATATTTTGATGCCTCAAGAGTATGAACACTTAAACCTTGTAGCACACTAAGATATTCTAATTCAGAGCCATTTCCTCTCTCGTAGCCTGAAAACTTATCAGCCATCATTCCAAGCGGCCCCTTGATCTCTGGCGGAATCACCACCAACACTTGAGCTGCACTTCTCATTGGCTCAGGCGATAAGCCTTGAACTTTACCTATTAGAGTTTTGAGGCCAAGCGCGCTTTCTTTTGAAGAAACGCCAATTACATCCTGAAAGTCATTTATCCCTAACATTACTATCACTAGCTCGACGGGAGAATGGGACTCAATAATCATTTGAATATGCTCAAGCCCATTTCTTGCAGGACGGTTTGCATCTTCAAACTGAGTAGTTCTTCCATTCAAACACTCTTCAATAATTCGATATTCTTTACCAAGTGATGACTGTAGAACTCCAGTCCACCTTTTATCCGCTGGCAAACGACTCCTTGTACCAGGGACTATCCCCCATGACATAGAATCTCCATATACAACTATGTTCATATGCACGATTTCTCTAGTAATGACATTTCACACCAAGCTTTTAGCTCTCCCTAACAGCGTATTGTTACGTTTTGTCTGCGTACCTATAATGACCCGTTATTTTAAAATCAAAAAGCATATCTTCTAGCATTGGCCCTTGACCTATATTATGTACTATTAAAGGACGTTTACCATCTTTTGATTTTTTAGAGGTAACTATGCCTATATGAGGCAAGTTCCCAGGCAGCATCCAAGTTACGAGTTCACCAACTTTATAATCTTCACCTGAAGATGTGATTGGGAGTTTAGTACCATGCCTTGAAAAAAATGTCCTTAGATTTGGCACTCTGCGATGGTCAATATTTGTGTCAGGTTTACTTAAACCCCAAATTCTTTTTGATGGATAGCTAGAATAATTTTCTTTGATGTCTTCATGCAAACGTTTTTGAAGGTCAATACCAAGTTTTCGATAAGATCGAATTATAACATCTGTACATACACCAATATCTGATGGAACATCACCGTTAGGATACGCAATTCGAAAGTATGAACCATCATAGGTAATACTCTCAGACGTCCTTGCAATGGCCGCCGATTCGAGATTACTTGATGCAAGAGCATCGAATGATAAAAGACTGAATATAATCATTAAAATATATTTCAATCCAATAATAGCGACGACAAAATAACTGGTAGATATTAGGAGTAAAAATTTTGCAAATTTCAAAATCAATCTAATACCCCGTTAAGATTAGACACCAATACCATCCACCATTATTCGTAACACGGCATCCGCCATGCGTTGTTGCATAACCTTATCGTCAGGCGAACGTAAAAAACTCAGTGCCGATGTCATGATTAAACCCACAATGACATGTCCAGTTGCTTCTGCATCAAGATCTTCTCTGAAAAAACCAAGTTTCACGCCATGTTCCATATAGGCAGACACCAGTTTTGCGGCCCAATCCAAAAAAACCATAATGCGTTCCGTCATTTCGGGGTCGATGGATGTTGCCTCTAACAGGATGAGCCGCGCCGTACTCGGATTATCCATTACGATATTGGCGAGCTGACTGCTGATACGCTGACATTGCTCTCGATAATCGTCTAGAGAGTTTACCGCTCCCGGTGCGTTCTCATTCAGCAAGGTATCTGAGATCTTGCTAGATACATCATCAATCACATGGTCAAGAATATCGCGTTTGTTTTTAAAATGGCGATAGAAAGTACCATGACCAATACCCAGCCGCTTCGCGATATCCGCGATAGATGTTTGATGGTAACCGCGCTCGGAAAATTCAGCAGAGGCAGTTTCTATAATATCGGTACGAAGCAGCATTTTCTGGCGCTCCGCCCGTGAAGGGCTTTTTTTCTCATTCATAACAGACATTCTACCCCATTGATTTCCTTGTGTAATATTAATATTCTGACATTATATTCACATAATGACATTGCATTCCGATAATGACACATGTAGCCTGATCACTAAAGGGCAGGCAATTGGCCAACAAATGCATCCCTGGACAACAACGTGAGAGGGTCTCGAATGAATAAGTGCAGCCAGCAATATGATGTAATCGTGGTCGGCGCAGGTTTTTCTGGCATTGGTGCAGCCATCAAATTGCAAGAAGCAGGTATCAATAATTTCCAGGTATTGGAGAAAGGCAACGAAATCGGCGGGGTATGGCGAGACAACACTTATCCGGGGTGTGCTTGTGATATACCCTCGTCTCTCTATTCATATTCTTTTGCTCCTAATCCAAAATGGAGCCGAGTGTTTGCAGAACAAAAAGAAATTAAAAACTACCTTTTGGATGTAGCAGATCAGCACAATGTTCTGGGCAGCGTAAAACTAAAACATGAAATGTTGAGCGCAGCGTGGGATAACGACAAACTATGCTGGGTCATTAAAACGAACCAAGGTGATTTTACCAGCCGCTTCGTCATTTTTGCCTGCGGCCCTCTCCATCAACCCATTATGCCCAACATTTCCGGTATCGACTCCTTCACCGGTTCTATATTCCATTCCTCTCGCTGGGATCATGATATTGACCGTACCAATAAACGCGTTGCGGTGATTGGTACGGGGGCTTCAGCCATTCAATTTGTGCCGCAGATTCAGCCAAAGGTAAAAGAGCTTATCGTTTTTCAACGTACAGCCCATTGGGTACTGCCGAAATTTGATCATAAAATGCCTTGGTTGGTACGGGAGATGTTCAAATCGCTACCTCAAATCCAGAAGATTATGCGTGGCGGATTTTACAGTGCACTTGAAAGCATTAATGGAGGTCTTCGCTTTCCCCGTGCAATGAAACAGTTTCAACGTTTGGCTCGCCGCAACATTCATCGTGCGGTAAAAGACCCCACTTTGCGCAAACAATTAACACCTGACTATGTGATTGGTTGCAAGCGCATCCTGCAATCTAATGATTGGTACCCGGCGTTGGCCAAAAGCAATGTGAAGATGGTCTTTGGTGGAGCTACTTCTATTGATGGAGATACCATTAGTGGACTTTCCGATAATGGCCAGCTAAGCAAGCACAAAGTGGATGTCATTATTTTTGGTACAGGCTTTGAAGTAAGCAACCCCCCGATTGCCAAGGTCATTCAAGGTAAGGATGGAAGAACTATGGCGGAAAACTGGGCTGGTAGCCCGGAGGGTTATTTGGGAACAATGGTGGATGGATGCCCCAATGCTTTTTTAATGTTTGGCCCCAATTTAGCGGTTAGTTCATCGGCATTTATTATTATAGAAGCCCAACTGACCTACATTGTTGATGCTCTAAAAAAAGCGCGCGCGAACAACCTCGCGACGATAGAAGTTAATCCAGAAAAAAGCTCAATATTTAACGATAAATTACAAGGCGCATTAAAAGAGAGTGTTTGGGATGTGGGTGGATGCACGAGTTACTTTATCGATGAATCCGGGCGTAACAGCACTGTGTGGCCATGGACGACCTTAGCGTTACGAGAAAGCATGAGCCGATTTAATCTCCATGAATATATTTTGACGCCATTCGTTGAAATTAATAAATCTAATTAATAGAAATAATTAATAGAAATAATTAACATAAAGGTGACCCTATGTTTACAACAAAATCTGTAAAAATTGAAGGCTGCGTCGTGGCAATTACCGGTGGCGCTAGAGGCATTGGTTTGGCCATTGCAAAAGCATTGATTGCCGAAGGTGCCAGAGTCTCTATTGGTGATATTGATGTTGAGCTTGTCAACACAGCTGCCGCAGAAATTGGAGCATATGGCTTCCATTTGGACGTCCGCAATAGAATGTCCTTTGCGGGTTTTATCCAGTCCACCGAAAACGCGCTCGGCGCCGTCGATATTATAATAAACAACGCCGGGATTATGCCCATGGGATCTTTTTTAAACGTAGACCCTGACCTGAGCGATGCCCAAATTGATATTAATTTACGCGGTGTCATTCACGGCATGCAATTAACCTTGCCGGGAATGCTGACGCGCGAACGTGGGCATATTATCAATATCGCCTCATTAGCCGGTCTTTTCGCCATTCCCGGCGCAGCGGTTTACAGTGCGACAAAATACGCCGTCGTTGGTCTTACCGAAACAGTCGCTGCAGAATATCGTGATAGTGGAGTGAACTTCACAACCATTATGCCGACTATTGTCAGCACAGAATTATCATCGGGATCAACTGATGCAGGTGTCGGTATACCGAACATTACACCAGAAATTGTTGCTGCGAATGTCGTTAATAGTATTAAGCGGCCGAAACTGCATGTGGCCATACCTGAATATATGGAAGCAGCACATTCACTTTATGGTCTCTTGCCTCGGTGGGTAACAGAGAGAGGTCGCCGTCTATTCGGAGACGATCGCATACTGAAAAAATGGGATAATAAAGCCCACGCCGGTTATTCCCAACGTATAGCATCACTTACTAACGACAAATAAAAGGAATGAACATGGATCACATTACCCATCCCATTTTGCGAACAGGTTTACGCCTGATGTTTAAATTACCCAGCGCATTTCCCTTGCCGACACCGATGCTACGACAAGCAATGGAAATAAGTGCTAATTTTTTTAAAACACGACCCGAAGTTCAGGTAGAACAATGCCTCATCGGTGGCGTTCCAGCTGAACGCATTAGCACAGCAGCAGCGCATAAAAAAACCATAATTCACCTCCATGGTGGTGCTTTTTTTGCGGGCTCGGCAAAAACTCATCGAGCATTAGCAAGCGAAATCAGTGCCCGGACTGATTTCACAATCTATATGCTGAATTATCGACTGGCTCCTGAACACCCTTACCCTGCCGCGCTTGACGATGCGATGGCTGCGTATAAGGCATTACTAGATCAAGGTGTTAATGCGAAAGACATCATTATTGGTAGCGATTCGGGCGGTTGTGCCCACTCGTTATCTTTAGTCATTGCCTTAAGAGATCAACAGTTACCACTGCCTTCAGGGCAATTTATGATATCACCCTTCCTAGATCTTTCACTCAGCAATCCGTCGGTAAATCACAATAAGCGACTTGACCCTATGGTGACAGCCTACGCGTTACGTAGAGGAGCCGATGGATACCGTGGAAACTTGTCGACTAAGGATGCACGCGTATCCCCGCTGTACGCCAATCTCAAAGGGTTGCCACCTACCCTTGTACAAGCGGGTAAGAATGAGATTCTAGTGGATGATGCATTGATCTTCGAACAGTTAGCCAGGCAAGCAGGAATGCATTTTCAGATGTTTAATTCAATGTCTAAAACGGCTAGAAAAGCGCTGGATGAAATTGCCGACTTTATTACGCTGTTGGATCCATCAGATTCTGTATCGAGTCAATAGTCACTTATAAAGTTAGATATTCCTAACATCTCAATTTTCACCACATTCCACTATTTGACAATAACCCGTATTGTACGATAGTGGATTGTGGCATCATTCACCCATTGTTAAGTATGCTTTCTCTCATCGATGCCATCTATCCAAGAGCCACCTCCCTTCTCGCGACATCCTGATAAGCATGCATCATATCAAAGCAAAACTTTTCCCATTTTTCACACACCTCAATCGTTTTGTCATCTACCCCCATAAGCGTTCCATGATCCAAAAATAAACCCACCCGCTCAACCAACCCTTCAACTGTATCACCATGCGCATCAGCCAATAGATTACGAATCAATTCTTCTACTGGATACCATTCATTGGATTTTTGAATATCCATAAATATCCTGGTTAAGAGCAAATTCTTTGGCCCCTCCCAAGCACCACTTAACACAACAGCATCACGATACATTCTGGGATGGGAAGAAAAGTCCTCCATCAAACCGTGCCCTCCAAAAATTGACATTGCCAACTCACTGACCATTACCGCATCAGTCGTTGCCACCATCTTGTTTAGCATAATGAGTAAACGGACATGGAAGCGGTGCTGCTTTCCCTGAAGTGCTGAATCAAACACCGACTCACCTCGATCAGACTGCTCCATTCTTAAAATCTCTCGCTGTAGTTTGAATGAGGCCGCCGTGGTACGCTCGGTGTATTTATCCAACTTCTTCAGCTGTGCCGCCACCAGGCCAAAATTACTGATGGTGACGCCAAAGGCAGTGCGTAGCCCAGCATAGTGTTTGGCCTCCTCTGTCACCCGCATCATTTGTGCACCAGGACCTAATCCGCTGATAAAGCGGGAGTGTGACAATACAATACCAACGATATTAGATAAGCCCTTTTTCAAATCACCAAGGGGGTATGCGACTGCACCGTTATAGGTTATTTCGGCGGTAGGAAGTTCACGCGTTCCCAACTTAGATTTTATTCTATTGATCACAAAACTGTTTCGCTTTTCCTTATCCTTGTCACCAGGAAGCCAAGAAGGCACAAGAAAAATAGCAACTTCATCAGAACCCGAAGGCTTTGCAGTGATAACAGCATAATCAGCATGGGCTGCTGAACAATAAAACTTAGTGCCATATATCCTCCACTCATTCCCAGTGTTAACCGCCTCAGTTAGATTAGCGGCAACATCAGAGCCCCCTTGAATTTCAGATAAAAACTGAGCCGCAATACCATAATCACCCTCAATTCCATCTGTTAGGTGTTCGTGGATTCGCTCAAGCTCAGGGGTATCAGCAAAACGCTCTAGCAATAGATTGAGGCCCCCTGTACAGCAATGAGCGCAGTTGACACCAGATTCACCTAGCGCAGTTAGAAGGTAGATTTTCAGAAACCGAGCCCAAGGATCCACCCCTTCAGCGAAAACGGCTTCATTCCAGACCTCTTCCTCTAACTCCAAAGTTTCTGCCGGTCTCACAATTCGATCAATTCGATTGTTATGGCCATCAAAATGCATCATATAGGGGGCTTTTTTTTGGGTTCCCGCTGCATCAGATAACTGCTTCAGCTTTCTTGCATGCTTATCAGCAAAGCGCTCCAAGTCTGCCTCAATCTCGACCCCTAAGCTCCCTGCATATTTTCGAACTGCTTATTTGATGAATGGAATATCCTCATACAAATTAAAGCTGTTGCGCCAAGCAAGAAAACTTTCGAAGTTATAGACATTATTTCGATTTGGAAGAGACATAGTTTGCACCCTTTGTAATAGCAAATGATAGGGCAATGATCCTATACAACCTACAACGGGGGGAATGTTCTTAACACTCAACCTGATGTCCAAACTCACCACAACACGACTCATCAACGACCCTAGTCGTTTCATAAAGGTGTCATATGCGTGTTATAAGTACATCATGTAGTTGTCCATACGTTAACGGTCTGTTGGGAATACTGTGTCAATAGTTGAAAAAAGCATCAAATCAACCATTAAAGCAACCTTCGTAAAGGAAGTGCTTGCGGGTTACACCGAGTCCGGACATGACCCTGATAGCCTACTTGAGTCACTCGGTTTTAAGCCTTTATCAGAGTTGGAAAATCACTTATTAAGTGTGGCAGATTTCCATAAGTTATCTGTAGGTATCAGCGAGACCTTGAAAGATGAAATGCTAGGTTTTACAGCATCCCCCATGCCAGTGGGCAGCATGAAATTTCTAAATCAAACCCTCACACAACTCCAGGCCCTAGATGCAGCGCTCATGGCGTTAAACAATTTCCATGGTTTATTTAATGAAAATAATCCTGTTTTTTCAATCGAAAAAAATGATAACAAACTTTTCCTCAAACTGATTCTTCACAGTCAAATACAAGCGACATCACCCTACTACATGCAGCGAATGTTACTAGGAACATACAAACAACTGTGCTGGTTAGCAAAAACCAAGCTGCGCTTGAACAAAGTATCATTAGCATGCCCTATCACCAATGCACTGAGTGAACTTCAATATGTATTCGGAAGCTTAGATATTATCGAATCCGATCAATGTTATATTGAGTTTTCTGAGGACATTTCGCCTAAACCGATAGTGCAGTCACCCGAAGGCGCCTCTGTTTTTTCTGAAAAATCAAACTTCTATACGCTATTATGGCCCAATTTGGATGCGTTAGATTTAAAAATCCGTCTACTAATTAGCCCCCATATATCAACCGGCTTCCCCTGTTTGACGACGTTATCCGACCAGTTAGACATATCACCCCAAACCTTATCCCGCTGGTTAAGTGAACATAGTACAAACTACCAAACCATTAAAGATGATTTGCGTCGGGATGTCGCTGTAGCATTATTAAAAAACAGCCCACTTAGCGTTAAAGAAATTGCTTTTAAAGTGGGCTACCAAGAAAGCAGTGCCTTTAGTAAAGCATTCAAGCACTGGCTTGGCGTTTCTCCTACTGCGTATAGACAACGTTAAATTCGTGTAAATCCGCTAAAAATTTCTCTACTGAGAGCATCTTGAGCACTACCAAGAGCTTTCTCAGGATCATTAGTATGAATGAATATATTCATCCCCCCAACCTACACTTGTTATATACAAGCTTTAGCCCTGCACCAATTCTTTTTGCGTCGAGACAATCTTTCATCGACTGACTCTCCATTATAGTTCTTTACTTTCGGATCTAAAGTATAGTCCTTGAGAGAAAGGGCCTTAGCGTTTATAACCGAATAAAGTACATTCTCTATTTCTGACGTCACTAACACAACACCACAACTCTTACATTCGTGAAAATCAGCTGTTCCACTACCATTCCTCACTATTTTATGTAGTGAGCTGTCACGAATCTTGTAGCTTACTGTTGAATCAGCGTCACTAACAAATTCACCATTTTGTTGAGTGCAGTATTCACAGCCGCACTTACGCGCAACCAAAGGTGATACCTTTGTGTCCCATTCGATATCTATATTTCCACACTTACAATTTAGATGCATAGAATTTTCACATAACGCTTGCATAATGGGCCGGAGCGCCTTTTGCGGAGATCCAGCCCGATAGGGCGATCATTGATGCTCAGTATCAGTCGCAAATTTTCTTGGCGCTTTTATTTGTCGGGTGTCGCATCTTGTTAGACATCACTTTCTACTCTATATAGGCTCGTGAAAGTAATAGCACAGCCCGTCTGGCGCTACGACAAAGAACACTTGAAATTTCTGACCATCTCGTTCGTCAATGCGCCAATTGCCGATCTCTATACCGTTTGATTCGAGTTCTTCTTTGATCCGTCGAATATTGACGACTAATATAGCGGCGCCGTCCTGTGCGGCATCACCACCGTTTACCGAGAATCCAATCCGAGTACCATCGCGCTCAAGGATAACAGAAGGGGCTGGTTGGTCGATGCGCTCAACCTCCGCCATGCCGAAGTGTTTGGTGTACCACAGAGAGGCCGTATCGAGATCGGTGACAGGTAGAGCTAACACCTCCTTTTGATAGGGGTACACTTCTTTAAATAGTGCTTTAGACATATCCATTTACCTTATTGTACCGTCAAGTTGAACGGAGCATCCTGTGACATCTAACGCTTGCGTAATTCGAAAGGTTTTTTTTCGCCGATTCGAAACTCACGCTCTTGTTAGGCATATCCTATAGATCATGTTTATATCGCTTGATCATATCTTCTTGAGTTTCCGGCTCTTCATTTAGTGACAGCTGGTCATTAATCATTGCACCCATAGTTGGTAGCAATGATCGCTCTATACGCGATTCTGAAGACCAAAGATCAGACCGCATAAGAGCTTTGGCGCAATGTAAAAAGACTTCATTGATAGTCAACTCGATACATGCTTTTGGCGGATTTGGCTCAGTGGTAAATAAACGCAAGTATTCAATGGAGGTAGATATACGGGCTGAGCCATTTATTCTTAATGTTTCATCTACACCAGGAATAAGAAAGAGACAACCAATATTACGTGTTTCAATTATATTGACGAGGCTATCTAAGCGATTATTGCCCTTTGCCTCAGGGATAATGATACAACCTTCATTTGAAACCTTTATAAAACCAGGCTTTCCCCCACGAGGAGAGCAGTCAACAGCCCCTGATGCGCCATAAGTGGAAATCGAGGCAAATGGGGAGTGTTGAATAAAATTTATAGTATGCTTTTCCAGGGCATTTAGTTGCTTGTTCTTGGCTCTGCCTTTCGGAAATCCATATAGCTCCCTAAGTTTTTCTTCTGATTCTATGTACATAACTTTCCTTGTTGCCTAACGCTCAGTTGAGACGCGCGTTCTCTGCGTCGTTTTCGAACTTTTTGTTAGGTTCTTATCATGCCTCTTCTTGAAGACACAAAAAGATCAAAACATAATCATTTCGAATCTACTTACTCTTTTTTTAGTACTAAGTGTCTAACAATTAGACCTAAAATACCGCAGATAGCAACAATAGTTAAATACACCCAAGAAGGGGATTTCTCTAGGCCATGAGGAATATTCATTCCGAGCAAACTAGCTGCCGCTGTTATGGGCAGAAAAAGAGCTATGATAATGTTGAGTCGATGACTTGCCACCAAAGCTTTTCTTTGTAATTCCGATTGTTCTTCTGTTTTCTTTGCGACAGCATAGTCTAATCTATTTTTGCTATCACCATATAGTAATTCAAAATTACGACTAAGTTCCTCCGCTTTGTCTCTATAGTCAATCAGTTCTTCTCCTGCAAACTCTCTAGCAGCTTGTAAAGTTTTTCTAGTGTTCTTTATTGATCGTTGAATCGGAGCCAACTTCTCCAATAAATCAAAGAATTCAATTGAGTTTTCAGCTTTTTCATAGCTTTCTTCTAAGGATTCTTCAATTCTTGAATAGTTTTCAAGAAAATCTGACAACGCCGAAAGACCATGGCCTCGCTCTGATGCGCTCCATTTTCCTTTGGGGTCTCTCCAGAAAAATACGCTTTCTCGATGACTTTCATGTTTTAATGGCGCTTTATGTAAAATAATCAGCACATGAGAGTTCTCTGCAATAACTCTCTGTCTTCCTGCCTTTGAACCAAGACGACGTACTATTTCGTCCGGAAGCCCCCAGCCAGGTGGTAGTTCTGGTATTGCGTTAACTTTAGTGTTCATATTCTTAATTTTCTCGGTCAGAACGTCTAGCAGCAAAAGCAGCGTTTTTTGCTGTCTATCTGTCTGCGCTTGTTATGTGTGTTTACAATTTTCATTTAATGACTTCAACGCCACGCCAAAACGCAACCATACCAGATATTTCTTTTGCTGCGTCTTTCGGTGCCGGATAATACCAAGCAGCATCTTGATTGGTTTCTCCATCGATGGTTATGGAGAGATAGCTTGCATCACCTTTCCAATGACAATGAGTGGATTTGTTGCTTTCACTGAAATACTTGCTAACTATGGAGCTCCTGGGGAAGTAGTGATTCGATTCAATTATGATTGTTTCACCACTTTGTGCAATGGTTTTACCTTTCCATACCGCTCTCATGCTTATCTCCATTTTACACCTCTCTAGTTATGAGAAGGTGTCCACTTTAACGAGGGAAGTACACGCTCCATTGCCTACACTGGTTATGTGTTTTCGTCATGGAACTTTTCCCAGGCGATGGATTCGATCTCTCCAGTCAACTCGCTTGACTCTTCATTAAATAATTTGTACTCAATTTGATGCTGACTGATTGAAGCACTGCTTTCAAGACCAAGTAATACGGTATAGAGAGCATCTGTAAGATGCCTCGCCAACAATACTTTTTATTAATTCGATCTGTTCTTTACTCAGGCCTGCACTTTCCAATTTTTTAATTCATGAAATATCAGAATCACAAGAAAAGTAATTACCAACCAGAGAATTCTTCGGGGCTAATAGTAAAATCACGCTTACTCATTCAAACTCCTGACACATAACATATTAGTGTTTAAACGCTGTGCGGAGCAAAGCGCAGCATGGCGTATAAACAACTGTTGAACTATGCCGCCATGACAAGTTGGATGCGCGTCTCTTTTATAGGGGACTCTATGAAATCAGACATCCCTGTGACAAGCCGTATCATTACTGCGGATCCATTCCTGGTGGCTAATCATTGTACTTTACCGTCAATTTCGTTCTATTCCAACCTCTTAATGCACTCACCATTCGACCTCGAAATCCCCGCGACAAGGCTTTTACCGGAAATAGATAGGTTGACGTCGCCGCGTGCCATTCATGACTTTCTTTGGACCAAGCATCCGCAGGAACCAACACATGCAAGTGGACATGTTGATCCAGTTTCTGCCCCAGCTATGCAGAACCACCGTAGCTCCCAACTCTCCCTTCAAATGGTTATGACCAAATTGTTTTAACGTTTGCCAAACGCTGTGAAATAAACATCGATACAACACTCTAGGGTGCAGCCGCACCCAACCATTAAGCGCGTGAGGTAACGTAAACGCCAGATGAAAATACCATATCGGGAATAAATCCCGCCGCCTTTTATCGCGCCATGTTTGTGGCGCTAAGAACGGGCCTTGCAATAGGCAGAGAATTACTCGGATGCGGCAGCTACCGCGCAGTGGCTTAGTTCGACAACTTAATTTAAAAAAATCTCATTAATAACAACACCCTTGATTTGCCCTTTTATAATCCCCATATTTTGCAGAAGTATGCTAGAATCCTTGGTGCAAGGATGTGCCCCTTACCACAAGGATTTTGAATTTGATACGCATTTCTATTTATTGCTCCGATCTATACATTCAAATCGTGGCTTTAAATATTCACCGCCTACCTAACTGCACATCCAAAAAACTATATTAATAATATATAAGGAGAAAATAATGAAACGGATATTTCTAATGTTAAGTTTTTTTGGTGCTACATTAGGCTTGCAAGGATGTAAGCTTGACGGCATTCAGGTCTCTGCCTCTCCTGGCGGGACGGTAGTTTCTGATACTGAAATCAATTGCTCATCAGACGGGACTCAGACTAATGGCCTGTGTAGCGGGGCGAAAAACACGGCACATACGTTATCAGCACAAGCTAATCCAGGGTACCGTTTTCTATCGTTTGTGGGTGCAGACTGTTCGCTAAACGAGGAAACCTGTGTGATAATTACGCAGGGAGAAACGCTACAAGTCATGGCTATTTTTGTGCCCACCTATAGCGGTAATGCCGGCATGCAGGTGGACTATGCCACTTACTACATTAGCGAAAATGAAACTGGGGCGGAGCTAGAAGTAAATCCAAACGATGATGCTCGCTTTGTGGGTCACTATTCACACTGCTTCGGTGATCGCTTAAAGTATACTTGCAGTTATAATCAGCAAGATAAGTTTCAACAAGGCTTTTTATTTGAAAGAAGCTATTACCAATATAACTGGGTTGTAGATAGCGCGTTAAATGTAACCATTTCCGATACCTGCATTGGTGAGCGCCTGGATGGCTATTGTAGTGATCGTGCTGGTGTTGATGGCGAGTTTGACTATGTTCAGCAACAAACAGAACCCTATGTGCCGGACTCTCCGCGCTCCGATATTTCACAAGGCGGCCTAGCTTGGGCAATGAATCTTGTTTCACCTTCCCATTTAGCCCGAGTATCTGCGGCAGTATTTTTATTGCCCATTGATTCTATTACGGTTCAAACCCATATAAAGCTAAATATGTCGACAGGGTTCGATTATCTTCTGGATCCAACGGTATATGGAATTTATATGGGGCTAAGTGATGGAACAATCACTACCGCCGATGCAAATACAGATGAATTAATTCTAATTGCTACTCAGTCAGATAATTCAAACTATGTGTTTGATATTTCCGAACACCTTGATGCGTTGGAAATTGCAAATGGCGAAACTTACCTTAAAGTAGTGGTTCGCTATATTTCTGGTGGTAGCGGCATGGCAGGTACAGGATTTCGCGGCGCTTACATGTATAACCCTTCAGAATAAATAATGAATTGCGTACTTTGAGAGGAATACGCCAAACACATGGGCAATTAATAAATGCGGGCAGTCTTTTTTGGTCGCGTTTATTAATTGCTCATGTGCTGCGCCTTGTATGATGAAAGTATATCCTTAAACCAACACTATCTTCGATAGAGTACCAGTAAGCATTTTGCCCTGCCCCAGCGCTATTAGGGGAGAAATAAATTACCCGTACCTCCTCACTCATTTATTCTATTGCGCACTCTTAGGGGAAAATATAATAATTGCCATACCGGCAAGAGCAACAAGTGCACCGACGATATCCCAGGTAGTAGGTTTTACACCGTCGACTAACCAAAGCCATAAAATGGCCACAAAAATATATACTCCACCATAAGCAGCATAGACTCGCCCCGCTGCTGTCGGGTGAAGGGTCAGCAGCCAAGCGAATAATGAAAGGCTGATAGCGGCGGGGATTAGAAGCCAAATACTTTTATCTTGTTTAAGCCAAAGATAGGGCAAATAACACCCAACAATTTCAGCCACTGCCGTAATCAGAAAGAGTGTTATTGTTTTTAATTCAAACATGGGGTTACCTATCCATCCACAGGTGAGCTGACCACTTTCCCTACGAGTATCAAGGAAGCGGGTTTACCAGTACTGCTATCAATGGGTTCTTTAAACGCCTTTAATACGAATCCATTATTTATAAATAGCTGTAGCCAGGATGCGATGGTTCTAAAGTACCAGGGGGCGGGATCACAAAAATCATGGCTGAAGCCATTCCATGACCCTTCCCGCCAGCCATCAACATAAGGCGCATCGCCACAACTGATATAAGGATTAAGGGTTTGGATGATAAACGTTCCGCCTTTGTTTAATATGGATGGCAGCACGCTAAAAAGATGTTCGACAGACTCGTTACCGATAAGAGAAAAATTGCAAACGGCAATATCGTATTGCTGGGGTATTGTTCTATCTGAAAATTGTTCATATTCTAATACATGAAAATCTCCTTCGCCCAACGCTTTGGCTTTATCCACTAACCCTTGAACAGCATCGATACCCGTTACCGATAATCCAGACGTTATAAGTGCCCGAGTAAGCCACCCTTCACCACAACCGATATCAAGAACACTTTTACCAGATGCATTGTTGTCCGGCGCATTGTTACCCGATAAAGAGATTACCGTTTCAATAATCGCTTTATCCGTTACCAGAACCCGACTTTCAATCTGCTTGTGCTGAATGGCATCTACCCAGGGAGATACGTTCTTCTGCCAAGATTCTAGTATCTGTTTATCATGAAAGCCTGTTTTGCCATTTTCCGTTATGCTCTTTTGCACAATCTTCCTCGGTATCGAATGTTACATGGCGATCAATATTCTTAATGCTTACACCCATTTCCTGAAGTTTTTTCTGGATGAGTGATTTCAATTCACCTTCAGCATAGCTGGATGTACTCTTGGATAGATAGACAGCCAGGTTTTCATTAGTATCAAATATGCAAATAATCTTTAGGCTATTAGGAAAGTCCGTGTACTCCACAAGGTGAGTTAACCACTGAAAGCCGTCAATCGCCTTCAATGCTGTTTCACACACATCCGTTAATACGAGTATAAGTTGGTTTTCTATTTTTTTATCAGTTTTACGCATCCGCTCATTACAACCTATACCCCTATGAAGGTCAATCTCCCTCCCTACCAAAACCCATCAGGTAACTTGCCTCCTAAGCTGCTCAATGACAAGTTCTCATCATTTTTTTGCTCATTTATGGCATTCGCAGTGAGTAAAACACAATCTGAAATAACCCTTCCATCGCAAGCAGCAGCATTCACCTGATAGTAACTGCTCTGAGATTCAAGATCCGTTGATGATACATACCCTAACTCGGTCAGATCCGTTGCATAACTTAAGTTGTCAGTAAAATAACGTTCTTGTAGCTCCATTATTTGAAACAAAAATGAGATACCTTCGGCACGGCGTGATTTCAACACAAAATCCTGATATGACGGTATGGCTATGCTTGCAAAAATACTAAGTATTGCCGCTACCACTAACATCTCAATTAACGTAAGCCCTTTATTGCCTTTTCTACTACATATTCTCATATCTTATTCTCCCGCCAATACGTTTTCTGTTGTGGTGTTGCATCTAAATCGATATCTGAAAGACACTCAGTACTCACACACACTGGAGGCGTTGAGCTTTCGCTGTTTGGGTTATTGATCAATACCGGGGCTGGTGGAATGCCACCTTTAAGAAGGGTGTAAACTCTGTCTTCTGCCTCGCTCAATGTATCTCCATCGCTATCCAGCACGGGAGTTGCATCCAATAAGTTGACAAGATAGAGGCGCCCGACCCCGGTGTCAGGCCCACATGTTGTCACAGTATCTCCTGAAGGTGAGAAGGTCGTGAACAATAGCTTAAAGTCATAGGTAATCGATTCAGCAAGTACCTTTTCGCCTTCATTTTCGAGGGTGATGTACCAACCGTATGCACTATCCATTGCTGTTTTTGCTGCCGTTGCTACTGCTTCAGTTGTTGAATCGATGAGGTCCTCTGTTGCGTCATATAGATTGGTTTCTGTGATCGCTGCTGCTTGTGTTCCACTGACGTATAGGTAGCTGCTAGGGGCACTAAATACATTGCTGTCCTTAATCATATAAAATCGATCCGTTGTGTCTGTATTTAATGGATGCGCCCGAAACCCTGATCCAATGGCAATGGTTAAATAGGGTGTACGACCTCGAACATTAACCAATGAAATATCAGGTTGATTATAAAACCGTCTTGCGCCGGTGTCTGAGCTATCACTTAACACGGCAACAACACCCGCAGAAACCAAGCCGCTGACTGCAGTATTATTATTATCTATATCAAAGCGCCACACCTGTCCGCCCATGTCAGCGACATAGAAGAAGTCATCATAACCATCGTTATCAATATCAACACTGTTGATGTTTGAGGGTATGCTGTATTCCATATCGCTAAGCGTTAAGGTTGCAACATCATGCACAGAGGACCACCACAATCGGTCACCTGTCTCTGCGTCGACAATATAAATGGCTCGCCCCACATCATCGGCAGTAATCACGGTAACATCATCTTGATCTACATCGTAACCGCCTCCAAATATTAAAACCGTTTTCTCTACTTCATTTATTTTTACTTTGGCTACGGTGGGTTTCGACCAGGTTTGACCAAGCTCTTCAAAGTCCCCACTACCACCTTCTATTTTCCATTTATAAATGGGGTTATTTCGATCGGTAACATCCAGCGCATAAATATTTCGTCCACCACGTCGCATTGTGAGATACAGGTATAGGTGTTCTCCACTGTCCACACTGCCGCCACTCGCATGTAATATATCGCCATCATCATTGATATCATTAAACCAGGCAGACATAGGGCCATCTAAACCGTACACTTTACTGGTACCGTTTGAGTTATCGGTTTTATAGGATTCTAGGTTCAATAATAATTCTTGAGGGATAAAGGCGAATTGCTCACTACCATCACTGGTTGATACACCGTGAAGAAACCCTTCATTGGTTGTGAAAAAGATTGAGGTATCTTCTGTGTCATCATCAGAGAAATAGTTAAGAATCAGCGGCTGGCTATGAAGCGGATCACCAATGGCATTTCTTGCATCTACAACACTGCTATCCCCATCTTCATCAAGTACATCGATACCTTGAGCCCATTGTAATAGAACTTCTCTATAGTCATCTGATTGACTATCAATACCTAACATTGCTTTAGTTAGCGCATCATTATCTTCGTGTAATACGTGACTTGATGTATTAAGTGCGGTGTTCGCTGGGTTAGCGCCTGTGTAGGTAAATATCGTACGGCCTAATGTAAGCTCATGAGCCATGCCACCTTCTACAATAAATGAGCCATCAGTATATCCGCTCCAGAAACTCTTACTGCCTTCACTAAAAAAACCGGTAGTGGAATCTATGGCATTACTGCCGTTAGCATCTTCAAGTTCATTATTTTTATTAATCTTGTAACGTTTAAGATTACCGTGCCATCGCGCACCTTCGCCGGGCTTAAACAATGCGTAATACAGCTCATCTGAATTTTGTAAACTATTAAAAGCACTCACCGATACCGAGGGGGCCGCAAAGGTGCTGTCTTCTGACAGTATGTCTTGAATAATATTTTCCAAGGCAGAACTTAATCCATCGGCATCATCGGCCGAGTGGTATGCGCCATCACCGTACTTTGCGACGCTCTCTAGCAACGATACTGCATCGCCTTCTAATCCAAAACCACCTATCGTATAAGTGCTAATAGTTTGATCGCCGTCTAAATCATCATCAAGATCGGTATTACTGAGGTAATAAGCAAGTTCATCAAGGCACTCACCATCACCACTACAATCATCATCCAGATCTGAGAATTCAGAAAGTGACCCCGAAACAAGGCCTTGAATGGCGGTATTGGAACTCGTATCCCGTGTTGGCTGACCATCGGTAAAAAGAATAACATTATTTTTCTGGCAACTATCGGTTATAGGAGAAATGTATGTACCGCCGGATAACGCCTCACTGTCACTGGTTGACGGTGAACTGGCATCACCATATTCCGGCGTTTGCCCAGAAAAGTAGCGATATACTTCATAATAGGATTCTTCTAATGGCGTAAAGCCATTCGCGTCATAGTTATTCACCGTTGTTTGAAATGTGGCTTTAACGTTTGCAATATCCTGAGAAGCAAAATCTACATAACCACCCTCAGAACCACTATCAAAACGCATTAAACTGATATTAATGTCATTAGTGGTTTCAATAAGGTCAGAGGCAACATCTTGTACGATGTCCATTCGTGTTAAGACTTTACCTGTTTCGGTACACTCATTGGTGCAACGCCTTCCGCTACACACCTGCTCATAGGTAATACATTCTTCTGTTGGTGTATGATAATCGGTAATGGTGTAATTTGCACCGTAGGTGTCATCTACTTCAACAGTACTATCCATACTGCCCGATGTATCAATCAACAATAAAACATTCGATTGAACGGATGTCTCATCATCGCTCACATAGATTTCAATATCTTCTGCTGACACGTTTATGTTGACGAAAAATTGAATGAATATGCAGCATATTATCGCTAGAAATTTATTTTCCATTTTTTTCTCTCCTTGGCGGAGGCGAAGATAGAGGTGGTGTGTTTCCTATCGCTGATCTTTCACCAACATTAACCCTTATTGCTAATTTAGAGGATTGGTCAAAAAATATTGTTGCCGAATATCCAGAATATTTTCCTAATTCAGCACTATCAACAATACCCCCATCAACCTTCACCTTTATCTCTTTAAAGAAGGCTAAAGATACGGGAGGACAGGAAACACAGGAAAACGCAATAATGCGCCCTGTTCCTGTCGATTGATCAAAAAAATATAGCGCCTTTTCTGCTTCAATAGAGTGTTCAACCGCTTTCATTTCAGCTATAAGTGGCAACGGAAACAGCATCAACACTAATAAAAACCATTTTTCCTTTTTCATCTTATTATTCTCTCTACTAAATGCTTTTTGGTGCTGCATACTGGAAACCCAACGTCTGATCCGATATTGCATCAATATTTTCATAAGTACTTTTGGTATCAATTGAAAATTTCAATCCTCGATACTTTCCAAGGCTATAACCGGATGGCGGCAAGCCTTCACCAGCATAGGTTATTGTGCTTTCCATCACGGCATGGCGCACGGCTAACTGCGCACCTAGCGTGTAATCTTCTGACAACACCTCTAGCAACAAGTCTTCATCTTCAGAAACCGAATTATATTGTTGTGACTGCTCATTAACCGCCGCTTGAAAGGATTGAACATTATAAAAAACATTCCTTGAAAACCTTTCTTGTAAGGATGAACTTTGCATGGAAACAACACCGATAATGCTAATCACTGAAAGAAGTACCAAACAGATAATAAGTACAGAACCATTATTGCTATATTTCATTATTTTACCTCACTACAATTTCGTGCGTATTCGCGCGTGTTATTGCTTCTAGTTGCTAATCCTTTCTGATAGGTCTAAAGAAATGAGTTATTCACATACACCGTGGCACTATAGATATGACGTATTTTTGAATCATCATACGTTACCGTTTCTGCATCCAGCAGTGCATAATTCCTTTCCTTTTCACTCACTGTTTCATTTTCAATAGCGGAAGACAGCAAAGCAAAACGTACTGAATTCACCGTAGTCCAATCATCTATTTCATCAGCAGTAGAGAACTGATACCTATTTGATTCCAAGGTTCCAAATTGAAATTGAAGCCGATCAATACCGTTCACCAGTAACGTTTCTTCTGAGTACCACACCCCGTTCCCAGGATCATACCCTCGACAATAAAGCCCACTAATACCGCCAATCGTTTCCACGTAATATACATTTGATAAAACCACGTCACTGGGAACAGACATTCCCGTACAGTCTTCATCAAACGCAGGGTTAAGTTGAACTGATATTTTATCGGATCCATTACCCACGCCATTCGATGTGCAAAATCTATCAGTACTAACACATTCACCTTCTGCTAAAAAAAGGTGGGGCAACGCGCCATCATCGGGATCACTGTAGCCTGCCATCTGAATGGCTTTAGATAAAAATAGTGCGGCAAATTGTCCATTTTCTTGTATTTCATTCAGTTCCTCTACCATCAAATAGCTTTGTTTTGAGCTGATAAATATTTTGATGGAAGCAGCGATAAGTATTAATCCTAAACCCATAGCAATCATTAATTCAATCAGTGACATGCCACTTGCTTGTGGTCGATTTAGTTGTCTATTCAACTTGCGATATTGTTGTTGACGAGTTTTATCATTGAATTTCATTGTTTTTCACTCAAATTAACTGCATTTCACCTTGGTAACGACGCACTGCTATTGGAGCAAGTTACGACCAGTTACGTTAAAGGCTCATATAAATTTGAACGTCTCTGTTCTTCTTTTCTTCAGCCACTACCGACCTGCCAGCGACCTCGATAGATATGGCAATCAATGATCCCCTGCTGCAAATATTGCTATCGGTCACATCACTGTCATCACAACCTATGGAAAAATCAGACAATGAAATCATATCGGCTGCACTGGCGTACAACTCATCACCTTCAGTCGCATTGCAAAAAACATCCCATACATCAAAAATAGCCCGCTGTTGTGAAGTACAGGAATCAACGCTTCCAATTCCATTAACGAGTCCACAATATACTGAAGGGGCTGTACCACAGGATGCATTATTGGCTGCGGCATCAATATAAAACTCTGCTGCATCGCTATTATTTGATCGAATTCTCTCCGCCATTTCTTGTGCTAACCAGCTGGCTTGAGATTGCCCTGCACTATCAAAAGAGGTTTTAACGGAGTTCAATTGTAATGACGCCATCCCTAACAGGCCAATAGCCACCACAACAACACTTACCAGCACTTCGATCATCGTAGAGCCTACTTCACTTCTTTTCACTACTGGCATAATGCACTCCCCGCCTCAATATCTTGGCCAAATATTTGACCTGCTCTGGTAATCTCAACTGACCGTCCCGATAAAATATTATCCGGATCACAAAAATAAAATGACACCCCCGTTCGACTTGCCACCAAACCATTGGATGAAAAACTGATTGATTCTGTCGAATCCGCAGTGTGAATAGATATGGGAATACTAGGAGCATTTTTTTCAAAGATAAGTGTATCGCCCGTATCATAATTATTGTCCTCAACGCCATCTTCAATAAATAGTACCCATCGATCCTCCCAACTATTACTCTCCGAAGAAACAACAACGGGTAACCCTCGCTTTATCGCTTCACTTCTCGCAAGTTTTAGCAAATGTTTAGCGGCTTCAGATTCTGCACGAATATCATTGTTTACTAATAAACTTCTGAAACTAGGAGCGGCAACTGCCGTTAAAATAGCAGCGACAGCGATGGTGACAAGCAATTCGATTAGTGTAAAACCCTTGTTATTATTCATAATTACCTACCTAATCATTTTTTCTTAATTATTAACACCGGCCCCTCCTTGCTGGTCATCTACGTTAGAACGCAGCCAGAAACGATTGGTTGACACAAAGACTATAAAAATAATATCCCTGTTACGCACAACCCTGACCCATTCCAAAATATCTCGATGCTGAAATGATAGGAATTAAATGAGGAAACAATGTGAAAGAAATATGCACAGCGGTGAACGGTAGGTATTTTGGATCAAACGGTATTGAAGCACCTTCATTATCTAGTGCTAAATAACCCGTTCAAGGGTTTCAAATTGGCCTGCATGCCCATAAGGCCCGACTGGTTGACCCAACAGCATCAAAAAACTAAACCAATAAGCCGCATACCCCCATAAATTTCATTTAAAAAGGGGCTAATTTGACCATACATGCGTTGTTGGTTATCTTTGAGAGATACCAAATGTATCGCCCTTACACTCATGGGAAATATGCTTTTTATGAGGAAAACTGGTCTGTTACGTATATTGGGCATTATTCTCTGCCTATTATTACCTCCAATGGCACTCGCTAGTGAACCCGTGTTGCTCACAGCTGATCAACCTCGTTTGAATATCTACCCACACCTCACTTTTTATGTAGATCCATCGAGTCAACTCAACATTAGCCAACTTCTTGCAACACCCACGTCCGTCAGCTGGACAACAAGCAACAACAAAACACCAAACTTTGGATACTCTGAATCCACACATTGGTTTAAGCTGGCCATTTCAAACCCGACAAAACATTCTATTGAAAGACTGTTTGAAGTTGGTTACCCCTTACTTGATCACGTATCGTTGTATATCGTCTCCGCAAAGGGGGATATCACAACAATTGAAACAGGAGATATGAAACCTTTCTCTCAACGCTCTTTTAATCACCGAAACTTTGTCTTTCCTTTGCTTTTCCCCTCCAACGATATCACCACGCTGTATTTGAAAGTTAATACCACCACATCCGTTCAGGTTCCTCTAACGCTCTGGCAAGAACGATTTTTTATGGAAGAAAATCTCGAAGAGTCCATGATACAGGGAGCCTACTTCGGCATCATGTTAGTAATGGCTATCTACAATCTTTTTATATTTTTTACCGTACGTGATAAAAGTTATTTGTTCTACGTACTCTATGTATTGTCTTTTGGGTTTGTACAAGGTTCATTAAATGGATTTTGCTTTCAATACTTTTGGCCCGACTTAATCGCCTGGAATGATAAAACCATTGCCTTTTTCACCCCCTTTTCCACGGCATCCGTACTCGCTTTCTCATTGGCATTCTTGGGTCTCAAACGTACAAAATCTGAATACGTCTTAAAGTCACTCTTTGTGGCAGCCTGTTTTACTTGTATTGCCGTATTTTTTGTCTCTTATACCATTATGATAAAAGTAGTTATCGTACTTGCTCTAACCGGCATGATCAGTGTATTTATCACAGCCATCCTTCAATTGAAGGATGGTAATGCTGCAGCACGATATTTTATACTGGCATGGATAGCATTGATTGTATCCATCGTATCCTATGGCCTGAATAAACTTGGAATACTACCTCGGAACTTCATAACGGAAAATATGTTACAAATTGGGTCTATTATAGAGATCATCTTACTTTCCTTTGCACTTGCCGATAGAGTTAATCTAGAACGAAGAGCCAAAATTGAAGCACAAAAACTCGCGATGGAAATATCAGTAATTGCAAAAAATGAACGTTTGGTATCAGAACAGATCGTTCATGACTCCCATAAAAGCGAAATGGCCGCTCATCAAGAGTCCGTTGAAGCTAAAATAGAAAGTAAAGCAAAAAGTCAGTTTTTGGCGACCATGAGCCATGAAATCAGAACCCCAATGAATGGAGTTATTGGAATAACAGAGCTACTTCAACATACCTCACTGGATTCACAACAACGTGGTTTTTTGGATATTATAAAAAATTCTGGTCAGTCATTACTCACCATTATTAATGATATATTGGATTATTCGAAAATAGTTGCAGGTGAAATGACACTAGAAAAAATCGATATAGACCTTGAAGTGATGGTTAATGAATGCAGTGAGCTGTTTTCCCTAATGGCTGAAGAAAAACAAATTAAAGTGGGAGCCATCATCGAGCCTGGAACGCCACTTAAAATACACGCTGACCCTGTTCGTCTCCGCCAAATTATCACCAATCTTATGGGTAACGCGATAAAATTCACAGAAACAGGATACGTGTTATTAAAGGTAAAACAAATATCCTCATCACTTAAAGAAACATGCCTTAGGTTTGAAATATCCGATACAGGAATTGGCATAGACCCAAGTATGCAAAAGCATCTGTTTAATGAATTTAAGCAAGCAGACTCATCCACCACCCGGAAATTTGGTGGTACTGGCCTTGGCCTCAGCATTTGCAAACGTTTAGTGATGCTAATGAATGGGGATATTGGACTCGAAAGCCAACTGGGTAATGGGGCCTGTTTTTGGTTTAATATTAACTTCCCTGTTCACGAAAAACCACAACGCCTCAGAGCGATTGATAACGACCATACCTTACAAGGAAAAAATGTACTATTAATCTCCGAGGATCCACTCTTTCGTTTTCTAACTGACAATGTATACGATCGTTGGGATATTACATTCAGCACCATCACCTCATTTAACGCTTTGGCAAACCGTAAAGAAGAACTCAAGCAGACTCAGTTTGATGCTATATTTTGGGATGAAAAAATATTTTTCGATCATCGATACGCTGAAATGCGTGAGATTGCCGATGAATTTGATACCGAAAAAACCATATTCTGTCTCATGACGGGATTAAACTGTAAGTGGCAAGCTAACGAGTTAACGGCCGTACGTATGAGTACTACCATGCGCTACCCAACCACTGCCGCTGATATTAAAAATCAACTTACTGACATGTTCCTCAACGTTGATACCAGTGAAAAATCAACAATCAGCAGTCAACATGAAAACTTCTCAACAACACAGGTACTTGTTGCTGAAGACAACCCCGTCAATCAAATTGTCATCAAGGGGATGTTAGAGAAATTCTCAATATACCCTGATTTTGCAGACAATGGATTGGAAGCCGTTAAGAAATTCACAACCAACAAATACGATATTATTTTTATGGATTGTGAGATGCCGGAAATGGATGGGTTAGAGGCTACGCTACGTATTCGACAGTGGGAAGATAAGCATAAAAAAACCGCTACCCCCATCGTTGCACTCACCGCTCATGCCCTGAAAGAACACCGAGATAAAGCAATACACGTAGGTATGGATTACTTTATGGTAAAACCCGTATCGTTAGACAATGTTCAGCACCTGCTAACAGAAATCCTTAATAAACACTATTCTGAGACGGCTTAAACGTATTACTCATACCTTTACCACAAAAATCAGAAGCAAAGAGAAAATTGCCCGTCATCTTCAAACTGAAACTGAATATATTCATCCAAAAATGGGATATCAGGCAAGTCATTTACCAAAATACCAACTCCCTGCTGATGAAGTACATTAGCTCGCTTATCCAGATTTATCGATTTTCCAAACTTAATCGCGAGCAATTGCAACTTTGCAAAATCACTCGCCAATTTGAAGGTCTCCCCCTCACTTTGACATTGGTAATAAATACCATGTAAAGCGCCAAACCCTAGTGATTCTAAAAAGTGTTTTGTCATCGGGAAATACACCTGATTAGCTTCTTCCAGTTGATGTATTTTATTTAACGCTATAAAACTGGCCTGTGCAATAGACATCATGTTCTGCTTATCCACACTCAACAACTCATCAAGAACGGCCTGGGCATCATCTTCCAGTGCTTCAGTCATCAGAAATGCGGGGATGAAAGGGTACTCAAAACCTTTGTTCCCTTCCATTGATACGAAATCGTTCTTAATAATAGGTATACCTTTGTCTATAAACGGAATCGCACGAAGATCATAAAGCCGAGCAACCGGAAGCAATGCCATCTCGGACACGATCAATTGACTAAATATGTTCTTTGATTTTCCATCCGTCACTGCGCTATAAAGCTCACCACGCTCCTTATAGATATCAATCGCATCACGTAAATGCTGCTCAAAACCATCAATATTACGACAGCCGGTGTTTAGTACTATAACTATCAATAAAAAGGTCGAGAGAACAATTCGCATAAATACCACTTATTCCTTTAGGTACAGCTAACAACTGCATTGAAAGATTCATTGGGGGCGCAATGTATCGATCAAAAGCATGTCCGTCTAGGCCAAAATACAAAACCGAACATATCAGTACCGAGCATACACACAACCATACAGCCTACGCTTCCTGAATTAACCTTGCCTTTCCCTAAGGGTTGTCGTCTAATCCTCTCCAATAATAACAATACCTTCCGCTTTATGGAGATATCAGTACCATGAGACGTACCCCCTTACCCCTTGATTTGAAGGCATTTGCTTCAGATATCGATAATTTACGCGCAGAGTTAAAACAGGACATTGGATCAAAAGACCTTGCTCATTTTCAAGGTATTGAACGTATCGTTTGGTGCTTAGTATTATTAGGATTAGGAACAGCATGGCTAGGCCCTAATCCTATCGCGGTTATGGCACTTGCTGCAGCCAGCTTTGGTAGGTGGACAATTCTATCCCATCATATCAGCCACCGAGGTTACGAAAGCATTCCTGGCGCACCTGCGCGGTACAATAGCAAAACCTACGCTCGAGGATGGCGTCGCATCATTGACTGGCTAGATTGGGTGTACCCAGAGGCTTGGCACCATGAACATGATGTACTTCATCACTACAACCTCGGTGAAAACGGTGACCCCGACGTCCCTCAAAACAATGCGGATTGGATTCGCAAGTCTCGCTTACCCGCTGCGATCAAAGTATTAATAGTGACGGCAATTGCGATCGTTTGGAAACCCCTGTATTACGCTCCCAACACCCTTAACGCCTTACTCAACAAAAAGGAAAAAACAGACATTGAATTAGGTTCTTGGGCGCTTTGGTCTCCGTTGAGCAAACGTTTTTGGTTAATTGTATGGCACTGTTGGTTACCTTATATCAGCTTCCGTTTTGTATTTTTACCTTCATTATTCTTATTGATAAGCCCTGAAGCCGCGCTTTACGCATTAATCAATCTACTCATTGCAGAAGTCGTTATTAATATTTGGAGCTATATTGTTATTGTTCCCAATCACGCGGGTTCAGATATCTATGTCTTTGACAAACACCCAGCAGATCGCGCCAACTTCTATCTCAATCAAGTTTTAGGATCTGCCGATTATAATTGCGGGGGAAATACTCGAGACTTTATGCAGGGATGGTTAAACTATCAGATTGAACACCATGTATTTCCAGACTTAACCGTTCTTCAATATCAAATTGCCCATAGACAAATACGAGAAATTTGTGAGAAACATAATGTACCTGTAGTGTCGGAGTCAATCTTTAAGCGTGTCATTAAGCTCACAAGAATACTGATAGGCACCGATACACAACCACTCTGGCCAGGTATTGTTGACACTAGCCTTGAAAAAGACAAAGAATTGGCAGACGCCCTGGGTTGAACAAAGCCTTAGCCGTTTTCCTTTGTAGCCTTTCCGTTCTACTTATTTGTTTAAGCTTTCCCGGCATGCCCGCCCCTTGGCTAGCCGGGATTGCGATGACCCCCTTATTTATCGCCGCAGATAATTCAAAAAAGTGCGGTGCCCTTTTTGGTCTATGGGCTTTCGCATGGTGGTGCTGGTCTATTGTTTGGATGTTACCCGCCGCTATTGATTTTATTGGTGTCTCACCTATCTTAGCGTGTATCTTATGGGGTTTATTATGCGCGTTGCTGTCTGTACCTTATTGGATCATTGGCCGCTTGTGGCACCGAATATGTATCTCTCAATCATTTATTCTTAACGGCACATTACAAACACTACTTTTTACGGTACTCGCCTCAAGCACACAATGGCTTGTTCCGGCAAACCCCGCTCATAGCTTATATATCTACCCTCAGCTAATACAGGTCGTTGATATAGGCGGCATTCCATTACTTTTGTTTGGACTTGTTGGCGTTAACATCTGTTTGACGAAAGCCTTGATGAACAAAAACCCTCTGGTCATGTCGTTTACCGCTGGAGTGATAATACTTATATTCTTTACCTATAGTCAGATTCGTATATCTCAATTCGACAATCAGAAAAACATCAACAAACTTAACATCGCAATGCTTCAACCAAATTTGCAACGTGAAGATTCTTTAGATCGATTATTCCATCTTACCGAAACCCTTGTATCTGAGAACTCAAATATTGATATTATTGTATGGCCAGAAATTCCTCCCGCTTTTTCTTGGCAAGAGAATAAAAATGACCGATACAAGATCACAGCATTGATAGAAAAAATACACACACCCATTTTATTAAACTCAGGTTACATTTATCAAAATAGCTCCACCATACCATCATCGACACAAACTACCCCTCGATCCTATTACAACGCTGCACAGCTTATTTCAGCGAAAGCCGAACTTGTAGGGAGCTATCACAAGCAACACCTTGTGCCTTTCTTTGAATACTTACCTTTTGAGGCAACATTTCCGATATTGCGACATTGGTTTCCAGAGACTTTACGGTATCTTCCCGGTGATAAATTCACACCGCTAACCTTTAGCAACAATACGAACAACAATATGGACAACAATATTCACATCGCTCCGTTGATTTGTTTTGAGATGTTATTCCCCCAGTACGTCAGACACCAAACCAACCTGGGTGCTAACATTATTATCAACCTTAGCAATGACAGTTGGTTTCAAACCAGCAGAGGTTCTATTAACCATTTCTCACTCGCCATATTTAGATCTATTGAGAACAAGATCCCCTGGTTACGTGTTAGCAATGGGGGAATCAGCGCTTCTGTTTCGGGTACGGGAGAAATTAACGCATCATCCCTGACAAACCTTAACGAACATCATGCTCAAGTTATACAGGTGAATATAAAAAGTAATCAGACATTGTACCAACAGTTTGGTGATTTATTTTTGATATTCGCCAGCATCATTGTCATTGCCGTCCTTATTTCTCGCAGCAACCCCTTTAAAGTCCGGGAGTTGGAAATCAGGATTAAAAGTTAATAAAACATCTCGGTTGTCAGGCGATACCGAATACCCGGGCCTTCTGCAAAGGAGCGAGGGGATGATGCGACATTTGGGGTAATACCCGAACCAACAATCCATTCTTCATCAGTCACGTTATCAACATTAAGTGCGACACGAAAATCCTCATGCAAATAGGATACGGCAACGTCCACCAATGTGTATTCGCTAAATTTGGATTCAATAAACTGTAGTGTAAACTCACGCCCACCCACATGGGTTGCACCAAAGCCAAATGCCCAACCATGAGTACCATAGGGTTCACTATGGTATTGAAACCAAAAACTGCCGCTATTAGATGGCACTCCAACTTGGGTTTGTGCTAACAGATAATCATCCTTTCCATCAACAGATTGTTTCAGGGATTCTGTTTTTGTCTTAGTGAAATTTATAGCTGTTTTAACGTGAGGAACAACAAACCCCATCAAACTAAATTCATAACCTGTACTTCGAAATCTTCCTTCTTGCATTCGAAAAATAGAATTATTACCGTCCGTTATCGCCCAGTTATTTTTTGTCATCTGAAAAAATGCTAACGATAAATTAATATCCTGAGACGGCCACCATTTTAACCCCGTTTCGTAAGTTGTTGTTTCTTCCGGTTTTAGGGGAGCTAATTTTGCATCAACCCCCGTTAACAAGTCATATTGCAGACCATAGTTAACATAGAGCGATACATTCTCAACCGGCAAATAACTCAATCCGACTTGAGGTGCAATAAAATTATCATCCGCATCACTGCGACTGGTCAAATAGTCAAATTCACCCACTAATATGGGTAATGAACTGAGTCCCGTAACATCGTATTCTCGATCATATTGATAAAAACCAGCTGATACCAGTAATTTCCAGTGTTCATCAAGGGAAATTTGATCTTGAAAAAAAACGCCGGTTAATGTGGTTTTACTGAGTATCGAACTATAAAGAAAGGAACTATCTAATGAAAATTGCTCTCCCGGTTCATACCCTGCCAATCGGGATATAACGGTAGGCAAGACGATGCCATCAGGACTAGAACCAAAAGGGTTGTACCATGGACTCACGGCATATCGCTGCAATGCCCAGCCTAAATAACGGTTATCACTACCACCTTCTGCAACAAAGCTAGCCCCCTGTTCATATAAACTTTTGTTATAGCGTTGATATATCCGGCTTTTTGCATTGGTTTTAGTGTGCAGAACGCCAAGCAGTATAAAATGATCCACATCCAACACGGTAAATTCCTTTCCCACCGACACATCAATATTAAATCGATTTGAAGTTGACACTTCGTCTAATGCTATCTGATAGAGATGAATTTGATTATCTTCCCATAGCGGAAAGTCATCCCCTTGGTTATAAATAGTATCAATGATATCAGGTTCGTCCACCCCATAGGTGAGCCCCATAAGCTCAATAAAATTCGCACGAACATCTTGATAGTTTTGAATAAAGTCCGCGTTATTATTGAAAAGCGTTTCGAGATACGAGGTTGGCTTAAGAAAAGATATAAAAAAAGGTTGCGGATCAAAAGCAGGGTTAAGCCAAATACTCATATCATTGGCGTATTTTCGTTCTTGTTGATTATTACCATAATAGGTATTGATCGAAAGATCCCACCCGGACTCCGTCAGCCCCTGATAATGAACATTTAATTCAGTAATTTTTGACTCATGTACTTCTTCATTGTCGGAGCCAGAACTAGAATAGGGATAAAAATCGGGAGTATCACCCGTCCAAGAAGGGTAAATTACATCAAACAAGCCAACCCCCAAGATATCATCCACCACTAAATCGTCAAAGGGCCGCTTTCCTTTATACCCCTTAGCCTGCTGATGACTGTAATCAATCGCTACCTGTATCTTATCCGTGTCATTAATCCGATAACTCAGGGCTGGAGATATTTCAGTTTGGCGCAGCTTACTTTCAGAACCCCTGGTAGCTTGTGATTTTTTATGCGTTGTTTCTTCTCTCTCCAAAACGTTAAGTCGATACAACATATTATCACTTAATGGCACAGGCCCATTGGTATCCAACGCAACATATTGATCATAATTTCCCGTACTAAATGCCAGATTTGTAAAGGCATAAGGGCTTGGCTTTTTGGTCACCAAGTTAATGACCGCACCAGGCTGTCCATAACCATAAAGTGTAGAGTTTGCTCCTTTGGCAACTTCTATACCCTCAATGTTATTTAACGTTAATGGGGCTATTCCATGGCTCACGATAGATTGCCCATCCTTCAGCAAAGATCTATCGGATAACTTAAATCCTCGAACATTAATATTGCCTTTTAAGTCTGTAACATTAACGGATGAATAATCTCGAAATGCTTCAGACAAGGTGGCATTGCCTCGGTCACTGAATAAATTGGAATCGATACCTTCTAATGACTTTGGAACTTCAATAGTGGGGGTATAGGTTTTTGTTGCCGTTGAGGGTGTATCTCGACAACAACCCATATCAAGACTCTCACCCACAACCACAATTTCTGATAACAACAGTGGTTTAATATCGAGTGATAACGGCTCTTGTAAAGAGTCGGAGGGTTGTTTAAGTTGATCGACATCTTCGGTATTCACACGGGTGATTGTCACTAAACGACTATTAACAACCGTAAATTCTAACGATGTCTCCGTCAGCAATACCTTCAATGAAGACTCAAGGCTATATTTGCCTTTTAATGTTTTACCACGCAGTCCTTTAACGATATCTGATCGAAAAATAATGGGAATGCGATAAAATGTTGCCAATTCCGTAAGTGCATCTTCAAGCGGCTGTGCTGGTAATGCAATATTAACCACTGTTGATGTATCACCAACCTTCAACTCCGCTGCCACTGAAGCCGCCCCATAAAACAGCAGAGGTATGAGCATCACTATAAATAACGCAACGCCTTTTACCGTATAAATTGGCGTGCGCTTTAGTAAAGATATATCGCACCACCTGGATTGTGCTCTACATTCACCTCGGAAATTGCTTGTAATCCAATTAAAAAACTATCCAAATCATCCGTTTTGAACACTCCGGATAACACCATTTCTCGACGTTTATTATTCCGAATATAGATAGGGATATCATAAAAATCATTCATCCGGTCAATAATCGTTGCCAATGATGCTTGCTTAAAATTAATAAACCCTCGACGCCATGCAATTGCATCATCGACATTAACGTTATTAAGCACCTCAACAGCATCATTATGTTTGATGATCGCTTTTTGGTTTTTTATCAGGTCAACATTCACCGGTAAACGCTGGCTGCTTGATGCATCCATCAAATTAACTTTTCCGCTTTCCACCACCACCTCAACGTGTTGCTGCTTTCGGTACACACTAAATGCAGTTCCTAATACAGTGACAGTAGACGTGCCTACGTTAATAACAAAAGGTTTTTCTTTATTCGGAGTGACGGTAAAAAATGCATTACCCCGTTCTAACGTCACTGCCCGCTGGCCCCACCCTTCTCGAACACTGATTAGGGTGTTACTTCCAAGCTCTATGCGGGAGCCATCTGTTAAGGTAACCGTCTCGCGCTGACCTTTCGCAACCACATAATCCGTTGGAACCCCTACATAAGTCATGGGTAATAACACCGCGATCAATAACATTGCGGCTATTGCACCCCAATATTGTGGCTGGCGCAAACGCACTACGATTGAACGAGGGTTACCCTTAAAGTTGCGCTCTGAATTATCCCGTAGCGTTGATGGCTGTTGCATATTGGCGCTGTCATCAAATTCCGCCAATTCAGGAAAATCGCCCTCTGCCAATCCATCCAATGCAGCCCACACCGCATCAATCTCGTCGATTGCCTTTGGCGATTCATCGAATGCTGATTGTGCTGCGTCTTCTTCATGGTTTTTTATCCATGCCAGGGCCGATGTGTCAAAATCTACGGAACCTGTAGTCGATGCATTGTTCAAAATGTTCGTCATGCTAGATCCCCTTGCTGTAAAGCATCTCTGCAATTTCTAAGTGCTCGCACAAGATGTTTTTCCACCGCATCAATAGATAAACCTAACTCTGTGGAAATTTCAGCACGGGTTAAATTCCTATATTTAAACAATAAGAAAGTTTGACGACGTTTAGCTGGCATAACAGACAATGCCATACGCAACCGCTCAGCTTGTTGCTGAGCGTCCAAAATACTATCCGGGGGGTCAGGGGTTGTTTGCGCAATTCCTATCTCAGCGCCTTTGCTATCCGATAAATGTGCGGATCTTCGGGCATTTTTACGCAGGTAATCCATCGCCATATTATTAGCAATGGTAAACAAATACGGCTTCGGCTTCTTTATTTCATAGGCCAACGACCTGTCCAGATCAGACACCCTAATAAACAAATCCTGCAATACATCTTCTGCATCATGGGTGTTTGACACCTTAGAAATCAAAAAACGCATCAATTCTTGTTGATTTTGATGAAATAAGTCGACGAGCTGATATCTTGACGTCTGAATAGTCTCGTCCATTAATTCCTAGTCCGGGTTTATAAAACAAGAGGCTATTCTAATAAATTTTCAGATACTTTCTATGATTATTTTCTTGAATGCTCTGATGTGTGAATTTAGTCCTTTAGCATTAAGGATGATTATTGTTCGACTATAACAAAGTTGATTTCCCAATTATCCTGCGCTAGAAATCAACAAAGTACATAACTAAGTCAGCAGCGAGACAAATTACAATAATTTACCTCGCTGCTGACTTATCAAACGTTTTAATAGAAGCCTTTCATTTACCAACTAGATGGATAAGAAAAATTGGGATATGTAATACCCATTGCCTTCGCAAAAGGGTTTGCAAACATACCATTCGGGTCAAACTGGCCTACTTCATGACTAAAGCGTTGTAACCTATTATCATAATTATAGGAACCCTCCGCCTTTTGTAGTTCAAATAACCATGTATCCATTGAATGTTGATTTTTTCCCCAATGACCTCGCGCGCCAAATTGTTCAATTAGTACTTTCTGAGCTTCTTCATAAGGCCCGATGTATTCATTAAACTCCGCTTCAGTAAGATTTACGGGTACAAAAATTGGCATTTCAATATGAGCGACATGAGTACCATCTTCAAAGGGCCCGCCACTACCACTATAAGCCATCAAACTTTCATTCTCTGATTTGGAAAACCGTACAAAAATACCAATAAGTGGCACGGGGATTTTTCTATTTTTTGCATTTAATCCATTCGTAAAATCTCTGACATATTCCATTGCAGCTTGTATATTTTTTGCGGGAACGGCCATTTCCCAATCCATTTGAAACATTTCTCGATTCAAAGCAATAAGATGGCTTGAGGTCATTTTGTGTATCGGCCCAATAGCGTTGGTGGTATACCGCTGCTCACCATCAATATCTCGCACCAAAGGTGGTGTTAGGTGCCAACCATTTACCCGCATATACGCCATCTTGTCATGGGCGCCACTATTCGGCTGACACCCACCCAATTGAAATATTTGCATCGTCTGCTGTTCATTCAACTGGCTTAAATCAACGTAGGGCAACAAAAGTTTGTTATTTGCACCAGGGTCTGATGCCTCTGTTGTTGTTTTACCACAGGTTTTCATATAACGATTCTGACTTGGGAACCAATTGTACTGACCATAATCACAATCTTTTATGTCATCCCACACCGTCCCTACATTTTCTTCAAACAGTTCTTTTTCTTCATGAAAAGTGATTTTCACATGTACATTTTTTGCATCTTCAATTTCTATACGTGCCCGTGTAATCACGCCGAGATAACCCAAGTGGGTTGTCATTGCTTTCCAGAGATCCGTATCATTTGCTCCTGTTGTTCCTCGCGAATAGGTTTTTAACTCTCCCTGAGGGTTAATCACATCCAGTGATATAACACGGTGCGATAACACATTATTGCTAGTGGCAGAACTACCGTGTGCAGAGGTTCCAATCGCTCCTGCCACTGTTGGATCAGCCCATCCTAAATGTGCATAACCAATACCGCGGCCACGGTCATGCAACCAATCTCCAAGCTCTGACAAGCGAGTTCCAGCTGCAACATTCACAACCTCCTTGCCTTCAAATACCTCCAACAACATTCCTAGGCCAGGTTGGTTATGATCAAATTGATCCATTTGGATCACAACACCATCGGTACAAACTACACTACTCGCTGAACCCGTTGTTAAATTGGCACCGGCACCACCATTTACTTTTACATGTTGGTTATTGGCCGCTGCATCATTAATAATTTGTTGGATTTCAGACACTGCAGTCGGGTGATAAACGTTTTTTACATCATCGCATAATGTCTGAAAATTAAATGATGCCAATCCCCAAGGTCCACAGTCTGATGGGCAACTTTCGAGGGTTTCAATACCATCACACGTATTATTTCCACAGGTAGCCATCACATCAAACCCTGAACAGGTACCTTCATCATTTGAGGACAGCAAATTTTTAATATCCGTTAAGGTACTACTAATCGCTAGTAGCGGGTCGACAATTTTTTCCAAATTATTGTCTTTACCACAATATTCTTTTCCATCATTTTCCGTACATACCAACATCCAAATAGCACCAGCTTCCATTTTCAAGCTGTCAAACTCATATTCCAAAACCGCACCATCATTCTTGGCGGCGATATGAGCAAGTTTTGGTGCTAGTGCTAACCCCAATTTATTCCTTTCAGAATCCCCCCAATATATATTGTAATGAGTAATATTAGTTTCATCTTTTGCAGGCCAAATCTGAACACCTTCCAAGCGACGTATCGGCATTATTTTTGCGGGACTAGAGTCAGCGGTGAAGGTAAAGCGAATTTTTTCTGCCGACGCTGTTGGTTTTGGAGGGCCACCTCCACCGGCAAACGCTTCATATGAAGCGATCAAGAAAATGGTTGAAATAAATACTTTTGTCAGAATTTTTGTTGTTTTTATTGTTATTTTTTTCATTACTTTATTTCCCAATCTCTGGCTTAAATAAATCAATAAAAAACAAAGGACATGTTTTTTTATTAATAGCCTTAGTGGGACAATCATTCCCTTTTCATTACATCAAACTCGCTGAATTAAATGAACAAACAATGGGAACGAGTAATACCACCTCAGCTTTTATTATTATTTTTGATTGCATTATCATTGGTATACATCGTAAAGCTAATTGTTCGCGGGAGTATTGGCAAGAAAGTATTTCGACAGATGACTGGTTAAACCAATAGCCAGATTCCTATATTTATCCATAGATTCAATATGTTATAAGTAACCAAGATCAAAACAAGACTGGCCAGTCACACACTTTGTTACAATCTACTGGATGCAGACCTAGATGCTTATAAACCGGTAAGCTAAAAAATAGTTATCACTTTAGATAACTATTTTTTAGCTTAGATAACTACGAGGCGTTATGTTTCCATTCCTCCCAAGCCGAATGTAAACATTTATCAGTAACCAAATCTCTAGCACGCGCCCCTTCGCTATTAATATCACTCTGCTTTGCACCGGCACGTAACAGTGCTTCAACAACAGAGAAATCCAACGCCGTACAATGTTTTGCCGCAACATGTAACGCAGTATTACCCAATGCGTCTTTTCGCTGAACGTTAGCTCCCTCCTCTAATAATCTTGTCACAATGCGCTGCTTTGACGGCGTTGTTACTAGAGCAACCATTAATGCATCACTTCCTTCGTTTGATACCGCCTGAATGTTTGCCCCTTTTGATAGTAGAATATCTACAATCAAATGATGCCGATTTTCTACCGCTAACATTAGAGGCGTTTTACCGAGTGCATTGGCTGCATTCACGTTAGCTCCTAACGCTAGTATTTTGTTAACTCCTGCGGTTAAACCCGTGGTAATCACAATATGCAAAACATCTTGTATCTCCTCCTTAGCAGCAAAAGGGGCAAGTACTTCTACATTATCGATTTTCCCAGCACGAGCAGCAATCATTAGAGCTGTACTACCCGTGTTACTTTTCTGTTTTGATTTTTCTCCCGATACCAACAGCAATTCTAGTATGTCTGGTGTTCCGTATTTCGCCGCATAATGTAAAGGACTATTTCGCTTACTATTAATGCGTTTATCACCGTTATCTAAGGTACTGTTACTTAAGTTATTGCTACTTAAGCTTCTGTTATTTATGGTGCTACTATTCAAGTTATTGGCATTTTTTAGGATTTTAGAATCATATTCTAACAACAACGCCACTATATTTTTCTGCCCTTTATCGATGGCCGAAGCAAGGGGCCCTTCGCTGTCGAATATTTTGTTATTAAAAATCGCTCCCGCTGCCAACAGTATTTTCACAGCATCGATATTCCCATGTTCAACTGCTAATGAAAGAACTGATTTTCCCGCTGAGTGCATATTATGGCTTCTCGCATTCACATTTGCCCCTCGTTGAATAAGCTGATTCACGGTATCAATTTTATCAAATTCTAACGCGATCATTAACGCCGTTTTTCCCTGGACATGCTGCAACTCCAGGTTCGCACCAGCATTGATAAGTAATGTTATGTTCTTGTGTTGTCCATGCATTGCAGCCACCATCAAAGGCGTCCACCCCCCTCGTCCTGCCATATTTGGGTTTGCACCATGCTGAATCAGTATCTCTGCAATATCGTCATAACCTTTTGCGCTAGCGAAAAACAAAGGAGGGTAATGACCATCTTGTATATCATCAACATTAACCCCTTGTTTTAATTTATTAATAACAATGTCACGTTCTCCCAATTTGACCGCTTGCATAAATGTCAAACTGAGTGCGTTAATATTTGGTGTCCGCTGTACCCAGGTATTTTGTGTTGAAGCATCACTATTACCCGCATTAACCTTGCCACTAATAGTCAAAAACACTAAAACCAAAGAAAAAAGAAGTATTAACCGCATAATAGACACGCTATTTTTATTGTTGTTGAAAATCAGTTTACGATACGCCATTACATTTAAACAATAAAAAGCGTAAGAATAGTTATCACTAATTATGATGAGGAGGAGAACTAACTAGAGTAGGTGTTAACTATAATCGATGCTTTCTGCAACCTTGCATCAAAAATTTGCAAAAACACCTAATTGTTTCCATCCGCTCTGCTCTTTAAGCTTATCACTAACAACAATAACAATATGCGGCAGAACCATGACCAAATTATCGCTTTCTAAAACCCTCTCTTTTCTTAATATCTGTTCCCTCTTGATCCTAACTAACTTGTCTGGCTGCGTACCACAAGGTAACGATCTGGTCACAACCAGTGGAGGAAAAATTCTTGGAAACAACAACGGTACTATTCGAACATTTCGAGGTGTTCGATTTGCTAATCCCCCAATAGGGGATCTGCGCTGGGCACCACCCCAAGCGCTTTCCAAATGGAGCGGCACCCAGGACGCACTTGTAAATGGTGCAGGCTGTGTTCAGGGCGGGATACCCACCGATGTTTTTAGCGGTGATGAAGACTGTCTTTTTCTCAATATATGGGTACCATCAAAACCAGGAACCTACCCCGTTATGGTCTGGTTTCACGGAGGTGGATTACTTCAAGGATCCGGTAGTGGCGCGCAATATAGTGGCAAGCAATTAGCACGTAATAACGATGTCATTATCGTCAATGTTAACTCGCGCTTAAGCTTCTTGGGATTTGTTGCAACACCTCAATTAACGGAAGAATCTGGATACGGTGGCTCGGGAAATCAAGGGTTTCTCGATCAAGTCGAAGCACTAAAATGGGTACAGCAGGAAATCTCTAACTTTGGCGGAGATCCAAATAATGTCACAATCTTTGGCGAATCAGGCGGTGCTATCAGTGTTTGCAGCTTATTGGCGTCTCCCTTAACTGACAGTTTATTTCAAAAGGCCATCATGCAGAGCGGCTCTTGTCGCATGGTACGAACCCCTAATCTAGCGGGAGGTGAAGCCAAAGGGGATGCGCTGTTTGCTAAACTGGGTTGTGACACCGCAAGCAACCCACTTGCCTGCGCAAGGGCATTGCCCGCTGCAGATATCGTGAAGGCTGTCGATATCAAAATCAACGAACTATTTGTTGAACATCCTGATGACTGGGCATATTACCCAACCTCAAATATTGACGGCTATTTTCTACCAGAACACCCAATAGCTTTGTTAAAGAACGGCGTAAAACCTGAAGTGTCTGTGCTCTTAGGCACCAATAAAAATGAAGGTACGATGTTTGTTGGTCTTCGTGATCACAGTGATAATGAAGAGGGCTACTTAGACTATTTATCTACCTTTTACGGCGATATGGCACCACAGTTTTCAGTAATATACCCATTTTCCGATTATCCCAGTGCAGGGCATGCTGCCGCAGCGCTGGCCGGAGACGGATTTATGGATTGCCCTTCTCGAGAGATGGGGGACATTATGAGCCAAACGGGGCATTCTGTATTTATGTACCAGTTTGTTCAAGATGTTAGTAGTTTCACCACTGACATTATTCTGGAATTACAACGAGGTGAAAACACCCCGCCCTGGGGTACCTATCACACTGCAGAAATCCCTTATGTATTTGGCATTCAGAGTGTTCTGGGTTACGTTAATAACCCAGAACGGTTAAATACCCAAGATATTATGATGCGTTATTGGGCCAACTTTGCTCATACAGGTAATCCAAATAACGCTAATTTACCCTTATGGCCTCCTTACAACGCCACACAAACAGATTATATTCATCTAGGGGGTGGATTTGATACCGCAACCAACCTTAAACCAGTACAGTGCGACTTCTGGATTAACAATTTCTTTGCTAACGGAAATTGGTGAACACCAACGGCGCTCTAAGCTACCACCTCAACAATAAGTCTCACAATAATGAATGACTGGAACGATCTGAAATTTTTTCTGGCTATTGCCCACAACGGCACCGTTTCTGGTGCCGCTCGATTATTAGGGGTTAATTACACAACCGTTATCCGTCGCCTAAATAGTTTTGAAGAGTGCATGGGTTTTTCTGTTTTTGAACGCCACTCAAACGGTTACACGCTTACGCGTGCCGGTGAAGCTATTCTAGGATCAGCACAATCCATTGAGAATGAGTTTGTCTCATTAAACAACCACGCAATTGGGACTGATAACAACCTCACTGGCACCATTAGAATTGCCACAACGGACTTACTCGCATCAGCGCTGATGCCCGACATGGGCGAATTTCTACTGCAACACCCCGATATTGATTTTGAGGTTATCGGTGATAGCTTTACCGTTGATCTTGCGAACCGTGAGGCCGATATTGCCATTCGGATTACCAACCATTCCCCCAAAGAACATCTTCTATCACGAAAAATTGGCATAGTAACTGGATCCATTTATGCATCAGACTCATACCTAGAAAGAAACACAAAGGAACATACGTGGATTGGCTGGGACGATAACCTTTCTCACAAAGTTACTCGTCAGTTTATTGGTGACTATATTCCAGAAGGTGCAAAAATATCCTGTAAAGTTAATTCAGGCGTATCATTATTACAGGCGATTAAATCCGGTATCGGCATTGGGTATTTGTGGGACTTTATCGGAGATAAAACACCTGACATACAACGCATCTATCCTGATAAAGAGTATGCACTGGATCTTTGCTTACTCATTAACAAAGACCTGTATGCTACACCACGCTTTCGCGCCGCTATAGATTTTTTGGAAAAGGCGATTAGAGGCAAAGATATATTATCAGAGGTAATATCCTAGCCCTTAACAACACGCTCAGCACTGTCACAAAATCGTCACGTTAGTGAAACACAGCATTCACATCTTTCTATTACATTACCTTTGCATAGAACATTCTTGACCATTAACTTAACGCAGAATAGGTAAATAGGTGATGACAACATTAAAGCAAAAATCCATTTTTCAAAAAATCGATAAATTTGAATACAATATATGTGTGTACTTCAATAATTTCAGTCGAAAGAAACCCGTCAAACGTTTCTTTAGCATCATTAGCCGCTTAGGAGATGGTGGGGTTTGGTATACGTTAATGCTTGGCTTATTTTTTCTATTTGGTTTTGAAGGTTTTGTCGTAGCTATGGGAATGGCCCTAATGGCAATCATTAATGTTACCATCTACAAGTCACTAAAATCCAGATTGGTACGTGAACGCCCTTACATTTCTTTTCGGGATTTATCCTGTGGAACACCTCCATTAGACCAGTACAGTTTCCCCTCTGGACACACCCTGCATGCGGTTAGCTTTACCGTAGTATGCGTCTACTTCTTTCCATTACTTGCCGTATTACTCATTCCTATATCAATACTCATCGCTGTATCACGCGTGGTGCTAGGCCTGCATTATCCCACCGATGTCGCTATGGGGACTCTAATAGGTATCGCAATATCAATTCCAACGATCCAGGTAATTGCATTATTTGTGTGACATTCACTCTACTTGGGAAAATCGAATAGATAGCCACCACTTTGCGCAATAACTTACACACATTACATATAAATGCTCCAGCCATCTGCCTAATTTTGTTAGTATCCCCCTCCCTTCCTATTTATAGACGGATCAGCAGTTCTTTGTCGCTCACATTGTAGGCAAAGATGACTTATATAGAGGCAGTATCATGAAGCGGTTATTCAACATTTCCCAACTTATACTGATAGGCATAAGCCTTTCGATTACCACCACAAACATCAACGCAGAGACAGCCAAATCCGCGTTTATCCAAGCAATTACAACAGGGCAAGCGGAGCTTAGCAAAAGCAATAGTCCACTGAACTCTATGGATTTACAATTACCTGTTCCTCTTAAAAAAGAACACCTATTATTTACCATCCAAGGCTCCAATACCGTTGGCGCTCAATTAACACCTAATTTGGCGCAAGGTTTTTTGGAGATTCTTGGTGCGACTGATATTCATGCCGTTAATACGGATACCAATGAGAAGTTGGTGGTTGGAAAATACCAACGAGAAAATCAACAAACCCTGTTAAAAATAGCCATCGCAGCCCACGGTTCAAGCACCGGGTTTAAGGGGTTACTGAATGGAAAAGCTGATATTGCAGCGGCATCTCGCCCCATAAAGTCAAAAGAAAAGGTTCTACTTAATACCCGACACAAATCCTTTGATGGCCCCAAGGAAATAGTTTTAGGTATTGATGGATTGGCAATAATCATTCACCCAAATAACTCCCTTAATAGCCTAACGCTAACTCAGCTGGAAAAAATATTTACCGGAAGAATTACCTCGTGGAAAACACTCAACGGTTCTTCTAAACTTATTCACGTAAAATCTCGAGATAAAAAATCTGGAACCTATGATACCTTTAAACACTTGGTTCTCCGTAAGAAAAAGCTTATCTCCAATGCCGTTCGGTTCGAGTCAAATAACAGTCTATCGGAATCGGTAAGTCGAGATATTGATGCGATCGGGTTTGTTCCTTTAGCATCCATCTATGATGCAAAGGCCGTATCCATTTCTGATACAACATCAGCCTCCGATGTAACCTTCCCTGGTATCCTTCCATCAGAACTCACCGTAGCAACTGAGGACTACCCCCTATCCCGAAGGCTTTATTTTTATCGATCAAGTAATCCTAAGTATCCTGGCGTTGTTGATGCCTTTTTATCGTATGCAGAATCCAATTCTGGGCAAGAGCAGGTAAAACATTCGGGATTTGTATCTCAACAAATCTATGCCCTACCCAGTGACCTAGAGGACAAAAGTGCCTGGTGGCGCTTAAACCTCAATATTCGATTCCAAAAAGACACGTCTAACCTTGATACCAAGGCAAATGCGGATGTACAGAGGTTGGTCGCCTTTTTGAGTAATAAAGACCATAACTTTAGCCAAATTCAATTTGTGGGTTACTCTAACCCAACAAACAGTAAAAGAGACCACTCTCCTCTATCACGATTAAGAGCACAAAATGTTCGCTGGGCCTTGCGAAATATCGGGGTAAAAAATCGAATTAAAACCGTTGCAGGAAGCTCTGTATTTGTTGCCGACCCGAATTCCATTAGAAAGGAAAAAAACCGTCGTGTTGAAGTGTGGGTTCAATAACAACGAAAAACATCATTATTCATAGAAAAAAGGGGGAGCTATAATAAGCTCCCCCTTTTTTAGGTCTTATTGACAGCTTGCATCAGCACATTTAGGAACCACAGTACTAAAATGGCATATGTAGTCACTCCCTAATGCTTGCGCTCCCTCAACCCTAGAATTTTTTCCGATATATCTTCTGCTTCATTGGCACCTCATAGTTATCGTTCTATTAAAAGGTAAAAATGACTTGGCATCACGTAAGCAATATCTCACATAGCTGTGAGAGTTATACCTCCATCGCAAGAAAAGTCACACGTAGTTATTCCTCTATTTACTAACCAACAAACATCGTTATCCCATTAGGTTTTAATAACATTTATTTTTGTTAATTGGTTCTCGCTTATCATTTTATTCATGGAAACTTATTACAATTTCGACGTTAATTGAATTATCAGAAAAGAATAACTTATCAAATACCGAACCAATCATGTTACCAAAATAAACAGGGTTTTATAAAACCATGAGAAATTTTAGTGCCAACAAAATATACATATCTCAAATAGGATTAACGGATCGGGATACGAAATTTATAAATAATCTATTTCGACTGGGTGCAAAACAGTTTCGAGACTACGAACTTATTAGTTATAGCCCATCCATTAATTCACACCTTGTTATTATTAATGGCGACAGCAGAAGCAGCTTGCGAACATGGAAACTGATAAAAGACAATGTAGCAACAATCATAATATCGGAAGAAATTCTGCCTCTAAAAAAACAACTCAACGTTATTCGTCCATTAGTATTTAGAAAATTAATTGATGCATTTAGAGAAGCAGAGAAAAACAACCAGCTATTGAAGCAAGATAGGACACAGGTGCTTGTAGTCGATGATAGCTTGCCTATCAGGCGGTTTATGGAACTAAAATTACCGTTAATGACAGAAATACCCATTGCCATCGACTACGCGGTAGATGGCGAGTCGGCTCAAGAAATAGCCGTACGAAACAACTATGACATCGTATTTCTCGATGTGGTATTACCCGGCATTGACGGTTACCACGTATGCAAATCCATCAAGGAGATATCAGATACATTTATCGTCATGCTTACGAGCAACAAATCCCCTTTTGATCGGGTAAGAGGGGCAATGTCTGGTTGTGATGCGTACTTAACCAAGCCACCTAAAGACGATCAATTAAAGAGTGTTTTCCAAAAAATGATATCCAAAGCCAACAAACAACACGAAGCCCTAATAGCCCAATGAGGTATTAACCATGAACTATTGCAAAATACTCGTCGTAGACGATTCAAGCACCGACCTTCTAAATTTAAAAAGCATGCTAGAAGGCGCTAATTTTGAAGTAACAACGGCAACATCTGGTGAAGAAGCCATTGAAAAAGCAGAGAGCGACAACCCAAATCTAATACTGCTTGACATTGTGATGGAAGGAATTGACGGTTATCGAGCTTGCCGGGAAATAACACAAAATCCAAAAACATCACACATTCCCGTCATTTTTGTAAGCAGTAAAAAACAGAGAGCTGATCTCATGTGGGCAATGAAGCAAGGCGGAAAAGGTTTGGTATCAAAACCGTATACAAAAGATCAAATCATAGAACAAATTGAAACCTATTCGTAGGTACGCCTGATCACCCTAAAAAATGTAGATATAACAATTTCATCAATCACTAAAAGTGTAATTTATACCATGCAACAACTCATACTTCCCAGTGAAGCGCTGTCATCGTTCAAAATTCTAATAGACACCGATCTTGAAGAAACCACAAAATCGTTCGATCATTTTCACAGCTTCATGGTCGGAAATATTGGCATGCTGATTGATGATACACAATTTTGTGAAATCATTGATCACAACAATATCTGCAAGATCCCTCTTACACCTCAGTGGTTTAAGGGAATACACAACTTACGGGGAAACAGTGTTCCTATTGTTAATCTTAACGAGTATTACGGAATAAAAGCATCACTTAAACAGAGAAATGACAAACACCATATTCTCGCGATAGGAAAAGGAAAAGATCTTTGTGGTATAGAAATCCCCAATCTACCCTCAAAAATATCTTTCAAAAAATCGAACATCATAAACAGAAAAGTAAACTTGCCTAAAAATATGGATGAAGAAATTGAGTGTATTTATGAAAACAACGGGGTATGGGTAAAAGTTGACACAAACATGTTCTTTAAGCGTTTATTTTCATCATTCTACTGAACCTAGTAAGCCGTTACATCAGCCAAACTAACAATATGAATTGGACAAGCATTATGCGAAATATCACTCATTTTATAAAAAAATCTGCATTTTACGTTAGCCTTTTCTGTGTACTGAACATACCTCTATCGGGGAATACACAGGAGGTTGGCATCACCGAAAAAACAATTCGTATTGGTGGTGTAATGGACTTTGAAGGGCAATCAAAGGGGCTTGGGTTAAACATGAGAAAAGGTATATTGGCCGCCATCCAGGGACAAAAAATTCATGGGAAACGAATTGAGTTTATTACCAAAAATGATTCCTATTCACCATCACTCACCGTCAAAGCCACTGAGAAATTGATTGATGATGGTATCTTTATTATGCTTGGGAATGTCGGGACTCCTACCGCAAAGGTAGCTTTGCCTTTACTCGCTGAAAGTAATATCCCAGCTGTTGGTTTTTTTACCGGTGCAGGTATCTTGCGCCCCGGAGTTGGTGACGTTGTTAATTTTAGAGCAAGTTATATTCAGGAAACCGCTGCTGTAATTAACTCCGCCTTGGAGTCAGGGGTAGACCCTAGGGAGATATGTGCTTATGTTCAAAATGATGGGTACGGCATGTCTGGCGTTGAAGGTATCAAAAAAGCCATTGCCAACAAACGTGGTGCAAGAAAAATTACCCAGTTACTGAATCAATTATTATCTATGGACGGCGAAAACCCTCAAAGAAACTATATCGGCCCAGTTGGGGTATACCAGCGTAATACCTTAAATTCTAAATCCGGCTATGAATCTCTAAAACGTTGGGAGCGGACTCAAAATGTCACTTGTAAACTCGTTGTCTCCGTTGGTACTTATAATGCTATTGGTCGATTTGCAGGATATTCACGTTACAAGGGTGATCAATGGGTCGTCAGCGCCGTCTCATTTACCGGCGCTGAAAATTTAAAATCTATATTAACTGAGTTCGGGGTAACTGACGGCGTCGTTATGAGCCAGGTAGTTCCCAATTTGGATGATGATTTGCCTATTTTAAAAGAAGCCAGAAACAAACTTAAGGAAGATTACGGTTATGTTTCCTTGGAAGGTTTTTTAGTGGGAAAGATGTTGCTAAGTGCCTTAAATAATATCCAGGGTGAGATAACCAGAGATAAGTTCTTGTCTGCTATTGATGATAAGCGATTTAACTTGGGCGGAGTGAAGCTAAATTTCAGGGGTAGCAATCAAGGTTCAAAACTCGTCACAATGATTTATTACAAAAATGGTGAATATACGACGCTAGATAAAAATACCTGGAAAAAGATCATCTAATTCTAACCATATATACAGACCAAAGGTAAATCACTATGTTTTCAACCTATTTCAGCAATATAAACATTGGTAAACGGCTATTCATATTAATCGCAACGATGACATCAATATTGGCATTATCTGGTCTATTAATGATATTTGGTTTAGGTTCAGCATCCATAACAACCGAAAAACTCAACAGCGATATTGAACGCAGTGTATATCTAAGTAAAATATACAATAAAATGAACCAGGATTTTATCGAACCTATCAACAATCTTAGCCGAGGAACACTAACCTGGGTTGATACCAACAATCTGATAAATAAAAACATCACCTCTTTTGATAACCAGTGGAAAACATTCCTAAACACTCTTAGTGATACGGAAAGAAAGGAGACAGCTAACCATTATCAATCTGACCTAAGCGATTTTCATCTAGCTATTGAAGAAATATTACGTTTAGGTGAAAGCCAAAATAGCGCCAAGTTATCTCTATTTATGTTAAATGATTTTGATTTATTGGTTACACCATTAGGTACCGCTCTTCAGAAATCCATCGAGAAACAGCGAACGGTTGCAGAAACCAGTTACACAGATTTTAGAACATTACAGCTTATTTTTATTACTCTCAGCATAGCATTTGTCACCTTTGGCATTGTTACATCAGTATTGTTAGGAATATCAATTCGTCATTCAATCACTAATCCAGTAACAAAAATTGCGGAAACCGTTAACAGTATTGCTAATGGTGACTACGATGCCAGAACAGGTCTAAAAGGTGACAATGAACTTTCAACCCTATCAAGCGCATTAGATAATTTACTCGATGATAAAGTAAAAACATTGGTGGAAACTGAAAAAGAGAATGACATATTAAATAACTCTATCATTCGTTTACTAGAAGCAACATCTCAACTCAGTGACAAGGACTTAACCGTAACCGTTCCCGTTAGTGAAGATATTACCGGGCCCGTTGCCGATGCAATGAACCTTGTTTCTTCAGAAACGGCTAAGGTTCTTGGTGAAATCCATCATATTGCGGAAAATGTCGAAAAAAATGCCTCCAGCGTAAAAGTGCAAGGAGATAAAGTAACCTTGGTGGCAGAAGAGGAACGCTCAATGGTACAAACAACCATTGAACGTTTAGAAAATGCATCAAAAACAATGAATGCGATTGCTAAGCTCTGCATGAACTGTAATGAGATGGCTGAGAACGCATCAGAATCAACAGATGAGGCGTTTGACGCAGTTACCAGTACGGCTTCGGGGATGGATGAAATACGTGAAACGATCAGTGAAACAGAAAAGCGTATAAAACGACTTGGTGAAAGGTCTCAAGAAATCAGTGGCATCGTGGACTTAATCAACAGTATTGCTGAGCGCACTCACATATTGGCACTTAACGCCAGCATGCACGCAGCTGCAGCTGGCGAAGCAGGTCGCGGTTTTGCCGTTGTAGCAGATGAGGTACAACGTTTGGCAGAAAGTTCTCGCAACGCAACCTCTCAAATCGCAGCGTTGGTTAGCAACATTCAAAACGAAACATCAGAAACAATGGAAACAATGAACCAGACCATAAGCCAGGTTGTTGAAGGTTCAGACCGCGCAGAACAAGCGGGTCACAAGATGCGTGAAACACAAAAGAAAACCAGTGACTTAGCTACTGCTGTTGCAAAAATTGCCGAACGCTCCATTAATCAAGCAAAAATAAATGAGCGCCTAAAAGCGGAAGCACACAGTATTCAAGAAAAAACGCAAGAGACCGATGCGGAATTACAGCAACAAAGTAACGATACGTTACGCCTAGTAGCACTATCAAACAGTCTACTAAAATCCGTTAATACGTTCACTTTACCCCGTAGCGTATTGTCCGTAAACGATGAAAAGAAAGCATCGTAAATAGGAGAACGTCATGCCAAGCGCCGACCAACTGGAGGTGTTCAATGATATTGTCACCTCCGCGCTTGATGATCTTAATTTATCATCATTTAACGATAACGACTTTTCTATCGACATAAAGACCTGCCGAGATTCTTTTGATGATCTCGCGATGGCAGCAGAGATTGTAGACTTACAAACGCTGGGAGAAATATGCAAAGCCTATAGTGACAGTGTCTTCAACCAGCAAGATGACGATTCGATTTTGTCTCTACAAAAATCCCAGGAACTCAATGCCTGGAGTAAAAACCTGATTTCTTATATTAGATCACCAAAAAACCCTGAGTTTGCAATAAACCTAACCGCTATATTTCCCAAAGATACCAAAGAGCATTTTCTTAAATCACTGATTGATGATGAGACTGATGGTGAAATCGATGACACAAACGATACAAGACACGTTATTGACATCTCTCTTTCTACGCCATCCAATGACCCCATCTACCTATTCATTAGTGAACTTAATGAAATGGAGAAAAAGCTAGACGACTGCCTCGCAAACATATTAACGGCACAGTGTGAAGATGCCGGTGAACATGTAGAAAGATACCTACATTTCATCGCTAGAATACATGACACTGCTGAAATACTGGGCATGAGCGGCCTTATCCATATATGTAAATTTGTAGAAAAAAATATGCTGGCTATCGACCTAGAGAATGAACAATCAAAACCAATCTATTTTGAACTTTTCAACCCGATCACCTCTCTTATAATAAAATTTCTATCAAATATGGGGGATACTGAAAATATTTTAAATATCGTCACACTTTTCGAAAATGAAGGTTGGCCACAAAATCATGGTGAAGCCGAATCACACCAACTTATCATTCTTCTCAGTGATAACGAAGCTCTTAACTGGGAAGAAGAAATTGAGAATGATAGAAAACTAACCGCAACAAAAGACGATGTTTCTCTGACGTTATCGAATGATATTCACCCTGATCTATTTTCTGCTTTTTTTCACGATGCGCCTCATCAGGCTTCTTCTCTGAGTGCTTGCATTGCTTCATTTATTGAAAAAAATAGCGTTAGCGGTACCATTGAAGTCATCGAAGGCGCCCAAAGACTCACCCATGCAATTAAAGGTTCAGCAAATATCGTTGAGATTTTTGGTATTGCTAATATGGCTCACTATTTGGAGGAAGCACTGGAATCACTACGACTGGCAGGAATGCAGCCCTCTTCTCCGCTTCTTGACTTATTACAGCAATCAGCAGATAGCATTGAATCGATGATTGATTACCTAATGGAGAGAGACGTAGAACCCAAAAATACTCAAGAATTATTGCAACAGCTTCTTGATGCTGTTAACAATCCTGACACGCACGAGGGTGAGTGTGATAGCGAAAGCAATAGCAAGAACAACAATTACGATGCAGAAGAAATCACCTCCTCCAAGTTAGTTTCGTTCCCCCCATCACTAGCAAACGGTGAAGTTAATCTATCGAAAAAAGATCTACCAGTAACACCTGAAAAAACTCATGAGGATTTCATTCAAGTTCCAACCAAAACTATCGAGTCTTTATTTGAAATGGTTGAGGAAATAACCATATCTCTTATCCAAACAAGGGAACAGGTAAAAACCATGATGGAGAATGCAAACGACCAAAGCATTCAAGATGAAAAGATACAAGAACATCGATTTGAGCTAGAAAAAATTGTTGATATCAAAGCTTTATCATCATCAAAAAAAAATAACGTCATAAAAAATAATCCTCCAAAAAGTGACTTCGATTCACTTGAACTCGATCAATACAGTGAAATCCATGGCACTGTGCACAGCTTTATAGAGACCGTTATCGATAGTCGAGAATTAAACATTGATATGAGAGATCAACTTTTACATCTAGACCACCTATTTGTAAAACACATGAGACTTAACAAAGACCTTCAGTACTTAACAAAATCGACAAAGATGGTTGCCGTCACGTCTATCAGTTCTCGCCTACAGCGCTGTTTGAGACATGCAGCACGAATAACACAAAAGAATGTTCACCTAACCATCATTGACAATGGATTATCCATTGATGAAGAAGTGCTTTCTCAATTAACTGATCCGCTTATGCACATCATTCGTAACGCCATTGATCATGGCATCGAGTCGCCGGAGCGTAGAGGTGATTCAGGAAAATCGGATAATGGCAATATTTCCATCATATTCAGTCAATCGGGAAACCATATTCACATCCAGTGCAAAGATGACGGTCAAGGAATCAATCCCACCAGCATTTATACCGCTGCGTTAAAAAAGGGCCTTATCTCAAAAGACCAAGCCCTAGATCAAAAGCTGAATCAAAAAGAATGTATCGATCTATTACTTACATCCGGATTTTCGACTAAGGATAGCGCTAATCAAATTTCAGGCCGAGGAGTCGGATTGGACGCAGTTAATGACAATATTAAGAGGCTCAATGGAAAAATTGATATTGATAGTGAAGTTGATATTGGTACCAGCATTAAGGTAACTGTCCCGCTTTCTCACTTATCGACCCATGCCATCATTATCTCATTAAACTACGAGCGCTATGCCGTACCTAGCCACTCATTACGACAGCTACTGGCACCACATTCAGGTGAAGTAGTAAATTACGGATTGGAAATTGGCTACAAACACAATGACATTATTTACCCGTTAATCACTATCGCAGACCTATTACTAGGGCAAAACGACTTAAACAAACAGCACCTCACCGTCGACAACCTACCAATAATATTACTCGACGTGAACAATACAACCTACGCTCTGGCGGTTGATAGCATCCAAAGCAATCAAGAAATCATCATCAAACCGATGGGCAACTATATTAACAAAACCCATGGCGTTAACGGTGTTGCCATTATTGCAGATGGCACTCTTATATCAGTATTGGATATCGCTGAACTTATTGAAATAACACCCAATGTAATGACTAGTGGCATAACCAACAACACCTTCATTCCACAACAGCAAGCACCCGACAAACCATCTGTGATGATTGTTGATGACTCCCTGAGCGTTAGGCGCTCCCTAGATCAACTTATCAGTGATATGGGATATGACACCCAGGTAGCTCAAGATGGCATACATGCCGTTGAGTTATGCAAACAAAAGAAACCAGACATCATCTTGTCAGATATGGAAATGCCTCGCATGAATGGGTTGGAATTTACGTCTTACATCAAAAAATCCACATCGTTAAAACATATACCTGTCGTGATGATCACATCACGCTCTACTCAAAAACATCGCCAGCTCGCAACTCAAAGCGGCGTCAATCATTATTTAACGAAACCCTATACTGAATCCCCGCTACTGGATTTGGTGGGCAGTTTAATCCCTCAAGAAAACATTTTGCAATAAGCCATCTGGAGCTCGCCATGAAATCCACTGAAAACATTCGTTTAGCCTGTATTACGATCCGTCAACAGGCTACTCATAACCAACAGGCTCCCGAGGAATTATCATTACTTCTCCCTCATGCAAACGTTATTACCGTAGAGCTCACCTCATCAATTGAAGATAAATCCATCGATGGAACCACCTCAACCTCATTAACGGCACGTAATATGTTATGGCCCGTTGTTTGTTTCACCCCTGACTTAAAGATTACACACAACATATCAAGCAAACTTTGCTCCCAAGGCTATCGGTTTGCTGTGTGCATAAACCCCACAAACCCGCGATATCGCTTTGCATTAACCTGTGACCAGGTTACATCTATTCAATGCGATCCAAAGGCGTTACTACAACTACCGACGATTATGCATACCCAGCAATCTCCTATCATGGGGACTTTTTACAATGACGATGCTATCCACTGTGTCACCGATGCAGATCACTTAGTCAAATTTCTTCAACAGCATTTAAATAACATCCCAAGAACTGAGGATTTGTCATGCGAACTGCACTAACAACAGATTGCTGGGTACTACATCTCAATGGTGGCTATATGCTCGCAATCTCTATCTTCCAGGTAGCTGAATTAGTTAACAACGCCCCCAGGCTAGCCATTCCGCAAGCTCCGCCACATTGTTGTTATTTAATTTCGTGGCGAAACAAGCTGATTCCATTAATTGATTATCAAAACCGCTCTCCAAGCCCAGGCACCGACATCTGCACCAATACCAGTACTGACTCAAGCACCGCCACCGACAACATCATGATCGTGAAATTCCTAGGAGAGGGTGAGGCCATCCAATACCTTGCGTTTGCAGTTACCAGCGTGGAAAAATATACTGTCAATGATAGCGAATTTTCTACACCACTAAATCAAACCCCCACCCCTTTTTCATCCAGCGTTATTTCTGCATTTGATTGTGTTGATATGAATACCACCACTTACATCATCGATATGAAACGCCTGTACTCTTCATAACATTTCCCACACAAACAAAAACAGCCCCGAGGGGCTGCTTTTGTTTGTGCTTATTCTATCGATAACTCGCGAGATTTAGATTCCGTAAATCAATGGTCCAAATGCCACTATTACCAATGTGGTACCCATAACCATCAACGGCAATAAATACTTCTCATGGCGATAATAGAAATTGTGTCCTTCTTCTGCCGCTAGCAAGCACTCTTTTTCACCCACCACCTGACGCGTAAAGATATGACTTAATGCTACTGGTGGACTTAAATAACCTAGTTCCAAAGCAACCAAACAAGTCATCCAGAAGTGAATTGGATCTATACCCTGCTGATAAGCGATAGGGGCAATCATTAACGATACCATCCCCACTGCGGCCATAGACTCAACAAACATACCGATCAACACAAACATCACCACTAATGCGCCCATAGTAGCCCAGACAGTATTAAAGTCTGTTAAGAACGTAGCGGAAACCGTCTTTCCACCCATACCTGTCATAATCATAAACGTCGACATAAGCATTAACAATGCACCGATATGAATGGACGCATCATCCATAGACTTCGTTAATGATGCTCTAACACCATCCTTCCGCTCTGGATCATGATAGATAGGTTCTGCTGTACTAACCTTACGCTCGTAAATAATGACTGCCAAAATTAATACAGGAAGCATAATAGGCGCAGAAAACTGATCCATATAGGCATCCAATGCAAACGCATATAAAACCATCATGCCTACAAACACACCAATATAAGGAAGTAGTGACTTAAAGTTATCAAGAGATGGAGCCAATGCATCACTAACTTTCGCCACCCTTAGCGGCTCCTGCTTGGTGATCAATGCATAGAAGAAGAATACTAATGCCGTCAAGATAAAGACACGAACGCCCCAGAAGAATAAATCATCCGTTACCACTTCTTTATTGAGGATTGAAATAATGACAACCAATAAACAAGGGCGCAATACAATACCTGAACTACCGCTCATTGCCGTTGTAGCTAGGGCCAACTGGCGACGCGTGCCAACTTTGCGCAATTCACGATAAACAACGGTACCCATAGCAAGAATAATAATAGATGACGCACCCGTATAGGCCGTTGGAACCGCCATAACAACGACCGC
>MAAC01017488.1_pt1 | contig 58277 bp, 49 predicted proteins | sample 1115981 | NCBI WGS metagenome assembly MAAC01 (sample SAMN04961126, study PRJNA320927) | seawater metagenome | isolation source: sample BD02T64 sea water enriched with oil for 64 days | place: USA:Gulf of Mexico | collected 2013-07-27 | reverse complement strand
CCCGTACGTACGGGGTAAGGGTGAAAAGGTGAGGTAAGAGCTCACCAGTACTTGGAGTGATTCAGGTAGCTGGATAAACCTTATGGGCTGAAAGATCAAGTAAACCGGGAATTCTTTAAATAGATACAGAGTTTCTCGCTCAACTCGGAGGGTAGATCGATTGAACCTACGAGTGATTGTAGGTCTAGATAAATGATAGAGACAAGTTGCAAAACTTGTACAGGATCCGGCTTATAGACTCGATTTTATTTTTTTAAAGCAAATTGCCTATATGAAGTTAAACAAATTCATTACCGTAATTTTTATTCTTTTTGCCTTTGGTACTGCCTGGGGGGCAATGTATATCTACAAACAAATTTATGGGACTATTTCAACTGAAAAAGTAACTATTTTTGTTCCTAAGAATGCATCCTTCGAACAGGTTTTAGATACCTTGTCTTCAAAAGGTTTGATCAAAAATAGAGCCTTTTTCAATTTCCTGGCTGAAAAGAAAAATTACAATGATCAACGCGTTATTTCAGGTAAATATGAGGTAAAACCTGGAGTGAACTTAAATGAGTTGATCAATAAGCTGCGTATTGGTGATCAATGTCCAGTAAAGTTCATGTTTAATAATGTGGAGACGGTTGAAGAACTTGCAGGTGCAGTTGGTGAGTCTTTTGAAATGGATAGTTTAGAGTTTTTAGATGCGGTCTATGATAAGGATTTTCTGGAAGAAACAGGATTAGATAAAGATCAAATTGCTTTGGTTTTTATTCCAAATACCTACCAAATGTATTGGACTATTTCCGGAACTGGCCTGAGGGATAGAATGTGGAAGGAATATGGAAGTTTCTGGAACAAAAAGGGTAGGATAAATAAAGCTAAAAGCCTTAATTTAAGTCAGAAAGAAGTATCCATCTTAGCATCAATTGTAGAGAAGGAATCTTATAGAAAAGCTGAATTACCAACTATAGCAGGTTTATATCTTAATCGTCTGAAAAAGGGGATGAAACTACAGAGTGACCCTACTGTAATATTTGCTTTAAATAAGGAAAATAGTGATGGTCGTAAGGTAAAGCGTGTGTTATATAAAGACCTGAAGACGAATTCTCCATACAATACTTATAAAATTGTTGGATTGCCTCCAGGGCCTATAGGTATTCCGGAAATAAAGGCTATTGATGCTGTCTTGAATTACAAAAAGCATAAATACATTTACATGTGTGCTAAGCCAGATCTTTCCGGATATAACAATTATGCAGTTACACTGGCTCAACACAATGTGAATGCCAAGGCCTACCAGAAAGCAATGAATGAACGGAAAATTATGAACTAATGATGCTTTCTTGGTTTCAGCGCCTGTTTGAACACAATTCTTATCCCGATGTAATTAGAATAAATGCATTACACGGTGGGGATATTAATTTGGTGTACGAGGTAGAAACGAACCAAGTTACCTACTGCATTAAGGTTTCCAAAAAAGAAGCCGATTCGGTTATATTTTCCAGTGAAAAGAAATCTTTAAACTTCCTGGCTGACAAGGCAGGGGTGAATGTACCTCAACTTTATCTCACAGGTGTATTTGAAGGATTCAGCTTTTTGATGATGACCTTCATTCCACAGGATAAGAAAAATATTACTCCAAACTACTGGAAGTACCTTTCAAAGCAAGTCATACAATTACACAAAGAAACGAATCATCAGTTTGGACTAGACTTTACTACATTTATTGGTCCCTATAGTCAGGATAATTCGTGGAAAGTGGACTGGTCTACCTTTTATGTAGAGAATAGATTGGAACCACAAATCAAAAAGGCTTTCGATGGTGCTTTACTGGAAAGAAATCATTTGAGGAAAATGGAATCCTTTTTTGAGGAATTACCCAATATCTTCCCAGTTGAAAAAGCCAGTTTGTTACATGGTGATTTGTGGTCCGGAAATGTACTTAAATCTTCAGATTATCGCTCCTTTTTCATTGATCCTGCCATTTATTATGGGCATCGGGAAATGGATCTTGCCATGATGAAATTGTTTGGTGGTTTCGATGATCATTTTTTTGATCATTACTCCCAGAACTATCCCTTGGAAAAAGGCTGGGAGAATAGAATAGAATTTGGACAATTGTATCCTCTATTAGTGCATCTTAATTTGTTCGGTAGATCTTACCTGTCTTCAATTGATCGTATTATTTCGAATTTCTAAGCACAAAAGATACGACAGGCTTAAGTAGTAGCAAGTAGCAAGTGGAAAGTGGAAAGTGACGAATGACAAGCACAAAACTATTAGAATCAGTAATACTATTTCGACCTTTTTTAAATAGTTTGAAAATCAAGGTAACTGAAAGGCTTTTTGCCTAAAAATCTGTCTGAGCGGAGCGAGTTATTTTTAGCAGCCTGAAAGGAGCCGTAGTATTTTCTAATGATTTAAAACAAGTCTTGATTTTTTGGTTCATTTTGCATCAAGGCAAAAGAACAGAGGATGGTAGCAAGTTGTAAGTGTCTAGTGTCTAGTGTCTAGTTCCTGTCCCTCATGCATCAACCGGATTAGTCCATCGGCAAGTCCCATTTTGGGTACATAGATGTTCTCAATATTGGTCCACTTAAAAACATTTTCATAGATTTTTAAAGCATGGAGTATTACATCGGCTCGGTCTGAATTCATATTCAACTTTACCTGCCTATCATCGTAGTCATAAGATTCAATTAATTCTTTGGTATCGAATAATTCAGAAAAATATAAAGGTTTCAAATTTTTATTTTGGATCATCTTATACAGTCGGTTGATATTTCCACCTGAGGCAATGGCTTGCATTTCTTTATTTAATTTATTTTGAAGAATCCAATGTTGCATCTCACCCCACTTATCCTCATCTACCAGGCCATTAAGTAGTCGAATAGTTCCAATGTTAAATGATTTGGAGGCTATGGCTTTGGTACCATCAAAAAAGGTGATCTCTGTACTCCCTCCACCGACATCAATATAGAGGTAGGCCTGCTCTGGATCCAATATCTTTTCAATATGCGTTTGGTAAATTATTTCAGCCTCCTGTTTTCCGGTTACTATTTCAATATTCAGTTCTGCCCGATTTTGGATGGCTGTCAAAATTTCTTTATTATTCAAAGCATCACGCATGGCAGATGTAGCACAGGCCCTATATTCTGTTACTCCATGTGCAAACATCAAATGTTTGTATGCTATCATGGTTGAAACCAAACGTTCCTTATTTGCATCACTTATTACTTGAGTAGTGAAAACATCTTGTCCTAGTCGCACGGGAACCCGTACTAAAGAGGTCTTTTTATAATACGTACCTTCAACAGTGTCATAAGCATTCACTATCAATAAGCGAATGGCATTGGAACCGATATCTATGGCAGCATATTTCTTACTATTCATAGTGCTCCAGTTTTTCTTTATAATATTGGTAAAGCTGGTATTGAGCCCTGTTTTTTGTGTCGTTATTTTCGTTTTTGCTGTACTTATTGGTTTGCTTTTGGTCAACAATCCTCGATTTTACATTATCCCCAAATTGGATGGAGAATATATGCTCTAATTCTTGCTGAATATTCTTGTCGTAAATAGGGCAGGTTAGCTCAATTCTACGTTCCAAATTTCGCATCATCCAATCCGCAGAGCTTATATAGTATTTAGGCTCCCCATCGTTGTGGAAGATCATAAATCTACCATGCTCAAGGAATCTATCCAAAATACTGATTACTCGTATGTTTTCACTTAAACCTGGAACTCCTGGATTAAGTCGGCAAATACCTCTAACAACCATATCTATTTTTACACCAGCCTGACTGGCTTGGTATAATTTCTCCACCATCTGATCGTCAACCAGGTTGTTTATCTTTATTCGGATATGTGCTTTTTTACCCAGCTGTGCATTTTTTATTTCAATATTTATCAGTCGGACCAATTTATTCCTAAGGTGTTTAGGAGATAAAACGATATGTCTGTGATAAATGGGAGCAAACTTACCTTCAATAATTTGAAAGATATCCTGGAGTTCTTTGGTCACTGATTTATGGGCTGTCAACAAACTTAGGTCCGTATAAATTCTAGCAGAGGATTCATTGAAGTTCCCGGTACTTACGCAGGCATAATTTCTTAAAATACCCCCTTCCAATCTAGTGATCGTACAGAGTTTTGCATGGATTTTCATGTCTTCAAAACCATGTAATACTTTAACCCCTTCAGCCTGTAAAACATTAGACCATTTGATGTTAGATTCTTCATCAAAACGGGCTTTTAACTCTATTACAGCCAATACCTTTTTTCCGTTTTTTGCAGCGTTGATAAGTGCATTAACGATTTTAGAATTATTGGAGAGACGATAGATTAATATCTTAATAGTTTTCACCTTAGGGTCGATGGCGGCCTCACGTATAAACTGAATGATGTGTTTATAATCCTGATAAGGGTGGTGAATTAGAATATCCTTTTTCTGTAAGGTATTCATGATATTAATTGGCGGTTGAATATCCGGGTGGAAGAGAGGAGGCATCGGTTTAAACTCACTACCGGCTAAATCCAATGAAGGGAAACCAATAAAGTCTTTAAAGTTGTGAAATCGACCTCCAGGAGTAACACTTTCGGTGGTTTTAATTTTGAGTTGCTTCAGCAAGAAACTCAATAAATTATCCTGTATAGATTTATCATAGACCAATCGAACAGGTAATCCTCTCTTTCTTTTTCTTAAACTTTTATTTAATTTTTCAAGAATACCCTCTGCAACATCATTATCAAAATCCAATTCAGCATCCCTGGTTACTTTAATGGAATAGGCTTCAATATTATCGTAGTTGAAAGAATGAAAAACAAGTTCCAGATTCAAGCGAATCAGGTCATCCAATAGTATCAACTCTGTTTTATCCTTATTTTTAGGTAGTAGAATAAAGCGATCAAGGTGGGAAGGGATTTCAATCAAGGCATATTCAGATTGATCGTTTTCCTTATTGAAAAGCGTAATGGCCAAATAGGCACTGTGGTCCACAAGTCGTGGGAATTCTTGTGTAGGTCCTATCATTATTGGAATCAAATCCAAATAGACCTCTTTATAAAAATACTCCTTTAAGTAGGCTTTTTGCTCTTCATTTACCTGTTTATCACTCGTAAAGAAGATGTTGTTTTTTTCCAATTCAAGCGCAATGACATCAAAGTTATGGTCGAAGCGTTTTTGCAGTAGATCCGTCTTCTTTCTTATTTTTTTTAAGATCTTGGTTAATTCTTTTTTGTTCCCCGAATTTTTAGTGATATCAATCAAACGGTTTAGGGAGGCTACTCTAACCTTGAAAAATTCATCCAAATTATTCGAGAAAATACCTAGAAATCGAAGTCTTTCCAGCAAAGGGTTGTTTGGATCTTCAGCCTCCTGAAGTACCCGTTCGTTGAAAGCGAGCCAGCTAAGCTCTCTATTGGTCAAGTTATTATTCAATACAATCGATATTTAGGTTTTAAAATAATTCCCATAAATGGGTTGGCAATAATAAAATTAAGCTAGCAAATAAGATAAGCTTTTTAAGCCAAGGACTCAAGCCTGTTTTGTATTAATTTTTTAATATCCTTTTGTTGATCAGGTGTAAAGGAATTAAAGTCACCATCTCGGCGAATCCAGGTTAACTGCCTTTTTGCATATCTGCGCGTATTTCTTTTTATCAATCTTACAGCCTCTTGATAGTCTATTTTTTCATTCAAGAATGAAAATAATTCCTGGTAACCTACCGTCTGAAGCGATTGCTTCTCCTGAAAGTTTGTCAAAGCTATTACCTCTTCCAATAACCCTTCTTCCAGCATGATATCTACTCTAAGATTAATACGTTCGTATAAACTTCCCCTATCTCTGATAATGGCTATCTTTAACACATCAAAAGGCCTTTCCTGGCTAGTATTTTGATTTTGAAAATGAGTTAAAGTAAATCCACTAGACCTATATACTTCTAAGGCTCTTAAAAGTCTCCTTGGGTTATTTAGGTCTACCTTTTCGGCATATGTTGGATCTATCTTTTTTAATTCATCTTGTAAAAAAACGATTCCTTTCTGCTCGTATTCTTCATTCAATTTACCTCTGATTTCGGCAGGAATATCAGGCATCAGGTCAAAACCTTTGCATACAGCATCAATATATAAACCAGATCCTCCTACTAAAAAGCAGATGTCTTTTGTCTTGAAAATTTCATCAAGCAAAGCGAGACAATCGTCCTCAAAATCACCTGGTGAATAGTCTTTTTGTAGGCTAATATGTTGAATGAAATGATGTTTTACCTGGGCTAATTCTTCCAAACCTGGAACAGCGGTACCAATGGACATCTCTTTAAAGAACTGCCTCGAATCGCAAGAAATTATTTCACTATCAAATTGCTTAGCCAACTCAATACTGAGTGCTGTTTTTCCAACCGCAGTAGGACCAGCTATTACTACAAGGAGTTTTTTATTCATACGACAGGTGCCTGGAATATACTTTATACTATTCTTCAGTAAAATTAGCGGTTTTCTACTATAAATAAAATGGTTGTTTGTAATAAATAGTTCAATTTAATTGCTTTGTTAACAATTCTTAATTGTTAACAATTAATTCATGTAATATACAAAAGCATTATATAAATTTGTAATCACAAATATTGGGTTGAATTGATTATATTCAAGCTCAATAAAAGGATACTTTTAACAATCCACAAGGGGATTACTAATTGCTTGTATATGAGGAAAATTTATTTTGTATGTCTGATGGTCCTTGGATTATCGGCTAATGCAACTATCCAAGACTATGATTTATATATAGTCAGCGATAGTTTGAATTTAATAGACAATAGTAAACTGCCTTATAAGGTATTTACTAATAGCGCTAGTTTTCAAGGTAAAAATGTTATTTATAACATTAATGAAGGAGATACCCTTCGACTGAACGTACACAATACAGATTCCGATATACATCATTTTCAGGTGAAAGGAATGGCCTATCCAGCCACAATTATTCCAGCCAATGACTCTGTGATAGTGGAAATGGTATTTCCAGATGCAGGGTCTTATATCTATTACGATCCTTTAAATTATCCAGACAATAAATCCATGGGATTGGCAGGGATGATCAATGTGAAAGATCATAGTTACAGTAGTTTTTATTGGAATATCAAGGATTTTCAAAAGTCTAAATCCTTAAATATAGATGCTGGAAATGTAGAAGTTTGGAATGATTATTATCCAAATTACTTTACCATAAACTCTAAGAGTAATCCAGCAATTAATGCGGATACAGATGCTCGTGTTACTGGATCTGTAGGAGATACCATCTATATTTATATGGTAAATACCGGGCAAAGTATACATTCTATGCATTACCACGGTTATCATTTGGAGATAATGCACAGTAGTCATGAACCTTCTCATGTTGGTAGAATAAAAGATACATTCCCATTGTATCCTATGGAAACATTGGTATTGAGGTTAATTCCGGATAAACCAGGCGAGTACCCAGTACATGATCACAATTTGGTAGCAGTTACTGCCAATATGGTGTATCCAAACGGAATGTTTATAACCCTTTTAATTGCTGACTAATGAAGAAGTTTTTATATATAATAGCTGCTCTTTGTACTACAGGAAGTAGTTTTGGGCAAATACAGCAGGAGATACAATTAGCATCGAGGATGACCGGTACGGTTCCTATGCACGACAGTACTGAGATTAGTGTTATGTATTTCATTGAAGATTATATCCCTGGGCCACATTTACCTAGCCCTACACTCTACCTGACTGAAGGTGATAGTGTAAAGATAGATTTACATAATTTATCCATGGGAGCACCACACACTGTGCACTTACATGGTTTGGATGTAGATCAGCAAAACGATGGGGTTCCTCATTTATCATTTGAGGTATGGCATTTGGAGCATGGGCAGTACTATTTTAAAGTACCACATCCAGGAACTTATATTTACCATTGCCATGTTGTTTCTACAGTTCATGTTCAGGCAGGAATGTATGGGATGATTGTTGTTAGACCTGCAGGAGATGAAAATGTAACCTGGGACAATGGTTATGACTTCGATACGGAGCAGACTTGGATGATGTCTGAAGTAGATCCTTTCTGGCATACAGAAGAATTTATTCAGACCGATCACGATTCAACCATGATGCAATTTGCATTGCCACCACTGAATCCTGAGTATTTCTTGATTAACGGATTGTCTGAAGGACAATTGGTGGCCAATTCTACCGCTATCAATATTGAAAAAGGTGAGGTTCGCTATATGCACATTGCAGGTATTGGTAACTATAAGTACGAAATCGTTTTTCCTTCAGAATTAAACGCTAAAATTATTTCGTCAGATGGTAGACCTTTACCAACTGCTATAGATAATGACACACTTAGGTTGACACCAGGTGAACGATACGGTGTATTATTGAGTCCAACAGTAGATATTGATGCCGATGTAACAGTTTCCTTTATCGATATGAATACACAATTGACTACCAGCGTTCAGAATATTCCTGTAATGGTACAATGGCCATTCGGACTGGGTGAAAACCAAAATTGGAATTTGTCGGTTTATCCAAATCCATCAGCTGCTGAATTTACGATTACAGGAAGTGAAAATATTTCTGGTGATGTTACCGTTCAGCTTTGTGATGTACAAGGGAAAGCAATTGCACCAGGTACTTACAGTATAACGGTTGGAGCAGACATCAAGTTGAATTTATCAGCCTTGCCTAATGCAACTTATCTAGTGAAGTTGGTGAGAGATGGTAAGATAATCCATACAGACTGGCTGACAAAGTTTGCTAACTAAAGGGCAAATAATACTAAAGAATAATAGAACTCCGGAGCCATTTATGGTCATCCGGAGTTTTTTTTTGTTTCAATTTCTTACATTTGATGCATAAATCAATAAATCGATCCACTATGTCAAAAAATCCAAGGTCTATAAAGTACTTCATTTCAAAGGCAGATTATGTATCCTTAGGCAATGTTGTCTCCGGTTTTTTCTCTATCCTGGCAAGTATAGAAGGAAAACCTGTATTGGCTATGGGCTTTATTTTATTGGCTGGAGTGTTCGACTTTTTTGACGGTCGTGTTGCAAGAAAGTACAATATCGACTCCGACTTTGGTCGTGAATTGGATTCTCTGTGTGACCTTGTTTCTTTTATTTTGGCACCCGTATTGTTTGCCTATTTTGTAGGTTATAATGACTGGATGGATAAAATTATTTTAGCACTTTATGTAGTAATGGGTACCTTACGTTTAGCTCGATTTAATGTTACAGGTACCATTGAAGGTGGTAAATTTTTCGAAGGTGTTCCCGTGCCAGTTAGTCTTATCCTTCCTGTGCTTTACTTTGGGCTGGAAGCGATCAATGCACCAAGCATTATCCTGATCACATTATTTCTTATCCATGGAGTATTGATGATTTCTACAGTGAAAATTCCGAAACCGTAGTTAATTACGAATTACGAATAACAATAGTCGTGATTAGTGTCTAGTGAGTTCTTCCTGTCTTGAGAGTTGTGTTTTTGTTTAGTATAAAGTATTTTACTTGCTACTTGCTACTTGCTACTTGCTACTTGCTACTTGCTACTTGCTACTTGCTACTTGCTACTGATCACTGCCTGATACAAGGCTACAAACTTATCTGCTACACTTTTATTGGAAAACTGTCCTTTGGCGTAGTCACTGATTTTTGTGGGGTCGTATTTGTTGGTGTCCTGGCTGATTTCCAGCAAAGCATGTTGTAGTTCTTCTATACTTTCACCTTGTAGAAGTATGCCCGAGTCATTTTGGAAATAGTCCTTTATGCCTCCAACGTTGGTGGAGATTACTGGGATGCCGGTGCACCAAGCTTCTAATATCACACAAGGTAAACCTTCATATTTGCTAAATAGAATCAGTGCATCGGAGTTTCTTAATTCCCGGGCTACCTCATCGTGGTTAACACTGCCTAGAATGTCCACCTTTTTGCTAAGAGCTGGTTCATCCTGTAGGATTTCTTTTATTTCAGCTAATTCAGGTCCTTCACCAATGAACTTTAATCGAATGTCTTGACGTTTCTTAAGTGAATTTTCAAAGGCCTCTAAAATGTCGATCGCCCTTTTGTTTTCTGTGAAATTGCTAATGTGAACAAAGGTAAAGTCTCTTTTTACTGCTGTATTCTCTGGCAAGAAAAGAGAGGTATTTACCACATTTGGAATCTGTTCATATTCCCCATGGAATCCCATATCAACCATGCAGCGCTCCAGGTATTTGGATACCGTAATCACTCTTTTAGCAGCCACTACTGCATTGGCAATTCTATTGCGTTGAGCGAAATTCAACTTGATTTCTGAGTTGGGGTAGTAGACAGACCAATGTTCTGTAATCACAAAGGGAAGGGCATGCTTTTTTGCGATACTTTTTGCCGCTATTCCTGAAGGCCAGACAACATTCGCATGGATAATATCGGGCTTTCCAATCTTGTGCATATAGAACTGAAGACCATGTTCGTATGCCTTACGGTATCTTTTAGCCTTTATTAATGGATTGCGAGATGCCTTATAAAATACGCGAAGTGTGAGTACATTATTCACCGTCTCCTCCCTTAATTCAAAATGCTTGGAGGATCCTTTTTTGTTGGCCTTTACGAAGATAAGTCCAAGTTGAACATCCGGATGTTCCGCTATAGCTTCTGCATGTCTTTGGATAAAGTCACCATGCTGTGGTGCATCTGGATTGGGATACCAACTTGTGAAAAATAAGACCTTCACTATTTCTTGATTTTTAAAAGCAATGAATTACCTACAACTATCACATCCGAAAAGGCCATAAATAGCGCTGCGGCCATTGGCTCTATCATACCCATAGAGGCCATTGGAATGGCAATAAGGTTATATGAAAAGGCCCAGAATAAGTTTTGCTTAATAGTCTTTAAAGTCAATCGACTGATATGGTGTGCCTGTGTTAGGCTGTTCAATTCATTTTCCTGGAGTAATACAATGTCTGCACTGTGAACCGCAATATCCGTAGCATGCTTAAAAGAGATAGCAACATCACTTAGAGTTAGGGCTGGGGCATCGTTGATACCATCACCTACCATTGCTGTAACTCCAGACTTTTTGTATTCCTTAATATGATCCAGTTTGTCCTGAGGGCTTAATTGATATTTATAATGCGTTATTCCTAAGGAATTGGATAATTCAGCCACATTCGATTGTTGATCTCCAGATAGAATATAGCTCGTAACGGATTGTCCATCAAGGTAGCTCAACATTTCCTTGGCATGTGACTTCACATCATCCTTAAGTCGAATACGGGCAATACAGGTATCATTTTCTATCAGGAAGAGATGGAAGATTCCATCATCGTCTCGCTGGTCTTTCAATAACCTGAAAGATCCAAATGAATAGCGATTTCCTTCAGTATCAGTACAGCTAACACCAATTCCCTTTTTCTCTTCAAATTGAGTTAAGCTTTTATCCATTTCAGTCCCATGTAATAATCCAACCATCGCCTTGGCTAAGGGATGCGATGAACGTTGTTCCAGGGTGAAAATGATGGTGTCAATCCTTTCTTTGTCGTATTTAAATACATCATAAGACTGAATCACGAATTGCCCATTGGTTAGAGTTCCCGTTTTATCGAAAATGATATTCTCTACCTTGGCAAAAGTCTCGAGAATTTTGGCACTTTTGATCAAAATCCCGGCTTTGGCAGCCTTTCCTATTCCTACTACAACTGCTGTAGGTGTGGCAAGCCCCAGGGCACATGGACACGATATTACCAATACGGCAATACTTCGCATGATGCTATCTTCTAATTCTATACTAAATGCCCAGAAATTTAGGCTAAAAGTAATCAAAGCCAATCCAATAACTACAGGTACAAAGATCCCACTTACCTTATCAGCCAAAGCTTGAATAGGCGCTTGCTCCCCTTGGGCATCCTCCATCAATTTAATGATTTTAGATAGGGTAGAGTCATGACCTACTTTCGTTACATTAACCTGGAAATTACCCTCGGCTACTAAGGTTCCACTCATCACATTGGATGCGGGTCCTTTATATACAGGAAGACTTTCTCCGGTAATCATACTTTCATTGATGGTTCCTTCTCCTTCCAGCACCTCTCCATCGCAAGGGATATGATCCCCGGAATTGATATACATGGTGTCGCCCACAATGACTTGATGAAGGTCTATACTGATGACCTTTCCGCCTCTCAATATTTTCGCTTCTTTGGCTTGAATGCCTTTTAGTGCATCGATGGCAGAGCCGGTCTTCTGAACACTGTAGTGCTCTATTAAGTTGCCTAACATTACCAGGCTGATAATGACGGCAGAGGTTTCAAAAAATAGGTATTGATGGCTGGTTCCTGCGATAAAGAAAGAACCGTAAATGCTGTAAAAGTATGCTGCAGTGGCCCCCGAAAGAATGAGGACATCCATATTGGCCATCATATTCTTTACAGAAGAAATGGCTCCCTTACCAAATTGAATCCAGCCAATCACCATAACCGGCGTAGCTAATCCAAATTGCAAAATGGGATTGTTCAACCAATGATCCATAGGAAGGAACATGTGAACCAGTAAAATCAAGGTAAATGGCAGAGCAATGAAAAATCGTAGTACCAGTGGGTTTTTACGATGAGCTCGTTCTTCTACTATTCTGGCAGAATAACCGATATTCTCTATGTCTTTACATACTTGATCTATATCGATGTCTCCTTCAGAAGTAAATCGGGTTTCCCCATTGGCAAGATTGACTGATACTTTGCTAAAACCACTTTTTTCCAACCTTTTTCGCACGGATAAGGTGCAGTTGGTACAAGTCATTCCGTCAACGAATATTTTGTGGTCTTGCGTAGTCATTGTTTAGAATTGTTTGGCGATTTCTCCCCGCATGATTCGGAGGGTTTTATCTACCTCCCAAATCACAATTTGTTTGTTCTCTCCCGATAAGCTTTCCAAAATGCGCTGGCTCAATAAACTCGCTGGTGCTTGAGGTGGGAATTCTTTCGCATATTCACTGATTTCGATTAAAATATCGTCTCTCGAATGAATGATATGTGCCCATAGACCATCAGTAACGTATATCTGCTGAGATAAATTGTGCTCGAACTCCGATTGTACGCTATGCGTAAGTATCTGTAAATATTTTTGAACAGTTAGGTTATCTGGTTTGATGCGTATTATCAACTGACGTGGATGAATCCTCTCCAACAATAGTGCTAGACGCTCATATGCTTGTAAACGTATCGGTGTGGATACTTTTGCTTTTTCTTTTAATAAATCTAAAGTCCTCATTTTTTCATCACGTTGGAAAAAATGTCTCATCAAAAAGATACACAAAACGATCACTAAGATCTGAGGGATAATGAGTAAGGCTAAATCAGATGTCTCCATGTATAGGTATTTACCCCAAATATAAGGAATGTAGGGGTAAGGGACAAGGTAAAAGTAGGGACAAGATAAAAGATACAAGGTGAAAGAGGATATCTTCATTCCTTATACTAAATACTTGATGCTTGCTACTACTTTCCCCCTTTTCCCTTGTCCCTTGTCCCTTGTTCCTATTTTCACCTTTCACCTAAAATAAAAACAGCATTGCTTACAAATTTGAATTCTTTTTTCAATATTTGAATCGGAATACAAGGGTAACACAGATTCTGTAGTTTTTTATTTTGAACAACACACTAGAAACATCCATAGAATACCTAAAAGGTATAGGACCAAAAAAGGGAGAGCTTTTTCGGGAGGCTTTTGCTATCCGGAAGTTTTCACATATGTTGAACTTCTTTCCTTTCCGTTATGTGGATAAGTCCCGGTATTATAAGATCAACGATCTTCGTAAAAGTGGGGCTGAGGTGCAACTGGTGGGATCCATCACCAAGATGGAAATTCAAGGTGCCGGACGTAAGAAGCGTTTGAAGGCAGTATTTTCGGATGGACATACTACCATGGAGCTGATTTGGTTTCGTGCTGCAGATTATATCAAAAAGAGCATCAAGCTACGGCAGGAGTACATCATCTTTGGTAAGGTCACGATGTACAATAACCAATGGCAGATGACACATCCACAAATGGATCTGGTGGAGAAGGTTAAGGAAAATAGACATGCTGCTTTGCAAGCTGTTTACCCTTCTACAGAAAAGTTGAATCAGGCAGGAGTGACCAATAAGGGACTTTCGGCATCTATCTTTTCCCTTTTCGAGCAGGTACATAAAGAAATAGTGGAGGTAATACCGGAATGGATATGTGAGAAATATGGCTTGATGAACCGTAAAAAGGCCTATTTCAATGTGCATTTCCCTAAAAATAACGCCCTATTGTCTGAAGCTCGGCGCAGAGTGATCTTCGAGGAGTTTTTCTTCTTGCAATTGGCGCTTTTGCAACAAAAATCCTTTCGTAAGCAAAAAATGATGTCCTATCCTTTTACCAAGGTGGGCGATCATTTTAACAACTTTTATCGCGAAGGCTTGCCTTTTGAATTAACAGGAGCTCAGAAAAGGGTGCTAAAGGAAATCCGTACCGATGTACATGCCGGTACACAAATGAATCGCCTGATTCAGGGGGATGTGGGGTCAGGTAAGACGATTGTAGCCCTTCTAAGCATGTTATTGGCTTTGGACAATGGTTTTCAGTCTAGTTTGATGGCACCAACGGAGATCCTGGCTCAGCAGCATTATATGGGAATTCAGGCATTACTGGCAGACTTCCCTGTGAAAATTGCCTTATTAACGGGATCTTCCAAGGTAAAAGAACGTAGGCTGATCCATGAAGGATTGGAGAATGGGGAGATCGATATTTTGATTGGTACTCATGCCATCATTGAAGAGAAGGTAAAGTTTAAAAATATTGGCCTGGCCATTATCGATGAGCAGCACCGCTTTGGGGTTGCACAACGATCCAAGATGTGGAAGAAAAATGTACGTCCTCCACATATTCTTATTATGACGGCTACTCCCATTCCAAGAACGCTAGCGATGACGTCCTATGGGGACTTAGATGTTTCTGTGATAGATGAATTGCCACCGGGAAGAAAGGAGGTCAAGACCGTGCACCGTTACGAAAATAATCGCTTAGGAGTTTATGGCTTTATGCGTGAGGAGATCAAAAAGGGGAGACAGGTCTATATGGTTTTTCCTCTGATTGAGGAGAGTGCCAAGATGGACTACCAAAACCTGATGGATGGCTATGAAAGTATCCTACGTGAATTCCCGAATCCAGATTACCAAATAAGCATTGTACATGGGCGAATGAAACCCAAGGACAAGGATATGGAGATGGAGCGTTTTGTACGTGGCGATAGCCAGATTATGGTGGCTACTACTGTAATTGAAGTAGGGGTGAATGTACCCAATGCCTCCGTGATGGTAATAGAAAGTACCGAGCGTTTTGGCCTATCTCAGCTACACCAGCTTAGAGGTCGAGTAGGACGTGGTGCCGACCAGTCTTATTGTATTCTCATGTCTTCCTACAAACTAGGGGAAGAAGCCAAATTCCGCCTGGAAACGATGGTACGAACCACTGATGGTTTCGAAATTGCTGAAGCTGATCTCAAGCTTCGAGGACCGGGGGATATTATGGGAACACAACAAAGCGGATTATTGGATTTTAAAATGGCCAGTTTGACGCAAGACCAAGATCTACTTATTTTGGCTCGATCTGCTGCCAGTGAATTGCTCAAAAAAGACAGCCAATTGAATGAGGCTACATCTTCTAAGACTCGTGAATACTTCCTGAGGAATTATAGGAAGATGGTTAATTGGAGTCAGATTTCTTAAAAAAATATAAACGAACCACTAGGTGTATTATACTTTCACCTTTCACCTTGTCCCTTTCGCCTATTGCCTATTGCCTACACCTTTTTATTTATCAGGATTTCCAATCCAAGTAGACGGTAATACCATCCATTCACAGAAAAAATCCATAACACCAAAATAAAATACTTAATTTATATCATTGAAATTATTATCCGATTAGGTAGCAATTGTTTTAACTTGAACTAAATTGCTTTAGGAGCTATAAAATACCTATTGATAGGAGCAATGGGTATCTCGTATAAAAAAATTAACGACAATGATTTATAAGGTCAGAGCCAAATACAAGACGGAGAAATTAAGTGAGTTTTATACAAAGCTTAGCGATGGATCAATTAGCGATCAAAAGCCAGATGGAGAAGAGATAGTTGCATCTATGAAGCGGGCAAAGATCACTAAGCCTGGGATGATTGAGTGGTTTGAAAAGTGTCATTGTAGTAGGCCACTGAAGCATGAAAAGGAAACGGTTTATGATTTTTATTTGTATGAAATGTCCACTGCAGTAGTTGAAGATTATGGCGAGGTAGCCGGGTTGTCGTTTTGGTCTTATCTGGAGACTGTTCCATAGAATACATTGATTTACGAATTACGAATTACGAATTACGAATTTTCTTCCCTAATTCTTAAATGTTTCAATAATCAAATATGCAATCACCATGCGAATAAAAAGTGAAAAAGAGCTAACAGATTTATATGGATTACCTGGTGAACGAGCTAAAAACAAAGAGCTTAAAAAGCTGGATAAACATGCCATACATTTTATAGAGACATCGCCTTTTTTAGTACTAGCCACCTATAATTCTAATGGAAAGATGGATGCATCCCCAAGGGGAGGAAGTCCGGGTTTTGTTAAGGTGCTCAATGAGCGAGAAATAATTATTCCCGATGCTAAGGGGAATAACCGCATGGATAGTTTAAAAAACATAGTTGATACAGGTCGTTTTGGTGCTCTCTTTTTAATTCCCGGAATAGATGAAACCTTACGTCTAAATGGTGGAGCCTTTATTTCTACGGATGCCGAATTATTAAACTTGTTTTCATCCGAAAAACAAGTACCAAAGTCCTGTATTGTTATTGAAGTGGAGGAGGTGTTTCTTCATTGTGCAAAGGCATTTATGCGGTCAAAATTATGGTCAGAAGAAGCAAAGCTCACGCGTTCGGAATTTCCTACTATGGGGCAGATGCTAAGAGATCAATTGGGGACTTCAGGGGAAATTGAGAATCAAGCGGCCATGGTAGAAAGGTATCGGAAGGATCTTTAAGTCGGAACAGGTGAATAGCCCCTGTTATAATACCAAAACATCAGTTTAATTTTAAATTTTGAAAAAATTACTTTCTATTTTGATTATTTCCTTGTTTGTAGTGTCTTGTGATAAGGACGATGACAAACACAACGAATTAAATTGTGACAAGCTCAAGACCGCTTTAATTGAACACGATGATGAGCTAGCAGAAGAGGAGATAGACAAGCTGACGGATAATTTATCACCAAATCCAGTTGATGGAGATCCAATAGGACATGCTGTTAACTTGGATGATCTAATTGAGCAGTTGAACCTTGAATGTGGAGAAATAACAGCCTCTCTGGTTTGTTATGCCTGTATAGAAACCTTTCCACCACAATCGGAGATAAAGTTAATATTGGACTCCCTGGGGACTTCTGTAGATAGAATAATTGATATAATCACTCCTTCAGATGGGGAATTACGGTTTCATAGAATACATTAATCTTAGAAATTACGAATTACGAATTACGAATTACGAATGGAGGTGCATCAATTTTTTCAACTTTCACCTAGTGCCTAACCCCTAGTGTTTAGTTTTTGACATTCTTCTAACAAATTGCTATTGAAGTAGTTGAGTGCATTGTTTTTGTTTTTTCACTACCTTTATATCTAATGAAAAATTAACTTCCAAAAACGATATCCCATGACTGATGAAATTCAATACACCGTAGAATGGACTATAAAACCAGGTAGTTTAGAAGCCTTTAAGGAGTTAGCCGATAAAATAACTGAATTGGTAAACGAAAACGAGCCTCAAATGAAAAGCTACCAGTGGTATTTTAATGAAGATGAATCTAAATGTTATACTGTGGAATGGCATACCAGCTCCGATTCATTATTAGCACATCTTCAAAATGTTGGTGATGTATTACCTGAACTTTTAGAACACTGTGCTATTTCTCGTTTTGAAATATTTGGGGATCCAACCCTCGAGGCTTTAGATGCTTTGAATAGCATGGGAGGGAAAGTATTTTGGTTTTATACTGGATTTATAAGATGACTGGCACTAGGGGGTAGGTACTAGGTAGTAACTGGGGCTAGGCTCTAGGTATAGAATTTTACTTCAACTTCTGTTGAATATAACTAACTAATGGTTTAAGGTTGAGAATTACAACTTAGATTCTTGTCTATTACCTATCCTTCTTTTCTTTCCGATTATTATGATAAAATAATAGTATTGAAAGCATAATATTCAAAGTCCTTTTGTACCTTGAGCATCAAAATTATAGTATATAAGGATTTGAATGACCAGAGAAAGCGTTTAAAGCTTTTGGTTATTTTATTACCAGATTTTATTAATTAAGAGTATTTATTAACAGTATAAGCAATGTCAGATAGACCCAAAATTTTAGTCGTTTGTGGGAGCAGTAAAGAGCGTAGTAGAACTGCCGAGCACATTTTCAAAAACGATAACCGTTTCCATATTCGTTCCGTTGGCTTAAGTCCACAAAGTGAAAGACAGATTAAAGATGTCGATGTTGATTGGTCCGATTTAATTATGGTGATGGAAGACGATCAAAGTGATCGAATTAACACTAGCTTCAAACACCTGGATCTTCCATTCGTAGAGGTACTCCATATTGCAGATGAATATGCTTATTTGGATAAGGAGTTAATGATGATGCTAACGGATAGAATCAATTCAATATTGGATATTGAGTTTGATATATGATATCAGTAACCAGTAACCAGTAATCAGTAACCAGTAACTAGGGACTAGTTGCTGGTGTTTTTTTTTGATTATTTTCACCTCTTGAGAGGGGCTAGGGATGTGTTTTAGAGATATCAGGGACTAGTTTAAAGAATACGTAATTCGTAATTCACAATTCGTAAATTTCTGAAACTGTAGGAAGAATTCTTATTTTGCTGAAAATGAGGAAGAAAGACTGTCTTCACGAGACTTTAGGGCACAAAAAAGGGCAAACTACTTATATCACATCGCTCAACTTCTTACCCTTGCTTCGATCAAGACCTGGGGGAGTTCGGAAGGAGCTGATTGTATAAGGCTTGCCCAGCCACAAAAGTACGTAAAATTGCAAAGGTACCAAGTCCTGAGCCCTTTATTTTTAAAGAAATTGCTAAGGTTTTGGCAATCGGCCAATTAGCCTGAAAACTTTTTTTGAATAGCTATATTTTGGCTATAATTTGAACCGAAATGGCATCGATTTCTCCCCTTTATTCCTTGTAGAATGGACCTGGAAATGGAATTAGAACCATTTTTTTGAGTTCAGCTGGTCAAAAGTATCTTTTTTATGGATGAAAAATTCTTTCACCATACTCCCTTTATATACCTGATCCGGGTAATTTTTAGCTTTTGCACTATTTTTTATGAGGTAAGGTAGCATTTTGTAAAAAGAGAAGTGCGCTTTAATAATGGCTAAGACATGTTTGAATTTACCTTCCTTTATAAATTGTACTGATGCCACACCATCTAAAACCAGACGCGTAAATATGATGCGCACTTTTTTATTTCTTGGAAGGTTCTTAGCCAAGGTTGCCAGGCTATTTCTAAAGTTCAAATAGGCCTTTCTTGGGTTTTCTGAATCGAGGGTACCTCCACCAACATGAAAGACGGTAGCACCTGGACAATAAAGAATTCTATATCCTAAGTTTTTGATTCTCCAACACAAGTCAATTTCTTCCATATGTGCGAAATACCTTTCATCCAATCCGCCCGCTTCCCAGTAGACCTCAGAACGAATGAATAGTGCTGCACCGGAAGCCCAGAATATATCTGCTGATGTCTCATATTGATTGGTATCCTTTTCTAGATTGGAAAAGATTCTTCCCTTGCAAAATGGATAACCTAAATAATCGATATAACCACCGGCAGCTCCTGCATATTCGAAGTATTCTTTATCATTGTAAGAGCGTATCTTAGGTTGACAAGCTGCTATTTCAGGGTTGTTTTCTAAAAGTTCAAGCTGTGGTTTTAACCAATTGGCACTCACTTCAATATCTGAATTCAAAAGGACAAAATAGGGATAGTCAATTTCTTTTAGTGCCGCATTATATCCTCCGGCATATCCCTTATTCTCCTTAATACGAATAATATTTAAATCTGGATAATGGGCATTCAAGAACTGAATAGAATCATCCGTAGATAAATTATCCGCTACAATTACATCTGATAACTCGGAACTGTGTTCCAAAACAGAAGGTAGGAATTTCTCTAACCAATTCTTACCATTATAATTTAGGATGACTACTGCTATTTTTTTTTGCATACCCTTAATTCAGATTTTCTTTTTTATACTTCCATCGCTTGTGCGACCATAACCAGTTCGCAGGTGAGGCTTGAATATGTTTTTCCAATATCTTCACATGTTTATTGGTAATGGCATATTCTGGTTCATCTATTCCATCAGACACTTTTATCAATTCAATTTCATAATGTCCTCTTTTCACCTTGTTCATTGCGGTATAGTAAACCGGAACTTTTAGCATTTGAGTCATCTTTTCAACACCTAAATATACCGGAGTTTCTTGATTGAGAAATTGAGTCCAATATTCTATTTCACCTTTATGAGGTGTTTGATCCGCCACCAGAGAGGGCATGATTTGATTTCTTCTTTTACGAATGACTTGTCTGAAAAATTGTTTCATTGGAACTATGTCGGCTCCAAATTGTGAACGCATTTTTATAAATAAGTTGTTGAAGAGCTCATTTTGTATAGGTTTATATACCGATACCATCTCCATTTTGGAATAATAGGAGATCGCTAAGCCCAGCCATTCCCAATTACCATAATGCCCGGATACAAGGATGATGTTTTGCTTGTTCTTGAAATGTTCATCTAACAGGGCCTGATCTTTCATTTTTACACGTTGCAGTAATTCCTTTTCAGAGATGGAAAAGGCTTTGATAATTTCTACCCCTAGATCTGTTAAATGCTTGTAGAATTGTTTGGCAATTGCTTCAATTTCTTTTTCAGATTTCTCAGGAAATGAATTGTGAAGGTTGGTATAAACTACTTTTTTACGGTACGAAAAAACATAGTACAGCAAAATGTACAACATATTGGAAATCCCGTAAAGAAGCCACATCGGTAAACGAGATGTGGCTTTTAGTATAAAAATGCCTAGTTTATCTAACATGTATTATGGCAATATAGACTATTGTTCTTCCAAAGGATGGTGAGAACCTTGGTTTATAATTCTGTTACTTTGGAAACGTGTTCCAAAATTTTCTTCGTTAATGGAACCGTCCTTATTTCTGGATAACAGTCGCTGCCATTCCGGAAGGGTTTTTTCCGATAATGCATTTGAGTGAACTAAAGTATAAGAACCAGCAGTTCCTGGATCGTAAAATACAAAAATAATATCTCTTTGGTTTTTATGTTGGTAGTATTGCCATATTTCATAAGGATACGTTTCAGTATCCCAGTCATTGGCCTCTACATCATCCGGCATACCATACTTGATCAAAATTCTACCTTTATCAGATTTGTACCCCGCTAATACCTGATTACCAAATTTGGCATTTGCATAATCAAATAAAATTTTAAAATCTATAAATGGCTTTTCTGGATTAGATGGATTTATTTCTGTCCAGTGATTAAAAAAGAAATTAAGTTTTTCTTGAAGGTTGGTGTTTTTAATTGCATTCCTATAAGCAACAGCCTCATTGGTGTGTTTGAAGTACCCCATGGCAAATAAAAACTGATTTAGAACAACCAGGCTGTCCAAACTATATTTAGTAATCATATAGTTTTCAGTGTTGTAATCTGCAATATCAAAGGTTTTAAGCATGGAGGAGTTATAGTTTTGAAAGAATTCTTCTTTCCCTACTATGATTTCTTCCTGCTTATTTTTAAGAGTTACTGAATATAAGTAATTACCACTTTCCAGTTTAGAAATGTCGAATCGCTGAGCTATATTATTCAACTCTCCGTGTTTCACTACCTTTTTGAAGTTAAATCCTTCAATTGGAGTTCTGTCCTGGAAGTTTAGGATTTGGACATCAATATAATACTTGTTACCATCTTCTGGTATATTGTATACTTCGAAATAGCTGGTGAATTCTTGTATATGGTCATCAAAAAAGTAATCACCATTTGGGATAATCGGAGTCATATTGTACCCCGCCTTATAGAACATATGATCTTTGGAAGCCTTCTCTGGTTTATGAATGAAAAGGAAGTCTGAAAAATGTTCTGTGCTTGTAAAAGAATTTATTTGGATTGGAATACCACTGGATATTGTTTCGCCTTGACTAACACCATCTTGCAATTCAATATAGAAATTAAAATCACCGGAATTTATTAAACATTGATCCCTAAATAGAATGTCTTTCGAAACATTAAGGTCAGTTTCTATGGGGGAAACAATTTTCAATTTATTCCCGCAATAAATAGTATTTGATTGAGAATCTTCAAAGAAATAAGAGGCATTTACCTCAGCTTGATAACCACCCTCTACCGCTTTATATTTTAAGGAAGAACTGGGTATTTTTAGGTAGGTTTCTACCAATACCTGATCTCCATACATAAACTGTTTGTAGGAAATAGAAGCTACTATAGATTGAGCATTCACCCATCCGGAAATGTTCAATAAAAGTAAAAGGCTAAGAATTCTGGCGACCATTTTTATTTCAAAAGTACGAAATCTTTAAAGAATGAAATGGCAATAGGATTAAAGCAATGGTTATAAATTGTAAAAGATCGCTTTAATGGTTGGAAATAGCATTGTTAAGTGCTTGAAATAAGGGTTTTTGCATTTTTATGTCTAGGTTGAATATCCAAATATTATTTGTTTGAGACACCACAAAATCAGTCCAATTTATGCTGTCAAAAGCTCATTTTAAGGTGCGTTTTATTGCTACCCTTAGCTGAAAAAAATAGCTGTTTTCTTTAGAAATAAGGTTAACTTTGAACTTTGATAATTTTTGAAGAAAATAGCATGCAAAGAAGATATTTACCTGAAGATTTAAAAATCGATTCTTGGGCGGTTTTAAAACCATTTTTTGAAGACCTTAGGGACAGAAAAATCACCAATGTGGATGAGTTGGAAAATTGGCTGATGGATCGAAGTGAATTGGATGCTGTTCTTGAAGAAGATATGGCTTGGAGATATATTCAAATGAATATTGATACTAAGGATTCTGAGAAGCAGGAGCGGTTTCAATTTTTTATTCAGGAGATTCAGCCTAAGGTGAGTCCTTTTGAAAATATTTTTAACAAGAAATTGTACGATTGCCCATTCATTGAGGAATTGGATGAATCTCTGTATCGAATATATTTGAGGGGAGTCAAAAAGGCGATTGAATTGTTCCGTGAGGAAAATATTCCATTGCATACTGAACAGAGTACAATGGAACAGGAATATGGAGCAGTTTCGGCGGCTATGGAAGTAGAGATGGAAGGTAAAAAGATGACTTTGCAACAAGCTGCTGTTTACCTAAAGAAGAATGATAGATCACTGCGTAAAGAGGCATTCGATAAAATGAATGTACAACGCATGGAGCAGGTGGATACCTTAGATGATTTGATGAATAGATTGGTAGTCATTCGCGGGAAAATTGCGAAGAATGCTGATTTTGAAAATTACCGAGATTATAAGTTTGAATCTTTAGGAAGGTTCGATTATGATGTTTCAGATTGTTATGATTTCCACGAAAGTATTCGTCAAGAAATAAGTCCTATTGTTTCCCAATTCTCAAAGGAGAGAAAGGAAAAGATGGGATTAGATATATTAAGACCATGGGATACTGCGGTTGATCCGGAGGGAAGAGAGCCTTTGAAACCATTTGAAAATGGAGAAGAACTTTTGGAAAAAGCCAAGGCTTGTTTCACTAAAATTGATCCATTTTTTGGTGAATGTTTGAAGACTATGGACGAAATGGGACATCTTGATTTGGTGTCAAAACAAGGTAAAGCTCCTGGTGGATTTTTGTACCCATTATATGAAAGTGGGGTTCCATTTATATTTATGAATGCTGTTGGATTACTAAGGGATTGGGTAACCATGATTCATGAAGGGGGACATGCTATTCATAGTTTCTTATCAAAAGATTTAAAATTGACTTCTTTTAAAAGTACTCCTTCCGAAGTTGCCGAATTGGCATCGATGAGTATGGAGTTGATCTCCTTAGATCATTGGGATATGATATTCTCAGATGAGCAGGAGTTGAAGAGAGCTAAGAAGGAGCATCTGAAAGATATATTGTCTGTTTTACCATGGGTTGCAATTGTAGATAAATTCCAGCACTGGATTTACACAAATCCAAAGCATTCTGAAAAAGAAAGGGCAGATGCATTTGAAACTATTCAATCTGAATTGATAGATTCAAGTGTGGACTGGACTGGTTTAGAAAAAACATTGATGTATCAGTGGCAAAAGCAATTACATATCTATGAGGTACCCTTTTATTATATTGAATATGGAATGGCTCAATTAGGAGCTATCGCTATTTGGAGAAATTATAAAAAGGATCCTAAAAAGGCCCTGGAACAGTATCAAGCAGCCTTAAAATTAGGTTATACAAAATCGATCAAAGAAATTTATGAAACGGCGGGAATCCGTTTTGATTTTTCTCAAGATTATGTGAAAGAATTGGCAGCTTTTGTAAAAGCTGAAATAGCTGCATTGGAAGACTAAAAATTATGGCTACTGCGAATGCCTCGGTAAGAAAGGAGTTGGAATTCGACAAAATTGTCGATTTGCTGATGGGATTTAGTCAAAGTCCTAGGAATAAAAATTATTTTAAAAATATTCAACCCTTACATTCCTATAGTAACCTTCAAGGTTTAATGGCATGTCTGGAAGAATATATGATTTTCAGGGGCGATCAATCTGCTCCTGGTTTTCAGTATCATTCACTGGATAGATCGGTGAAAATGTTAAATATACAGGGTAGTGTTCTAGAACCTCTGGATATTTTTGCCATTTACTATGCGGTAGATTTTTCGAATCGATCATTAAAGTATTTTAGTGATAATGCACGCCCTTTTGCTGCATTGAAGAGTTTATATATAGGATTGCGATCTGAAAAGGAAATACTGAAATGGATAGATCAGGTTTTCGACCAAAAAAAGAATATTAGATCAAGTGCCAGTGAAAACCTGAGTGAAATAAGGCAGCAGTTATTATCCAGGAGAAAGCAGAATGACAGGGCTTTCAATATGGCCCTCTCCAGTTATTCGAATTCAGGATATTTGGCGGATACTCGGGAGACTTTTGTGAATGAAATTCGATTACTTTCGGTATTGTCAGAGCACAAAAGGAAGGTAGAGGGATATGTACGTGGTAGTTCCAAAACAGGGAGTATTACTTATATAGAGCCTCAAACGAATGTCCTGATCAATCAGGAAATTTTCCGATTGATGGAGGAGGAAAAAGCCGAAATACGAAAAATTTTGATGGCGCTTTCCAATCAACTTAGGGAGAAAAGCGAATTAATTTTTGAATACCGAAAACAGCAGGAGGAATTAGATCGTCTGGAGGCTAAAACAAAATTAGCTCAGTTGACCCATTCTGTTCGCCCTAAATTAAGTAAGATTCAAAAGGCAAGTATACGAGATGCCTATCATCCAATCCTCGTACTTTCGAATGAGGAAAAGAATAAAAAAATTGAACCTCAGGATTATAGTTTTGAGGAAAATCAAAGGATCATTGTTATCTCCGGTCCAAATGCAGGTGGTAAGTCAATTAGCCTGAAAACAATGGGATTGCTTCAGTTGATGGTGCAGTCAGGGTTATTTGTTCCAGTACATCCAGATAGTTCCTTCTTTTTGTTTAAAACGTTTTTTACGGATATTGGGGATAACCAGTCCATAGAAAATGAACTAAGTACCTATAGTTATAGGTTAAGTAGGATGCGTGAAATTTTGGAACAGGCAGATCAGAATTCCTTTGTTTTAATTGATGAATTCGGATCTGGTTCAGATCCAATATTAGGAGGAGCTTTAGCAGCAGTATTTTTTAAGAATATATACGAGTCAAAGACCTTTGGGGTGCTTACTACTCATTATGGTAATATCAAGCTCATGGCTGAGGAGATGGAGTCAGCCAGCAATGCATCCATGTTGTTTGATGAGAAAAGGTTGAAACCGCTCTATAAATTGAGTGTTGGGAGACCAGGAAGTTCCTATACTTTTGAGGTGGCTCACAATATGGGAATACCGAGTGACCTTATTAAAGATGCTAAGGAGAAAGTTTCTGTAGAGAATATTAGATATGAAGAGCTCATCAATCAATACCAACGATTAAATACTTCGCTTGAAGTAGAAAAGAAAAACTTAAGAAAGAAGACCAAGCGGACCCACGAATTGAAGAAATCCTTTGATAAAAAATTGGAGACTCTGGACCTTAAGGAAAAGAAATTGCAAGATGCCTGGGAGGACAACCAGAAAGCCATGAGCCTTGGCCGAAAAATGGAAAAATATGTCCAGCAGTATACTAAGGGGAGAAAGAAGAAAGATATTCTGGCTCAGTTTAAAAAAATGTTGGAAATAGAATCTGCTACCTTTATGGAAGAAGATGCCAGGCCTAAAAAGAAAAAAACTGTTTTCAAAGAAAGGAAGCATTCCATAGATTTCAAAGTTGGAGATCAGGTACGTTTGGTAGATGGAAGAGACCTGGGGGAGATCATTGAAATTAAAAAAAATATGGTTACTGTTATTTTTGGAATGATACGTACAACCTTATCCATTTCGAAAATTGAAAAGGTGGTTAAAAAGATAAAATAAGTAGTTAATCGGCAGAGATTAGAATGGTAAACAAAAGTTATTATTTTAATTACTTTTGTTAATCTGATTAGATGGTATATGAAAATAACAATTATAGGTACTGCTTACCCGTATAGGGGAGGGGGAATTGCAACTTATAACGAAAGGTTAGCACAAGTATTTCAAGAAGAAGGTCATGAAGTAAAAATTCATACTTTCACCTTGCAATACCCGAATATCATTTTTCCAGGAAAATCCCAATATTCGGATGAGCCAGCAACCCATAATTTAAATATTGAAAGAAGTATTAATTCCATAAATCCTTTCAATTGGTTAAAAGTGGGGAGAAGGATTCGTAAAGAAAGACCGGATTTGATTATTGTCAAATTTTGGTTGCCTTTTATGGGGCCGGTTTTGGGTACTATTCTCAGACTAATCAAAAAGAATAAGCATACTAAAGTTATTACTATCATAGATAATATGATTCCACATGAATCTCGATTTGGAGATAGAAGTTTTACAAAATACTTTGTGAAGCCTGTGGATGCATTTGTTACCATGTCTCAAAACGTACTGGATGATGTGGATAAATTTGATACTGTAAAACCTCGTGTATTGACACCTCATCCTTTGTATGACAACTTTGGTGCGCGAACTTCCAGAGAAGATGCTCTTCAAAAATTAGGCTTGGATACAACCAAGAAATACATTTTGTTTTTTGGATTTATTCGTGATTATAAAGGACTTGATTTGTTGATAAAAGCTTTTGCTGAAGACACTATCAATCGGGATGAGATTAAGTTAATTATTGCCGGAGAATATTATTCTGATAAAGAGAAATATCTCAAGTTGATCAGTGAATATAATTTAGAAAAAGATATAATTCAAAAAGACGACTTTATACCAAATTCTGAAGTTGCAGATTATTTCAATGCCTGTGATTTGGTTGTTCAACCCTATAAATCGGCAACTCAAAGTGGAGTTACTCAAATTGCCTATCATTTTCATAAACCTATGATAGTAACGGATGTCGGAGGATTGTCAGAAATGTGTCCGGATGGAAAGGTTGGTTATGTAGTAAAACCAGAACCGAAAGCCATAGCCAAAGGGATAGTTCGTTATTTTGAGCATACAGATATCGATGCGATGCAGGACACTATCATAGTAGAAAAGAAAAAGTATGAATGGAATATCTTAACAGGTAAAATATATAACCTGTATAAGGAATTGGGAGGTAAATAGAAAAGAACCACGCATTATTAAGGTTGAAGCTAGTATGAAATTACTGTGGGATATTCGGAAATTTGACGATTTGGATGCAAATGTCTTGTATCAAATAATGCAGTTGCGCCAAAAGGTTTTTGTTGTGGAGCAGGAATGTGCCTATTTGGATGCGGACGATTTAGATCAACAAGCTACTCATATGTTAGGTAGAAATGAAAATGGGGACTTGGTGGCTTATTGTAGATTATTGAAACCAACGTCCTACTATAAAGAAACCTCTATCGGGAGGGTTATAACTGTTCAGGAAGCCAGAGGTACGGGGGTAGGAAAGGATATGATGTATTTAGCGATTCAAGCTTGCGAAAGTTTATTTCCTAGCGATAATATCCGAATCATGGCTCAATATTACCTATTGAAGTTTTATACTGATCTTGGTTTTCAGGCAGAAGGTGAAATCTTTTTGGAAGATGGTATAGAGCATATCGAAATGGTATACCAAGTTCAATCATAACCAAAAAAAAAGCGGAATTAATTATATTCCGCTTGTAGTATTTTTATTTCCTTTATCAGGGTATTTACATCTTCTGTAGAAGTTCCATCGTAATACCCTCGAATTCTTCCTTCCTTATCTATCAGACAGAAATTCTCAGTATGAATAAAGTCTCCCAGATCACCTTTCCAATCAATCTTTGCTGAGAAGTAAGATTTTCTAGCTAACTCATAAATATGGTCTTTGTCTCCAGTCAGTAAATGCCATTTTGGTGAAACAACATTGTGTTCAATGGCGTATTTCTTTAAAACTGGAACAGAATCTATCTCTGGTGTTACACTATGGGAAACGAACATGATGTCGTCATCCTTTTTATAGAATTCGTTTATACGCTCCATCTGGTAGGTCATTTTTGGACAAATATTCCCACAGGTAGTAAAGAAAAAGTCAGCAATGTATATTTTACCTTCTACATCTTTTCTCGTGATTTGTTGACCTTCCTGATTCGTTAAATTAAAATCGGCGATGATATGTTCTCCTCTCATTTTTTGCATGCTTTCATCCACCAATTCTGGATTGACATCTGCAGGAGAATAAATCTTCAATCGCATAGGTTTCTTGAATAGAGGATAAGCAGCTATGGATGCTACTAGTATTATAAGACCTAACATTAAGATCTTATTGATTAGGGAAGATTGCTTTTTAGCCATTATTCGTTCAGTTTATTTTTCAGTTGTTGAATAAAATCTCTTTGTTTAGCAGCTTCCATAAAATCCATTTCCATAGAGGCTTTTTCCATTTCTTTTTTATGCTTATGAATCTGCTTTTTTAATTGATCCTTGGTTACATACTTATTCGAAGATTCTGCAGCTACCAAAACGGGTGCTGTAGAAGCATCATATTCCGGAGTTTTATTTTTTGGTTTGAAATCTTCAAAGATATTGATGAAATCCTTTTTGATTGCTTTTGGCGTAATATTATTTTCCTTGTTATAGGCCTCCTGGATAGCTCTTCTCCTTAGCGTTGCATCTATCGTTTTCTGCATGGAATTTGTAATTTTATCCGCATACATTATAGCCATTCCATCCGGATGCCTGGCGGCTCTACCAATGGTTTGAACCAGTGATCTTTCAGAACGTAAGAAGCCTTCTTTATCTGCATCCAGAATTGCTACTAAGGATACTTCCGGTAAATCCAATCCTTCACGTAATAGGTTGACACCTATCAATACATCAAATACTCCCAATCTTAGGTCCTGCATAATCTCCACCCTTTCCATCGTATCGACGTCGGAATGAATATATCTACAACGTACCTGGTATTTTGTGAGGTAAATTGTCAATTCTTCGGCCATCCTTTTGGTAAGGGTAGTAACTAAAACTCTTTGGTCTAAGGCGACTCTTTGATTGATTTCCTCCATAAGGTCATCAATCTGATTTTCACTTGGCTTGACAATAATTTTTGGATCCAATAGGCCCGTAGGTCGTATAATCTGCTCTGTATACATTCCTTCAGAAGCTTCCAGTTCGTAATCTGCAGGTGTAGCACTCACGTAAATACACTGCTGATTTAAGCTTTCAAATTCAGGAAATTGTAGCGGTCTGTTGTCCATTGCAGAAGGAAGGCGGAAACCATATTCTACCAAATTCTCTTTTCTTGATCTATCTCCTCCATACATTGCTCTAATCTGAGGAATGGTAACGTGACTCTCATCAATAACCATAAGGAAATCATCCGGGAAATAATCAATCAAACAGAAAGGTCTGCTACCTGGATCTCTATTGTCCAAATACCTGGAATAGTTTTCAATTCCTGAACAGTATCCTAATTCTCGAATCATCTCTAAATCGAAATTGACTCTTTCTTCCAATCTTTTTGCTTCCAGATTTTTACCTATCTCCCTGTAAAAGTCGAGTTGTTTTACCAAGTCATCCTGAATCATGTGGATGGCATCTTGTAATCGATCCTTACTGGTAACAAAAAGGTTGGCAGGATATATACTTACTTTCTCGAACTTTTCAATTATTTGGTGGCTTTCAGGATCTCGACTTTCGATGGCCTCAATCTCATCACCCCAAAAGTGGATTCGGTAGTAAATGTCAGCATAAGCAGGGAAAATATCAACAGTATCTCCTTTTACCCTAAAGTTTCCTCGTTTGAATTCTGCTTCAGTTCTTGCGTATAAACTTGCAACAAAAGTAAGTAATAGACTATCTCTATTGATCTGTTGACCCGTTTCGATATGAATTACATTTTTGTTGAATTCTTCAGGGTTTCCAATACCATAGATACAGGAAACGGAAGCGACAATTATTACATCTCTTCTACCTGAAAGTAGGGCAGAGGTGGCACTCAATCGAAGTTTCTCAATATCCTCATTAATGGATAAATCCTTTTCGATATAGGTTCCGGAAGTTGGTAAATAGGCTTCGGGCTGGTAATAGTCGTAGTAGGAAACAAAATACTCGACTGCATTGTCTGGAAAGAATTCTTTGAACTCTCCGTATAGTTGTGCAGCTAAGGTTTTGTTATGACTTAAAATCAAAGTAGGTTTTTGAACTTTCTCAATTACATTGGCAACAGTGAAAGTCTTACCTGAACCAGTTATTCCCAAAAGGGTTTGCGCTCCAGCACCATTCTCAATTCCTTTTGAAAGTTCTTCAATTGCGTTAGGCTGATCCCCAGTTGGGCTAAATTCAGATACTAGTTTTAATTCCATCCCTAAGTATTTGCTGCAAAATTACACTTTTTATTAGTATTTAAGTTGAAAGCTAAAAGACAAAAGGTGAAAGACAGCAATAGTCTCTCGCCTTTATTATTTTTGGATAGTGGATAGTGGATAGTGGATAGTGGATAGTGGATAGTGGATAGTGGATAGTGAAAAGTCGCAAGGACAAAACTATTTAAAACAAGTCTTGATCCCGGACGTCCGGGATTGGTTCATTTTGCATCAAGGCAAAAGAACAGAGAGTAATGTCTAGTGCCTATCTCAAATCATCGATATCGAAATCGCTGTATAAGTTTAAGTCTGGTGTGAAATTATGAGACCCTAATTCCTTTTTTTCATAGGAAAGAATGTTAAACACGGATTGTGTTCCTTCTTTGTTCTCCTCAATAATCTTAGTAATTCTATTCATAGTCTTGTTGTAGTGAACCATGATTTTATTGGTCTCTATAGTTTTATCTATTGGAGATAATTGAACTATTTGAACAGGATCTTTAGAAGGAGCCATTTCATAGTTGAATTTTTCCTTGTAATTGCTGAAATACTCACTCAGGTTGAATACTTCATCCTCGTCTTCTTCAAGATTTGAAATTTGAATCATTTCATCCTCTTTCATGATGGTCCATTTGGTTTTTCCATCACAAATAATTTGGATATTTTCCAGTTTCAGGTCAAATTGATCGTTAGACACGGTCAACTGTCCATTTTTATTTTGTCTTAAGTTGGCTTCCATATTTACCAATACCATACTGAAGTTGATGGCTATTAAACTCGTACCATCAAATTCATGTTCCAGAGATTGTAAAATCTCTTCTGCTTCTGCATTGTTTTGTGCAATTGAAGCAAAAGACATAACTACTACTAATACTGAAAGAATAAAATTCTTCATTTTCTTTATTTAATTTTTGTTTAGTTCACCCAACAACTGTTCCAAACTATAGTCGTCTGGTACTAATACTTGCCTGGCTTTACTACCTTCAAATGGGCCTACTATTCCTGCTGCTTCCAATTGATCCATGATTCTTCCTGCACGATTGTACCCTAATTTTAGTTTACGTTGAATCAGTGAGGTGGAACCTTGTTGGTGTAAAACTAACACTCTGGCAGCATCTTCAAATTTGTCGTCCCTATCATCCAAATCAGTAAGCGGTCCTGCGGTAGACTCTTCATCTACATATTCGGGAAGGGCAAATGTTTGACTATACCCTCTCTGTGATCCGATATATTCGCATAATTGCTCAACTTCTGGCGTGTCGATAAATGCACACTGCAAACGTACTAATTCATTACCATTTGTAAACAACATATCTCCTCGACCTATCAATTGATTGGCTCCACCTGAATCCAAAATGGTACGCGAATCTGTTGTTGAGGTTACTCTAAAGGCAATCCTAGCCGGGAAATTGGCCTTGATGGTACCAGTAATGATATTGGTGGTAGGTCTTTGCGTGGCAACAATCAAATGAATTCCGATAGCTCTGGCCAATTGGGCAAGTCGTGCTATAGGTAGTTCTATTTCCTTACCAGCAGTCATGATAAGATCTGCAAATTCATCAATAACCAAAACGATATAGGGAAGGAACCTATGTCCATTGTCCGGGTTCAATTTCCTCTTTTTGAATTTGAAATTGTATTCCTTTAGGTTTCTACAATGTGCCTTCTTCAATAAATCGTATCTGGCATCCATCTCAATACAAAGGGAATTAACGGTATTAATTACCTTTTTAGTCTCCGTGATAATGGCTTCTTCGCTATCTGGTAATTTGGCTAGGAAATGCCTTTCGATATGGTTGAAAAGCGTTAACTCTACCTTTTTAGGATCTACTAATACTAACTTTAGTTCAGACGGATGTTTTTTATAAAGTAACGATGCCAGTATAACATTTAGTCCAACAGACTTACCTTGTCCTGTAGCACCAGCCATTAAAAGGTGTGGCATTTTAGCTAAATCGGTAACAAAGGTTTCATTGGAAATTGTTTTACCTAAAGCTACCGGTAATTCCATTTTATTGTTCTGAAACTTTTCAGACTGCAATACCGTTTTCATGGAGACTATACTAGGATTCTGATTGGGTACCTCGATACCAATCGTTCCTCTACCAGGTAGCGGTGCAATAATTCTGATTCCTAAGGCAGCCAAACTTAGAGCAATGTCATTTTCCAATCCCTTGATTTTTGAAATACGAACTCCCGGTGCAGGTACTATTTCATAAAGGGTAACTGTTGGTCCTACAGTGGCCTTGATTTTCGATATTTCAATTTTATAGTTGGAAAGGGTTTCTACAATTTTGTTCTTGTTGGCCTCTAACTCTTCCTTGTCTACATGTAAATTGCTATTTGAATACTCCTGCATCAAATTAAGCTCAGGGAATTTATAGTTGCCTAAATCCAGCCTAGGATCGTATTCGCCAAATTCCTGAAGGATCTTATTGGCCTTATCCTCATCATCCGTTCTTATATCAGTTTCTAAGTTAATTTCAGAAGACTCAGGTTCTTCTTCCGGGATAATTACTTCGAGTTCTTCAGAGGCTATTTTTTCTTCAACTGGAGCCATTGGTTCCAAGTCTAAATTTATTATGGGTTCTTCTGGCTGTTCTTCTGCTGGTTCTATTGTTTTAAGCACCGGTTCGTTAAATACTGGTTCATCAACAGTTGTCATTTCTTCGCCTAAGGAATCATATCCATTTTGATTGGTAAGTGGTTCCTCCTGGAATTCCATTTTGTCCTCATTCCCATGATAACTGGAAAGAGGTTCATGAAAGTTGTCGTTTGCCTCCTGAATTCCTTCTTCTTGAGTTTTTAGGATATCTTTCGGCTTTTTGACAAAAATGTGATGAATTTTTTCAAAACTTAGATCAAAAGCTACAGCAAGAAAACTGGTCAGCAAGAAAAGTAATAATAATCCAGAACCTGCTTTTCCCAATAGAGCCTCCACCCATTGTACATTAAAGAATCCCAGAGCTCCACCAATAATCGGATAACTACCATTAAAAATAAATGCAAGGAAGGTGCTTATCCAAAGTAATAAAAATACTGAGTTTTTGATATTTCTCTTTATGGCAAATGGTTTAGATGGAACGAGTAAATTAATTCCTATCCCACCAAGAAGGTATGGGATGAGATAAGCTGCAATACCAAATTGATTAAAAATAAAGTAATGGCTCAGCTTGATTCCCAACTTACCATTGATGATTTCTTTGTTATTATCGAAGAAAAGTTGAGCAAGAGGCTGTTTGGCATCACTTAGGTAATCCTTCCATGTGAAAATATACATGGAGAAAGAAAGAACCATGTACACTGCTAAGAAAAGACATAGTAATCCAGAGATAACCTGGAAGTTCTTGTTCTTGTGCCAGTTAATGGTTAATTGCTTATTTGCCTTATTACTTTTGTTGGTAGTTTTCTTTACTCTTTTAGCCATTCAATAAAAATATCAAAAAAAGATGTTATCCAATGATATTTATTGAATTTTAAGAATGAATTATTCAAAGAAGATGTATAAAAAAAAGGAGCATAAAATTTACGCTCCTTTTTTGATCCCCTAATATTGAAAAAAAACAATATTATATGATTGATTGTATTGGTATTTGCATTGATTGAGATTAGTCTTACAAAGATTGTGATTTTTTTAATACCAGGAAATACCCGATTTCAGTGATTTTTCACACTCACTGAATTCAGTGAGGGTTGTAGTGTTATTCTGTTGTAAGTTAAAGAAGTAGGTGTTTCGGTTTTTAGATATAACTAGTTTTTCTAATTATTCGTTTCCTCTACTGATTGAATAGGTAAGGTTAAAGTGATCAGTGTACCGTTTTTTGGTTTCGAATAAATGGAGAAGATACCTTTCATGTTTTTTATTCGTGCCTCAATCTGACTTAAACCAATTCCAACACTTTTCTTTGGTAATTTGTCGGTGTCGAAACCTATACCATTGTCTTGAATAGTAATTTTTAATTGGTCTTCCGATTGATAAAGATGAATAGATGCCTGACTAGCCTGGCTGTGTTTTAGTGTGTTATTACACAGTTCTTCCATGATATGGTAGATCTTCAATTCTATATTGGCAGGGTAGCGATGTTCTAAATTGCTTTCCACATGGAATTCCAATTCAGTGGAAGTGAATTTTTCACAAATATCGTGTAAGGCATATTCCAATCCGAAATTGATAAGTAAGGAGGATACCAGATTATGCGACAAATCTCGGATTTTTCCAGAGGCCTCTACTATGATGCTTTGTGTCTTGAGTATTTGTTGATGGCGTTCTTCCGAAATATTCTTTTTAAAGGCCTGCAAGTGCAAATTAGCTGAAGAGAGTAATGCACTCACACTGTTGTGTAGGGTTTCTGCTATGGCATTTCTTTCTTCTTCCCTACCATCCAGCGCTGCATTTATTATTTTATGCTGACTCTCGTATTCGAGTTGTTCTAGCCGGCTTTGTTGAAGCAGTTGCTGCTCTTTGTTTAGGAGTTCTAAATTCTTTTGTTTTAGCCTGTGACGAAGAACGCTTAACCAGAAAATGATACCCAGGGTGATTAATAATATGGTTGTGAGAATTAGCCAAAAGGTATTTCGAGTATTTTGTTCATCCTTAATTTTAATTTCTTTTTGTTGTTTCTCAAACTTATAATTTCGATCTAATTCTGCTATTATATTTGTCGTTTCTTGCTTATATATAGAGTCTTGCATATCGTGATGAAGGTTTCTATATTGAAAAGCTTTTTTGAAATTCTTTTCAGTTTGAAATAAGTAGGAAATGGTGAAGTAACTAGAACTCAATTCAGCTAGTTTATTATTCCTTTTGAAAAAAGAAATACTTTTTTGGATATTTCTTTCCGCTTTTCTAAACTGCTTAAGGCCAATATCGGAATTTGCTGCATTAATATTAGTAATGAAGTATGATAATGAATCATTCCGATTAAGGTGATAATTTTTGACAAAGTTGTAGTAATATAAGCTTTTTGAATATCGTTTTCTTTCTAGTTCAACGTGTCCTAAACCCTCATAGAGAAATGGGGTCATTCTGTTTTCAGGATAATTATAATTGTGTGTTAATTCAAAATAGTAGGCAGCAGAATCTATATAAGGCATAAATTTTCCAGATTCGTCATGTGCCATTATAAATGTATACCCAATTGATATTAATCCTCTAAAAATACTTATGGTGTCTCCTAATTCCTTTGATTTATCTATTACTTGATGGAATTTTAAATTAGCTTCAATAAAGAGTTTATTATCTCTCTGGATATTTCCTTGGATCATTAATAGGTTAATAATTCCAGTATCGATCTCTAATTCTTCAGCTAAAAATAAAGCTTTGTTTGAGAATTCAATTGTTTTCTGGTTATTTCCCTGATTGTAGTAGAGGGTTGTACTATCAAAGTAGTTTTTGTAAGAATTATACTCGGTATTTTGAGCATGGGATTTAAAAAAAATAAATGTGTAAATTATAATTATAATAACAAGTAATTTATTCTTAAATCCCATGTTTTTTTTAGATTAAATATGTCTAATAAGTATTTTTGGTCCCCCGTTAGCAACATTCAAAGGTTGAGCAATACTTGTTCCTCCGATCTGTTCAACAAAAGTAACGTCTATTACTTCGTTTTGAACTACTAGTTCAACTGAATAATTTTGCGTATCTGTTATTCCAATAGGATCTTCATGTTGTATTGCGATAGCCAGCTGACCTGGAAAGTATTCAGTTTTTGATCCTGCCACAACTGTATAGTTCATCCAATAAGTTCCATCTGTTCTTTGCTCTAAATCGTAAGATTTCAATAATACGTTCATAATGTAATTAATTTATGGTTAAAAAAAAAGTTTACTGATTTTGTGTACTCAGACAAAATTCGAGGCATAGCAATACCTTTCCTCATTTTTGAGTAGCCTTATATTTTTTTGAGTCTTTAGGTGTGTTCTTGCTATCTGTTCTAGATAGGTGTCAATGTTATAACGGAGAAGTTTTTATTTAGTGTATCAATTGTTATATGATTTTATGCTGTGCTGCAAAAAGGGCCAATCCAATAGAGCTTTTTACCTGCAATTTTTTTAATAAATTTTTGCGATGTGTTTCTACTGTATTCGGACTAATGCACAGTTGGGCTGCAATTTCTCTACTACTATATTCGTTGCAAATAAATTTTAGAATTTCCCTTTCTCTATCTGATAGTGCCGATAGTAGCATTCCTTCCAATGGTTTGTCAGAGGATTTTTTAATTCCTGAAAAAGATTGAACAATTTTTTCGTTGATAGAAGGACTAAAGTATTGTTCACCACCGTGTACTCTTCGAATGGCTTCAACAATATTGTCCCCGGCACACTTCTTGGCCAGATATCCACTAGCTCCAAGTTTTAAGACCTCTCGAATGAGCTTTATATAATCATAACTAGATAGGACTATAATAGGGCAAGGTGCATTTTTGGAGGCTTTAAAAGACTTTAATACGGCAATACCGTCTTTCTCAGGCATATTGATGTCCATTATCAATATATCAGCTGAATTCGTTTTAAACCAATCGAGAAGCTCTACTCCATTTAGTGAATGACCTACAATTTCCATATCGTCTTCCAGGGACAGTACTGCCTCTATTCCGTCGATTAGAATTTTATGGTCATCTGCGATATGAATTTTTATTTTGTCCGCCATTATTATAGCTATCTATTGTTGTAGTACAAAAATAACTTGAATAAACGCCAGAAACAACACCGAATCCAGGTATTTTAAAAACATCACTGAATTCAGTGATAGATTTCATTTTGAATGAAAAAAAAATAGCCCATTTCAAAAAATTGAAATGGGCTAAATAAAGGGTGATATTTTTCGTGAAAATTACATGTTTCTTCTGTACTGACCACCTACTTCAAACATGGCTGAAGTGATTTGCCCGATAGAGCAATATTTAGCTGCTTCCATCAGTTCATCAAATATATTCCCATTGTGGGTAGCACTTGCCTGAATTGCTTTTAAAGCTTTTTCCTGTTCTTCTGGGAAACTGCTGTGCAGGTTGGTTACTGTTCCAATTTGGAATTGCTTTTCTTCTTCAGTAGCTCTAATAACTTCTCCTGGAGTAACGGTAGGTGAACCATCTTTATTTAGGAAAGTATTCACCCCGATGATTGGGAATTCTCCACTGTGTTTCAATGTTTCGTAGTACAATGATTCTTCTTGAATCTTCGAACGTTGATACATCGTTTCCATAGCAGAAAGTACACCACCTCTTTCAGAGATACGGTCAAATTCCATTAATACAGCTTCCTCAACCAGGTCCGTTAATTCTTCAATGATAAATGAACCTTGAATAGGATTTTCATTTTTAGTCAAGCCTAGCTCTTTATTGATGATAAGCTGGATGGCCATTGCTCTTCTTACAGAGGCCTCTGTAGGTGTTGTGATGGCTTCATCGTAGGCATTTGTGTGCAAAGAGTTACAGTTATCGTAAATAGCATATAGCGCTTGCAATGAAGTACGAATATCGTTAAAGTCAATTTCCTGTGCGTGCAGTGATCTACCAGAAGTTTGAATATGGTATTTCAACATTTGTGCACGGGTATTGGCTCCGTATTTTAATTTAAGTGCTTTAGCCCAAATTTTTCTCGCAACTCTACCGATAACCGCATATTCCGGATCGATACCGTTTGAGAAGAAGAAAGATAAGTTAGGACCAAAAGCATTGATGTCCATTCCTCTACTTAGGTAGTACTCCAGGTAGGTGAATCCATTCGCTAAGGTAAATGCCAATTGTGTAATTGGATTAGCGCCGGCCTCGGCAATATGGTAACCTGAAATAGAAACGGAATAGAAATTACGAACCCCATTTCGGATAAAGTTCTCTTGGATATCCCCCATCAGTCGAAGTGCAAATTCTGTCGAGAAAATACAGGTGTTTTGTGCCTGATCTTCTTTAAGGATATCTGCTTGTATAGTCCCTCTAACTTTCATTAAGGTAGCTGCTTTAATCTTAGCGTAAACGTCGGCTGGTAATACTCGATCACCAGTGATGCCCAAAAGCATCAAACCTAAACCGTCATTACCTTCCGGTAAGTCTCCGTCGTATCTTGGTCTTTCAGTCCCTAGCTTGTCGTATACAGCTTTGATCTTAGCCTCAACTTCCTTTTCCAGGTTATTTTCTTTGATATAAATCTCACATTGCTGATCTATGGCAGCGTTCAGGAAGAAAGACAACATCATTGGAGCTGGTCCATTGATGGTCATAGAAACAGAAGTAGAGGGTGCACTTAGGTCAAATCCTGAGTATAATTTTTTAGCATCATCCAAACAACAGATGGAAACCCCTGCATTACCGACTTTACCGTAAATATCAGGTCTTAAGTCTGGGTCATTACCGTAAAGAGTTACAGAGTCAAATGCTGTAGAAAGACGTGCTGCCGGCATTCCAAGACTTACATAATGGAATCGCTTATTCGTTCTTTCTGGTCCACCTTCACCTGCAAACATACGTGTAGGATCCTCACTCGTTCTTTTGAATGGGAATAAACCTGCTGTATAAGGGAATTCTCCAGGTACATTTTCCTGTAAGTTCCATTGTAATACATCACCCCAGGCAGAATATTTAGGTACTGCTACCTTTGGAATATCCAATTGTGATAGTGACTTAGAATGAGTTTCAATCTTAATTTCTTTATCACGAACTTTATAGCTGAATATCGGAGCTTTGTATTTTTCAATTTTTGCTTCCCAACCTTCAATTACTTTTAAGTTGTGTGGATCTAAATCCAATGCCACTTTATCATAGCGAGCTTTTAGTGCCTCAATTAAGTCTTCTTGACCTTCTAAGTCGCTACTTTGTAAACTTTCGATACTACCTTTAAGGTTGTAAAGTGTTTGGGCAACTTTTGATTGCTTAGTAGCCCAGGTATCATACCCACGGTTGCTTTCCGATATCTCAGAAAGGTAACGTGTTCTATTTGGTGGAATGATGTACTGTTTCTCAGACATTTCAGTAGAAGTTCCGAATGTTGAATCGAAATTAGCTGTTGTGTTCTGATTAATTTTATCCATCAATGTTTTGTATAGGTTGTTTGTCCCAGGATCGTTGAACTGAGAAGCAATACTTCCAAATACAGGCATATCATCTAAATTGCTTTCCCACAATTGATGATTTCTTTGGTATTGTTTTTTGACATCTCTCAAGGCATCAAGCGCACCTCTTTTGTCAAATTTATTTAAGGCAATGATGTCTGCAAAATCCAGCATGTCAATTTTTTCCAGCTGAGTTGCAGCACCATATTCTGGTGTCATTACATACAAGGATACATCAGAATGATCCATGATTTCTGTATCCGATTGACCAATTCCGGATGTTTCAAGAACGATTAAGTCATATTGAGCAGCCTTAAGAACAAGTAAGGCATCGTTTACATGGGATGACAATGCTAAGTTGGCTTGTCTTGTTGCCAAACTACGCATATATACTCTTGGGTTGTCGATGGAATTCATTCGAATTCTATCTCCCAATAGTGCTCCTCCAGTTTTTCTTTTGGAAGGATCGACTGATACGATAGCTATTGTTTTCTCAGGGAAATCCAATAGAAACCTTCTCACTAACTCATCTACTAAAGATGACTTACCGGAACCACCGGTACCAGTGATACCCAATACAGGTGTAGTCTTATTTTGAGCTGCTTTTTCTCTTACGATGTCCAGCATCTCTTTATTTTCCTCACTGAAATTTTCAGCTGCAGAAATTAATTTTGCAATTGCTCCTGGGTTTTTAGATTCCAGTTGATCCATTTCACCGTTCAAGTCTCTTCCAGTAGGGAAGTCACTCTTTTCGATCATGTCATTGATCATTCCTTGAAGCCCCATTTCTCTACCATCATCAGGTGCGTAGATACGAGAAATACCGTAATTCATAAGGTCTTCAATTTCTGAAGGTAGAATTACACCACCTCCACCACCGAAAATACGGATATGTGTAGCGCCTTTTTCCTTCAACAAATCGTACATGTACTTGAAATACTCGTTGTGACCACCTTGATAAGATGTCATCGCAATGGCATTTACATCTTCTTGTACAGCACAGTTTACAACCTCCTCAACACTTCTATCATGTCCCAGGTGAATAACTTCTACTCCAGTTGCCTGGATGATTCTTCGCATGATGTTGATTGCTGCATCGTGACCATCAAATAAGGAAGCCGCAGTTACTATACGGATTTTGTTTTTAGGTTTATAAGGAGCTGTATTTATCATAGATTTCGTGCGTTTGTCTTAACAGAAAATTTCACGCGAATTTACGATTTTTTTGTGGGCTATTCAAAAAAGAAGGCCATCCATATCCTTTCAAATTTTTGATTGGATAGTTGGATGGCCTCTAAAATGTGGTCGATATTAAATCGATGCTTCCAATTCCTTAGCTTTTGGAAATAAAATATTGTTTTCTAAGTGAATATGTTGGTGCAAGTCTGCTTCAAATTCTTTTAGCTTCGCATACAATACACGGTAGGTATTACAAGCTTCTTCTGGAGGAGTATATCCATTCGTTATTTGTTCAATTTTTTTGAAAATATCGCCAGCTTCTTCGTGCTCTATTTCCATCATCTGGATAGGATTTGCTATACTCCCAAAATGAATGGTTGGGATGGTTTTATTTTCCTCTTTGATGGATACTAGATCTTTTATGAAAGGAAATAAAATGACCTCTTCCTTTTGCATATGTGCCATTAATTCTTCCGCAACTTTAGAAAAATAATCATATACTACCTTAGTTTCCGGATGAAAATCTCCATGAACTCTGGCAACTTTTTCTGAATATTGAAGTATTGTTGGGATATTAGCAGAGACATAGGTATGATGCATCATCAAAATATGATTGATGAGCTTGTCTAAAGGCCAATTGTTAAAATCTTGGGTGGTAGATGCACTATTCTCTAATTCGTTTAAGTCGGAAGAGATATCTTCAAAATTGAGTTTTTTCTTATCGCAAATATTGGAAAGGCTGATATTCCCTCCGCAACAAAAATCAATGCCATACTTTTTGAATACATCTGCAGCTTTGTAATTCTCTGCTACTATTTCTCCTACTGTTCTTTCTGCTATTGCCGCCATGGTATATATTTTTTAAATTTTGTCTAGGGTAAAATTACTAGCTTTAAAATGGCTTTTTTACGATCTCGATCATAAAAGGGGAGGGGCAAGGTGAACGGTGAAAGTTTAAGCAGGAATCGAAATTCGTCACTCGTAATTTTAAATTCACAACAGGAAATTCTTAAAACATAATTAAATAAAAAAAGAGGCAATATGTCATTGCCTCTTTTTTACTAAATCTTTTGAAGGATTACTTCTTATACCTCATTTGTCCTGTCTCCACAGAGATACCAACTCTAGCCAGAATGGTAAAGATGAAGGCTCCTAAGGCCCAAATACCTAAGGTGACACCAACCTCAATCATGGAGGGCATATATTCAACAATTTTACCATAAGAACCGGGTATAAAACCAGGAACAATTAAACCAAAGCCTTTTTCAATCCATATAGCCACAAAGAGCAAAAGACAGGCTGAATAAAGTATGGTCATATTATTTCTCAACTTGTGGAAAGTTAAGAGAGTGGTAGCAAAAACATTAAAACTTATAGCTGTCCAAATCCACGGAACGAGAACTCCTTTTCCATCCAGGCCAAAGAATAGATAAAAGGCACTTTGACTGTGATGAGTAGGAGAATAAAATTCCTTAAACAATTCCGATCCTAACATTATCAAGTTAATTTGTGCTGCTACGGTAACTACTCTTGCTATTTTTTGAAGGGTCTTTTCCTCAATTTTGAATTCGGTAAATTTTTTAATGATTCCCAAAATGATAATTATCAATGCGGGTCCTGCAGCAAAAGCCGAGGCAAGGAACCTAGGTCCCAATAATGCGTTGTTCCAGAATGGTCTTGCCTGTAAACCTTGATACAGAAATGCGGTAACCATATGAATCCCTACAGCCCAAAATACGGATAAGAATACACCAGGAAGGTATACTTTTTCATTGGCTTTTTTATTCATATAGTGCCTGGAAAGAATGTACAATGGAATGGTAATGTTGATTAGTAGATACCCGTTCAATACAATCATATCCCAGGCTAACATGGAGTTAGGGAAGTTGAAAGTTCCAATTCCTGGAATCATATGCCATAAATTGGCGGGGCCACCAACATCTGCAATGACAAATGCAATACACATAATAAGTGCTGCTACTGCTAATCCTTCACCGATAAGAACAGCTTGTTTGAAGTCCAAATCTTTTAAGATATAGGTTGGTAATACTAACATAACAGCTGCTGCGGCAACACCAACTAAAAAGGTGAAGTTGGAAATATAAAGTCCCCAACTTACATTATCTGACATGCCAGTAACACTTAGTCCTTCAACTAATTGAATATAGTAGCAATAAGCACCTACAAACATGGCTAGCGTAAGTACAGACATCCAGACATGGTAGGATATTTTACCATGTGTGATGGTGAAAAAACCGTCTTTAACAAATTGAATTAATACTTTCATAGTGTCTATTTTTTAAGACAGATTAGTCCATGTAATACCAAAACTTTGGCTCAGTTCCTAAATCTTCTTTTAAACGGAAGACCTTTTTATTTTCCAATACCCATCTAATTTCACTTTCAGGATCCAATAAATTACCGAATATTCTGGCTCCGGTGGGGCAAGCTTCTACACAGGCAGGATTTTCACCTTTTCTAGATCGTTGAATGCAGAAAGTACATTTTTCCATAACCCCTTTCTTTCTCAGTCTATTCCCTAAATAGTGCTGGTTCTTGTTGACTTCAGACTCCTTAATCTCAGGAGTTTGCCAATTGAACCTTCTTCCATCATAAGGGCAGGCAGCCATACAATATCTACAACCGATACACCAATCATAATCAATAACTACTATACCATCCTCTTCTTTCCATGTCGCTTGCACTGGGCAAACTTCAACACATGGTGGATTTTCACAGTGGAAACATTGAGTACCCATATAGAAATGGTTCTTTGCAGGTACTTCATGATAATAGTTGTCATCGGCCTTTTCAAAATTGATTCCATGTCCTTTTTCTATTTCATGGATACGTATATACTGCATTTGAGTAGACCTATCCTGGTTATTCTCTTCTATGCAGGCATTAATACAATCCATATACCCTTGACATTTTGAGATGTTAAAGGCGTAACCGAACAAAACTCCTGGTGTTGCTGCTTGGGATGAAACACTTAGAATATTCCCTTTTTTTTGTTCGTATGATTTTTCAATTCTTCTTACGGTAGCTTTCTTTTCTTCATCGGTCATTACTTTATAATTTCCTTTGAAGTATTCCTCCCATTCCATTTGTGCCTTTTCAGCACTTTTTTCACTGCCACTTACACTACAGGAGGTTGAGGCTGCACCGATACCTGCAATTAGTCCCGCAGTAATTCTTTTGAAGGCAGATCTCCTATTCATTTGCATATTGAATACCTGATCAAATCCATCAGTTTCTCTTGCAGTTTCTAGTGGAAGATCCGAGTCTTTGGCTTCCCGATTATGGAGTGGTGAATGATTATTTTCCTTACGCATAGTACTATCTTTTTCGGTTGATCCGTATCTATTTTCTCTCAATGATCTTCTGCGTGTTCAATCTAGATGGCCATCTAGGTTTGAAGCCGGGAGAATGAGGGTTGTGGCAGTTGGTACAGGTTTTTGAAACTCGTGGAGGAGCCCAACCACCTTCTCGTTTACCGTGTCCTCCACCTTTCCAATCACTTAATTGACCAGAGTGGCATTGACCACATATTTTATAACTCTCATTGAGATTTACGGATTCGTTGTTGATTGTTTTTAGCTTGTCCATATTGTGTGCAGAGTGACACGTAGTACAATTCATGGTGCTTATATCAGCATGCTGTAATTTTATATCCCAGTGTGCTTTTTTACCCTTTTCTGGTTCCTGAATTTTATCCAAATCCTCGGTATGACATTTAGAGCAGGGGAAAGAAGTTATATGACTTTCTCTTTCTGGAATCAGGAATGAATGTTCTCCATCATCAACTAGGATTTTTTTAATATGTTGAGTTAGATATTCGGAACTAATAGGGATGGAATCTACTTTCCCTGATTCGGATTTTATTTTATCCATTACACCATGATGATGACCCTGAAAATCACCCTCCTGGTGTTGGCAGGAAACTACCAAGGTAAATAGTATGGCAAAAGCACTGTTTATACAGGTTTTTAGCATTATGTTATTTCCTTTTGTCATGGTTTTATTCATTGTGGCAATCAAATTTTACCGTTTGAAAATTGTATTGTTTTTATCTAGTGAAATCTCCCAGATCGAATATCTCTTTATTATTCAGTGCGTGGCATTGTCTACAGTTTATGCGTTCTGGGTGAGACACTCTTATTTCCACTGGAGCACTTGGTCCAGCATGGCATGCTAAACAGTTTTCATGTAATTGTAATTGATGTGGAATTATAGGAGGACTAGATACCAATGCTTTATTGTGAATGTTTGGAACAGAAATTTTAGGAAATTCTGTTGCTTTAAACAATCTCTTCACCTTTTGTGGAACATGACATTGTCTACAATTTATCTTCTCGGGATGTGGTACAACTGGTGCATAAGCATCGAATTTCATTACGAAACCGCCATTTTCATGACAGCTTAAGCAAGATTTACCTCCCATTGACCTTTCGTTTGAAATAACATGAGGAATGCTCGGAGGGGCGCCATGGAAAGCTCGGTTGTCGTAATAGCTATTTAAGCTGCGTTCTTTACTTGGGTCTACTGGCATGTCTTTATAGTCCAATGCTAAATGAGATCGTTGAAAGACTCCTGCTTCCTCTCGTAATTCAGGTGATTCTGTGATCTCAGTATCATAGACTACGGCAGTTTCCTGGCCTTCGTTATAACTATTCTTTATGGTTATAACGGAAACTATAAATAGTAGGCTAAAGAGAAATATGATAAAAACTCGTTTCATCAGTTTGATTTTTAATAAGGTCTGTAATGGACAGCTCCTTTAATGTTAATTTGGATGGTGAAAAATCAATCTCATTTAGTTGGTTCCAGTGATATTGGATGAGATGGATCTTTCACCTTCTTTAATTCACTTAAACTTTCTCTACTTTAACAGCACATTTTTTATAATCGGGCTGTCTGGATATTGGACAGAATGCATCCAGTGTCAATTCATTGATTTTAATTGCTTCATCAAAGAATGGTACAAATACCTGTCCGGGCGTTGGAATTCCTCTCTCATCCACCGAAGCGTCCAAAACAAGGGATCCTCTTCGTGTGGTTAGACGAATTTTATCTCCTGTACGGACATTCATCTTTTTAGCATCACCGGGGTTCAGCTCAACATAGGCTTTAGGAACTGCTCTATGTAATACCGGAATTCTTCTAGTCATAGATCCAGAATGCCAGTGTTCAATCACACGCCCCGTATTCAGCCAGAATGGATATTCATTGTCCGGAACTTCAGGAGCTGGCTCATAAGGTCTTTCCCAGATGATTGCTTTCCCATCTTTCTTGCCATAGAAATCGAATCCTTCTTTAGTACATGCCGGGTCGTATTTAGTATTGAATCTCCATTGTGTCGATTTACCATCCACATACGGCCATTGTGCCCCTGGTTGTGCTTTAAGAACTTCTAAAGGTGCCATTGCATGTTTCTTTCCTTCATGGTGACGACGGTACTCGTTGTAAATTTCTTCGATATGGGTTTCCTCTTTATAGTAGAATTGTTTTTCGTAACCCAATCTTTTCGCTACCTCAATCAATTGCCAGGTATCACTCATTGCCTCTCCAGGAGGTTGAACCATTTGTTCGAAATACTGTGTTCTTCTTTCTGAATTCCCATACATTCCTTCACGTTCAATCCACATAGCAGATGGTAAAATGACATCAGCAATATCTGTGGTAGGTGTAGGGTAAATATCAGATACAACAATAAATCTACCTTCTTTTAAAGTGGCATCTCTATACCTCTTCAATTTTGGCATGGTGATCATTGGGTTGGTAACCTGAATCCACATAAATCGAATATCCCCTTTGTCCAACGCTCGGAACATTTCCACCGTATGATATGTTGGCTTAGAAGGAATGTTTTCAACAGGAACATCCCAAATTTTGGCTGCATGTTCTCTGTCTTTTTTATTCATTACTACACCATGTGGTAATTTATGTGTCAAGGTACCAACTTCCCTAACCGTACCACAAGCACTTGGTTGACCCGTTAAGGAGAATGGGCTGTTTCCTGGAGTAGAAATTTTACCTGTTAACAAGTGAATATTGTACACTAAATTATTTATCCAGGTTCCACGTGTATGTTGGTTCATACCCATACACCAAAGAGACATAACTTTTTTATTGGGATCGCCGTACAAGGAGGCCATGTATTTGATGTCTCTAGCAGAAACTCCGGACATTTTTTCCACTTTTTCAGGGGAGTAATCTTCCAGGAATTTTTCAAAAGCATCTAATGAGCTAGGAGCTGCTTTGTCTTTAAATTTAAAGCCATCTTCCAGGCCGTAACCGATATTTGTTTTTCCTGTATTGAAATTACAGTGCTTCTCCACAAATGAATGATTAACCCATCCATTTTTTATGATTTCATAACAGATTGCATTAGCAACTGCAAGATCCGTTTGAGGATTAAAGAGTATTGATTTATCAGCAGCAGCACTTGTTCTAGTAGTTCTAGTGGCAAAATCGACAATCGTAACTTCTCGCCTCAATCGTTGATCCAATAATCTAGAGAATAATACGGGGTGCATTTCTGCCATATTATTACCCCATAGGATAAAGACGTCAGCATAATCGATGTCTTCATAACAGCCCATTGGTTCATCTATTCCAAATGTTGTAATGAATCCTGTTACAGCACTCGCCATGCACAAACGGGCATTTGCTTCAACATTATTAGTACCAATACACCCTTTGAATAGTTTAGAAGCAACATAACCATCTGGAATGGTCCACTGACCAGACCCGTAGATAGAAACGGCATCTTTACCATGGTTATTGATGGTTTCTTTCATTTTAGAAGCAATCAAATCTAAAGCTTCCTTCATGGTAGTTTTTTCGTATCTACCATTCCTTTTAACAAGTGGGTGCTTTAATCTGTCTTTTGCATACATTGACATCACAGAGTGATATCCTTTTACACAACAAAGCCCTTTGTTTACAGGAGATTTTGGATCTCCTTTAACCGCAATAGCTTTACCTTTTGAAATACCAACTAAAACACCACAACCTACACCACAAAAACGGCAAGGTGCTTTTTTCCATTCCAAATCTCCACTACCGGTTGGTAAATTTCTTTCTTGTTCTTCTGCAAATAAAATTCCTGGGAACATTGCTGTCGCTGTAGATACAGCTGCCAAAATTGCCATTTTTTTCAGGAATTCTCTTCTAGGGGTGATTTTTTTGGTGAACATATTATTCTCCTTTTAATTCATTTCCATTTGTATCAAATCCCGAAACCATGGACAATAGATCTAGTGAGTCCAGTTGATTGATTTGATTTTTAAAAGCTTCTTCTTCATCTTTACTATTTGTCTCTGAGACAACTATAATGAGCTCATGATTTTTGGAAGGGACAATTTCGCAAGTTTCAATGGCTTCCAGCTTTTTAATAAGCTCAGCTCTTTTTCCTTTAGCAGGGTAAGCTAGATAACTAATGATGGACATAGTTTCTTTTCTTTAATTACTTGTGTAAATATAATATGTACTATAAGCTAACTGAATGACTAAAATTATCTGTTAGCATGATAAAAGTCAGAGAATATGTTTAAGTTAAAAAATAATTTTGGTTGAAACTAAAATGATGAAGGTCAGATTGTTGAATAGGGGTTAAATAAGTCCAATATATAGTCATTCTAGATTAGATTTTAATTGGATTTAGTTTGGATAAGGGTTAACTTGTGAATCACAAAAAACGGCAAAAGAGATAAAGTAAATGTTGAGTATAAAGCAGGCTATAAAGGCCTTAAATGAGCGTGTATTTTTGTTGCCAATCATGGAGCTTTCCATTGGGGAGGTTTTAGATAATGTACTAGCTGAGGATGTGTATTCACCTATTAATATGCCTCCTTTTAGGCAGTCGGCAATGGATGGATATGCAGTTTGCATGGAGAATAACCAGTATGCTGTAATTGGTGAAGTGAAAACTGGAGATCAACAAGATTTTTCTTTAGAGAAAGGTGATGCTATCAGAATATTTACAGGAGCAATGGTACCAGACCAGGCTAATGCAGTGGTGAAACAGGAGCTTGTCTCAAGGGATGAAGATTTAATTGATATAGAGGGGCCTATTAAACTAGGATCTAATATCAGACCGATGGGAGAGCAAATAAAGAAGGGTGAGCTTGCGCTTAAAAAAGGTACCAAGCTTAATCCGGCAGCCATCGGTTTTTTGGCAACTTTAGGAATTAATAAGGTCACGGTTTTTTCAAAACCACGGATTACAGTTCTTATAACAGGAAATGAATTGGTGGAACCTGGAAACATATTATTACCAGGTCAGATATTCGAAAGTAATGCAACAATGTTGATAGCTGCCTTGGAGAAGGTTGGTTACAGGGATATTCGAAAATTGTCTATTAAAGATAATTTTGAAGAAACAAAATCTAGTATACATCATGCCATTGATGAGAGCGATGTAGTGCTGATTACAGGTGGGATTTCTGTAGGTGATTATGATTTTGTTGGAAAAGCATTGGACGTATTACAGGTAGAAAAGATTTTTTACAAAGTAAAGCAAAAACCTGGTAAACCCTTATATTGTGGCATTAAGGACAACTGTATGATTTTCGCATTGCCAGGCAATCCAGCAGCTGCATTAAGTTGTTTCTATGTATATGTTTTAGGTATTGTTAGACAGATGTGTGGAGAAGGTCAGCAAACAGTCTTTAAGGAGCAATTGGCACTAGATAGAGATGTTGTAAATCATAGCGGAAGGGGATTGTTTCTTAAGGCTATAAAGCGTGGGAATAAAGTAGAAATTTTGGATAGTCAAAGTTCAGCAATGTTGAATACTTTTGCATTGGCTAATGTTTTGGTATATATTCCTTCAGATAAAGAATTCATCTACGAAGGTGAGTTGGTGAATGCAATTCCTATTTTATAGGATGTTTTTTTGCATACCGTTATGTTTTTAAAAACCAATCGATCTTAACAATGAGTTTTAAAGTCAAAAGTAGAATTTGGATTGAATCGGAAACCGGAGTTTTTCTTGGAGAAGGACGGGTTCGTTTATTAAAGGCGATTGATAGTTGTGGTTCAATAAGTGAGGCTGCTAAAACTTTGGGGATTTCCTATAAAAAGTCTTGGAAATTGGTGAAGTCCATGAATGAAAGTTCCACTCAGCAAATGGTGGTTAAAACCAAAGGTGGATCTGGTGGAGGTAAATCTGAGTTGACAGATTATGCGAGAAAGACCATAGCCTTTTTTGATGAACTCAATCAATCTTGTTGGGATGTGTTGGATAGTGAAATGGATAGAAACCCATTCTAAGTTATTACATGATGGAGAAAAAAAACATAAACGCCATAGTTCTAGCTGGAGGCTCCAGTTCTCGAATGGGGCAAGATAAAGCAATGTTGAATTATAGAGGAAAAACCTTTCTTAATCAGCTTTGTGATATGTTGAAACCATTGGTTGATAACATAATAATATCCTCCAATAATCCATTACACGAGGTACCCGGATGTAAAAGAATAGGTGATGTGGAAAATGATGCTGGTCCATTAATGGGGATTTATTCCGGATTAGCCCATTCCGATAGTAAGTACCATTTGGTTATTAGTTGTGATAGCCCCTTGCTTTCAAGTGAATTTATGAGCTATCTAATAACCAGTCATCATGCTAGTTTGAATTTAACCCTTGTGAAAGAAGGTGATCAATTGTATCCATTAATAGCAGTTTATGATACTAGATGTAGTCATTTTATTAAAAAATACCTCGATAGTGGAAAACGTCGTGTTTTGGGTGTTTTAGAAGAGTTAAAAGTACAAACTATAGATTTACCAGAGCAGTTTAGATTTCAAGTAAGAAATTTCAATAGCCCTGAGGACCTTAAATATTTAGAGAAGCATGTTTAAAGTGAAGTATTTTGGGATGATCGCTGAAATGGCAGATTGTCCAGAGGAAAATTTCCCCTGTTCAGAAGGAGCCCTGGTAAATGATTTGATTGCTTTAGTGACAGCTAAATATCCGGGAATGGCTAAATTATCTTTTAAAGTTGCCTTAAACAATCAGATGGCAAATGCCCATGATAGATTAGGGGAAAGAGATGAAATTGCGCTGTTACCTCCTTTTGCTGGAGGGTGAAAATAGTTGATTGTATAGATACAGATAAAGAGTGTTTATTTATGAAGACGAAGAAAAAGAAAAAAGTATTTGTTGAAGGGCCAATTAGTCCGGAATTTATTGCGAACTCCATAGCGAAGCATCAAACGAAAACAACCATTGGTGCACACGATATATTTTTAGGTCAGGTAAGAGCGGATATTATCGACGATAAAACCGTTGCTTATATTGACTATTCCACTTATCAGGAAATGGCAGAATCTCAATTAGATATAATTAGAGAAGCTACATTTGAAAAGTTTGATTTAACCTGTATGCATATCTATCATAGTTTAGGAAAGGTAGCAGCCGGTGAAATTTGTCTTTTTGTATTTGTTTCAGCAAAGCGAAGAAAAGTGGTGTTTGATGCCATTACTCATATTGTTGAAGCGATAAAAAAGGATGTTCCAATTTTTGGAAAGGAAGTCTTTGAGGAAGAGGGGCATGTTTGGAAGGAGAATCATTTTGAAGAATAAGAATTAGAAAATGGTAGATATTACACATAAATCATCTACACTTCGTACAGCAGTTGCAGAGGCGATTGTTCAGGTGGGAAGTATGGAGACAATTGAGGCGATTAAGAATAACCAGGTGCCAAAAGGCGATGTTCTTGAAGCTTCTAGAGTTGCTGGCTTATTCGGAGTAAAACGTACTTCTGATATGATCCCAGATTGTCATCCAATGCCAGTGGAGTATACTGGAGTGGAATATGATATTCGTGATATGGAAATTGTTATTCGCATGACAGTGAAGACAATTTACAAAACGGGAGTTGAGGTGGAAGCTATGCATGGAGTATCCGTAGTTGCACTTACCATGTACGATATGTTGAAACCAATCGATAAAAAGGTGGAGGTAAAACATATTCGTTTAATTAATAAGCGTGGGGGTAAATCAGATTTTAAGGATAAGTTTAGAACGGATTTAAAAGCTGCAGTTATTGTTTGTTCGGATAGTATTTCTGCTGGCAAGAAAAAAGATAAAGCAGGCAAGGCTATCATCGAAAAATTGGCACAATCTAAAGTGGAGGTTACGGCATATTCTATTATACCAGACGAGGTGATGGATATTCAGGAAATCTGTAAGAAAATGGTTGCTGCCGGAAATGATATTGTTATCTATACAGGTGGGACAGGCCTGTCTGATAGAGATGTGACTCCACAGGCATTATTACCTATGTTGGATGTTAGAATTCCAGGAATTGAGGAGGCTATTAGAAGTTATGGTCAGGATCGAATTCCTTATTCTATGTTGTCCAGAAGTTTAGCAGGATTGATTGATAATTCATTAATCTTAGCACTTCCTGGATCTACCAATGGAGCAAAAGAATCTATGGATGCTGTATTTCCTTCCGTTTTACACTTGTTTAAGGTCTTGAAAGGCTTTAGCCACGATAAACAAATTGTATGATGGAGCAAAACCTCGAATTGGTAGATAGATTTGGTCGTAAGCATAATTATTTGAGGATTTCCTTAACAGAGAGATGTAATCTTCGATGCACCTATTGTATGCCTCCGGAAGGAGTCGAATTGGGTCCTAAAAGTCAGTATATGACTGCAGATGAAATTCTGAAAATTGCTTCGGAGTTTGTTGCAATGGGGGTAACCAAAATTCGATTGACAGGAGGAGAGCCATTAATTCGAAAGGATTTTGAAAAGATATTAAGATCACTGGCTAACTTAAATGTTGAATTAGCAATAACAAGTAATGCTGTGATTTTAGATAAATATCTTGAGCTTTTTAAAGAGCTGGGAGTAGAGAATTTAAATCTAAGCTTGGATTCCCTGGACCAGGAGAAATTTGGAAATATCACCAGGCGTAATTACTTCGATAAAGTGATGTCTAATATTCAACTTTTCCTGGATGAAGGATTTAAGTTGAAGATAAATGCTGTGCTTATTAAGGGATTCAATGAAAATGAAATCGTTCCATTCATTGAATGGACAAAGGATAAAGATTTACATGTTCGATTCATAGAATTCATGCCTTTTGATGGTAACAGTTGGAATATGGATAAAATGGTTTCTCTTCAGGAAATCAAGGATATTACATTTCAGCACTATTCCGAGGATAAGGTTGTACGTTTGATAGATAAGCCAAATGATACAGCTAAGAATTATAGAATAGAAGGATATAAAGGAACTTTTGCTGTTATTAGTTCAGTTACGAATCCGTTTTGTGATAGCTGTAATAGAATCCGTCTGACTTCCGATGGTAAATTGAAAAACTGTTTGTTTTCAAGTGGGGAATCCGATTTATTGGCAGTACTCAGAAAAGGGGATTCTATTCGCGATTTAATTTGCGAAAATTTAGCTTCGAAATTAAAGGTTCGATCAGGAAAAAATACCCTGGAAGATTTTACAAATACCGAATGGCATAAGACCAATCGTAGTATGGTTAGAATTGGTGGTTGATAAAACGATTATTACAAGCATAAAAAATCCCCTAATGGAATATCCATTGGGGGATTTTTATTTAAACAAAATCAAACTTTATGATTTTGAACTTTTTTATTTGTTAGAAAATAGGGTTGGTTTGATTATAACCATTACCCATCCCCAGTTATTTGTTTGGTCGTCGTGATTATTTCTTACGATTTCCAATCCTTCAGCTTGAAACATTTGAGAGTATCCAGCTTTTAGGCTTACATCACTGTTTAGCTTATATTTGAAAGCTAAATCAAATTCTGTCCCGAAGTTTCTTGTTTCAGATGAACCATCATCTTTCATGATAGTACCGGCAGAAGAGAAATTATGAACCATGACTAATAGCTTAGATTTTTCATCGAAAGAAAAATGACCTTTCAGGTAAAAATCTATTAAACCTACACTGTTGTTGTGGTTTCCTTCTACATAGAAATAATCCATCCATCCATTGAAATTATGGTTTGTTCCATAGAATGGGTTGAAAGCATTGATTTCGCCATTATTATCATCTTCATCGTTACCAGAGAGGATTTCACCACCGATACCAATTTTATAGTCTGCATCAGAAGGCGCATACATTACCTCAGCTCCTAATAAATAAGCATTGATGTCTTTTCCTGATACATTCTCACCTGTTTGGATATAGGCATTTGCATACCATTTGAAGTCTCCGGACTTACCTTTAAGGTGTGTACCTATTGTTTGGCTGTATCGGGTTTCAGCATCATCAACGTTAAAAAAGATATCACCACCAAGATATTGCATTCCATTGTTCAGAAGCAATAAACTACCTGACAATTTTTCCCAGTCCTGATGTAACCAAAGATATTGGAATGTTTTGTAGTTGTTCTGATCCCAATAAATGTTTCCTGTCAAGCCATCTGTAGTTTGGTTGTAAGCTAGACCGATGTCAAGTTTGAACTTGTCTCTTTTGTATTTGTAGATAAGGGCCTCATGACTTCTGGCTTGTTGCGTCCATTCTACTGCACCAAAGATACGTTGATCATCCAGGTTGATTTCTTGTCGACCTAGTTTCACACGGGTATTATCCGTTAATTTCATATCTACCCATGCCTGGTGAATAGATAAGTTGTCATCTCTTTTGTTAAGTTGCGTCTCAGATCCCCACACTCTGTAGTCTTGAAAACTAATATACAGCTGTAAGTTGTCGTTTATGTAATTAGCGTTCAATCTGGATCGTTGGTAAATAAAACTAGCCGGATCGGTATCAGCTTTCATAAGCTCCATAAAACCATTACGGTATTCATACCTAGGCCTAATTTCTGCATCAATGGTAAACTGTGCTTTAAGCTCGTTTGCGATTACGCAAAATAGCCCAATAAGAAATAATTTGGTCTTCATAATACTCTTTGTTTTTCTTCAAACTAATGTCCGATTGTTTCGCTGGTTGTTAAATGATAAAATCTAGCGACTAGACTGATAATTGTTTGTGCAAAACATGACTTTTTCCTGTCTGAAGTATGGTTTAGAGTATAATGTATAAAAAATAATTGTTATAAAACCATTGTAAATCAATTATTTAGCTTTTTGTAGGGCTTGTAAATGGGGTATTTTAACAAAAATAAGGCTCAAAATTGATTCAATTTTGAGCCTTATTAATTATGATTTTTGAGCCTTATTTTTTAGGCTTTTTACTGTATCCTTTTTTGCTTTTTCCTTTGTAATTTTTTCTAACTGGCTTGGGATTCCAGACAGGAGCTTCGCCAAATTCTTCCGGAAGAGGAATTTTGTGTATTTCCTTTTCGATCAATTTTTCTATTCGTGAAAACTTCAGCATATCATCTTCATTGATCAGAGTAAGAGCAACTCCCGTTGCATCTGCTCTTGCTGTTCGTCCTACACGATGAACATAATCTTCAGCATCATTTGGAACGTCAAAGTTGATGACAATATTGATGTCTTTAATATCAATACCACGACTTATTACATCGGTTGCAACAAGTACTCTTGTTTTTTTAGATCTAAAACGTAATAGAACCTGTTCTCTTTCTTTTTGTTCTAAATCCGATGATATTCCTTCAACATCGTATCCTTTTCCACTTAAAGACCTAATAATATGGTTTACTTTTCTTTTTGTTGAGCTAAATACAATGATACTTTCATACATTGGTTTGTCTTCAATCAAACTATTTATAAGCCTGGATTTTTGATCATCATGGGCCAAATAGGCTGCTTGTAAAACATTTTCCGATGGTTTGGAAATAGCAATATTTATTTCTTCAGGATTATTTAAGATGTTTTTAGCCAACTGCCTTATTTTTGGAGGCATGGTGGCGCTGAACATTAGGTTTTGTCTTTTTTTAGGTAGATAGGAGGCTATTTTTTGAATATCTTCAAAGAACCCCATGTCAAGCATGCGGTCTGCTTCATCTAAAACAAAATGTTGAACTTGATCAAATTTGACATAACCCATATTCAAATGAGAAATCAATTTCCCTGGAGTAGCAACAATAACATCTGTATTCTCAGATAATGCGGTACGTTGTCGAGTCCAGTCAATACCGTCTCCACCTCCATATACGGCTAATGAATTGACTCCGGAATGGTAGGAGAATCCTTGTATCTGTTGATCAATTTGAATGGCTAATTCTCTCGTCGGAACAATAATCAAGGTATTGATTCCATTCCTGGGTCCCTCTGTTAGTTTATTTATTATAGGTAGGCTAAACGCAGCTGTTTTCCCTGTCCCTGTTTGGGCACAGGCAATCAGATCTTTTCCTTCTAGGATAATTGGAATAGCTTGCTCCTGTATGGGGGTTGCTTTTTCAAATCCCATATCGTAAAGCGAATCTAGTATATCGTCATTTAAATCAAACTCGTCAAAATACATGCTATAATTCAATTAGCCGTTCATAATTAGGAAATATCAATTTCCTTGAGGGGTAGAATGGATGAATCAATAAGTGCATTTTGTACAACTTATTTGATAAAATCAGCCCTATAAATGGCAATATAGAATTTAATTTTGTGTCCTAGAGATAGTTTAAGCTATTTTCACATTTAAACTGAACAAATGAAATATATAAGGTACATTAAAGTATAATATTTGAATCGTTGATTAATCATTGAATTCAAAATATATCAATAAATAAAAACCGTCTTCCATTCCAAATTACTTTAGGGAAGTCAGAGATATAGACATTATTTTTGTGTTTTAATACTCAATTAAATGGGTACTATAAGTAAAGGTATTCTCGATTTTTTTACTAATAAAGAGGTTGTACTTCCCAAAAGGGCTTCAAACAAGAAACTGTGTTCGTGAGAACCAATTACAATGAGGTCTGCTTCTAGTTTTTTAGCTTCATTTAATATGGCTTCAACTGTTGCTCCAGAAATAAGTAATCCATCACATTCTATCCCTTCTTCACGAAGTTTATCCGAATAGGACTGTAGCATGCGATGTTCCATTCTTAATTCTTCAGCACGCCCATCTCTGATGTATTGAGGACCAACTCTGTATCCTACGAAATCTGGAACTTCCATGGCTATATGAACCAACCAAATTTTGGCTTCAAATTTTTTTGCAATCTCGGCCGCCTTAGCCATAAGAAGCTCATTGTGCTCCTCAAAATCTAGTGTGACAAGTATATTTTTCATAAGATTAAGTTTTAAAGGTTAATATCATTTTATATAGGAGTACATCTTAGCCATCACATAAAGATAACAAAAATTGTCTTTATGTAAAAACATTAGTGCTATCTAAATACTTGGGGGCTAGAATGCTATATGCTTGTGTTGGTAAGGAGTTCTTAATGATGAAAAGAGCGTTTATGAAATATCGGAGGTAAGATGTATACTGAGGATAGCCTTTTGACAAGGGAATGTTTTGTGTTTATTTCAATTTATTAGAGCCAAAAAAAGGGCGATCCCGAATCTTCGGGACCGCCCTTTTTAAGTGATTATTCTATTGAATTATTAATTTCTCTGTAAACTGCTTCCCGTTTGTTAAAACGTTTATCATATAGATACCAGCAGGTAATTCAGAAATATTCAATTGAGCTTCATCTTTAGAGATAATAGTAGTCGCTAATTCGATTTTTTGACCAATATTGTTAAACAATGTGATCATGCTCTTATCAATATCGGTTCCTTTGATGTTCAATTGATCTTTTGCAGGGTTTGGATACACCTCAAAAGTAGAAATACCATTTAGGTCTTCGTATTTTAATGGGTAATCAATTGTGAAATTATAAACAATAGACCCACCAAAGTCTGGATTTAAGATTTTAACAGTTGATCCTCCTACTTTACCAATTCGTACAGATCCATTTCCGTCACTGTTTGCCCAAAAATTGATTCCATCACCATCTGAGTCAGTAACCACAAGAGAGTA
>MAAC01013444.1_pt1 | contig 58346 bp, 48 predicted proteins | sample 1115981 | NCBI WGS metagenome assembly MAAC01 (sample SAMN04961126, study PRJNA320927) | seawater metagenome | isolation source: sample BD02T64 sea water enriched with oil for 64 days | place: USA:Gulf of Mexico | collected 2013-07-27 | reverse complement strand
CTTGCTTAACTGCTTCGATTTTGAATTCTTCTGTATATCGTTTGCTCTTCATAAACACCTCTAATAAAGTTAGATTTTAACTCATTTTGGTGTCTAGCAAACCCTGGGAAGTCCACATCTCGTCGTCAAAAACATACAATTCAATATTTTCTTTGGTCAAATCGATAATTTGTCCCATCACTACTATGGTTTTTTGAGCGCTTTGAATACTGTCGATTTTTGCAGAAAGATATATTTCATTTGAGGAGTTCGCTGGAATTCGACCTAAGAATACTGCGACTTGATTGTTATTCCCTGGAGAATGGTAAGATATGATTTCGACATAATCACCCACTTTTAGGTCAGCAAGTGCAAGAGTCTCGACATCTTCGTCAAAGCTATCTTCGTCAAAGTCGCCTTCGTCAAAGTCATCTTCGTCTAAGTTATCTTCGTCAAAGTCGCCTTCGTCAAAGTCATCTTCGTCTAAGTTATCTTCGTCAAAGTCGCCTTCGTCAAAGTCATCTTCGTCTAAGTTATCTTCGCCAAAGTCACCTTCGTCAAAGCTATCCTCGTCAAAGTCGCCTTCGTCAAAGTCGCCTTCATCAAAGTCATCTTCGTCCCAGTTGTTATCGGTTAAAAGCGAGCTCGCATTTATACGGTAGGTTTTACCTAGAACAGTGACAGTATTATTTTCAAGGTCTATTGCTTCAATTTTTGCAGTGACCATCGCTTCGTTGTCGGGCTCTACGAAAATATATTTTGCGGCTATGGAGCCGTCTTCGTTTGCTGTGCCTTCAACTTGAACATTGGCGTCAATCACAAGTAGTGAGACATCACCAAACTCAAACAGAGTATCTTCACTAATTGATACCTTAACTCCTGCAACTTCAAAGTTGTTTTCGCTTAGCGTTTTAGTTACCAGTCCTTCCACTTCAACCAATTCACCAAACGCTGCGTCTGCACCTTCAACAAGTTCAATGTCATTGGCTTGTAGAACAATTTTTCCTGTACTTGACTGGCTAAAGGAGCCGTATATTTCAACGGACACACCCTCTGCTAATAATGCTTGTACAGCATTGAGGTTATCAGCTTGACTATAATCCACCAATAATTGGCTGATGCTAAATGTCATTGCAGCCACATCCAATTGGCTTACCGTTCCGATTAAATCAAATTCCCCCAAATCTTGATCGGAGTGACCGATATAGCTTGCTTGCCATTGGCCTTTGTTATTTGAAATGCCGCTAATTTCAACAATTTGTCCTATTTTTAAGCTACTTAAATTTGTGCCTTCAAAGATGGTTTCTTCGTTCACCAGGATGGTTTGGCCTAGCACTACAAAACTTTTGCCCGCCACGTCGACACTATCAACAGGGCCTTGTAAGCTATCATCGTAAACCAGCTCAGTCGCAGTGGCGGTACCATCAGCGTTATACTCAGCATTAACAGTAATGACTTGCCCCAGTTTTATATCACTTTGCGTACCGTTGGTTCCATCCAGGTTAATGCTAGCGCTACTAATGTCGAATTTTGTTCCATTAACAGTAATATTGCTGCCCGACTTTCTTGTTACTGCACCAGTGCTCACGCCTTTGCCGCTATATTTTGAAGCTTCTGTGTTGGTATTTGCTTGCTGAGAGTTAGTGGGGGAGTCTGAACCTCCGCCAGACCCACCGCAACCGACAATGAGCCCCGCTAAAGCTGTCACTAATAACTTCTTTTTAAAATCTGATTTCATGGTGATGCTTCCCATCTTGGATGAATTGAATTTAACTCGGCCTTAATATGGTGAGTGCCGTATTTACGAACTGACGCTACAGCCCTGAGCCATGACTTAATCCTAACGAGTCTATTTGTCAGGTGTGTTCCTATAATGTTCTGAATTTGTCGGTTAAGTGGTGTTGAGTAGGTACTCTTGCAGGTGCTGTAGATAGGCGAGTTAGAGGGGGTTCTGAGGCTATTCTGAGTAATAAGTAGCAGTATTTTTTGGTTGCGAGAAATACAAAACACTAACAAAGGAGAGGTAATACGGCTTTTGTAAGCGCTTTGTTAGCAAAATGTAGTGCTTTTCTACGATTCTACTCAGCTATACTGTATATCGGCGGTATACCTCGATCAGGTCACATTCTGCTCGCAGGTGTAACGAAAAATTGGAATAGATGTTGCTGAAAGAAGCTTGCAATCATGTTTGTACGAATTTATAGCGGTATAATAATATCAACACTTATCTCCATTTCATGCTGCTATGTCGCTTATCAGTATATTAACCAAGTACGCTCCGCAAACTATACATTGAACTTATTCAGCGGTACGCAAGAGCTGATAACAGAAGGGGTTGACAGGCACAAAGGTGAAAAACAGCGACAATGGGTATCGTTGGTTCAAAAATTGATAGGTTTACCTATAAGTTTGATAAATCAAAACGAATCCTCTCTCGAGGAAAAAGAACTAGAAAGGCTTTCAAGAGATAAAATTTTCATTAAAACGTTAGAAGATGGGGTCCATAGTCAAATATGGACCCAAGCCTCAAACGCAAAACTGATTAGCGTAACGTTAAAGAATGTTGCTGAACAACAATTACGTATAACGGCATTTCTAATCCTTAACGAAATCGGGCGCTACCCTCGATCTGATCAACTTGCCCAATTATCCCGACTAAAGCGGTATTTTTATTACGACATCAACATATTAGAAAGGGGCAAGTTACGACTTGATCAACAACAGTTAAAACGTTTAGAGCGTGGGGATGTTGTTGTTACCTTGAGTAAAAATGATGACAGTGAAGACGTCCTGAAAGTTTATAGCCGGTATAAAAGTACTCGCCAGTATTTAACTATTGGGCCGATCCCTATTTATAATTCTAGTCCATTATGGTTGGTGGCTACTCTTGTATCGATGGCATTTGGTGTTACCGGACTCATAATTTATTTTCTGGTTAGACGGTTAGAAAAAAGAATTCGAACCATCAGTCATGTTGTCGCTAATTTTGGACCTGCGACATTGGACACTCGACTGGATTCTAGTGATTATGATTCTATCGGTGAATTGGCAGGTGGCATCAACGTAATGGCTAGCCGAATCCAAAACTTGCTTAACGATCAACAGGAGATAACGCAGGCGATATCCCATGAATTACGCACGCCTATTTCAAGAATGAAGTTCCGTGTTGAAATTCTTAAAGAGTCGGCTGTAACACCTGGATCTGAAGCTTTGGAAAAACTCAACAAGCTTACGAATGACATCAGAGAGCTAGACCAATTAGTTGAGGAGCTGCTGGCATTTCAGATGCTGGATTCTGCGAAAAATGAGACGTTCAAGGAAGTTGATCTTTCTAAAATTATTCTCTCTGTAGTGAGTGAAATATACGAGCCTTTCCAAGACATCAGGGTGGATTTATCCATTCCTGATTGTGCGATTGTCGTACAAGGAGACGTTGGTCAACTTCGACGTTTGCTGCAGAATTTGCTGGTGAACGCATTTAAACACGCAACAACTACCGTTAAAGTTAGTTTAGAGGATTCTCCTGTAGTACTGAAAGTGAGCGATGATGGGGATGGAATCCCTGAAGAATATCGTCAACGCATTTTTACTCCTTTTGTACGGTTGGACTCTAGTCGCAATCGAAAAACAGGTGGTTTTGGTTTAGGTTTAGCCATTATTGAACGTATTTCAAGGCGACACAATGCAGAGGTATGCGCTTCAGATTCGGAAATTGGAGGGGCCACATTTATTGTTAAATTTGGTGGAGAAACGAGTTTAAGCTCCATTGGTCGTGTCACTTGATTAGCGTAGTTACCTGGACTTTATTGTTGCTAGTTGTCTTTTCCCCTGTAGCGCGGGCAAATGACGTTGATAGCGAGGGTTCTTCCACGCAAGAGATCGATGCCAATATGGCGGCAAGGAAACTCCAGCAACTGGATAGCTCTACACTAGAGTTCGATTTTTTTGAAGTGCAATTGGAAAATAGAACTGATACAGATGAATATAGCCTTTTTAAAGCGTTAGAACTTTTGGATCAAACTGAAAGCAGCGATAGTCTTTATCAGGAAAATATGCCGTTAGACAAAGAAGAACAAGCCCTTGAGGTGTTCGAACCGGAACCTCACGAGATATCAGAAAATATGGACGAAGAACTGGAATCGGTTCTAGATCAAGAAATTAGCGAAGAATTAAATGATTTCTAAGAAGAATAAGGAATTACCATGATAACGAGATGGCATCTGACCGGGTTGTTTTTACTCATTCTAGCGTTTTTTCCCTCTAGCTGGGCTGCTGAGGCATCTAACCGAGAAATTAGCGCAAGGGTTGGCGAAGCAGTAAAATTAAGGAAACAAAATGAATTTAACTCAGCGCTGAGAATTCTCTACGACTTAAGATCTGTGAGCTCAAAAAACATTTTGGTGCGAGTGGAGCTCGCTGCAACGTTATTCAGGGCGGGTTATTTCGGTGAAGGCAGTGTGATATTTAGAAAACTTCTGGCTGATAGGAGCACTCCTGAAAATATCCGAAAGAATATAAGTTTTTATATAAACAAGAATAAAAAATCTATTCGCAGAAGAGATGAAGTGGATAGAGATCTGTCTTATATCAAGGATGCTAATGAACCTATTGCAGAAAAGATTAGAAAATTATCGCTACTCGCTGAGTTAAATACCAACTATTTTCCGGCCCGGATATATCTTATAGCGCTGTGCATTAGAGGGCATAAAGCAGAGTGCGCTAAACATTACATTTCAACTACCAAAATAAGTCGCCTTTCTCCCCGTGATGAACTTCGACTGAAAGAAATGAAAGAAAGATATGCTCGGAATTTCGACCCCCAGAAGAGATTTAGTGGAAGTTTATCCATAACGATAGGTTCTGATAGCAATATAACGGGGGGTAGTGATAGCGAATATCTACTGGATAATCTTGATCAAGGCTTTGATGAAGAAGGCTTTGATGAAGAGGACTTTGAGGAAGAAGGCTTTGATGAAGAGGGCTTTGATGAAGAGGGCTTTGAGGAAGAAGGCTTTGATGAAGAGGACTTTGAGGAAGAAGGCTTTGAGGAAGAAGATTTTGATGAAGGGGACTTTGACGAAGGAGACGTTGATGCCGAAGAAACGAGCGGTTTATTCACGCGTATTAATGGAAACGTACAGTATCGATATAGCAAACCGATAGTTAGCGAAGGTAATCATCTGTATACATACGAGAACGGGGTAAGTGTCTCTTATTATGAACGCCAACATTTTGATGACATCGCATCCAATCGTAATTATCAAGTGGTACAGCTAGGTGGTTTTTTGGGTAAGCGAAATGTCGATAAAAGCAATTGGTTACTACCGTTATCAGTTAAAATGGTTAGGCTGGATGGTCGAGACTATGCTATTTATTATGATGGTGGAATATCTTATTCTTGGAATGGATTTGGGTCAAAATGGCGGGTTTCTGAAGACATAAGCTATCGGGACTATTCGGATTCTGATAGTAACAGGGGAGAGAGCCTGCTTTTTGAAACTGATTTAGGCGTAAGCCGACCATTAAGTGATAGCCTGACGTTAGGCAGTATGGTTGGTTACGGAGTGCTAAATACGCCAGATGAAGATTTTCGTTCTTATCGTCGTTTTATTGTTTCATCTTCGTTAACATATCGGGCGACAAGGCACCTTAAGATTGTTACAGGGTTCTCTTATCAGGCAACACGTTATGACGGCGAGAATTTTTTGTTTTATGACTTTTCCAGAGAAGACGATTATCTTAACCTGTATATTGAAAGCGATTATCGACTTAGCAATATGTGGTCGTTAACGGCAAGATTATCAAAATCAAACCGTTCTTCAAATCAGAATCGTTATGAATACGATAGAAATACCTTTAGCTTAGGTCTAAAGGTCAGTTTTTAGGATTGCTTATGTCAGATAAGATACAAATAGTATTGGTAGAAGATGATCACGAGCTTGCAGAGATCACCAAGGAATACCTTGAATCAAAAGATCTGGATATTACTATCGTTGGAGATGGACTGGAGGCCGTTGAAGTGATAATAAAACAGCAACCAGATCTTGTTATTTTGGATCTGATGTTACCGGGTTTAGATGGGATATCGGTTTGCAAACATGTAAGAAGTCGATATCACGGGCCAATTATCATGCTAACGGCCTCTGCGGATCCATTCGATCAAGTCGTTGGGCTAGAAATTGGTGCAGATGATTTTGTTCAAAAACCCGTAGAACCCAGGATTTTGCTCGCGAGAATTCGTGCACGGTTACGACCGCAAAAAAGCCTTTCAGAAAGTCCGGAACAACCAGCATCATCCAAAGATTTGTTTTTTTCAGCCTTGACGATTAGAAGAGGTTCCCGGCAAGTTTTTGTTGATGGTAATCAAGTAGAACTGACAGGCCCTGAATATGATGTGCTATTATGCTTGGTAGAAAGTACCGGGGAAATACAAAACAGGGATGCACTTTTTCATGCTATACGAGGGATTGAGTATGACGGAAAAAGCAGAATGATAGATATAATAATTTCTCAAATACGACATAAGCTGTTTGAATTTGGATATGACAACTTACATATCAAAACGGTGAGAAACAGGGGGTATTTGTTTGTGCCTGAACTCTAGTCGTATTTTTACCCAGATAGATCTGTTGGTGAAGTATTTCTGAACAATACGTAAGATTGTTAAGCGTAACTATTACTACGAAACCTATACTATGAAACCTACAATTAAAACGTTGATTCATGCGAAGAATGAACCAAAGAAAATTTGGCTGAGCGGTTCTGATTATATTGTGTCAAATGTTGGCATTCCAATGATTTTGTTTTTCGCTGAAACGGTTGATACTGAACGGTTTCAGAGGGCGTTGGAGCAAGTGGTAGGCGATTGGTATATCTTGGCGGGTAGGATTCGGGCCAAAAAAAATGAATCGGCTTATATTGATTGTAACGATGAGGGATTGGTTTTTGAGGTATTTGAACATAGTGGTTCCATGCCAAAGCCCAGTGTTAATAAACCGTTACGCAATGGCCTTCGAAAGTATCATCCCCTTATACTACCGTGGCGGGTAGAAAATAAAAGCCAGGCCCCTTGTGTTGTCCAGTTGCATCATTTTACGAAAGGCACTATTTTCTCGTTGACCTGTTGCCATAGTGTTGCAGATGGTTGGGGTATGTGGGCTGTTATTGATGCGATTTCTAACGCTATGCTTGGTGAGACGTATATTAAGCCTGATCATAGCCGTGATACTGTACTAGATATTGCAGAGGGTTATATCGGTAATAGCGGCAGACGTCCGCAATCGTCGCGGTTAACCGATACCAACTATTTTCAGAAAGTAATTTTTACACTGCGTTTGTTAAAAAAGGTCGCTTTTCCAAAGCCCAATGAAATTATGCATTTATCTGCGGAAGCCATTGAAGAGCTGAGGGCGTTAGAACCTGATGTTCGCCTTAGTCGCCAGGATATTGCGATAGGTATCATTGTTATGGGCATGCAATTGGGTAGTGTTGGTGCGTTAGCCAATATGCGCTTGGATAAAACGTCACGTATTCAGAAAAATTATTCAGGTAATGCGCTGACATACCGTGAATTTTCCATGAGTGATGAGGAGGTGAAGGGTGTTGAGGGCGTTGAGTATTCAATCCTCTACTTTGCTCAAAGATGGCGTGATGCGACAATCAATGATGATGGTAGTGATGCCATCGAATATATGGCGCACTTGGAGCATCGGCTAAAAGAGGGGACTATTAAAAAGGTTGTGCCTCTCAGTATGTTCAAGGTTTTTGCCGATGGAATTTTAATTAATAACTACAGCGTATTCCCTATTTATAAAGTTGATTTTGGTGGTGGATCGGCAAAGTGGTATGAAATGTCCCCCTTCCCTTTTAGAGGAGTGTTAATTACCAATACTCCAGAAAATGACGGTGGTCTGCTGTTGAATTTGACAGCAGACCAATGGCAACTGGATGCCGTTAGAGAGCTTCTTAAGGATAATCGTGTTCGCTGAAACTGCTAGCGTTCCATAAAACGTACTAATGATTTTGTGGCCATTTTAAAGTTTCTATTGAGTGCGGCTTTTCCAATGGGGCCCAAAAGGGACAGCGGGAGAGCGGGCTCATAAGCGACGGTATGGGTAAATCGAGTGGTGGTTGAATCCAGTACTTCTAACCGATAATCTTCCAACAACGCTTTCACAAAGGGAAGGCTTGTTTTAGTGAAGTAGAATGCGAAGCGTTGGTTGTCCTCCCAAAGAATAAAGTGCTCGTAGACCTTCATTGCGCCAAGATTGACAGTCCGTGTGGTACCGACGCCAAAGGGCTTAGGACTTGTCCACTCAACGCCTACAATACCGGTAAACCATTGCGGCCAGGAGTTTTCATCCTCGAAGACGGCAAATATCTGTTCTGGTGTTGCCGAAATATCAACGCTATTGATGATCTTAACCGGCGCTGATTCAAGAAAATTCATATCTACTGACTGACAAGCTGGCATATTTGTCTCCTGATGAAGTAAGGGCGATCTATTTTTAACAATATTCTACGCCAATAATGCGCCCACAACTAATGACAAGCACAGTGGAGTGACTATCAGTGAATCTAATGTCATAACGTTTGAATTTGAAGAGAAAAAAATTGCTTAGACGATCAGAAAAAGGACATTGAAAAAGAGCATAAGGATAACAGCATGCCAAATGCTGGTATTATGAAACCACTTGATGGAAATATGGTCGGATTAGGTGGTGTATGAAATGTTACATTATAGATATGCGTAATTCCTGTGAAGGGTAGAGTGAGCACATATGGAAAATATTTATTCTGAAAGCCATAGGCATTACCATACAATAGACCATGTGAAAGCGTGTCTACGTCATCTTGATGGCGTGGAAAATGTCGTTAACCGTCGGGAAGTTGAGATAGCGTTCTGGTTCCATGATGTGATATACAACCCTCTTAATAAGGATAACGAAGATCAAAGTGCGGTTTTTGCTTGTAGTGCGTTAGCAGCGCTAGGGGAAAGTGACGAAATTATCGACAGCGTAAAGCGCCTTGTTGTTCTTACAAGGCACCCATCTGATCCAAAAGAATTGCATGAGAAGTATCTCATTGATATTGATTTGAGTATATTGGGATCAAATGAGGATGTTTACGATAAGTATGAGCATTGGATTCGACAAGAATATCGCATGGTTCCGTCAATACTTTATAAGAGGGGGCGAAAGAAAGTATTGCGTTCTTTTCTTGATCAGCCAAAAATATATTCGACTGAATTATTTAACGGTAAATACGAGGAGAATGCACGGATCAACTTAGAGAGTGCGGTACGCCGACTGTAAGTTATTTATCTATCGGAGGGTTCTATGCGAATGATGTATCGTCTTCAAATTTGGTTGCAGAAACACCTGATTGCCTGTTTTTTGTTTATGACTGTGAGTTTTATCGGTTTTGGTGTTCTAAGCTTTGATCTGATTCGGGTGGTCGCTGCAAACGCGGACTATCTTTCGAGCTATGGCCTTATGGCACTTAAAGACGGTGGTTTGCAGCAGTTATTGGAGTTATGCCTGAAAGCTTTGGTCGCTATGGTGTTTTGGATTTCATTTAAGCTTTGTGAGTTGAACCTTGTAAAGGCTATTTCTCAGCCTTGTTAATAGTACGTTGTTGATAAAGCCGCTCAATAAACATGACGGTATTTGGGTATTGTTGTTGCCACCGGTTGATATCATCCCTCATTGCTTGTGGTAATTTATCAAATTCCATTTTAACGCCATCGGCTTTTCCGCCTCCGTAGCCTTCAGGTAAAAGCCATAGTCCCGACATGGCAGCCAATGATATATCGACGTAATCAATTTTGTCGCCGCTAAGAATAGATGTGCTTTCGCCTGTGATTTTCTGTTCTATGTCTGACAAGAAAATCTCTATTTTGCTAACAGCTCTGGCGTAACCTTTGTCTCCAATTCTAAATGCTTTACGTATTAAAAAGGACAATACGGGAAATAGAATGATGATTGCTTGGCGTTGCCATGTGGGTAGGGATGGACAGTTTCGTCCCCATAACTGCTGGGCAACTTCTTTGTCATCTAAAATATGATAGTAGCCCCATACTTGGAGGTCGACGCCATAGGAATCAATTTGCTTTTCTAGTGCTAAGCGTTCTGGTGTGGGAGTGAGGAATTGTGCTTGTTCTGGGAGCTCGCCGTAATATCGTCCCCAAAGGTATCGAAGGATATCGGAAGAATTACTGATAACAGATCGTGTGGCACCTGTACGGATGCGTAATTGTGGGACTGTTCTGCTGGTAAAAAATACCCCTAGCGTACCACCAACGGGCTTCTCTTCGTAATCAAGGCCTAATATGTCCATGTTCCAGCGAACTTTTTCAACAAAATGGCTTGCCGAAATGGTGTCCAACTGAAGGTCTGGCACCTGTGCTGGTTTTAGCAGGGCACTTAGTGATATTCCCCATCGCCATAGTAACATTGCAACAATAATTATAAGCGTAAAGGGTACAGATACTGCTCCCCAGGAAATGAATAAAGGCAGCGCAAGTAAGCATGTTGCAAATATAAGTGTTCGATTACCAGTCATTCTGTAGGCTCATTGGTGGGGGCTGAAAGAGCTTTGAATAGTAACGTCATTTGATTGATAAACAAATGGCAAAACTGAATTTCTCTATTTCGAAATATCTTAGATGTTCATTGAGGAGAGTTTTATCTGTAGAGCGTTAATGCGGTATAGTTATGGCGGTTTGATATGATCAAAATAAATAATGGACGTTAAACTGCAACAATTTCTATTGAGAAAAACCTGTAACCTAAAGGGTTCAAAGGTGTGTAGTTATTGCCGTTAGCAAAATCCGTAATGCAGAAAAGAGCAGAGATTGGTTGATGCGAAAGAGTTGTATCAATAAGAATGTGCCCCCTATAAAGCAATGAATTACGCGCTAAAGAATGATAAGCACCAGAACCCCGGTGCTTATCAGCACGTAAAAATGCCTTTAACCGCATTTTTTTACTAACATTGCGTTAGCTTAATTTGCTGCGACGACGAGAAAGCCCTAGTCCTACGATACCTAGTCCAAAAAGGGCGAGTGTCGAAGGCTCAGGTACAGCTGTTACACTGACATTATCGATAAAGCCACCTAAAGTATTTTGACTACCATCAGCTTCAAACCCTAGAAACATCGTGCTATGTGTAGCTTGGATAGAGTATTCATAATTAATCCATTCACTGCTCGTGCCAATTGTAAGGTCGTGAATATCACTGATTTCGATGAGGTCTGACGCTGTAGGCCCACCCCAGTAGGCGTTAATGCCGTTATCATTGCTACCGTTGTTTGTCCGGGCGTGATACCAAAATGACAAGTCATACCAGGAGCCAACCGACAAGTTGTTCAGTTCCTGTATCATAAAACTATTCGATCCAGCTCCGTGTGAATCTAGCTCTACGTACTGATCTCCGTCTTGAGCACCCACAACTGTATTGCGCTGTATTTCAATGCCTGCACCCGTATGAGTGTCCCATCCAGTAATTGAATCGTAAACTTGCCATTGTGTACCTGTTAAGCCAGGGGTTCCGTCTTCAAAAGATCCATTAGTAATAAGGTTGGCACTTACATTTGTGGAAAGAATGGATAGGGCCAGCATACAGCCTATTGTTGCAATTTTTTTAGTCATAACCTTTTGAGCCTACTTCTGTGAAAAAGATAAAGTGTGAATTCCGTCACACTTAGGCAAGTTGTATGCCAAGCTAATAAATGTGAGTAATATCAATAAATTAACTAATATTTCTTCGTTTTCAGAAGCGTCAATGTAAAGTTTTCCGACGCCATGGTATTCAAAGTGTGGTGTGCTGTTTACGATTGATTTGGCAGAAAATAACATACCTTTGGCATCCGAAAACCTTCAACCATTTTGAGCCGCAGGCACACTAGTATGACGTAATGGTTAATCGTCAGCATAGTGGGGTTCGGATATGGGAACGGATTTAGGAGCCGATTTAGGTGTCAATGTTACACAGGCGGTGAATGTTGAGGGGCAAGATAGGTGTCCTGATGACTTTCAGTATTGGGATAACCTTGATAGGCCCAGTGTAAAAAAAATGCGCAGTTTATTGAAGTTCCTTGTTGGCTTTGATCCCGTGTTACCCGATGGTCGGATTCGTGAATTCGCCCAGTCGTATTATGCTAGTGATCCTATTGCGGAAGCTGTTATTGCCGACCTTTATAAACCAGGGCAGGCGGGTAAGGCGCGGGATATGCTGTTACAGGCGTTAGAGCAGGGCGTGGAATCATTGCTGGACGCCCCACCGTCTTTGGTTACTCTTTTTGAAGAATTGGATAGTGCACCTAGTTGGATGGATGCTGAAAAGGTGGATCATGGTGCAAGGGTGTTTCGTCGTTATGGCTGGTTTATGTTTCATTTCCTGGGAGCGATTACATTAGAGGGTTATCGGGAGTCATCGGTTGCTAAGCCTTTGGCATTTACGGGGGCATATGATGGTAGCACCGCCTATAAGCGCTTTTTAGAAACGTGCAACTTTTGGAATGATGTTGCTCAGCCCGGTGGGTTAGATAAAGGTGGGAAAGGGCGCACAACGGCGGTTCGCGTGCGTGTTATGCATGTTGTGGTGCGAAGGCATTTAGCAAATCATAAACTATGGGATGAGAAAGCGTGGGGCGTGCCGATCAGTCAGGCGGATTCTATGGTGACGTTGGCAGCCGGAAGTGTCGGGCTGGGTTTGGGATTAAAAAAGATGGGGTTTCGTTTTGATAAAAAAGATATTGAAGCGTTACTGCATTTTTGGCGGTATGTGGGGTATTTAATGGGTGTGCAGCCCCGTTGGTATCCCGAAAGTTACGAGGATGGAGTACGGTTCTTTTTTACGATTTTTGCTAAGGGCGTGAAAGGTTCGGGTGAGGATGGCACTCGTCTCTCTCAAGGTTACCTAAAAGCGTTTGAGCCGGACAAAAATGCACCATTATGGAAACGTTTTAAACAGACCTTAAATTATCGTTATCAGGTGGGCATGACGCAGTACTTTATAACCCCACAAACCCATAAGCATTATGATTTACCTGATGGGGGGCTATGGAAATGGTTTCCGGCAACGAATATACCGTTTATCTTTGCATTGGAAACCGCGAGAAAGAAGAGTAGTACCTTGGATGATTGGTTAGATAAAAAGGTACGACAGCATTCAGAACGTTGGTTGAAACAGGAATTAGGGCAGTATAAACCTCAATATAAACCGGTAGATAAATTAACCCGTTAGCAAAGCAAATACCTAGTAGGTATTACTCCGCATTTATGGGTAGAATAATAGTGACCTGTTTATCCGGTGTGACTATTTGTGTATATACCTATTGATCAAATCCATCAGCGGACTAAATGCTGTGAACTTCTTGGTGTTCCGAGGGAGCAGCTTGTTGCCCATGCTGACGTGGATGAGAATGCTTTGCAGGGTGATATTGTACCGCTTAGATGTTTCATTCGACTTATTGAGGCTGCGTTGGTAGTAACCGATGATCCTAATATAGGTATTGTGTTAGGAAAACAGCTTAATTTTATGAAGCATGGCGCTGTTGGTGCACTGGCATTTGCGTCACCAACGGGGGTGGAATCGCTGTTGGCATTTGTGAATCACTCGCAACAAGCCAATGCACCGTTTATGAAAATTCAGCAGCATGTTGAGGGTGAGGAAATTAGGATAACCTTAACCCCGTCGCTATCGGTACAATCCATTAAAAAGTTTGTAGTGGATACCGCATTGTCATCGTGTATTACGATGATTCGAGCGATGATGTCTGGAATAGGGGGAGACTCTCTGATTAAAAAAGCGATTAAATATTTTTCTGTGACTTATGCCGCACCGGGTGCAATTCAAGCGCTTGAGCGGTATCAGAATGCGCTAGTCGTGCCGGTTAAATTTGGTCAGCCAGAGTGCCAAATTGTTTTTCATCGCAATATTGTAGGTAAAGAAAATCCTTATTTTAGTTCTGGACTAATTGAGTCTATGACTAAGGCGATTAAGCCCATTCCCTCGGATGATGGAGAGCCTTTGGTCAGTAGAATTGAACAATATCTGGCGGCGTATGATTTTCGGTTTCCAGCGTTAAAAGTAATAGCGGCCCAGTTGGGCATGTCTGAGCGTACCTTACATCGGAGGTTGGCAGAGCAGGGAGTAAAGTATAGAGAAATTTGTGATGGGCTTCGAGCAGGGCAAGCTAGAGAGTGGATGGCAAGATCGATGCCTGTAGACGAAGTTGCTTATCGCTTAGGGTACTTCGATGCGGCGTCATTTTATAAAGCGTTTAAACGGTGGGAAGGGGTGTCGCCTAGTGATTATCGGAGGCTAATAAAGGAGGGTAGTACCCTGTAGATAGGAGACTTATAAAATAAGCGCTGCATTGTAAAGCGCAGCGCCTTTTTATATTTCAGTCAGCTGATTGAGCTGAGTCTTTTTCCAGCTGTCTACTAGCGCTTAATTTTATAATCTGACGTTTTAAGAACCCAGGTATTATCCGACAACCCTTCTTCCCTCAACTTGAATTTTTGAACCTTGTTGGTAGGAGTATAAGGTAAGGTCGAGACAAAATTCATATACTGAGGCACAAAGTAATATGGTGCGTTATCGTTAATAAACTCAGCAAGTTCTTCGTAGGTAAGTTTACTACCCTCTGCCAAAATAACATTAAGCTTTAATTCTGACTCACCCGGTACATCTTTGGATGGTATTCCAAATGCAGCAACATCTTTAACATCAGGATGTTTACGAACAGACATCTCGACGGCCATGGAGGAGATGTTTCTTCCTGCATAACGTAAGGCGTCGTTCTTACGATCGACAAACCAAAACGCACCCGTTGGATCGAGTTTCCCCAAATCTCCAGAGTGATACCATTCGCCTGTGTAAGCTTTTTTATCTGCTTCCGGGTCATCGAAGTAACCGTTAAAAATGGTAAACGGTTTTAACGTACGAAGGCACATCTCACCAATCTCACCTTCAGCGACTTCGTTATTGTCGTCATCCCATAATTGTATTTCCATGTCATCTAGAGGCAGTCCAAGGGAGCTGAACGGCACCTTGCCTACATGATGTGCTGGGGTGCAAATTACCATGGCTTCACTTTGACCGTAACCCATTGGTAATAGATCTATGCCAAAACGTTTAGAAAAAGGTTCTTTTAATTGATCTGGCATTGGAACCATTTGAGCAACACGTAATGGGTTGTCTTTATCGTCAGGACGCTCTGGTGAATTCCATAAAAACATATGCATTGCACCAAGAGTGAACGTTTGGGTTGCACCAAAGTGGCGGATGCGATCCCAAAATGTAGAAACAGAAAAACGCTTTTCTAGAACAACCGGTAAACCTTCGTATAACGCGCGGAATATTGCGGTGATCCATGCGCCAGAATTATAGAGAGGTAGTACATTATAAATAACATCACCCGGTTGAGATTTGTAATAAATGGATGCGGCTTCAGCGATAGGGCGAATCCAAGAATTATGGCTTTGCAATACACCTTTAGATTTCCCGGTGGTGCCAGATGTCCATAAAATCGCGCAGGTATCACCGTAGTTCATGCTCTCGTAGTTAGGTTCAATTGGGCTATGTCCTGCCAAAAAGTCCAGCGTTACAGCGCCGTCTAATGCGAGTGATTCTTGTGGGCCTGCAACAACAAGTTTTTCGCCTTTTAACGATGATTGAACATCTTGAACGCGGTCTTGTAATTCGGTTTCGGTGATCAAAACTTTGCAGCGGCTGCGTTCTATGGTTTCACTTAACCAGTCACCTTTATAGTCGGTGTTGATAGGAACCCAAATAGCGTCTATCTTGTTAACAGCAAGGGCAATCAAGACAGACTCCATGGCGCTGTTAAGGTAGAACGCAACACGGTCACCTTTATCAACCCCTAATTCCTTTAAGCCTGCGGCTATAGCGTTGGTGACTTGTTCGGCTTCGGCGAAGGTTACGCGACGCTCGTCAGTAATTAGAAACTCAGAGTCGCCCACTTGTTGCGCTTGAAGAGTTAACATTTTTGGCAATATGCGATTGTTGTTGTCTGTTAAATCTAGCTTATTCACGACGTTTCTCTCTATGTTAGTACTGGTAGCGTTTCAGTAACATGTTAGCAGATTTCTATATTTGCATGTATATTTGCAATAATATAGCGAAATGATAGACTGCCGCAATATGATTCTTAAAAAGAACCTCTTTTTTATAGCCCTATAGATACATATCTAATTGATATATATAGATATAATTCTTTTTTGGCGATTTTGTAAATTTCCGTGAAGAGTACTGTTTTTTACACTTCTACAACATTTGGGAACTCAAATCATGACAAGTGATACTGTTGCAACAAGCTTAAAGGATCTTCCAGGGACGTCCGTTGATGATGCGCTGGTTATTGATGAGGCGACAACCCAATGGCAGGGTGAGTTTGATGTGATTGTGGTGGGTTTGGGGGCGGCGGGAGTGACGGCTGCTCTTGAGGCAAAAGAAAGCGGTGCAAATGTGGCGTTTATTGACCGATTTGAGGGCGGTGGTACAACGGCTCGAAGTGGCAGTGTGATATATGCTGGTGGCGGTACAACTCTTCAAAAGCGTCTAGGGGTAGAGGATGATGCGGACAGTATGTTTCGCTATTTACGCCATGAAGTAGAAGAAGCGGTAACACCAGAAACCTTGCAGCAGTTTTGTAATGATAGTGCGGATAGTTTTAGCTGGTTAACTTCCAATGGCATTCAATATAGCGGTGCGTTATTTCCGAAAAAAACCAGCTACCCTGTACATGGCAACAGTTTGTATTACTCCGGTAATGAGCTGGCGCATGCAGAGGAAGCGCGACCTGCCCCTCGTGGTCATTTGGCAGATGGTATAAAAAGCTTCACCGCATTTGGACCCGCATTTATTGCGCCATTAATAAGAAGTGCATTAAAAAAAGGCGTTGTTCCTATTCGTAAAACACGCGTGTCGCGGTTATTGGTGAATGAAGCAGGTGATGTTGTAGGGGTGGAAGCACAGCAAGTACAAGGAAATGCATTAACGTTATTTCAACATAAGTTCTGGTCAACCTTAGCGTCATACTCTCAAATTTATTATGCACCGGCGGCAAAAGGGTTTCGTTTAAAACTGTCATTGATTGAGAAAAAATCCTGTAAAACGGTTCGTTATCGTGCCAAAGGTGGTGTTGTGTTAGCGACAGGTGGTTATATTCTGAATAAGGAGATGACTGAAAAGTATTTGCCAAAATATAAGCGTGCGATGAAGTTAGGTACCACAGGTGATCTAGGTTCTGGTATGGCATTGGGTGTTAGTGCAGGTGGCATCGCGGAGCGTTTAAGCACAGCAACGGCATGGCGCTTTATTAACCCTCCCGTTGATTGGCCAAAGGCTGCGTTAGTGAATCTAAAAGGTGAGCGTTATGTTAACGAGGCGCTTTATGGTGCAACGATTGGCACCAAAATGATGGAAGAAAATAATGGTGAAGCCGTACTCATACTAGATAAAAAACTCTATGACGATAGTGTTGCCAATCTTACTCTGAAGAATTCCCGCTTTGTTACTTGGGCGCAAGCAAAAGGGGCAGTGCGAATGGCGCGAACAGCGGCAACGTTAGATGAGTTGGCGGCGAAGTGTAAAATTGATCCGCAACAGTTAGCAAAAACAGTAGAAGAATACAACGTTGCAGCTCGAGGTGAGTCTGCAGATGTATTTGGGAAAAAACAAGAAGATATGCGTGAGTTAACCACGGGGCCATTTTATGCGATTAATATGTCGGTGGGTAAGGGGGATATTACCTCGGTTATAAGCTTGGGCGGGTTACGCGTATGCGAAGGTACCGGCACAGTGTTAAATGCTGAGGGTGAAAGTATCAATGGACTATTTGCAGCGGGTCGTACCGCAATCGGAGTTGCATCTAATGCGTATGTTAGTGGCTTGTCCATTGCCGACGGTGTTTTTTCTGGGCGTCGCGCGGGAAAGTATGCTGTAAAACGTGCAAAGGGAGAAGATATTTCTAGCGATGCGCGTACGCCTATGGCACTAAAATCATCACCAAAAAATACAGCGAATACGGGTGAGCTTGCTGGATGTGATTCATGAAAAGTGCATTTATTACCGGGGCAGCGACAGGGATTGGTGAAGGGTTAGTCATAAAATTACAATCAGAAGGATGGCGTGTTTATGCAGGGTTTCGCAGCGCTGCCCCTGAAAAAACGCGTTGGCACGGTTTACCGCATATTGTGCCATTACGTTGTGACGTACAGTTACCGGAAGATATTAAGTGTGCAGTTGATTGTATAACTGAAGCAGAAGGGCAATTAGATTTATTAATTAATAATGCAGGTTGTCCTGGTAATTCTGGTGTGATTGAAGCAGCAGATATTGAAGATTATCGTAAAACCTTTGAGGTTAATTTTTGGGGACCCCTGAGTGTGGCTAAGGCATTTATGCCGCTGTTACGTCAAGCGAAAGGGCGTGTGATAAACACAACGTCGGCTTCTGTATATTTGACGATTCCTATGGGCTCATCCTACCCCGTGTCAAAAGTGGCGTTAAAAGCGTTGTCTAATCATATGCGAATGGAAATGGCACCCTTCGGTGTGGATGTGACATCGTTAGAGCCTGGGGGCGTAGAAACGCCCATGACGGCATTAGGTGAAGATGTTGGGGCAATGCAGTGGGCGACCATACCTGAATCGTTACGGGTGCAGTATCAACAGGTTTTCTTGGATGGCGCGACAGCGATTGGTGATAATTTCAAATTGTATTCTGCTAAACATTTCGCGGATCAAGTGTATAAAAAAATCATTCTTCCCAAACGTACCAAGCCGAGTTATTTGATTGGGCCTGGTGCCGCAGCGTTACCCTGGTTGCATCGACTATTACCCACGCAGCAGGTGATGAATATTTGGGGGCGGATGTTTGCAAAGAAGTGATTAGTTGATCTTGGTCAAGTCGAGACTAAGTATTAGCTTATTTTTCATGGTGTTGAAATAAAACCTTAACATAGGTCAGTATTGTTATTTTTTTTTGCTTTCTAATGACTGCATTACTAGTAGTAGACATAGAGAGAGAAATCAAATGAAAAATACACCAATTACATTATCTGCATTAGTTGCCGCAATGGCATTTTCTGGGGCTGTCTCCGCGTATGAAGAGGGGGATATCGTTGTTCGGATTGGTGTGACAAGCGTTGTACCTCAAGATTCTAGTGATCTTTTGGCGTTGAATGGCTCTGAGTCGGCACATTAGACGTGAGTGACAGCACACAGCTTGGGTTGACTGCCGAGTATCTGTTCTCGAATAAATGGGGTGTTGAATTATTAGCGGCATCGCCTTTTGAGCATGACGCAGATGGAACCGGCCCTTTAGCTGAGTTGCAAATTGGTGACGCGAAGCAGCTACCGCCAACGTTATCTGCAATTTATCATTTTGATACTGCGGAGAAGCTGCAGCCTTATGTTGGGATCGGCATAAATTATACGATATTTTTTGATGAGAAAGTAACAAGTGAGGCTGATGCAACATTTGCAACGTTGGGGTTAACGGGCGGTGATCTTGAGCTAGAAGATTCGATTGGTTTGTCAGTGCAAATAGGTACAGATTACCATCTTAGTGATGATCTATCGCTAAATGCCTCTATCCGTTGGATTGACATCGAGACTGAAGCTGAAATTACCTTTGATAGTGGTGATAAAGTATCTGCGGATGTGAGTATCGATCCGATTGTTTATACAGTAGCTGTTGGTTATAAATTCTAAATATTTAGTTACTAAATGGAAGTCAAAAAAACCTCTCTATTAACAGAATATAATTGATTTAAAAGGATATTTTTTCTCAGGTTAATGCAATAGATCTGTTGTGTTGACCTGCCTTTTCTAGTCCGATTAGATATACCCTTATCCAAGTCATTTATGTTGGTATCGAATAAGAACTAGATGCTATATCGTATCTATTGAATTATCCCTGTTTGTTGACTATAAAAAGGTAATGCATTCGCTAAGTACGCCTACCACAGCCTATTTTTATAAGGTTGATTTTTGATGGTGAGTGCCGTCGAAAGGGGACCGCGTTATGACTCGTTACTTTAGTTTAATGTTAATAAAATCGTATACATCATGTCATTCTTCGATTGAGAAAAATAAACAAGTCCGATTTTGGATTATGTCTATTTTCATCAGTATCTCCATATCATTTTTCCTACCAACATATTCAATTGCAGCGCCCGATGAAGATTCTATCGAACACTGGGTCGAGGGCTTCAAGCCGTCAACATTATCAAGTGATAATGTAAGGAAGGAGTTGAATTGGTTCAGGGATGTTAGCAAACCGTTTCGTGGAAAAACCATTAAATCAGTTGCCGAGGATATAAAAACGCATTACTGGGAGCGTGATGTGTTGTCGAAAGCATTTTATGATATTACAGGTATACGAGTTGAGCATGAAATCATCGGTGAAGGAGCTGTAGTAGAAGCGTTATTAGAACAGATGAGTACTGGCAAAAATATTTATGATGTCTATGTAAATGATGCTGATATGGTTGGAACACACCTTAGAATGCACGGAGTTGTAAATTTAACAGAATATATGAAATTTGAAGGTAAGAAATATACCAATCCAACATTAGATTTATCAGATTTCATGAATCTTGAATTTGGGCAAGATTATGACGGAACTCAATTACAGCTACCTGATCAGCAATTTGCAAATTTATACTGGTTTCGACACGACTGGTTTGTTCGTAGTGATATAAAAAAATTATTTCGTCAATATACCGAAAAAAAATACGGAAACGATAATGCGTATGACTTAGGTGTTCCGATTAATTGGGCGGCATATGAGGATATTGCTGAGTTCTTTACCAGTACTCCAATTGATGGAAAAAAAGTATATGGTCATATGGATTATGGGAAAAAATCTCCATCATTGGGGTGGCGTTTTACCGATTCTTGGTTATCGATAGCAGGGGTTGGAGATAGAGGATTACCCAACGGGATACCCGTAGATGAGTGGGGTATACGAGTAAAAAACCGTGTGCCGGTGGGGTCATCTGTCAGTCGTGGGGGTGCAACAAATGGTCCTGCTGCAGTGTATGCATTAACGAAATATATTGAATGGATGGACAAATATGCGCCACCGGAGACCAAACAGTGGCGTTGGGTGGATGCGGGGCCACAAGCGGCGCGGGGTGATATTGCCCAGCATATTTTTCAGTATACGACATGGCTTTCCCATGATGACTTTACCCGCCCTGGGAGTCCAATGCTTGATGAGAAAGGCAAGCCGGTGTGGCGTGTTGCCCCCACACCTCATGGGCGATATTGGGAAGAGGGTATGAAGGTCGGTTATCAAGATGCCGGTAGCTGGACAATTCCGAAAAATATTAAAGGCCAGAAGAGAGCTGCTGCTTGGTTGTGGGCGCAGTTTTGCGTGTCAAAATCGGTGGCATTAAAGAAATTCTTAGTTGGGGGGACGCCCATTCGAAAATCTACAATTCATTCTGACTATGTTCAAAAACGGAAAGCTGATTGGGGTGGCATGATCGACTTTTACGCGTCCCCAGAAGAGAGTCGTTGGACGGATACTGGGCTTAATGTTCCTCATTACCCCGTGTTGTCGCGAATTTGGTGGCCATTTTTGGATAAGGCTATTAAGGGTGATTTGTCACCTCAGCATGCGATGGATGAAATAGCAAAAGAGCAAGATCGTCAAATGGCAAAAATGCAAATGATAAAATACTCTCCAAAACTTAATGTGAAACAAGAGCGCTCTGTTTGGCTTAAAAAAGAAGGTTCACCAAAAGCAGAGAGAAAACGAAACATTCCTAGAACCATGCCGTACGACGCATTGATTAAACGTTGGAATAGATAATGAAAATACTTCAATCGAGGGTTGTTATTGGTCTTTTGGTCAGTGTTGTGTGTTGTGCGGAAACGTATGCGCAAGATCTCTCCTATGATTATAACAAGATACAGTTAGCGATTCTTGAGCAGGCAAAAACTGTAGTGACGATGGCAGGAAGCGAATCGATTATTCGTGCGGTAGAGGAGCATAATTCTCTTGGTTTGGCGATGGCTGAAATCCTAAGTCGAGATAAACAGTGGATATCTAATGATGGATCGGAAGCATTCAAAATTGAATTACAAGAGAATAGGGCTGGAGTGCTTTTGAAGTCAATGGTACTTAGGAATCGAGCGAAGTATAGCGAGGCGTTCTTGACAGGTAATCAGGGAGCGAATATTGGTGCCTATCCGTCAACAAGTGATTACTGGCAAGGTGATGAAGAGAAATTCACTATCGCATTTAATAAGGGCAGTGGACAGCTTCTAATTACACCTGTGGAATTTGATAAAAGTTCAGGAACTCATGCTGCGCAGGTAGCTGCACCGGTTATTGATAATCAGGGTGTGACGATTGGCGTATTGTTTGTAGGTATTAAATTAAGCTATGCCAAGGTCAAATAACTTCTGGAGATTAGATGAAGGTTACCTCAAGTTATACCGGGATTAGTCGTCAAATTATCATTATTGTATTGATGATAATGGCGTTTGTTACCGTAGGGTTGTCTGTTGTTATAGGCGTTACAAGTTTTAATAACTTAGCGACTCTTACATTGGATGAGTTGGATCGAACATCAAAAATATTGTCCTCTCAATTGCATGAATTGGAAAGGAACGCGGTAAAAAGTATTGTTGATATAGAGGGGAATACATTGTTGCAAAACGGATTTGAACAGCTTACTAATCTGGGCCCCTATTATTTTAGTGACGAATCTCAAAAGGATAGAGATATTGATGAATCTGACAAAATATATACATTGCAGTCACAGATAGAAATTGTTCAAGCGCTTCGGTCTTTTCAAAATATATATCAGTTATCATCTATTAGTTTTTACTATCTATCGCCATTTGATCAGTTTGAAAAAACTAGCCCTGTGCTATCTTTAAGAATGGATATGGATGGATTTATTGTTGGTCAGTTTAAGACAAAAGGACAATTAGAAAATAGAACATATCATCATGTTGGGTATTCGAATTACGATCCTCCATCGCAAGATTTTTTTAATGTCAGCTCGGTTTATGAGCTAACAGTGCACGATTTCTATAGTAAAATGAATTTTACTATAGCGGCTACTATTGGTATAGATGAAATTTATTCAGGATTTGAAATTGATGATGCGAGGGGCGATGATCGGATTAAATCTTTCCTGATAATTAATGATGGCATACCTGTAATTAGAACTCTAGCACCTGTTTTTGTTCCTGTATCAAACCCTGATACATGGGAGGCAGAGAGAGTTCCTGCAATGCTAATGGTAATAGATCAAACCATAGATGGTAGCATGTTGATCAGGTTGAGAAATCAATTGGGGATCGATGTTGCTTTGGCAAAAGATAATGTTGTTTTGGTGAGTAGCTTGCCAAAGAACGAGAATTTTAGCCAATTAATGCAGGATCAAACGGTGTCTTCCAGTGTTCAGAATTTCTATTATTCATGGCAACAAATTGAATTCGGTGAACGTGATGATGCAATATTTAAAGCTGTAGTGTTAAGTCCAATTTCAATATTGGCCACGTTAACGAAAGGGTTGTTTTTGCAAATGAGCCTGTTGGTTTCATTAGCAACGGTACTTTCAGCCGTAGCGATTTTTGTGGCAATACGGAGATTAGTGAATAGACCTCTCAATCAGCTTATGGATGGAGTAGAAAAGATATCCTCAGGGGATTTGACGTATAGAGTTAAGGTACGTTCTCAGAATGAATTGGGTGAGTTAGCTTCTGAGTTTAATCTGATGTCAGACAAATTGGCGAAGAAATCAGACGAATTACAAAAAAAAATTGAAGCCCTTAAAGAGATGGATAAACTTAAAGATTCGTTTTTAGCCAATACATCTCATGAATTACGGACCCCACTTAACGGTATTATTGGCATCGCTGATTCAATGATTGATGGGGCTACAGGGGAAGTAAGTGAAGTGCAGTTAGTGAATTTGTCGATGATAGTGTCGAGCGGAAGGCGGCTATCCAGTTTAGTGGACGACATTCTTGATTTCTCTAAAATGAGGCATCATGACCTACAGCTAATGTTGACTCCCGTTGATATAAAAATTGTGACTAATATCGTCTTAAAATTATCTAAGACATTAGTTAAACAGAAAGACCTAAAGCTAATTGAAGTTATTGAGAATGACTTGCCATTAGTTGATGCTGATGAGAATAGATTGCAGCAAATTCTCTATAATCTCGTTGGCAATGCGCTGAAATTCACGAATTCCGGGTATGTATCGATATCGGCTTATCTTGCTGGGAATAAAATGGAAATATCGGTTACCGATAGTGGTATTGGTATTCCACTTGAAAAGCAAAAAAATATTTTTGATTCATTTTCTCAGGCAGAGGATTCAATTTCAAGAGAATACGGAGGGACGGGGCTGGGGCTTGCCGTTACAAAGCAGTTAGTTGAATTGCATGGAGGAGAAATATGGATTAAATCGACGCCGGGTTTTGGGTCTGCATTCTTTTTTACATTACCACTATCTACTACAAAGCGAGGTGACCTTAAAAAATCATCGCCTTCTGCCTTAAAAGAAGGTGTAAGGATTGGTTCTCACATTATAGTTCCTGACGTAGAGCCAGCAGAGCTTACATTGAGGGATTCTGATACGAAAGAAATGCTTGCTCCAAATGATGAAGGAGGTAAGAAAGGGGAGGGTATCACTGTTTTGGTAGTGGATGATGAACCAGTAAATTTACAGGTCATCAGCAATCACTTATCGTTACACCAATATACGGTAATAGAGGCTATTAATGGTCCTGATGCATTAAGTATCATAAGGGAGGGAAATAAGGTTGATCTTATTTTACTCGATGTAATGATGCCTAAGATGAGTGGTTTTGAAGTATGTCAAAAGCTTAGGGAAGAATACTCCCCTTTAGAACTTCCTATTATTCTGGTGACTGCAAAAAATCAAGCTACGGATTTAGTTGAAGGTTTTTCATCAGGAGCGAATGATTATTTGACAAAACCTTTTTCTAAGTATGAATTGCTGGCTCGTATTGATTTGCATATTCAGCTTACTTTTTCTTCAAAGGAGATTATTGAAAAAGAGATCATGTTAAAAAAATATACAACCAATTTGAAGCTGACAAATGATGAGTTAAAGCAGTACCAATCAAGCCTTGAAATTATGGTTGAGAAGAGAACGTTAAAATTGAAAGATGCTCAAAAACAGTTAATAGAATCTGAAAAAATGGCGTCATTAGGTGAACTTGTTGCTGGTGTCGCACATGAAATAAACACACCTGTCGGGGTCGGTGTTACCGCAGCATCATTTTTGTCGGATGAAACAAAAATTATAGATAAGAAGTATACAGATGAATTGATGACACGAGAGGATTTTTCTGAATATTTGACTTGTAGTTTACAAACAACAGAGATGATTCTATCAAATTTGCAGAGAGCAACAGAGTTAATAAAGAGTTTTAAAAAGGTAGCGGTTGATCAGACAGCTGAAGATAAGCGTTGCTTTTTTGTGACGAGTTATATTGGTGAGGTGTTGAGAACATTGCATCCAAGAATAAAGAAAACTAAACATAATATTGAAGTGTTGAGCGGTAAAGATATCGAAATAAACAGTTACCCTGGTACTTTCTCACAAATCATAACGAATTTAGTTATGAATAGCATTATTCACGCTTTTGATGAAGATGAAGGTGAGGGCGGAAATGTTGTTATTGATATAAAACCAAAAGATGAAGGGATTATCATTTCATTTTCAGATGACGGGAAGGGTGTTGGAAAAGATGATATATCTAAGGTATTTGATCCGTTTTACACTACAAAAAGAGGTCGAGGCGGAACGGGTTTGGGATTGCATATTGTATATAATTTGGTAACTCAAAAATTGAAAGGAAATATTAAATGTGAAAGTGACCTAGGAAAAGGAACGGTATTTTACATTTATATTCCATCGATAGTTGAGTGAACATTGAAGGTTTGAGAGTATAGAATTATGGAGAAAATTTCAGGAATGTTTGCCGAAAGTTCTGGCAGAAAAAATGATGAACATGCCGGCGTTCCTTGTAGGCCATGGAACATACTTGTTGTTGACGACGAGGAGCAAGTTCATGCGGTCACAAAATTAGTACTGACAGGCTATAAGTTTGAAGGCCGGCCATTGAAATTCTTTCATGCTTACTCCGCAAAAGATGCAAAAGATATATTGGATAATTGTAATGACATCGCACTTGTTCTGCTTGATGTGGTTATGGAGTCAGATCAAGCTGGTTTGAAATTGGCAAAATATATTCGACAAGATATAAAAAATAAATTGACACGCATTGTTTTGCGTACGGGGCAGCCTGGTCAAGCGCCAGAGGAAAGTGTTATTGCCGAGTATGATATCAATGATTACAAAGATAAAACCGAGCTAACAGCTACAAAATTACGCACGTTACTTTATTCTGTACTTAGATCTTACCGTGATATTGTTGCTCTAGATGAAAATAGAAAGGGGCTTGAATTGATTATCGATTCATCCGCTAAGATATATGAAATTCAGTCGCTTCAGAAATTCACTACCGCTGTCCTAATCCAACTTGTTGCGCTAATTGGTCTTAATGAAGATTCTGCTTATATGCAGCCGATTTCTGCTTTTGCGACAGAAAACCAAAATAATGATTATAAAATATTGTCGGCAACAGGGAAGTACGCATCATTCATTGATGAGACGGCTAGAAGAAAATTGCCCAAAGGCGTATGCAATAAACTGGATGAGGCACGAACAAAAAAGAAAAATATATTTTGTGATGATTACTATATATTTTACTTTATGACGGCGCACGGGAAGGAGAATTTATTATATATATCACATTACCGTGGGGTAGAGGATGTTGACCGATGTTTGTTAGAAGTATTTTCCAGCAATGCAGGTATTGCTTTTGAGAATGCTTATCTTAAGCAGGAGCGAGAGGAAGCGCAGCAAGAAATTGTCTACTTATTGGGTGAGGCAGTAGAAAGAAGGTCGGAGGAAACGGGTAATCATGTTAAACGTGTTGCAAAAATATCTGAATTTTTAGCACTTAGATTAGGGTTGGCAGAAGATGTAGCTGCAAGGGTAAAGGCGGCTTCACCTTTGCATGATCTTGGTAAGATTGCTATTCCAGATTCTATTCTCAACAAAAAGGGAAAGCTTTTACCCGATGAATGGGAAGTAATGAAAACTCATGCAGAAGTGGGTTACAAAATGCTGCTAAAGTCTAAGCATTTGACGTTGCGGTATGCTGCTATTATCGCACATGAACATCATGAGCGGTGGGATGGAAGTGGGTATCCTAGAGGTCTGCGTGGGGAGGATATTCATTTATATGGACGGATTGCTGCGGTAGCAGATGTATTTGATGCTCTTAATTCAGTGCGTTGTTATAAGCCTATATGGCCTATTGAGAAGGTAAAGCAGTATTTTCATGAAGAGCGAGGTAAGCACTTTGATCCTCAAATAGTAGACATACTCTTTGAATGTATGTCAGAAATTATAGCTATTTGTAATCAATTAAGAGATTCATGATCATGGAAAGTGACCCTAAAAGCGAATTTCTTTTTATTAATGATGCCTATAAGGAAAAGGCGGCTGAAACTCGAGACGAGGATTGTTCCGTATGGAAGGTGCTTATTGTTGATGATAGCCCTGAGGTTCATGATTTAACAAAATTGGTTTTTGGTAAATTTCGCTTTGAAGACAAATTAATTGAATTTTTTAGTGCTTATTCTGGGGCTGAATCCCTTGATTTGTTGAGAAAGTATGATGACATTGCGCTGGTTTTGCTTGATGTCGTTATGGAAAATGACCATGCAGGATTGGATGTTGTAAAATCAATTCGAGAGAATCTAGAAAATTCAATGGTCCGTATAATCCTAAGGACAGGGCAGCCGGGTCAGGCCCCGGAAGTGCAAGTAGCTATAGATTACGATATTAATGATTATAAAGATAAGGCAGATCTAACATCATCAAGATTGATAAGTTCGGTGGTGACTGCTTTGAGAGGTTATCGTGATCTATGTCGATTGGAAAATATGAATGATGTTTTAGAAAGTAAGGTTAAAAAGAGAACCGTCGAGCTGGAAGAAGCTAAAGAGGCAGCCGAGGCTGCTACTCATGCGAAAAGTATATTTCTTTCTAATGTTTCACATGAAATTCGAACGCCTTTAAATGCGATATTGGGATTTGCTCAGTTATCGTTGCGAAGTGATGAATTGCCGAAAGAGAACTTTGATATGATTAAGGCAATTGAAGTTGCCGGAATTCATTTGCTGGAGGTTATAAATGATGTTCTTGACCTGTCTAAAATTGAGGCAGGTGAAATGTCGACAGAATATTCTGACTTTATTTTATCAAAGTTGGTCACTGATATATCCGTAATGTTTGAAATGCGATGTTCACAGAAAGGTTTACGGTGGACAGTAATTAATGATTACGATAAAGATATGGAGGTAAGGGGTGATCAAGGAAAGGTAAGACAAATTCTAATAAATTTGCTTGGTAATGCAGTAAAGTTTACAGATAAGGGGGAGGTTAAACTTCGAATAACGTGTAGTGATAGTAGTAAATTCATATTTGAGGTAACGGATACAGGGCCCGGTATATCCATTCTTGAACAGGAAATGGTTTTTGATATGTTTCATCAGGTTATGGGCGATATACACGCAACCGGTACCGGGTTAGGCTTGTCTATATCTAAGCGTCAAGCTGAACTGATGGGGGGTACATTGACGCTAGATTCTCAGTTGGGTATGGGTAGTCAGTTCATTTTTTCTTTACAGCTACCAATTGCCTCAAAAAAAGTAGTAATTGAAGAAGATTCAAATAGAGAGATACAGTGCTTGACGTCGGGTACGCATATTTCTGCACTGGTTGTTGACGATGTAGAAGTTAACAGAATTATGTTGAGTGGTTTGTTGTTGGACCTCGGCCTTGATGTTGTGAGTGCAAAAAATGGCCAGGAGGCGCTGGAGCAATTACGAAAGGAAATGGTTGATATAGTATATATGGATATACGGATGCCGGTCATGAATGGAGATGAGGCCGTTAAGAATATAAGAAAGATGTTTCCTAATGAGAATGTTATTTGTGTTGCTATTTCGGCGTACAGTATGATTCATGAAGTTGATTACTATTTGTCAGTTGGTTTTAACAGGTATATTTCAAAACCATTTCATTTTGATGAGATTTACAAAACCCTAAAAGATTTTTGTGGTGCTGAATTCGAGTATGTAAAAGACGATAATAATTATGAAAATGTAACTCATCAGGTAAAAGATTTTAGTCAGTTGGTATTGCCAGGGCTGCTTTACTCTGAGCTGGTGACGGCAATCGAGTTGAATAGAATGACAAAAATCCGTCAATTGTTGGATGATTTGGAAGTGATTAGTGGTGGTGGGAGTGAACTCTCGACATATCTTTCCCAGCTCTTGAACAATTATGATACAGGTACAATGATCAATGTTTTGAAAGAAATTGGATATATGGGTGATGGTTAGTTCGTTGCACAATAGTTCATAGTAATATGGAGGTGAATCGCCGTGGTACGTACATCTATTAGTATTAAAAGTTCGAAAATATTAGTGGTTGATGATACACCCGCAAATCTCGACCTGTTTAGCCAGATTCTGGAATCAGAAGGTTATCAGGTTTCATTTGCCACAAATGGAAAAGATGCATTGAAACTGGCGTCTTTGGATAAACCTGATCTTATTTTGTTGGATATCATGATGCCAGATATTGATGGTATCGAAACATGTCGACAGATGAAGCAACTTAGAGATATAAGAGAAGTTCCCGTTATTTTTATTACGGCCAAAACAGATCGTAAAGATGTTGTAGAGGGTTTTTCAGCAGGGGCTGTAGATTTCATAACAAAGCCTGTGCATCATGAAGAGGTATGTGCAAGAGTTCGTTGCCATCTACAGCTCCAAGCCCTAATAAAGTTAAGGGATGAATTGATTTTAATGTTATGCCAGCATAACGAACGTATTGAAGCTCTTGTAGAAGAGCAGGGTCAAAAGTTACTTCAGACAGAGAAGTTGGCGGCCATTGGTGACATGGTAGGTGAATTTACCCATGAGATTAATACCCCTGTTGGCATAGCGGTTACTGCATTAAGTTATATGGCAGAACAGACGGAACGTATAACAAAAAGTTTTAATGAAAATACTCTTAATAAAGAAGACTTTAGTGACTTTTTAAGTGCTAGTTCGGACTCTGTTGGTATTGCAAACAATAATCTTAAGCGAATGCTAAGCCTCATTCAAAGCTTTAAACGTGTCACAATTGACCAATGTAGTGATGAACGTATGTTGTTTGATCTAGGTACGTGCTTGTCAGATATCATTGCAAGCATGCAGCCGAAGCTTAAACATACAAAGCATAAAATAGTACTAGATTGTGCTGATGATATATTGATATATAGCTATCCTGGTGTGTTTGCTCAAATTATTATTAATGTTATTAGTAATAGTCTTTTACATGGATTTGATGACACGAAAAAAGGTGAAATTCGATTAACCTCCTGCTTTGAAGAGGGTGCTTTGGTTGTACTAATTTCTGATAATGGTAAAGGCGTTAAAGATAGCTTGCTAGACAAAATATTTGACAAGTTTTACACTAGTGATAGGGAAGGAGAGGGTTCTGGTCTAGGGCTTCACATCGTAAAAGGGTTAGTGATGGACACACTTGGTGGAAGTATAATTTGTCGAAATATCTTGCACGGCGGTTGTGAATTCAAAATTGTTATTCCAGCGGATAACTTAATTGAATCATATTTAGAGAAGAAGGAAAAAGTTAAGTGATTTTTCTATCGTGAGGTTTAATCTATGTTTTCGAACGCCAATAATAGTCTAGGAAAGGGAGATTGTCAGTCGTCAAATACTGATGGATCACTTCAATTTAGGCCGACCGAAAAACGAATGAAGACCACCAATGGTGAATCATTTTCCGTATTAGTTGTGGATGATATAATTGATGTTCATCGACTTACCAAAATGGTTTTAAGGGATTTTGAATTCGAGGGGAAAACTCTCAATTTATTGAATGCCTATAGCGCTAAAGAGGCGATTGATAAGATATCGCGTTGTGACGATATTGCAGTTGTTTTGTTGGATATTGTTATGGAATCTACAGATGCGGGATTCCAAGTGGTTAATTATATTCGTAACGTTTTGAATGATAATACGGTTAGGATTATTTTACGTACAGGAGAGCCGGGAGCAGCACCGGAAAAATCGGTTATCCTTGATTACGATATTAATGACTATTTGTCAAAAGCAGAAATCACGTCTACCAAGCTCACAATGTCATTGGTGACAGCACTTCGTTCTTATCGAGATATCAAGAGAGCCAGTGAATTAATTGAAGCTAAATTAAAGGCAGAGAATGAATCAAAAAATGCCCAGGCTGCTTCATTGGCAAAGTCTCAGTTTTTGGCTCATATGAGTCATGAAATTCGTACACCTATGAATGGAATATTGGGGCTGGCAGATGTATTGCTCACGTCTGGTTTGAATAAGGAGCAAAGCGAGTATATCGAGATTATTAGAAATTCTGGGTCCTCACTATTAACGATCATTAATGATATTCTGGATTTTTCTAAAATAGAAGCAGGAAAAATGGATTTGGATAATGTGCGGTTTAATCTGCATGATTTGGTATCTGAAATTCATTCTCTTTATCGAGTGGAGTCGAAGAAAAACAATTTGCTATTTGATACCGCTATAGATTTCAATATACCTGCGGAAGTTTTTGGTGATCCCGTTAGGTTACGTCAAATTTTGTTAAATCTCATTAATAACTCGATGAAATTTACTGATTCCGGTGGGGAGGTTCATTTGTCAGTTGTAAGCTTGTCGAATAAGGGTATGGATGCCAAAGGAATTCGTGAAGATACGTTAAACTTACAATTTTGTGTCACTGATACTGGAATTGGTATTGCTCCAGATGTCCAACGTAAGCTCTTTTTGCCCTTTATTCAGGGCGATGCATCAACTACTCGAAAATATGGAGGTACTGGGCTCGGATTGCAGATTTCAAAGTGTCTTTGCGAGTTAATGGGAGGGGGGATTAGTATTGTTAGTGAGGTGGGTAAAGGTGCAATGTTTGTGTTTGATATTAAGGTCGAGGTTATCGCTAAAGGCGACAGGGTTGGCAAGGGTGATTATGATATTTATCCTCAGCCTGATAATGAAGCCCAAGACACCTTAGTATTGGTGGTAGAAGACAATATAGTGAACCAAAAGGTAGCGGCAGCATTGCTAAGAAAGTTAGGCTATCACTACACCATTGTCGATAATGGTGAGGAAGCGCTTGCGGCAGTGCAGCAGGGCGAGTTTGATCTTGTATTGATGGATTGTATGATGCCGGTGTTAGATGGGTATGAAGCGACCATTCAAATAAGGGAAGAAAAAGCTTTTACCGAGCTGCCCATTATCGCAATGTCGGCGAGCGCCTTACCTGTTGAGCGACGAAAATGCACAGAGGCAGGGATGAATGACTTTATTTCTAAGCCCGTTGACCTGATGTCGCTGAAGAAAACTCTCCAGAGGTGGCATTAACTCTTCCTAATTTGTTTTTCTGAAGAGTGATTTTTAGCATTTTTTTTTATGCCTTTATGCGCGGTCTCTTTATCGATTTCTCATTTATGCAATGCTATTGCAAAATAGGTGCAAAATAGATAACATCAAATCAGTTAATCATCTTATATGCGTCTACATAACGCAATCATGGTGGCGGTAATGCCCGTATGGGGTAGAAGTCGCCATCTCTTGCAACCATTACTTTGAAAACGTGATTTATGGATACAAGATATAGCAAAGAACAAGTTGCGCTACGCCTAGAGCTTCGAGAGTACTTCACTGGGATAATGACACCTGAGCGGGTATCTGCCTGTATTGGTAAAGAGGGTGGGCCTATCTTTCGTGAGATTGTTGAGCATTTGGGCTCTGATGGCATGTTAACTCTGGGTTGGCCTGTAGAGTACGGTGGTAAAGATTATGGTGCTGTTGAGCAACTTATCTTGTTTGAAGAAGCGTGGAAGACACACACTCCGTTTCCTCTGATCACGCTAAATTCAGTTGCGCCATCAATTATGCGATTTGGAACGGATGCTCAGAAAGACGAATTTTTGCCGGAAATATCTAAAGGTAAAGCATTGTTTGCCGTGGGTTACAGTGAGCCAGGTTCCGGTACTGATCTAGCTTCTCTGCAAACAAAAGCAGAGTTTGATGGAGAAAATTGGATTATTAATGGCACAAAAGTGTGGACCAGTGCTGGACATGATTGTGAGTATGTTTGGTTAGCTGCACGTACCAGTTCTGATGGTAAGCGTCCCTCTGATGGCATTACGTTATTTATTGTTGATACAAAGGACCCTGGGTATTCCCATGCACCGATACATACCATTGCTGGGGTGAATACGAACGTAACGTATTACGAGAACGTTAAGGTGTCTCCTGATCGGGTTGTTGGCGGCGTGAATGGCGGTTGGAAGGTGATTACCTCACAGCTTAACCATGAGCGTATTGCGTTGGCTGCCATGTCGATAATGGCCCGTAAGCAGTTTTCTTATGTAATGGATTTGTTACAGAAAGAAGATCGTAACGGTAACAGGCGTCTTGACGATCCGTTGGTGGCCAGCAGGGTGGGTGCAATTTACGCGCGCCTTGAATCGATGGAAGTGATGAATCTACGTTCTGCCAATATGTTGGATGATGGCAAGATGGATGTCGCATTAGCCTCAGGTGCAAAGGTAATTAATACCTTAGAACAAATTAAGGTGCTTCGTGAGCTTATTGAATTGGTGGGTGAAGATGCCATTGTTCAATTTGAAAGTGATGGCGCAATTTTTGGTGGGCATTTGGAATACGATTATCGTTCTGCCCAAATCATGACAATTGGTGGCGGAGTGTTAGAAGTTATGCGCTCAATGACAGCCTCGTTGGGTTTAGGTATGCCTAACACCATTGCATAATTTAGGTGTCGTATTTTAGGGGATTATTGTGAATTTTACTTATACAGAAGACCAGCTAGCCATTAAAGATGTTGCCGATAAGATTTTTAGAGATATGGCTGCGGACGATAAAATTAAGGTGTGTTTTAGTGAAGACAAACCTTTTCATAAAGCGCTATGGAAAACGTTAGGTGAAAGTGGCCTAATTGCTGCTACGTTACCAGCTGAAATTGGTGGCTCAGAAATGGGGATGACTGAGTTATCCCTGATTATAGAAGCTCAGGGTGCATCAGTGGCGCCTATTCCATTTATTGAAACAGTTGTCGAATGTGCGATGCCAATTGCTCAATTTGCCGATACTGAACTGCAGCAACGAGTATTACCCAGTGTATGTGCGGGTGATGCTGTGTTAAGTGCGGTGCGACCGTATAACGGTTTGCAAGACCTGCAGCCGTTAACGGTTAAAGCCGACGGTGATAATTGGGTATTAAATGGCGTGAGTGCTTTAGTCTCTTATGCCCCGCTGGCCAACGGGTTTTTAGTGGTGGCGCATAATGGAGCTGATGCTTCTTGGGTAGGGTATTGTGATGCCAATACTTCCGGTTTAACGCAGGTTACGCAAAACTCAACCACCAGTGAAGCAGTTGCTCAGCTAACATTTGACAATGTTGTTGTTGCTGCAGCAGATGTTATTGCCGTTGGTGAAAAAGCGGAAGAATTAATTGAGTGGCAGACACAGCGAACTTACGCTGCTATTGCTTCGCAACAAATTGGCGTGTTAAAAGACGGGTTACGTCGCGCAGCGGAATATACAACGGAGCGAAAGCAGTTTGGTCGTCCATTGTCAAAATTTCAAGCAGTTGCTCAGCAAGCGGCAGATGCCTATATGGCAATCGAAGCATTGCGAGGCGTTTGTTGGCGCGCGTTGGATGATATAGATTCAGGGCGTGATGCTTCATTATCTTCTCGTGTTGCAAAATTTTGGGTGTGTGAAGCAGGCCATATTGCGGGGCATATCTTTTTGCATATCCATGGTGGAATTGGTCAAGATTTAGATTATCCGTTACACCGATATTTCACCTGGGCGAAGCGAAATGAAAATTATCTAGGTGCAGCGACAAAACAGTCTGTCGCTTTGGGTGATCTTATCAAGGCAGCCCCAGAAAGAGTGGCTATCTAAATTAATTGAAAAAATTAGTAAGAGAAGTTAGTAAGAGAAGTTAGTAAGAAAGATTATAAGTAGAACTAAAAAAGCCGCTAATTTTAGCGGCTTTTTTAGTTCTAAAAAATCATGCATGATGTGCTTGTGCAAGATTCTATGCAGACATAGGAGTACCAGAGAACTTCATTTTAGCCATGGCAACTTTAACAAAACCAGTTATGTTATCCGCCTCGTCTAATGTAGCAGTATACTTAAGTGTTAGTTTCATCGGCTTGGTTGTCTTGCTTTTCCACGTTAAGGTTTCACCATCAAAGTTACCATCTTCAATGTCTTGAACACCGTATTCTTCGCTGTTCATGGTTCCTATTAGCGCTTCTCCGTCAGATTTAAGCGTAACGATACTTTTTTGCTTTCCACCAGGAACAGATACCGCGAAATCCCAAACGTGATCAATAACTTTAGACATAATACTTTCCTCTTAACGAAGTAGGTTTGTTGTTGTTTTGTAGGCTGCTACGAATAACGTGAATTGGCTATTCAGCATACGCCGTATACTTGGTAGACTATACACTCTATAAAACGATATTGTCATTAGTTCTATGTAAAAAACAGTATCAAATGATGAATAAAAATAATCGCTAACAAAAATAATAACATTAGGCCTTTATTGTGAAAAAACATCGACGTGTACAGCCATTATTACGTAATTATGAATCAACTACCTCTTTGCCTATGAGGTATTTTCTACGCTCTCGGCATCTGACATTAAGCTTGGCATCGTTATGTCTTATTGCGATTGCAGGTTGCCAAGGGGAGCCGGCGCCAGAGATTCCAGTAATCCTTAAAGATCCTGTGGTTGTTGATTCAGGAGTGTATGGGGCGGGCCAAGAAAAGAGGCTTGATTACACAGAAGAGCGAGACCCTTGCGGGATCTATAATCGCCTGCGAGACCCATTTTTTGGTGATACACACGTCCATTCTGAGCGTTCACTGGATGCCGGTATTCAAGATACTCGAACTTCCCCTGCACAATCTTATGAGTTCGCTAAAGGCAAAACGTTAGGGTTGCAGCCCTGGATTGATGATGACACAGCGTTACGGTCAGCAACTATCAGCCGGCCTTTGGATTTTGCGATGGTGTCTGATCATGCTGAGTTTTTTGGTGAGACCGTATTATGCCAAACTCCGGGAGTGGATGATGAAGCATATAACAGTGAAAAATGCAGTAATTTTAGGGCTGACCCAAGAGGTGATTTTGTTAATTGGAATTTGAAATATTTGGGTGATATTTTTCAAAATGACGGTGTGATAAAACGGTTTGATTTCTGTGGTGAGAATGGCAAGAAGTGTTTAGATGCATCGGAGTCGGTTTGGCAAGAGATGATTAGTGCTGCGGAAAATGCTTATGATAAGACTGATGAGTGTGGATTTACTGCATTTGTTGGATATGAATATACTGGGGCGCCATTGTCTTTTAATTTGCACCGAAATGTTGTGTTTAGAAATGCTGATGTTCCTGGTCAACCGTTGGGGTACATGGAATATTCGAAACCTGAGAATTTATGGAAAGGGCTGGATAAATATTGCAATGAGAGCACCAATTGTGAGTCGTTAACGATTCCTCATAATTCCAATATGAGTGGCGATATGATGTTTCGTCGAGATAAGTATAATGTCCAGCGTACCGATTTTACCCCTGACTATGTGCAGTTACGAAATAAATATGAACCTCTGTTAGAAATCTATCAACACAAAGGGGATTCGGAGTGTCAGCGAGGTGGGAAAAATGGAGCCGATGAATTTTGCGGGTTTGAAAAATTCCCGTTTAATAATTTGATTGCCGATCGTTTCAGTGGTTTTTTAACCGGTGATCCAGGAGAGCAAAGTTTTTTACGTTATGCGTTGGCTGAAGGGCTTAATCAAGAAAACATTCACGGTGTTAATCCATTTAAATACGGTGTGGTGGGAAGTACGGATACACATCTGGGTACACCGGGTTTGGTGGATGAAGCAGAGTATCCTGGTCACGGTGGTGCAGGAGCCGATAATGGTGGAAGTTCTGAAATTGCCAGTGGGTTAACGGATCTGATTAGCTTTGGTCCTGGCGGTTTAGCAGTGCTATGGGCAGAAGAGAATTCTCGTGATTATCTATTTGATGCCATGCAGCGAAAAGAAACCCACGCCACTAGCGGCCCAAGAATTTTGGTAAGAATGTTTGCTGGCTGGAGTGATGGAGAAGAACCTGGAGAGCTAACTGAAGAGCTAACTGAAGAGCTAACTGAAGAGCTAACTGAAGAGCTAACTGAAGAAGCATTATGCGACGGTTTCGCTTTTGATGAAACAGGCGAGGCTTTACGTATCGGTGCTTTCCCATCGGAGGGTGATCGATATGGTGTGCCTATGGGTTCTGACCTGCCTGCCTATCCAGGCAGCGGTTCGCCAGTGTTTGCCGTTGCAGCATTGCGGGATAGAGATAGCAGCCAGGGTTTACAGCGGATTCAAATGGTAAAAACCTGGATAGATGAGGCCGGCGAAAATTTTGAACAGGTTTTTGATGTGGCAGGTGCTGGTGTGAATGGAGTTGAGTCTTCGGCTGGAGTTGATTTGGATACTTGTGTTGCTAATCAGCCTAATAAGAAAGAGGCGTTGTGTAGTGTCTGGAAGGATCCTTCGTTTAATGCGGAACAGGATGCGGTATATTATGCGCGTGTATTAGAAAATCCAAGTTGTCGTTGGGCATGGAGGCAATGTGTTGCTTATATCAATACCACATCATTTACTGATATGAGAGAAGCCTGTGCGCATCCTAGTCGAATGGATTCAGGGTTTAATGAGTGTTGTCTGCATGAGCATGTTGCTGATGTGTTTCCTGGCAACACAATGAAAACCCAAATAGGTATTTATCCTGCAACAACTCAGGAGCGAGCATGGACATCTTCTATTTGGTATAATGCTATTTCATCACCAGAACGTAGCCAATAATTTATGATGATATTGCGCCAGTTAACAGTGTTTTTTGTTGGCGCATTATGTCTGCTAGGTTTTGAAGCTGTGTTGGATTATACAGAGTTAAGGTTTTGGTCGGAGGAAGAAAGTAGAGAGGAGGTTAGAAAAGAGGTCGTTATAACTAAGGAGGATGTTCAACAAATTCGGCAGGAACTAACGGAAAAAATAGGTTCCAATCCAACGCCGCTACAGCTTGAATCCGCCATATCTCGTAAGGTTGAAAATGAGGTGTTAGTGAACGAAGCATTATTAATGGGGCTTCATAATATCGATTCTGTTGTTAGGCAGCGCGTTTTGCTGAATATGACGTTTGTTGGAGAAGATGAATCAGACGAGGTGCTTTTAGCCAATGCCAAATCTCTGGGAATGTTTCGTCATGATATTGTCGTTCGACGTCGATTGATCGAGCGAATGAAAAAAATCATTGTGAGTCAGGTTACTAATGCGCCCACCAAAGATGAATTGTTGCAATACTTCCAACAGTCTAAAGACAAGCAAGTATCACGCTACCAACGGAAAAAATCCGTGCGGCTAGTTCATGGCTACTTTTTATCATCGAAGTATTCTATAGAAAAAGTTGCAGCGCTTCATCAGCAATGGATTGATGGAGAGTTAAGCGATAATGGCATGCAATCGCTGGCAGACACCGTGCTGGTGAATAGCTCCGCGTTTATCACTGACAGCGTGGTAAATAAATTATTTGGTGAGGCTATTTTAGCGCGAATTGCAGATGTTAATCTGGGGCAGACCAATAACGGATTTTTACCTATTCAGGAAAAATCGCTAGGTTATCACTTTATTCGTGCCATCAGTTTCCTTCCTCGTCAGTATCGATCTTATGCAGCGGTAGAAGCGCAGGTGAGGTCAGATTATATCGATGAAAAACGTAAGCAAGTTTTGGTCTCCACTTTGGAAGAACTGAAGGCTGAATACAATGTTATTCAATAGGCGTCTTTTTACGGTATTAATGCCGACTTTTGCGTTAGCATTTAGCGTATTTTTTTCATCGGTATTGTTCGCACATCCATTGGCTCCTGCGCTGCTTAAAATTGATGTGGAACCTGGAGGCCGAGCGCGCGTCTTATGGAAAGAGTCGATGACTAAGGTCGCGAACGTTAATCTTGCGCCTGTTTTTCCTTTGGGGTGTCGGCGATTAAACGAACCCAGTGTTTCCAATGTCGATTCTGGCGTGTTGTATGAGTGGGAAATACACTGTGTGGGAGCATGGGTAGGAGAAGAAATTGTTATTCAAGGTTTGTCGACAGTAGATGCTACGGTATTGGTAGACTACGGAGATGCTGGAGGGGAAAGGGCGTCAGTTCTTTTGACTCGTCACCAGTCACGTTTTGTTATTCCAGAAACCGTTACCGTATTAAAAACCATTGAAGGGTACACATACTCTGGTGTGGTGCATTTAATGTCAGGCTGGGATCACTTGTTGTTTGTTTTTGGAATATTTGTTCTTCTATATCAACAGCGAAAAAAAATGTTGTTGGCAATTACCGCTTTTACGATTGGGCATAGTACATCGCTTATATTTATCGGGTTGAACTTGGCCCCCGCTCTAGGTGTTTGGATTGAGATCCTAATCGCATTAAGCATTACATGTTTGGCGTTAGAGATTCTAAACGTAAAGAAGAATGTTAATGCAAAGAGTTTTGTTTTTAGTGTTAAAGATTACCCTTTTAGACTCACCGCTTTCTTTGGGTTTATTCATGGTTGTGGTTTTGCGCTAGTACTAAAAGAAATGTTATCAAATACATCGGATAAGTTGTTACCATTGGTTTCATTCAATATCGGTATTGAGCTAGGTCAGTGTATAATGCTGCTGCTATTTATGAGTGTTTCTGTTCTTTTAAGTAAGCTAGGTCGGCTGTCTCCGTATCAGGTTCTACATAAGCGATTGGTAGGATGGGTGATGCCATTTTTGGGCTATAGTTTGGGGATAATGTCCATGTATTGGGTGTTGTTTCGTAGTGCGGATATCTTTTAGATAGTGGGTTTAAGGGTTTTGAATTGTATCGATAGGAGGTTGTATGACGGGAAATACAGTGTTTGATTATTTACTTATAGGGGTGTTTGTTGCAGCAGTAGTGTCTGCGTTGTCATTGTTATTTATTGATGCACCTTATGGTCGACATAAAAAAGGCGGGTGGGGGCCATCAATCAATACACGATTAGGCTGGATACTTATGGAATCTCCTGCGTCCTTAGTGTTTTTGTATTTCTTTGTGGTAGGCGATAACAATACATCTATTGTAAGTTTGATATTGCTAGTTATGTGGCAGTCGCATTACTTTCATCGATCCTTTATTTATCCTTTTCAGATCAAAGTTAAACCTGGCGATAAGGTGCCAGTAATGGTTATCTTTATGGGCGGAACTTACTGCGCGATTAATGGTTATTTAAATGGCTCCTATATTTCAACCTATGCGGAACACCTTGATAATGAATGGCTAACAGATCCTCGATTTATTCTCGGTGTGGCGTTGTTCTGCTTTGGTTACTATTTAAATAAAAAATCAGACCAGATATTACGGGATTTAAGAAAAGACTCAACAGAAGGGTACAAAATACCGTATGGCCTTGGTTATAAGTATGTGTCTATGCCTAACTATCTTGGTGAGATATTGACATGGACAGGTTTTGCCTTGGCAGCTTGGTCGTTAGCAGGCGTGTCGTTTGTTATCTTTACTATGGCCAATTTAGTGCCACGGGCAGTGACAAATCATAAGTGGTATTTGGAAACCTTTGCGGATTATCCGAAAGATAGAAAGGCTATATTTCCAAAGATTTTGTAATTTCATTCAGTAGGTTGGTATCAGAGTGAACCAATCTACTGAACGTTTTTTATTAGTCAATATAAGTGTTAGCCGAAAGTAGAGCCCGCAAAAACAATTTTTGCATTGTCGCCTTTAATTTCACTAACAACGGTAGAGCTGATAGTGAATGCCGTTTTAACAATTACCCATTGATCATTTTGCTTTTCATACTCATCAGCGTACGATCCAGAAAGCTGTGTTAGGTTCTGAGATTCCGTATTAACCTGGTAAAAATATAGATCCCAACAGGCAGATGCTTTTTCTGCATTGGTCCAGTGTATCTGTGGATTTTGTCCGTGATGCATATCAATAATGTGATTATTGCACGCCATTGCCTGAAATACGGCCAGGAATGACTCTCTATCTGAAAAACTACCAATAGCACCATAGTCAATCACGACATCGTTAGCGGAAAAGCACTCACGAATCCCTTCAATATCTTTTACGTCACAGTTGTGTAGATATTTAGCCTTAAGTTGTTTGATAGCTTCAATGTCTTCTAGTCGTTGAATACGTTCTTCTAATGAGGGCATTGCGGTTTCCTTGGGAATAATGAAAAAGCCGTCGACATATGCTAATACCGACGGCTTTTTATGGTGCCAACTAACCTGACACCAACTATTGTGACGAAGCGATGAGTTAAGCCAGTTCGCTCTGTTTACTTTCTTCTTCTAGCATTTTAACCATGGCATCGCTCATCTTAAATTTCTGAATTTTCCCCGTTACCGTCATTGGGTATTCAGTGACAAAACGTACAATGCGTGGCACTTTGAAGTGGGTGATTTTATCTTTACAGTAGGCTTTTATATCATCTTCGGTGGCGGACTGGCCGTCACGTAATTGAACCCAGGCACAGACTTCTTCACCATATTTTTCATGAGGGATACCAAAAACTTGGATTTCTTGAATAGCAGGGTGAGAATATAAAAATTCTTCTACTTCGCGAGGATAAACATTCTCACCGCCGCGAATGATCATGTCTTTAATGCGACCAACAATTTTCACATAACCTTCTTCATCCATGATAGCTAAGTCACCGGAGTGTAGCCAATTGGCGGCATCAATGGTTTCTGCCGTTCTTTGTGGGTCGTTCCAGTAACCTTGCATAACAGAGTAACCGCGACAGCAAAGCTCTCCTTTTTCACCAAGAGCAACTACCTTGCCGTTCTCATCAACGATTTTTATTTCTTGATGAGGGCCGACTTTACCTACGGTTTCACAACGTTTTTCAATCGGAGCATCAATAGCCGTCATATGATTTACTGGGCTGGTTTCTGTTTGCCCATACATGATGGTGATTTCACTCATGTGCATTTTTTCGATAAGACGCTTCATAACTTCAGCAGGGCAAGGGCCGCCAGCCATAATACCGGTGCGTAATGAGCTAAGGTCAAATTGGTCAAATTCGGGTGCTTCGAGCTCCGCAATAAACATGGTGGGAACACCGTGCAGCGCAGTACATTTTTCTGCTTCTATCGTTTGTAGGACGCTAAGGGGGTCAAAGGCATCGTTGGGGAATATGGCAGCAGCCCCTTGGCTTAAACAGGCTAAGTTGCCCATGACCATGCCGAAACAATGATAGAGAGGAACAGGAATACATAAGCGGTCTTTATCGGTTAATCGCATGCCTTCTGCAACTTGGAAACCGTTATTTAAAATATTAAAATGCGTTAATGTTGCACCTTTAGGGCTACCCGTTGTGCCACTGGTGAATTGGATATTAATGGCATCATCAGGTTGTAGGGTTGGGGCTAGAGCCGCGAGTTGTTCTGTTTCTGCTGGGCCTCCACTGCTGCAAACGTCAGCAAAGTTCATCATGCCAGGAGATTTCTCGTCACCCATACGAATGATTAGTTCGAGATGAGGGAATTTTTCAGAATTTAATTTTCCTGGTTCACAGCTAGATAGTTCTGGTGCTAGTTCTTCTAACATTTTCAAATATTGACTGGATTTAAAGCTTTCAGCAGCGATGATTACTTTGGATTCCACTTTGTTAAGAGCATATTCCAGTTCATATACGCGGTAGGCGGGATTGATACAAACCATAATCGCGCCAATTTTTGCAGTGGCGAACTGAGTTAAACACCACTCAATGCGATTGGGTGACCAAATACTAACGCGATCGCCCGGTTTAACCCCTTGTTTTAATAACCCTGTTGCAAGGGCATTAACCTGTTTTTGATATTCTTTATAGCTCCAGCGGATATCTTGATGACGGACAACAACGGCTTCTTTGTCAGGGTACTGTGCAGCGATACGGTCAAAACAATTGCCTATCGTTTCATACAATAATGGCTGGCTGGCAGAGCCACCTAGATAGCTTTGATCTTGTGGTGTTAATGTCATGGTAGTATCCCTTTTTGTCTTTATCTAAGTATCAGCTGCATACACTACATTAGCTAAATAAATTAGTTAAGTGTTCGATTTTTACTCTAGCCCATCAATAACGTGGCTTTGCTGGTTACTTTCGATTGTAGATCCAATTAAAATTCAAATAAACAATTATTTTGCAATAATGTTGCATAATTGGTGTGATGCAGGGGAACTGACTAGAGTCTTGAGGGGCTAACTAAGCAGGTTAACTAAATTATTCAATTAAATGGTTTAACGCGGGTAAGGCGAATTAGGACTCTTCGTTTTCGGGTAGCTCTGCAAACATCTTGCGCGCAAGGGATGTCCAGTCTTCGATAAGGGCCTTTGCAATAATGGATTGGCCTGGGTTACTTTTAACGGCTGAATGTTCTTGCGCCATCAGGCCTTCGACAATATTACGCACCTGAAAAGAGTCTAGCGTAACCCGAAAGTAATCAGAATGAGGGTTACTTTGTTGAGAGGCTTCTTTGAGCAATGGCTTACCACCAATAATGTTACGTACATTTAAGGCGAGTTGAGCGTTTTGTGGGCGAATGAGGTCATAGGTGAGCTTAAGGCTGCCTCTGCTAAAGATATCGGCGGCTCTTGTAGTGCTCGGCTTTGATTCATCTACCATGTTGTTGTCTCAATTGTATTGGGCGGTACTGATGAAGATAACACTATGCCTAAAGATAAGTAACTGAGTTTAGGTATTTCGGCAATAATAAGTGATACAAATCAGGTGACTAAGTTTAATGTTTACGCTAGATGGGGTTGGATACGTAGGGGCCCATGCCCTCGAATATACTGAACTGTAGGGACCTCGAAAGGCCACAAAAACATCTGATTTATTATAGCTTAAAAAGACCGCATTGTTTATTGCTGCCATTTTGGGTGTCGGCGTCAGGGGCAATCCCTTTCACTTAGCACCCATTCACCGGTCATGCTGCGCGTACCACATAGGGTGAAATGACGTCGAATAGATTTATCTGAGGTTTGTAAAAGTACAGTAACCCTCCAAGGTAAGAAAAGACTCGGCCGAGCATAACGAAATTGCCCGGTATTTCAACTACCGGGTTTTGTTGTACCAAGGTCATCAGCTGGGACATTTGTTCTTTTGGGTCAAGTGTACTGATGTCAGCACTCATGCTTTCCCTAAAGAGCCCTAGAAAAACATCCGCAAATTGAAATAGTGTGTCTGGATTTCCGTTGGCCGTTTTGAAGTGCATGGCCTTCAGTAGCTCAACCATTTTGTTCTGATCTTGCATGATGATGGCGGTTGTGAGCTCAGAATAGGCTTTTCGTTCGCTCTCATCAAATGATCTCACGCTGCCGAAATCCAAAATGGCGAGGCGATTATCATTGGTGACTAAAAAATTGCCAGGATGTGGGTCTGCGTGAAAAGAGCCGTGTTCAATGATTTGAGAGCAGAATGAATCGACAAGCGTACCCAGTACTTTTCCGAGGGCCTCTAGGTCATCTCTTTCTGTGGCGTCAGTGCAAAAATCAGTGAGCTTTACGCCATCGATAAGTTCCATGACCAATAGTTTCTCTGTACAAAGTGCTTTTTCTATTGTGGGAATGATAATGTCGGTGCGATGGCCGTGCTGTTGGCGAAAGGTTTCCATGTTAGTGGCTTCGATACGATAGTCTAGCTCCTCAGTCACTGATCGCTTTAGCTCGTCGATGATGGTAGGCACATCGAATTGACGCAACATGTCTTTCAGCAGCCATGAAACCGATTTCGCAGCGGTTAAATCAATGTGAATGATGTCTTCAATGCCAGGCACTCTGACTTTAACGGCGACTTCTTTACCGTTATGGAGAACGGCTTTGTGGACTTGAGCGAGTGAGGCGGCGGCGAGTGGCTCTCTATCGAAAGATTTAAATACTGATTCTAATGGTTGGCCTAGTTCTTCCTCAATTCGAGCAATGATGACATCAGCAGGGATGGATGGAACTTTATCTTGAAGCTGACTGAGTGCCTCTATATAAGGTGTTGGTAGTAGATCCATACGACAGGAAATAAATTGACCGAGCTTTAAAATGCCACCTCTCAATTCAATGCATAGATCATAGAGTCTCCGTGCATTGAGTTCATGGATTTCTTGTAGTTGTAGTTCGGCAGTTTCTTCGCTTACATATCTTGCTTTGACTTCATGAGTGCGATAGCTAGCAATCATTTTAAGGCTAGTGCCGACGATTTTTTTAAAACGTGGTGTGGCTTTTATGGTTGCCTGAAAATGCTCGAATTGTTGTGATGCCTCTCGGTAGAGTGCTTGTGATTGATGAGAGACGATAGAGTAATCTCGATGAGCATCGGCAAATAGTTTTAAGCCGTTCCGCATGATATTTTGCACGAATTTTAAAAGTGTTTGAATGATTTGAGAAGTGTTAGCTGTCGGCGGTACGTTAGCGTCGATATCTACACTGATGGTATTAGTTGTTTGGTTCATGGCTAAGATCCTTCAAGCATTGAGTACATAAAAAGTGCGGTTTGACGTTAGGGTTCGTTGCAGCGCTAGAGTACATGGTGGGGCCGATACCGATGGCTGCTTCAGTACCTTTCTTCATAATGTCGTTGCAAGTGAAACAAACTGCGTTGAGATTGAGAATCATCGGTTGCCAGCCAATGATTTGATCGTATTGGGGTGGACTGTTTGGGGCGGTGGCAGGTTGCTGCTCATGATGTTGTGATGGCAAAGTGGAGCTAGGTGTTTGAGTAGAGTCGGTTGATTGAACGTCGATTGAGTCGAGATAGTTTGGCTTTGCGTTTTTACTTGGTTGGTTATCGATTGCTGATTGTCGCTTGGTTGCAGCAATTCTAGTGATATCGGCGCTATCGCTGACGATATCGTCGACTAAATCAAATGTATTTGCCAGTACATTCCTCACCAGGTTGGAGACAGATACGCCGAGACCTTGAGCCTTGCTTTTTAGTTGTTTGTCCAAGGAGTCAGGGATCCTTGTGTGCATAACGCGTTCTTTCTTTTCCGGCTTGTCTTCCATTTGACCATCGCCTCTTTGAGTTGTGATACATAGAGTATTTTGCGTGATACAAAATGTCAACTGATGTGATACATCAATCTCAGGTGCCTGGCACCGGGGGATTTCGGTGTGTGCCGGCCTTTGAAAGTCATCATGGCGTGCTGAATCCATGAGTCTAGCCTGCGGTTTAGGCCCGCGTTTGGTAACTAGGATGCATTACTTTGCCAATCAGGCCATCCCTTCTTTCTAATTGGCATCATATGCACAAGTTTGTGAGTATCTGTGCCTGTTACTATTCGACCTGTTACCAAAGTCTACTTCACATAAAAATAAAAAACGATAATGGTCACTCTATGATTCATTCCATTGCAACATCATCCATATTATACCTTTGGAAATCGCGCACTCTCTATATAGGCGAGTATCCTGATTTCAACCCTCTCACTCAAGGTGCGGCATCATCATTGCTGGTTGGGGTTGACGGTCCTATATCGATTACCCAATGCAATTCAGGCGAAACGGTCAGTGGAAATTCTTTTCTTATCCCAGCCGGTATAGTTTTTATCATCAATAGCAACGGTCACCGTATCGCAAATTGTTACCTCGACCCATACAACGAAGACTTTTTCCGCTTAAAACAATCGATGAAAGAACAGGTGGGAGAAATTCACGTCGGCAACAAGAAAGAAATTATGCAGGCGGCTGCATTTGAAAAAATGTTATGCCATACGCTTGACCAGAAAGAAGCTGACCGTTTAATCGAATGCGCAGTGTTTCCATCCATATTTGAAGCGCCCAAACGTCCAGCAACAGATCCGAGAATTGTCGAGATTATCGATTTTATTCAAGATGACCCTACCATCACACACACCAACAAAACGATGGCAAAGCGTATTAGTGTATCGGAAGTCACATTGCAGCGCTTATTTAAAGCAACAACAGGTATCCCGATTCGTCGCTTCCGCTTATGGCGCCGACTTTTTGTCGCAGCAACGTTACTTACCTTAGGTAGGTCGATTACCGAAGCCGCATTAGAAGCTGGTTTTTCAGATGCATCACATTTTAATCATGTATTTAAAGATATGTTAGGAATGACCCCATCCTCAATTATTCGACGAACTAAACATATGAAAATTTTTGTTGATAAAGGGGTTATTAAGCATCCGTTATCGGAAGTAGGCTAATGCGGAATTACGCAAGCTGGTTTTGTTTTTGGTAAGTTTTTTTGTATTGTCTGGGGGATTCACCAGTCCAGCCTTTAAACGCACGACTAAATGCAGGCGTGTCGCAATACCCTAAACGTAATCCAATTTCGGTAATAGAGTTGTTGGTTTCCCTTAAATAGTTAATGGCTTGCTCCTTTCGTACACGATCTATTTCAGTTTGGTAATTGGTCCCCATGCCGCTGAGTTTTCTTCTTAGTGTGCGACCGCTCATTCCAATTTTCCGTGCTGCAGTGTCTAAATTAGGGAAGGCCCCCACGCTTTGAATCAGTAATAATCGCAGCCTTTTCGGAAAGTGATTTAGATCCAAGTCGGGAAAGCTTTGATTAAAGCTATGTTCTGCCATTCTCGCTGTGGATTGGTCGGCTAATTTTAATTCTACATCGGCATATTCCTTGGGTACCAAAAATTCATTCGCTGCAGCATCAAATTGTATGGGGCAGCGGAAATAGCGAGAATAGATTTTTTCATAGCTTGGTTTGGGGTGTACAAAAGAAAGGTATTCCGGCTCTGCGTTGTCCCCGAGCAGGAAATGAAGTATGTTATAGAAGCTAACCATAGTTGCTTCTATAAAGAACTGTGATTGAGGCGCTAACGAGAATGCCTCAGATACACGTAAGCCAATCTGGTTTTTTGTTTCAATAACTTCTATTGAATAGGCTGGAAACGCTTTATCACATAGTCTTGCAGCGGATTCTAAACACTCTCTATACGTTTGCTGTGCCATTGCAGAAACCCCAGCCATGCCATGGAATGACAATCGCCACTGTTGGCCTACGGCCAGGCCTAAATAGGGCATTTTTAAGATCTCGTAAGCGTAGGTTAAGAGCCCGTCGACTTGGTTCAACGACAGGGGTGTGGGGTTCTGTTGGTATTCTTCAAAGTTCCAACCTGTTTTTGAGCGAATTTCTTCTTTCGGCACGCCGAGCATTTTGTTGATTTTTATGCATTCGACAAAGTAATTGGGTTGTATAAAAGGAGTGTCTCTATCCAAGACGGTGCCGGTATCCATAGCAATCTCATTATTATTATTTTTGATTGAAATCATTAGCTCCTTAACAGACTAATAATATTATTAATCAATAACAATAGAAATGAGGTTGGTTTGAAGAATCTTGTGCTAGCTCATCTAGGCAGTATCCAAAATAATGGCTAAATACGTAACGTTATCTGGGCAATTGCGGTCGTGGTTACAAGAGACGCCCAATTGATTGTAGGAATTGTACATAGTGAATGATAACAAACGCTTACTTGAGAAGACTTGTTCCAACCCATAATAGAATACTATTATGAGACAAGTTCGATAACCTGTCAGGGAGTCAGACGCTAGAAAACTATTGATACCACTCAATTCATGCAGGAGAGCAGTGTGCAACAACGTTTAACCGATCTTAGCGGACTAAGTAGTCTCACAATTGATGCTGCACATGGCATTACCGGCATAGTTGAGTCATTACACCAGACAATACCGACTTTCCAGGGAATATGGGGGGAACAAGACGGCACATCAGGCGTGAGTTCGACGGTATATCGAGGTGTTCGAGGTTTGTTTGAGATGATGGAGGGTGGAATTCATGAGTCTATCGAGCGGTTCAGGCCCCTGCATGGTAGTCATGACTCGTCACCAGGTCGAGAAGCGGCCCTTGCGATCATAAATGGTGTGTTTGGCGACCATCTGGTTAAGCGATCTAACCCTCTTGCTATTCCAATGAGTTTTCGACGAGACGGAAAGCCGATGGATAAAGAATCATTTGGCGAAGTGATTAATCAATCCAATGGGAAAATTGCCATTATGGTTCATGGGGCATGTATGAATGATATACAGTGGACCCGCAATGGACAGAATCATGGTGCTGCACTTGCAGTAGACTTGGGATTCGAGCCAATTTATTTGCATTACAATAGTGGCCTTCATGTTTCGGAAAACGGTCGTGAATTCTCTGATCTTCTTGAAACAATGATCGGGCAATCAACACAGCCTTTAAATATGGTTATCGTCGGCCATAGTATGGGTGGGCTTGTGTCCCGTAGTGCATGCCATTATGCAAGCGCTTCAGAGCATACGTGGACCAAGCATCTTAAAAAGATGGTGTTTCTAGGCACTCCACATCATGGTGCACACCTCGAAAAAGCGGGTAATTGGATTGATACGGTTTTAGATGCAACACCTTTAAGCGCTCCTCTTTCTCGACTCGGAAAAATTCGTAGCAGCGGTGTTACCGATCTACGTTTCGGTAATGTTGTGGACGAAGACTGGCAAGGGCGATGTAGATTTGAACCGTCGGGCGATAACCGTGTTTCTGTACCCCTTCCTGAAGGTGTGGAGTGTTATGCCATCGCTGCAACAAGGGGAAAAAAGGCAAGTGTGGTTAGTGATAGTGTTGTCGGTGATGGTCTGGTGGTAATAGACAGTGCAATGGGCCGCCATAAAAAAGAAGAATTTAATCTATCGTTTCCACTCGCACACCAATGGATTGGTAGGAATATTAACCATTTTTCCCTACTTGAAGATATTGGTGTCTATCAAGCGATCAAAGGCTGGTTAAAAGACTAGATTTCTTTAAGAGCACCTTCAAACCTGGTTACACAGTCTATACTGATATCTTTGACCTTAATCGATAGCTAGGTCGTTAGCATAGATTGTTAGCATCTATAAGGACTGTTCAATAACCATTCTGATCGCCAAGCGAAAGATAATCTCGCCTAATATAACACTATTAGCTTGCCAACGAAGGGTGATGTTGGTGACGATCTTTGCGATGCTGTTTCTAGCACCACTCACCGGTTACTCGGTGAACGCTGATGCCAACGATGGGGTTATCTTAGATCGTAATACTCAAGAAATTAAGCCGGGTAAACAAATCTCATTTTGGCCAGATCAAAGCGGTAGTGCTAGCTTTGACGATGCGCGCAAAGCTTGGGGAAATGGTCTTTATACCAAGAACAGCTCAGAAGTCATTAGTCATGGAATTACATTAACAAGCTCCTACTGGTTCCACCTTGCTGTAATTATCAGAAAGCATGATAAAACCCACCAAAATTGGCAATTAGTTTTCGATCACGATACGGCAGATACCGTTTCGCTTTTTGTTCTTGATGAATCAGGTCAGGTGAAGAAAAGAGTCGTTGATACAGCCAACGCCTTTTATGAACGCGAGGTCACAGACTTTGTTCCTGTTATCAATATGCCGTTTAACGGTCCTGGGGCTTATGAGGTTTTTATTCAAGTAACACCAAGTGGACCCTCTATTTTTCCCATTTTCATCGTCACAGATGAACAAAGGCTACGCACCAATAAAGTCGAGAATGCCCTGCTGTGTTTCTACTACGGAGCATTGGTTGTCATGGCTCTGTACAACCTTTTTGTCTTCATTAGTACAAAGCTTCCTAGCTATTTGTTTTATGTCATCTATGTCGTAAATGTTGGCGTATTTTTGTTTTTTGTAGAAGGTTTGGGTTTGGCGTTTATTATACCCAATAACGGTGAATGGAATCGCTTCCTGATCAATGCAAGCGGTATGTTATTGTTTGTCAGTACCGTTACGTTTATTCGATCTTTTTTGAAGACTAAAATCAGAACACCTAGATTAGATAAAGCGCTTTTTATTTTACCCATAGTGGTGTTGGCATTTATCCCTTTGGCTGGCACACGCTTTGGGGCGTTAGCATTAATCATTATTTCACCGCTCACAATTCTGATTATTTTATATTCAACGATAAAGGTATTGAATCAGGGGCATGCCGAAGCAAAACTATTCTTGCTCGGGTGGCTAAGTTTGATCGCTGGGATATGTTATCAAGCCTCTGTTTACATGGGGTTATTACCCTGGACTATTTTTACAAAATACGCAGTTCACATAGGGTCCTTTGTGGAAGTTGTGCTCATCGCATTAGCGCTTGCCAACCAAATTAATACCTATAAAAACCAGAAGGAAATAGCCGAAGAAGAGGCCAAGCGGCGGCTCCTTGAGAGAAATGAGACCTTGATTGAAACAAATAGGCTCAAGAATGAGTTCATTGCGACCATTAGCCACGAGATGCGAACACCGCTAAATGGTATCGTCGGATCCCTTGACCTTGCTTCTAATGATCCTGAAGACCTCGCTGATCATCTCAATGACGCGTTAATTTCTTCAAAAAATCTTGGGTCCATTATTGACGATATTCTCTTGTTATCTGAGTTGCTTTCCGGAGATTCTGAATCTCTTGAAAAAGAATTTAATGTTTATGAAATAATTGATAAATCCATTAGTGCAGAAGAACCTCTTGCTAAGGGGAAGAGTATTAGTATCGAAGTGAACCATAACGGTTCCATTATGGGCATGGTGAAAAGCGACCCGTCAAAAATGATCAAGGTTATAAGGCATGTGCTCAATAACGCTATCAAGTTTTCCCCCACGGATAGTTCGATTCAGGTAAATAGCTTATTAGAACAACGTCAAGAGGGTGAGTTAACGCTTCAGGTAGTTATCTGTGACAGTGGTCCAGGAATCGACCCTAACCTATCGGAATCAATTTTTGACGCATTCCGCCAGGCAGACAACTCCTTTCGTCGGTCACATGGGGGGCTGGGTATTGGGCTAACGTTAGTTAAGAATTTAGTAAAAGTACTAAACGGTGACGTTAATATTGGGCCGAACAGGAGTAAAGGAACACGTGTAGAGTTAGTTTTTCCATTAAAAAAAGTAGCAAAAAATGTCATTAAAGTTAACAGCGCCTTACCAGTAAGGCACGCAAGAAAAATACAAAAAATACTGGTTGTAGAAGATAACCCGGTTAATCAGAAGGTACTGGTCGCTATACTTAGCAGGCTGCACTATCAAGTAGATACAGCGGATAATGGAAAGCTAGCTGTCGAAAAGTGCTTCCAATCTTCTTACGATTTGATTTTTATGGACTGTCAAATGCCTGAGATGGATGGATTTGAAGCCACGGAAAACATAAGGAAACTGGATAATAGTAACAATGCCACACTTATCATTGCCGTAACGGCGAATGCGACCGAAAAGGATAGACAGCGCTGCTATCAGGTGGGAATGGATGACTTCACCAAAAAGCCAGTAAGATTACAAACCATCGATAATATTCTTAAAATCCATAGCGCTGGCAATATGTAAGTAATAAAATGCGTTAGAATAGGTTTACTTACAGCAGTTACTAAAGAATCAGAGACAGACAGGCCATCTAGGTGGGTTAAATTCCCAGTGGACACAGGCCTATGCAGCAGGGCAGTGCGTATAATTATGTTAAGACTTACAAATATCAAATTACCTTTAGATCACTCTAGCGGTGAATTACAACAAGAAGTTATCAGAACACTAGAGCTACGAGAGAGTGAGTTCACTAGGCTTACAATTTTTAAAAGAAGCTATGATGCAAGAAAGAAAAATTTAATATTCTTGATCTATAGCCTAGATGTAGAACTCACCGCTGAAGCTGAAGCACGTTGTCTTGAACAGTTTTCAGGGAAAAGTTTTATTAGACCTAGCCCAGATATGCGTTATAAATTTGTTGCAGAGAAGGCGGTAGATTTTCCTCAGGCTGAACAGCAACGTCCAGTGATTATAGGTTTTGGTCCTTGTGGTATTTTGGCCGCGTTACTTTTGGCGCAAATGGGTTTGAAGCCCATTGTGATCGAGCGTGGTCAGGATGTAAGGCAGCGTACTAAAGATACCTGGGGTTTGTGGCGCGACAGAGAATTAAATGAAGAGTCTAATGTACAGTTTGGTGAGGGTGGCGCGGGGACATTCTCCGACGGAAAATTATATAGCCAAATAAAAGATCCAAAATTTCATGGCCGTAAAGTGTTAAATGAATTTGTTAAAGCCGGTGCGCCTGAAGAAATTCTCTATGTTAGTAAGCCCCATATAGGAACGTTTAAATTAGTAAAGATGGTTGAAAGCATGAGGGCCGAAATTGTTGCCTTAGGCGGTGAAATTCGCTTTGGTGAAAAACTAGAAAGCTTGAATATTGAAGATCATCAAGTTGAAGGGCTGACGTTAAGTTCTGGCGAGGTTATAAAGACTAACCACGTAATTTTAGCGATAGGGCATAGTGCGAGGGATACATTCCAGAGTTTATTTGAAAGTGGGGTTTATATAGAACCTAAGCCTTTTTCTATCGGTTTTAGAATTGAACATCCACAGTCTATCATTGATGATGCTCGGTTTGGCAACAATGCAGGTAACGAAATTTTAGGTGCTGCTGACTACAAGTTAGTACACCACTGTAAAGACGGTAGAAGTGTCTACAGCTTTTGTATGTGTCCTGGTGGTACTGTAGTTGCGGCTGCATCAGAACCCGGTAAATTAGTGACTAATGGCATGAGCCAATACTCGCGAAATGAACGTAACGCTAATTCAGCAATTGTTGTCGATGTTAACCCTGAAAAAGACTATCCACAGCATCCTTTGGCGGGCATCGATTTACAGCGTCAGTTGGAAGAAAAAGCCTATCAAATGGGTGGTGAGAATTACAATGCGCCTGCGCAATTGGTGGGTGATTTTATGGCAGGTAATGCTTCTGAAAAAGTAGGCAGCGTCCCTCCCTCCTATCAACCCGGTGTAACACTATGCGATTTAAGTTTGTTGTTACCCGATTTTGCAGTAAAAGCCATCAGAGAAGCTATCCCTGAGTTTAATAAGCAAATTAAAGGCTTTGCTATGCATGATGCCGTTTTAACTGGCGTGGAAACACGTACTTCATCTCCTATCTGTATTAAGCGCGATAAGAGCGATTTCAATAGTATTAATACCAAGGGTTTATATCCTGCGGGCGAGGGTGCAGGTTATGCGGGGGGGATTTTATCGGCTGGGGTTGATGGAATAAAAGTCGCCGAAGCCTTAGCTCGCGATTTATTACATTAAAATAGAGTGAGTATGTTGAAAGAAAGCGGTCATAACCCCAATAATGGAATTCGGTGAGAAACTGATTAATGTAACAAATGAGCCTCTAATCGCTATGGGCAACGCTGACCATCGCGTGTTAGGTGACTCTGCTCCTTTTGTTGGAGTGACCGGATATGGGGATAACTCAATGGATTTAACCATTCGACTTTGGTGTAAAACAGAAGATTATTGGAATGTGTTCTTTGATAACAACAAAGCCATTAAGTCTATAGTAGGCACCGCAGGTATTAGTATTCCGTTTCCTCAGCGCGATGTGCATGTTTTTAAACAGGAATAACGGATAAAAGACGTTCGTTTGTGAGCTTTTGCGGTACTCTTCGGGGTGCCGTTTTTTTTTGCCTGTCGTTTGCTGAAAGCGTTCATTACAGGGCTATTTTTACGTCAAAATCAATTTAACCACTTATTTTGCAATATTGTTGCATAAATATGTAGGCTCCATATAATGAATTGCATCGGGTACCCAATGGAGAGGTAGTAATCAATGCAATCCACAGCAAAATTTGATCAAGAAGTTGATGTATTAGTCGTAGGTTCTGGGGCTGGAGCAATGACCGCCGCGGTTGCTGCTAAAGCGGAAGGGGCTGCTAATGTATTGATGGTTGAGAAAAGTGACGTGTATGGCGGCACATCTGCAATGTCAGGTGGTGGTATTTGGATTCCCAATAGCCATTATGCTCGCGCTGAAGGTGTAGATGACTCTGCGGAAGAGGCGCTCACCTATCTTAAAGCAGTGATAGGTGATGAAGTTTCTGAAGAACGGTTAAAGGCCTATGTTGATAAAGCGCCGGAAATGTTGGAGTACATGGCCAATAACTCAAAAGTGAAGTTTGAAACCGTTCCTTATTCTGATTATTATCCAGAAAAGCCTGGTGGCAAAGAAGGTCATCGAACTCATCAGCCAGCTCCAATGAATGCTGGAAAGCTGGGGAAGGAATTTGATTTGTTGCGTGAGCAGCCATCACAAGTAAAAGTGATGGGCAAGTTTACGATGACGATGAAAGAAGGTAGAGCCTTTCTTACTCAAGCAAAAGGTTGGATGTTTACTCTCGTATTAATGGTGTTACGTTATTACGCTGATATCCCAGGGCGTCTAAAAGGTTCTCGATCTCGTCGTCTCACTATGGGGAACGCACTATCGGGACAGTTACGTTGGTCAATGTTAGAGCGTAATATCGACCTTTGGTTAAAATCACCAATGACAGAATTAATCGAAGAGAATGGTGTGGTGGTTGGAGCGGTTGTTGATCGTGATGGATCATCTGTTCGTATCAAAGCAAAGCGTGGTGTGATTATCGGAGCCGGTGGTTTTGAACATAACCAAGTGATGCGTGAGCGATATTTGCCACAGCCAACCAGTTCTGAGTGGAGTGGGTCTCAAGAGAATAATACCGGTGATGGAATCTTGGCATCTGAAAAAGTCGGTGCCGATAAGGCCTTGATGGAACATGCCTGGTGGGCACCTTCCGTTAGAATTCCTGGTTGGGAACGTCCATTTATTATTTTTGCAGAACGGTCTTTACCGGGTTTAGTGATTGTTAACAAAGCGGGTAAACGATTCGCTAATGAAGCGGCTCCTTACTTAGAATCTGGATTAGCATTTTATACAGCCAATACACCAGAGGCACCTACGGTTCCCTCACACGTCGTGTTTGATGCGACCTTTAGACACAAATTTCCATTCGGCCCTATTGTTCCTGGTTATACAATGCCGGATGGAAAGTTATCTAAGCGTATATGGAAAGTACTAAAGAAAGCCGACACCATTGAAGAATTAGCGGGGCTTATTGATGTTGATGCTTCCGCATTAGCAGAAACCGTTAGCAAGAATAACGAATATGCCAAAACTGGGGTGGATGTAGAATTTCACCGTGGCGAAAGTTATTACGATCGTTATTATGGTGATGCGAATAATACGCCTAACCCTTGTATTGCTCCAATCGCCAAACCACCGTTTTATGCTATTCCAATTCATCCTGGTGATATTGGTACCAAAGGCGGCGTGTGTACTGATGTGAATGGTAGCGCGTTACGAGAAGATGGTAGTGTTATCTCCGGTCTGTATGTTATTGGTAACACCGCGGCATCGGTAATGGGTAGTAAATATCCTGGTGCGGGATCAACGATAGGGCCTGCGATGACCTTTGGTTATTTAGCAGCAAAACATATAACCAGTGGTGATCGAGTTGCTGACGGGTTAGAGCAAGCGGCTGCTAAGCAGGCGTCTTCTACTGTTGAACCAGCATAAGCATAATTTAAAGGACAGGTACAATGATGCAAGAATTTGATAGTGGTGCATGTTTAGTCTTTGGTGGTAGCGGTGGCATTGGTGCGGCAATAGCAACACGTGTTGCGCAAGGTGGCAGTGACGTTGCAATCACGTATTGTTCCAATAAAGATAAAGCAGATGTTGCTGCAGCAGAAATAGCTGAACTTGGTGTGAAGTGTACGGTTCATCAAGTTGATATATCCAATAAAGAACAAATCATCAATGCCATTGCGGATGCGGCAGAAAATCATGGCCGTTTACACAGTGTGGTTGTTGCAGCGGGTTCTGATATTAAGCAGCCCTACTTGGCGGACGTTACCGACGAGCAATGGGATGAAGTAATTGAAAGTGATTTGAATGGTTTTTTCCGTATCGTGAAAAATATCATTCCTCATTTTCGGGCCAACAATGGCGGTTCATTAGTACATATATCTTCTGCAGGTCTAGGGCGTACGCCCCCTAAGGATGTATTGTCAGTTGCACCTAAAGCAGCTAATGAAGCATTGGTAAAATATTTAGCAAAAGAAGAAGGTATTCATGGCATTCGAGCCAACAGCGTTGCTGTTGGAGTGATCGAAACCGGAATATTTAAACGTCTTGAAGCAGAAGGCGTGTTTAATGACGAATGGAAAAATGCAGTACTAGCAGGGTTACCCATTAAACATTTTGGTAAACCTGAAGATATCGCTGAGGCGGCTGCTTTTTTTGCATCCAATCGATCAAAGTATGTTACCGGTCAGCTACTATTTGTTGATGGCGGCTACAGCGTTTAATGCGTTCATAATATTTACGTACTAATCACGTTTACGAATTGATGAAGCTTTAGAATTGATAAAGCTTTAGAACTTATAAGAAAGCGGAACAGGAGAATAATAATGAAACGATTTGAAGGTAAAGTTGCAATTGTAACAGGCGCGGCATCTGGAATGGGTAAAGCGGCAGCTATACGTTTGGCATCTGAAGGTGCCAAGGTTGTATTGGGTGATATTAACGAAGAAGGTAACCAAGCAACAGCAGCAGAGATTGATGCGGCTGGTGGTATTGCTACAGCAGTAACCTTTAATGCGATGGAGGAGGCGTCTTGTAAAGCGCTTGTTGCTTCCGCTGTGGATACCTATGGCCAGTTAGATGTATTAGCTAACGTTGCCGGTATTGCAGGTTTTTATCGTTTAGATGAACTGACCAATGATGTGTTTGATCGTTTTATGGCGATTAATATGACCAGTGTGTTTACCCTATGTCGTGAAGCGATGCCTCACCTCAAGAAAACCAAAGGTAACATCGTTAACTTTGCATCACTGAATTCAAAAACAATGACAGCCTATCAAACGGCTTACTGTGCATCAAAGGCAGCTGTGTTAGCGATCACAAAATGTATCGCGCAAGAATTTGAAGCGGATGGTGTACGTGCTAACGCAATTTGTCCGGGCGGTATTGAAACTCCGTTGGTTCAAAGCATACGTTTCCCAGAAGACATAAATCGTCGCTTGTTAGCTAACCTTCAGCCACTAGGCCGTAAAGGCACCGCAGAAGAAGTCGCTGCGTTAGTTGCTTTCTTGGCATCTGATGAGGCGAGTTATATCAGTGGTGAAGACATCTTTATCGATGGTGGATCACGTTCTGCGATCTAATTGCATTGAGCGGTATTAATCTATAT
>MAAC01018637.1_pt1 | contig 58374 bp, 59 predicted proteins | sample 1115981 | NCBI WGS metagenome assembly MAAC01 (sample SAMN04961126, study PRJNA320927) | seawater metagenome | isolation source: sample BD02T64 sea water enriched with oil for 64 days | place: USA:Gulf of Mexico | collected 2013-07-27 | reverse complement strand
CGATTGCCATTCAATTTTTCTAAGCGACTCCGATTGAAAAGCTAAAATGAGCCATCTACTGTTTTGATAGATGGCAATGTACTGGAATTCAATGCGTAAATGGCAATGAAATGAAACTAAGAAATTTTCATATTCAATAGAAGTTATGAAAAACGATCCGGTTTAAGAGAAAGCAAACACTACCTTATTAAAAACAGAATTTGTAATTATTATACAAACCCAGCTTTTTACAAGGAAACCTCAATGACGGTATTTTAGTTTTAAACATATCAAACAGAGTTAAAATAATATTTAACTAGCTTTTTGGAGTAAACCAAAATTGTTTTCAATTTTATCTATTGCATTTAGTGTTTTTAGAATAGAATCTGGAGTGACGGATATTGAGCCAATTTCATGTTTGACTAAGAATGCTGCAAATTCAGGGAAATCGGATGGAGCTTGCCCGCAAATCCCAACTTTCACACCATTTTCAGCAGATACTTTAATAAGTTGTTTAATCAACGCTTTTACAGCCGGATTTCTTTCGTCATAAAGATGAGACACTAAGTGTGAATCTCTGTCTAGTCCTAATGTAAGCTGGGTTAAATCGTTTGAACCAATGGAGAACCCATCCACATATTTGGAGAATTCATTCGCAAGGATAAAATTAGACGGTATTTCAGCCATTAAATACACTTGTAAACCATTTTCGCCTCTAACTAAACCAAACTCTCTCATCGTTTTTATAACGGCTTCACAATCTTCAATAGTTCTACAAAACGGAATCATAACAATCACATCTTTAAAACCCATCTCATCTCTTACTTTTTTTATTGCTTTACACTCTAACTCAAAAGCTGCTTTGTATTCATCTGAATAGTATCTACAAGCACCTCTCCATCCAATCATCGGGTTTTCCTCTACAGGCTCAAAGTGTTCACCCCCTAATAAATTTCTATATTCATTAGATTTGAAATCGCTAAATCTAACGATCACCGGTTTATCGTAAAATGCAGCAGCTATTTTTGAGATACCATGCGCTAATTTATTGATAAAAAAATCGGATTCTGAATCATACCCTTTTGTAATGGATTTAATTTTTCTGGACAGATCGGCATCACCAATGCCCTTGTGTTTCAGAAGAGCTAAGGGATGTACTTTTATATAGTTATTAATAATAAATTCTTCTCTGGCTAAGCCGACACCATCACAAGGTAAAAAAGAAAATTTAAAAGCTAAATCTGGTGAAGCTACATTTAGCATTAAAGGAGTTGAAACTTTAGGTAAATCTTCTTTTTTAAACCTAATACAGGTGAAGTCACATTTTCCCTGGTAGACAAACCCTCTTTCTCCTTCAGCACAGGACACCGTAATTTCGCTATAATTTTCAAGAATATGAACCCCATTGTTAGTTCCAACAATAGCAGGAATTCCTAGCTCTCTTGAAACAATTGCTGCATGGCAGGTTCTTCCGCCTTTATTTGTTATAATAGCGGATGCTATTTTCATGATAGGCTCCCAATCTGGATCTGTCATTTCAGTAACAAGCACGTCCCCTTTTTTAAAGTTTAGTATTTCTTCAATACGATGTAATATATGGACTTTCCCAAATCCAATTTTATCACCAACTGCTGTACCCTCTAAAATTGGAGCTTGATTTTCGTTTTTTTCAATTTTATATTGTTCTATATCTCCATTTAATTTATTAGAATGAATAGTTTCTGGTCTAGCTTGAACGATGTATAACTTGTTTGTAATACCATCAATGGCCCATTCTACATCCACAGGACAGTATTTCTGATAGGCATTAGAATAATGCTCTTCAATCTTCATTACCCAGCTAGCAATCTGTTTAATCTGTTTTTCTGATAAGCAAAATGAATTAGCTTTATTTTGAGGAACATCTACAATATGGGTTAGATTTTCGTTATCTCCATAAATCATTTGCTTCTTTTTCATGCCCATTTTTTTTTCGATAATAGCCATGTTTTTTTTAAAAACAATATATTCATCTGGAGAGATGCTTCCTTGAACTAATAACTCACCTAAGCCATAATTTGCGTTAATAAGAACAACATCCTTAAAGCCACTTTCAGTATCTATGGAAAAAGCGACACCAGAGGTACCTAAGTCAGAGCGTACCATTTTTTGAATTCCAACGGAAAGTAATACTTCGGAATGGTTAAAATTCATTGCTTCTCTGTATGAAATGGCTCTATCGGTAAAAAGTGAAGCGTAACATTTTTTAATGGAAAGGAATAAATCTTTAGTTGAATTTACATTTAAATAAGTTTCTTGTTGACCTGCAAATGAAGCCTCTGGCAGATCTTCGGCAGTCGCTGATGATCGAACGGCTACATCCGTAAATTTTGAATCTCCATAATTTTTGGACAAATTTTCATAAAAAGGAATAATTGCCTCCTCTATATGTTGTGGGATTATACCATCCATTATCTTATTTCGGATTTTCTCTCCTATTGCTTGTAAGCTTGTTATGGAGTCCACATTTAAATCCTTCATTGTAAGGCTTATAAAATCAATAAGGTTATTGGCTTCTAAAAATTCTTGATAAGCCCTAGTTGTAAGCGCAAAACCTTTTGGCACTTTTATTCCAAGTGATTTAGTGACTTGCATCATTTCACCCAATGAAGCATTTTTTCCACCGACCATGTTGATGTCCTGTAAACTGATGTTATCGAATGATATTAAGTAATTTTTCATTGCTTTTTTTTAGATTGACAAGCAGAAATGAAATAACTATGCCATTATGTAACACCTAATAAACGAAGACTTCTTAGTAAACCAGTATTCCCATTTTCGGATTTTTTTCCAAAAAAGAGATTTGTTTTTAATTGAAAATGGTTTTTAGTAGACCATTAAAACTTAATAATTACGGTTGAATTCGAATTTTAATTGATAAGTTAAGATAATTGGACATTGGATTAGCACCTACTCTATTCCATAGTTTTACATCCCCCCCTTCTTTTTAAACCGATTGCCATTCAAATTTTCTAAGCTGCTCCGATTGAAAAGCAAAAATGAGTCACCCATATTTTGGAGAGGTTCAGGTGTTGAGAGGTACTTTCAGCTCCTATTTTAGGCATTAAATATAGAATTTGTGGTGATTAATTATTCCTCCATTGCTTTTACATCTTCTAAAGTCAAAGGTTCATATTCCATATTTAACAATTTTGCATATTCTTCGATTGTTGTTTTAAAGCCAACTTCTGCTCTTCTTTTATTCACCTCATTTGGGTTTTTAATTGGCCAAATAAAGAATGTATATTGATTTTGCTTTGTTCCAATAGGTTGCGAAATACTGGAGCCTTGACTTCCATATATTTGTTCCTTTCCTTGATTCATTAACATTCTATCTTGAGATAACGCAACCTTAGTCATTTCTATGTCTCCCGCTTTACCCGCTTTTTCAAGTAATGGCATATACTTTTCCAATTCATTTGGATTATGCTGGATTATTAGCCAAACGGTTTCGTTAAGTGGTGTATCTACAACGTTGATTTTTGGATATCCAAATTGTTCAATAATTTTTTTTATTATCCTCAAATTATTACGGTCAATTTGATCCATTTTTTTTGATGAAAGCTTATAATTATTTTGAAAATCCACATCGTACTTAGCGTTCAATTCTTCTCTTCTTTTTCCAGAAATATTTCCATAACATAACTCCCTAATTTCTTGATCAGATGTTCTAACTGTATGTAATTGACTTTTTAAATCCTTATTTAATGCGGGAGGGTTTTGGCATCCAAATGATAAAGTGGCTATTAAAGTTAATATGTGAAATTTCATGTTTTTATTTAAGGGATTATCCATAAAGCAAGCATACATCACACTCCTATGAGATCCCTGCTATATGTGTATTGCATTTTAACCGTATTCGTTACTAAAAGTCTCCAAAATCAGGTTGTTAAACACCTCTACAAGATAGCTTTTTCCCGTTAGAAAACCACCGGGACATGGTCAAATAGTACAGGTTAAATATCACCTACACTATCACGAAGGTTTACGCTATACCTTCCTTATTAAACCGATTGCCATTCAAATTTTCTAAGCTGCTCCGATTGAAAAGCAAAAATGATCCATTTACATTTTGGGAGATAGCAAGGTGCTGGATTTATTTGGGAAGATGTAGGTGGTTGTAGAAAAAAAACCATGTAATTTATTCGATTGCATTCTAACTCTTTAAGTTTAAATTTACTTTGCGCCCATACTTGACCTTTTTCAGAAAGTTACTTCCTATATTAGTTTTCATTTTTGATGCATGATTTTAAGAAATGATATAATTCAATTTAAGGGCTTGCCTCTATTTCAGAAGACACGTTTTCAAACTCCAGTCACTATGCTAGGTACATTGGAAAATGTAGCTTGTTTTTTCTACGTGGTAGAGGGAGCGATGAAAAGTGTGGATCCGCGGGGTAAGCATCAAATCTCGGAAAATGAAGGCTTAGCCAAAAATTGCGGAAATTATATTCAAACTTTTCTTAGTTCAGGGACTTCAAAAACTTGTGAAGCTATTGCGGTATATTTACATAAAGACACTTTAAAAGAAATCTACAAAGATGAGCTTCCATACTTTTTGAAAAAAGAGGGGAATAAACCACCCGAAAAATTTGTAGCCAATGAGTTGATTGATCAATATATGGCGAATCTTTTTATATACTTCGATCACCCAGAAATATTAGATGAAGAATTAGCCATTATTAAATTAAAAGAATTGGTTTTAATCCTACTAAAGTCTGAAAGGTACCTAAATGTACAGCACATGCTTTCTGAATTGTTTTCATCTATCTCTGTAGAATTTAAGCAAACTATAGAAAATAACTTATTCAATAGTATTTCTTTAGAACAGTTGGCTTACATCTGTAACGTGAGTTTGTCTACCTTTAAGAGAGAATTCAAGAAAGTGTATAAGGAATCTCCAGCTCGATACATTAAGGTTCGAAGACTAGAACATGCGGCTTCTCTTCTTTTGTTAAAAGATGAACCTATTTCGGCCATTGCCTATGATAGCGGTTTTCAAGATGTAAGTACATTTTCTGCCAGTTTTCAAGATTACTTCCGTACTTCCCCTTCAAAATACCGGTTGGTCCAAAATAGAAAGTAGTTGAGCCAAAGCGGAAAGTAATACCCCTCCATAATTCGGACATTTGTTTTGTGACAATTAATCAATTCAAAAACTATGAAAAGAACAATTGGATTACTATTCGTTTTATTAACATTAAATACTATTACCATGGGACAGAAGAAAGAGTTAAAAGGATTTGAACTTATTAGAGAAGGTGAGAAAATCAACGTTTCTGCCGAAAAATTATGGGAAATCATTGGACCTGGATTTGGAGATGCCTATGTATGGGCCACTACGGTTGATCATTCAACTACCTCAGGGAAAGCAGAATTTGAAGGAGCTACATGTAGTGCACGTTCATGCGATTTGAGTGCAAGTGGATTTGATAAAATTGAAGAAAAAATCACCAAGTACAATGTACAAGATAGGAGTTTTGCTTACGATGTAACAGAAGGCCTTCCGGGGTTTGTAGCTTCTGCATCTAACGATTGGACGGTAATATCTGTTGGTCATAATCAATCTAAATTAATAATGAAAGCCGATTTCCGTGTGCAAGGATTCATGGGAAGTATCATGAAAGGAATGATGGAAAAGAAAATGGATAAACTACTAGCTGTAGTTTTGAATGACCTAAAAGTGTATGCCGAAACAGGGATGCCATCTGAGTCAAAGCAGGCAAGGATAAAAGAGTTAGCTAAAAAGAATAATGCGGCATAAGTTGATTTACCTCCTAATTTGAAATAAAAACCACGGCTGAGAATTGGTCGTGTTTTTTTTGTATTTAAACTTTAGATTGCGTCTGCTTACATCCTCATTTCCAAACATATGGCCACCTATTGTGTGTCAAACGCAGCGCTAAAAACGCACTAACTTTTCGGATATCAATATACTAAGTAAATATAACGGTTTGAGTACACACTCAAACCGCTAGTGTTTTTATACATTATTGTAAATCACACATTCCCTATTATTCTCTTGAATGTAATCCAATAGTATTCCCATCTATATCCATCAAGATGGACACAAACCCAAATTTTCCTATAGACATTTTAGGTCTTATGATTTTCCCTCCAGCCTCTTCTACTAAACTTTCTTCCGTTGCACAATCTTGTGATTCAAAATAAATAACGGTGTTATTACTGTTTGGCATAAAGTCTTCATTTTCTACTAATGCACCCGTAATATTTAAACCTTTTGGGTCAAATGGGAAACCAGATTGTTTACCGAATTCAATTGGGAAATCGACAAGTTTGATGTTAAAAACAGTTTCGTAGAATTCTTTAGCATTATTTAAGTTTGATACATTGATGTCAAACCAGTTTACAGGGTTTATATTTTTCATTTTATTTTCTTTTATATTTTGTCGCGTTATTGCAATGCAAATATGTTTCGACTTTAAAATATAAAATTGTAAAAATGGGACAAGGCTAATCTTTGCTATCAAAAATCAATGACATCTTTAAATGGTCTCCGTAAAATTCTTTAGGTGTGAGCCCTGTAAATTCTTTAAAATCTTTTATAAAATGTGCTTGGTCATAATATTGGTTTTCATAAGCTAAATCTGTAAGACTTGTAACCTCTTTTGTCAATAATGTTTGGAGTGTATTTTGAATTCTTATGGTTTTAGAAAGTTGTTTGGGACTTAAACCAATTGTTAAAGAAAATTTACGGGTTAATTGTCTACGATTAATATTGTTACGTTTTGAAAGTTCATTTACTGAAAATTGTCCTTTAGCGTTTAAAATTGTATCAACTGTTGATTTCACAAAATTGTCAATAGAATTTTTGTCCGTCAATCTTTTTAATAGAAATGTTTCAATTAACGCTATTCTCTCAGAAGTAGAATTGGCTTTTAAAATTCGTTCTCCAATTTCTTCGCCTTCTTTTGCAAAGAGTTTATCTAATGGTACAGCTGTATTTTGAATTCCCTTAATACCTATGTTGGCAAAAGGCAAAAAACCATCTGGTTGAAACCGAACCACAAAAGAACCCGTATCACCAAGTGGTTCAACAACATACGGCCGTGTCAGTTGACCTATTAAAAAGCATTTTGGTAGAATTACACTTTCTTTATCGTTAGGGTGATGTTTGTAAGTATCTCCGTAATGAAAAATCAATTTCATTGTTCCATCTGGTATAATGGTGTTCTTTAAAGGGGTGTTCTCAAAAGGACTCTCCAAAGTCCAGTAACATTTAACCCATTCTGCTAAATCCTGTTGTGGTTTAAATATTTTATGATTCATTCGGTGTTTTCTTTTGTTCAGACATTTTTTTGGTAGGATGTACAACGCCAAGATAAACTACGCTGTTTGCCACCTGGGGCAACCGTGAAGTTTGGTGATGTTGTAAGCTGTTATTTTGAACCTTGCGAAAGCAATATAAAAGTAATTGAAGAACATTATCACATTCGTTGAAAAATTGGCAATGAAAAATGCTTCAAAACCGATTACCAATACGGTTTTCAAGGCTGCTCCGCTTGAAAAGCAAAATGCTGCCTCTGCTTTTATTGGAGATGGTAAGGTGCTGGGGGAGTCAACAATACAAACACACCGCATTACTAAGCATGCCTGCACTGACTTTTGCTGAGCGTGTCGAAGTAGCTTTTACCAAAGGATCGGCAAACCGTTTGTTTAGTTATTAGCAACAGTAATTTTAGTTTAAATATGGAATCGAAATTACTTCCCCTTGTTTTTTGAGCATCCACACTTTTTCGCCTGTAATATTGATATTGTCCCCAGGGCCAATATGGTATATTCCAATCATTTTGGCATCAATTTTTATTTCTTTATCAATGGTATCCATAATTAACCAGGCAGGTACAAAAGCCCAATCAAGTTTTTTAATTGTTCCAATAACGGCTGCATTTTCGGTGTCTCCAGAGAGGTAAATCTTTATGTTATGCCAAGTAATTAAATAGGAATAATGCTTAAAAGAAAAATGATGTTTTGTTTTAAAAGCTTTAATCTCAAAGTCAGGAATGGTTTTATCTAAATTTTCCAATTCAGAAATATTCCAGGAGCCAAATGCTTTTCCGCTTTTCGTTTTTAAAACTTTTTTCAAAAGCTTCTTTGAGTAATGATCATAGTGTCTATGTGTAAATATATAGAACGAATTATCTTTTAAACTATCCAGCTCAGCGGTATCATATTCCACATAATTATGCGCTCCCGATTTATATGGGAAATCCGTATATATATGATTAACCCCGTCCGTAATATGAAGCCCACAATTGCCTATGTACCTAATTTTTATTTCATTTTTCTGACCGAAACCTAGATTTAAAATAAAAATCAATGTGAAACTCATTAATATAAATTTCATTTTTCCATTTGTATGCATAGATTGAATATTTGAATTATTTTGGTTCAAATAAAAGACTAATTTCTTTCCAATTCAGTAAAAAGTGACGGAACAATTTTTTATTTGACCAATAGATAAGCTAAAACAAGGAATACTAATTTTAGATTTACCCCCCCCTACTTTTTATGCTTTTGTATAGTGTTTTAGATAGTGGTATTTTCATTTCAACATTCTGAAAATAAATTTTGGCGTTTTGAGAGTTACCCCGTATCTCTTTAATGTTGTTCATATTTACAAGATAAGACCGATGACATTTTTCTAAAAAAGATACTTGTTCGTGAACCTTTGATAGGGTTTTCCTGAAGGTTTTAGATTGTAGTTTTTTATCCCCATCCACAAAAAATATCTCTATGTAGTTTTCAACAGCTTGGATATACAATAATTCGTTTTTTTGTAATTTGAATTTTTCATTTTTGTTTTCTCCAGTTATTATAATTGTATTTGGAGAGTTCGGAATAATACGTTGACCAAATTTTTGTCTCAAATAAAGTAGCACCGGAGTAACAATTGGAATCATTGCGAGAACAATGTGTGAATAATACCACCAGTGAGATTTTATAGAATAATTTAGGTCATTTATTATTAGATGATTGTATAAATAAATTATTGTTCCAGAAAATGTAAAAAAGATAATTGTTGAAAGGATTTCATACCCTACTACCCACGTTTTATTAACGCTATAGTACCAGAAGTTTTCAATAATGCTTTGAATAATAAAAACACAAGATAGCAATGCACCAAATCCTAATAGATATATAATCTTATTATTTGATTCATAATCATTTGTGTTAAATGGTTCCAGAAAAATTATTAGCATTGACAAAAAACCACCTAAAATAAAACCAACCCATACTTTTCTTTTTAAAGATGATGTAAAGTGTATTTGTCTACTTAAAAAACTCAATTTATGGTTGTATTTGATTTGTTGCTAACACACGCATACATCACACTAGTGGATATCTCTGCTATTTGTAATTAGTTATTCGTATTCGTTACTAAAAGCCTCCAAAACCAGGTTATTAAAGACCTGACCAAGATAGCTTTTCCTGTTAGAAAACCACCGGGACATCGGATGAAATTCCACGTTAATTAGCACCTACATTATCACTAAAGTTCACATAACACCTTCCTTTTTAAACCGATTGTCATTAAGGTTTTCAAGGCTACTCCGCTTGAAAAGCTAAAATGCTCCATCTACTTTTTGGGAGATTGCATGGTGCTGGGTTCGTCAACACCATAGACACACCGGGTTACTGGGGGTGTCTTCACAGACTTTTACTGAGCCTGTTGAAGTCGCTTTTGTCGAAGTGCAGAAGGATATGAAAAACCGTTTGCTTAGTTATTGTGGTGAGTATTTCATTTCATCCTATCATTGAAATAGTCATAGGTTAATTTAGTTATATCAGCAATTACGTTCTTATTTACTTCACTTTCCTCAGTCGAATTGCTAATTAAAATACTTAAATAAAAATAGTTGCCATTAGGAAGAAAAATTATCCCAATATCGTTTTGAGCGCCTGTAATTCCTTTTTCATTTTTCCCAGAATGACCCGTTTTATGAGCAATGACTGTATTCTCTGGCAAGTACGTTTTCATAGAAATGTTTCCAAACCATGATTTCTTCATCACTTCCCATAGAAAAGCATGACTTTCAGTAGAAAGCAGGTTTCCCTTATTTTCATATAATAGTTTTAAGGCTTTATTTGCTGTATTTGCAGTCGTCCAATTTTGGTATTGCAATTCCCAGTCATTTTGTATCATAGCTTCTTTATGTCTAATTGCGACTTCTGAGATACTAATTTCATGCATATAGTTCTGAACCATTATAGGACCTCCAATCAAATCAAACAATATATCGCAACCAATATTATCGCTATTTGCAACCGTATATTTAATGACGTCTCCTAAAGTGAAGTTTCCTCCATTTGGATTTTTTTTTCTAATTACACTCCATAGAGGACTGTCTAAATGTTCTTTCGTGATTTTTATGGTATCATTTAAATCAAATTTCCCGCTATCCACTTCATGCAAGACTGTTGCAGCCAAATGATATTTGTACACACTTTGCATAGGAAGATGCTTGTTTCCATTTATTGAAATTGTATCATCCGGAGACATTCCCATTATTGAAACACCTATTGTTGCGTCTTTATCTATCAAGATTTTCTCAAGATTTTTTTTAAGGGTATTGATTTTCTGTGCATTTGCAGTATTGCAACTCAGTAACATCACCAGAGTTATTAATACAATTATTGATCTTGTCATTTGTTTTCTTTTAATACCAACACACATGCACCACACTAGATTGATAGAACTGCTATATGTAATTAGTTAATCATATCCGTTACTAAAAGCCTCCTAAACCCGGGTTATTAAAGACCTGCCCAAGATAGCTTTTCCTGTTAGAAAACCACCGGGACATCGTTATATAGTCCACACTAATTAGCACCTAAGCAATCACTACGATTTACATAACACCCTTCTTTTTATACCGATGGCCGTTACGGTTTCCCTAAGCCTAGTCGCTTGAAAAGCCAAAATGATGCATTTACATTTTGGGAGATTCAAAGGTGCTGGGAATCACTTTTTCAAACCCGATTCTATAGCATTAAATATAGCTGTTATTATGCCTGTTTTTTTTGCATTTCAATTTTATCCACCAGATTTTGTAGTGCTTTTTCAACCTTTTTTGAATTCGTTTTTGCCCGCATGTTTTGAGCCTTGATTTTCATTTCATGATAATTTGCCTTCGGGTATTTTTCTATTAATTGATAGAAATAAGTGTTTATACCGATTACGAATGTATCCAAAGCTTCTTCATTTAAGGAATGTTCCTGTTTAACAATGTTTAGGTAAATGTTATAATTACTAATTAAAGTTTGGACATTAGCATTAATGTTAGATTTTGCACTGGATGAATTGGGGTTGTCGGATTGTTGAATAATATTTTGGTTGCCAAGATCAAAATAATGAAGTTGCAGAAATAAACCAAAACTTAATAAGTCAACAAACTCTCTAGGATAAACATATTTGTCCTCACGATTTAGTTTACTATAAACTTTGGTGAGAACTTGATAATGACCAAACATTTTTTCGGTGTATTCAACCTTATGCTTTAGACCCAGTTCCGAATCATTCACTACTACAAGAATATTGTTTTGATCGATAATTTTTTCAAAAACCAACCGTGTTTCAGGGTTTGAATAGGAAGGTTTTTGTTCTTTAATATTGGAGTATCTAATTTTCGATACCGCATTGCTATAATCACTTAGATTCCAATAGGTGTTATTTAGTCTAAATTCTTCATTTATATTACTAAAGTCACATGAGAACATTAAAATTGAAAAAAACACCATTTTTTTTAATGGAATAATACTTTTTTTAATCATTGAGTTTGATGTTTGGATTAGAGAATTTTTTCAAGCTAATTAACTGGCTATCAATAGTGTTTTGCCATGACCTTTGTACTTGCAATAAATAACTATGATAGGTTTTCTCATCATAGTTCAATTGCATATTTCGTTCCCCTTTTTTATGGTTTCTTACTTCTTCAATAATAAGATTTTGATTGAATTTATCTTCCATTTGGGAAATTTTTTTTCGTAATTTCCTTGACCACAATTCTGTTATGTGTAAATGATATAATTCGTGAGTTAATAAATTATTGTCAGCAATAGCTTGGTTGAAAACATACGATCTTGACGGATGAAAGAGGGTTTCAATAATTATTGCATTATCCGTTATTTCAAGGTCCATTTCGGTGGAAATGAAGGCATACTCTCGACTCCCATTTAAAGTTTTATGCGGTTTATTTAAGCCCTTAAATTTTGACCAGTCTATAAACTCTCGTTCGGAATATGGGATTGGATACTCGTAATTAAAAAAATTTACTTCGTAAACGATTGCTACGCCAAGTAATACTATAGAGATTAGAAAAATAAAAACGTTTAGCTTAAGAACAGCAAACGGGTTACTTTTTATAGATACCTTTTTTTTAAATAGTCTTATTATACTTAATATCTCAATTAAAAGAGATAAAATCATGAAGGTAAGGATGACTATATATGCTTTCAAACTCTAAAATATTTGATAAACAACTGGATAATGAAGTAGGAAACGAAAAGTGTCGCAACATTAATGATTGCATTTAACAAATGATACCCAAATGTAAAGTCTGGAGGATGAATAAATATTATTTGATCATAGGTGTAGGAAAGCAGTATAAGCCCAACGTTAAATATTGAGGCAAGTATTATTAGCCTTTTAACACTAATATCAGATTGAAGAATAATGAACAAATAAATTAGAAAAATCACACTTGAAATATTGTAGGTGATGAGGTACGAAATGCTTTTGAATGAGATAAAAACATCAGTGAGTTTCAAAAACGAAAATGTAAGGAAGATCCATGAGAATATCCCAAAATAAAAAATGTTCCTATTATTGGTAGTTTGGATATTATCCGTTAATGTTTTCAATTTATGTGTAATTAGGCACAACACACGCATACAACTCACTAGTGAGATATTTCTGCTATATGTAATTAGTTAATTGTATTCTTTAATAAAAGTCTCCTAAACCGGGGTTATTAAAGACCACTCGAAGATAGCTTTTCCAGTTAGAAAACCACCGGGACAACGTCAAGTATTACACGCTAATGGGCACCTACCCTATCACTACGGTTTACGTACTACCCTTCCATTTTAAACCGATGGGCATTACGATTTTCTAAGCAGCTTAGCCACTTGAAAAGCTAAAATACTGAATCTCCATTTTGGAAGATGGCAAGGTGCTAGGAATACTTAATTATTGCTTTTCATAGGAGCTGTTCGTGTGTGCTGTTTATTTTTGAGGTAAAGGTTTCTTGTCTGACCATTTTTTCAGGAGATAACTAACCACAAATATTAAAACCCCACCGAAAAAGAAAAGGTCCTGCAAGAAAGAAGTTTCTGAATAAATTCCCGCTAAATGCAAGCTCATTAGAAAAACATAGATGCCAGCATCTATGTATATAATAGGCTTAAAAAACTTGTCAATCTGGTCTCTGTTATTGGAATGGTACCATTGACCAAAGAGTTCATTGTCTGGGGCTTTAATAATTAATTGCTTAAAGAATTCGTTTGACTCCTCATATCTCCCTAACTTACTTAAACAAATAGACTTTTCAAAAGTCAACATTTCAGCAAATTCCTTTAAATATTTAGATTTGTTTTTATGTTTATTAATCGAAGTTTCAATTGCAATGTTAACCTTTTGAGCTTTCTTATATTTCCCAGTAATCCTCAATGGACGTAAATAATTCGTAATTTTAATCAAAACGAAAGTATCGAAGTCATCAATACTGGCATTGTCGATATAGCTTTCTATATCAATGCTATTTTTCTCGAATTCATGGATGGATACTAAATCTTCCATTTTAGTGTCAAATATCCTCTCGATTTTTAATCTTTTATTCATTAGTTACAATTGGCTAATAATAGTAGACACAATTTAGCACCTACGCTATCCCTAATGTTTACATAATCCCCTCCCTTTTTAATCCGATAGCCATTTGGTTTTCTAGGCTGCTGCTCCGATTGAAAAGCTAAAATCATGCATTTACATTTTTGGAGATGTCAAGGTGCTGGGCAATTTTTTTAAATTTTAAAATGATTGATAACTCTAACTATCTTGAAATAAGGGATGCGAACGTACTTTATTTTCATCTAGATCTTTCATAAAGAGTAGAGCAGAAACTTTATTCGCTTGTGGACAGTAAACAATACAAGAATCAAAAGTGATTTCCCGACTAGAATAGAGAGGCATATGCACAAGTTCTTGTGCATGTTCAATCACGATGGGTTGGCTAAATCCAGCCCAATTTGTGATTAATACAGGGTTGCTTTTTGACATAGCTCTTCCTTTCGGAAGTTTGATCTTGGGTACTTGATTCGCAAGGTCGTTAATAAGTAGGCGAATCGTTTCACCACTGCTCGAAGTCTCTTTGTCAATTACGAGTAGCTCTTCATAGTTCCCTGCGTCATTTTCAGTAATAGTAGGAATTCGGTTGCGAAAATTTACAGCCATAATCAATGCATTCGAATTGCAGAGTTGAGCGTAACAGGAGCTTAAAATGTCATTTGTTGACACAAAAGGAACTGTTCCATTCGACCTTGATGCTTGTTTTTGCTGCTGAATGTAACTGTCGTTGAGCACAAAACTATTGATGCGCATCTTTTTCCAAGAAAAAGCACGTCCAATTGCCCAGAACATCATACGCGGATTAAATAGGAAGTTAGAATTATTTTTGGGAATGATGTCTTGCACTTTTGAAATCTCACTTTTACGTATAACCTTAAGACCATGAACCTCATTCTGACTTGAGAGCATATTATAGATTTGATAAAAAGTGACCCCATCTGCAATTAAATGACTGAGCGAGAACATCAAGAAAAATCGTTTATCGTCTAAATGCAAGATAACCAACTTAGTGAGGCGGTCTTTTTTCTTAAACAGTTTAAAAGCTTTTTCCACAATATAAGGTTCGCAGGCATTTAAAACATCTGTGTATTTACTGGTTTCACTTAGACTTCTAGGCGCCTGCCCGCTATAAATAAGAGGACTTGCATCCGTCTCATTGGTATCAAAGTTCAGATAAATTTGACGTTTTCCCCCTTTTGAACAGCTGCCTTTGAGCCAAGGGTTAGTACTGACAATTTGCTGAAATCGTTCGTGTATAGAAGCAACAGCTGCATCTTTGTTTTCACTTTGAAATAGGTTACATGCAGAGATTCCACCCTTGAATCTCATGAGTTTGTTCTCAAAATTATTTAAAGCGATAGATTGTGCTGTTTGCGACTCTGTTTTTGACATATTAGATTTGCTTATAGTTTCTTATTTTAAGGATAATGTTGCTAACCACGCATACATCACCCTCCTATGAAATATCTGCTATTTATCTTTTATTAAACCGTGTAATCCACTGTTTTTTCAAACGTTTATTAAACCGTGCACCACGGTTTTTTATAGGTTTATTAAACCGTGCACCACGGTTTTTTAGTAAATACTATTCGTTAATAAAAGCCTACAAAACCAAGATATTAAAGACCTCCCAAGATAGGTTTTCCAGTTAGAAAACAAACAGGCCAAAGGATGAAATTAACTGCTAATTAGCACCCACCCTATCCCTACGATTTACAGACTACTCTTCCTTAATAAACGCATGGCCAATACGATTTTCTAAGCTATTCGCATTGAAAATAAAAAATGTGCCATCTACTTCTTTTGGAGTGGGCCAGGTGCTTGGGGCTTTAATTCAATAGGTTCAATTAAAAACCCTTCTTCTTTCAGTTGTTCTAGCAATCCACATGTATTATACAAATGAAATAGACCAACGGCAATAAAACATTTTTTTTCTTTCAGTATTTGAGGTAGAATTTTCATCCAATTATCATTTCTTTCTTTCAATAAAACATCCGTCTTACATTCTTCATTTAGTTTATAATCTAAATCGTAAGTTCTGTACTTAGTTGCAAGAGCACATCTATTTTTATTGAAGTCCGTTCTATTAAATTGGTCAAGTAAATAACTTATTCTTTTCCTTTCGTCTTTCCAATTTGGAAAATTATTTGCTTTATTAATGAAGTTTAACTGCTCTTGGCCGGTTTCTAACCCAAGAATTTCAATGTTTTCTTTTTCTGCTAAGTGTATTAAATAATTATCAAAATGATCCCATTTATCATTTTTCAACACAGTCTTGCATTTGGTTTTAACAAATTCTTGTTCCAATTTCCATCTTAATTCAATGGGTTTTAACTTATGAATGTCAACTTTCCAAGTTTCCGATAACTCCATAAGTCTTAGATAATCTTTTTTCTTTATTCGTTTTTTTATTTCCAGAGATTCCACTCTATTATTTATCGCTTTAATCGTTTCATTACCTGAATCAATAGATTCAAATATTGCTAATTCGGAATTGTATAAATGCTGTTTTATTTCTGGAATTGAGTCTACAAATGAATTACCAAATTGATGATAAGTTCCAATAATAGTTGATATTTTATTATTAATGGTATCTGTTACTTGCCACAAAATGGTGTTTTGTCCAAATGAAAATTGGACAATTGTCAAGAACAGAATCATAGTTACGTATTTTCTCATTTTATTCTTGCACCCTAACACACGCATACATCACACTTCTATGATATCTCTGCTATATGTAATTAGTCTATGTTATTCGTTAATAAAAGCCTCCAAAACCAGGGTTATTAAAGACCTGCCCAAGATAGCTTTTCCCGTTAGAAGACCACCGGAACATTTTACGTTATTACACGCTATTTAGCTCCTACCCGTTCACTCATGTTTACGTTCTACCCTTTCCTTTTTAAACCGATGGCAATTCCGTTTTTCTATGCGGACCTGCTTGAAAAACTAAAATGCTGCCTCTCTATTTTGGGGGAGACATCAAGGTGCTGAGGGTTCGTTAACAATACAAACACCCCGGGTTACTGAGCCCTGCCCAAGTATGGCTTATGCTTGCAGAGCGAGCATGCACTGACGTGTGCTGAGCTGCTTGCACTGAGCGGTAGTCGAAGTGTTCAAGAAGCTTTTGTCGAAGTGCCAAAGGATCGGCAAACCGTTTGCTTAGTTATTAGCTGTAGTCTTTTTTGTTAGCCTCTCTTTAGTTGAGTAAAGTCTTTTAATTCTTGCCCATCATAGCGATATAAAATACCATACCTACCACCGAACCAAATATTTCCATCTTTATCTTCTGTTATAAACCGTAATTCAACAAGTTTTTGGTCTTTGTCAAAAGGAACTGAGGTGAATTTTTTTCCGTCAAACCAAGAAACAGTACTTTCTCTAAAACTGCCTATCCATAATTTACCTGTATTGTCTTGATAGAAACAAGAAACCATATTGTTGTTGAGACCATCATCTTCATCGAAGAACTTAAAAGTTCCATTTTTATAATAAATTAATCCTTTGTCCAAAGTGCCAAACCAAAGGTTTCCCTCTACGTCTTTGAAACTTGAAAAAATCATATCATCAGGAAGTCCATCTTCCATAGTGAAGTCATTAAAAACTTTCCCATCATATCGGGTTATTCCTCCGTGTGTTTGCGAGGTAAACCAACTATTACCAGCATTGTCTTCTACTATACTTTGAATGACATTGTTATAAACATTATCAACAGGATGAATCCGCCCCTTAAATTTTAAGTATGAAGTAAATCTTTCTCCATCAAAATGATATGTTCCTTTGAACGTACCCAACCAAAATTCACCACTTTTACCTTGGATCAATGACAATATTTCAGTAGATTCCCTACTCGGCAATCCCGTTTCAGCTGAAACATCTTTAGGGTTTTCTTTAGGAAGCTGAAAATTAATAAATGTCTTGCCATCATACTTGCATAATCCTTCGGAAGTCGCAAACCATAATAGACCATCTTTGTCTTCTATTACCGAATTTACTTTATTTGAACACAGTCCATCTTTCGTAGTGAAATTGGTAAACTTAACACCATCATACTTATATATTCCTTTGGAAAATGTAGTAAACCACATATTTCCGTCTCTATCTAATAAACCGTTTGTAACTATGTCGCCTGCATCACGGTTTAATGGATTAGGTCTGTTGTCGATAAAAAGCTCTCCATTATTATCTTCCCGATTAGGTGATTTGGTTTGTACTTGACCATTACAAGAAGATTTAAAAAGAATGATTAATATTAATGGAAAATATTTAAGTTGTTTTATCATTTGCTTTTTTTTATAAAACTATAATACCCTTTATTATGTGATTTTCAATTGTAGAAAAATATAAATTCTAATAATGTTTGTTATGTGTTGTTAGATTACAGCTAACACATGTATCCACCACACTCCTATGATATCTCTGTTATATGTGTATCTTTTATTAAACCGTGAACCACGGTTTTTTAAAGGTATATTAAACCGTGAACCACGGTTTTTTAGTAAATACTATTCGTTAATAATAGCCTCCAAAACCAGGTTATTAAAGACCTACCCAAGATAACTTTTCCCGTTAAAAAAACACCGGGCCGTAGTCAAATATTACGCGCTAATTAGCACCTACCCTTTTTCCTGGGATTTACATAACACCCTTCCTTGTAAACTGATTGACATGATGCTATTCTAGGCTGAGCTGCTTGCACTGAGCGGTAGTCGAAGTGTCCAAGTAGCTTTTGCGTAGTGTCGAAGGAACAATAATCCGTTTACTTAGTTATTGTGGTGCGTTTTTTATTTTTCTACTTCACACACGCATCTCACCGAAAACTTATGAATGTCAGGAAATATTGGATGTCTATGTAAACCACTTTCCCTAGGTCCAATTGGTTCTCCAACATGCCAATGTAAAGGTCCTTCGCTAGTTTCAATAGCATTAATCCAAAAGGAAGTTGCTATACCTAATTGATGAAATGCTACAGTATCTATCCATTTATTTTCCTCTTTGGAATAAAATAATAATGAGTCTATGCGCCCAGCAGGAAGAATTGAAAGACCTAATTCGTTTTTGATTTTTTTAGCTTTTTTAATTTCCCATTCATCTGGTGCTGCAATTTTAAATAATTTGTTGCTGCCCATTCTTTCATGAAGTTCATCCACATCTTGCTGCGTTGGTAATCGCCAAAATTCCGGACATGCACGTTGAGCTTCTGAGTAAGAATAAAGACGGCCATATTTGTCGCAATTGGCGTTTAAACTATCGTAACAAATGGAGGTATTTGTCCGAAAATTCAAATTCTCTTTTAACCACATTTTGTTACCAATTTGCACAATTTTATAGGTTTGATTATCTCTTGGATCGGTAAATTCAGTTTTGGGCTTATTTGTGAACCCAATAAGAAACAGGGTCATTGTTAAAAGTAAAACCAGTATGGTATATATTTTAATCACGGATTTTTTTTTAGTTTTTGGAATGCACCACAACACACGTACACATCACTCTCGTATGCCACCTCTGCTATATGTTTATCTTTTATTAAACCGTTTAATCCACGGTTTTTTATAGGTTTATTAAACCGTGTACCACCGTTTTTTATAGGTTTATTAAACCGTGTACCACCGTTTTTTAGTAAATACTATTCGTTAATAACAGCCTCCAAAACCAGGGGATTAAAGACCTGACCAAGATAGCTTTTCCTGTTAGAAAACCACCGAGCCATACTCAAATAGTATACGCTAATTAGCACCTGTTCTATCACTCAGGTTTGGGTTCTACCCTTCTTTTTAAACCGATGGCCCTTCCATTTTTATAGGCTACTCCGCTTGAAAAATTAAAATGCTCCATCTACATTTTTTTGGGTGGAAAGGTGCTGGCAAACCGTTTATTTAGTTATTAGGCTTAGTTTCATTTTCCATTAGTATTTCCATTGTTATGAATTTATAAGAGAGATTACCTCCTCAGCTGATTGGACTCCCAACAGGGTGAAATATTCTACACGAACGGTTTCCTTCGAAAATGAAATGGACCTTATTTCTGCAATATCAAAAAGCTTCCTGAAATTTCCATAATTATCTAATGTTTCAATTTCCTTTCGACTTGCAATGGAATAACCTTGAGCCCCAATAAAGGGAGTACATTTTCCTATTATTTTATTAAAAAGGTCAAGCACTTTATTCGTCTGATAAATTTCCCAATCTTCTCTACCATAATAAACTGTACTTATATTTACCACAGTGCTTTTTATTATGGAATGATCCCGTGATGTTCCGGCAGTTGCATTTGAATATTGTCGGTGCCCATCTATTTGGACATTTACATTCTTAATCCTCAGGTTCAATTGAAATTCTAAACAATATCCATTAACAATACCCGAAATTTCACCATTGTGTTTTTCACAATATGCTTCCCACAATTCAGCTATACCAACGTGATGTTTATTATATACACTATTAATATTCCTTTTGTATATTACTCGTTCAATCATGATTTTTATTGCTGAGGGTAATTAAGCCTAACCCACGCACACATCTCACACGTGTGATATATGTGTATTCTTATTTCTAAGCGTAGAATAAACGTTTATTAAACGTATAACCCTCGTTTTTTTAGTTCATACTACTCGTTACTAAAAGCCTCCAAAACCAGGGTATTAAAAACCTGACCAAGGTAGGATTTCGAGAGAAATAACCAAAATGACTTGAAAAAAATAATACGCCAATTGATGGGGGAAATGGATGATGGATTAAAGGTGAAATGCTGAGGTGGTGAAAGAGTGATTTGGATAAAGGATTATGGATGAAGGGGGAAGTAAAAGGTGAAAGAGTGAAACGGTGATATAGCGACACAGTTAAATAGCTAAAGGTAAATGACTGACAGTCAGTAGTGACTGATGGGTGAAGTATTTCATTCTAAAATTGTAATTGTTATGGGATCAGATAACCTAGATCAAAATTTATAGAGCAAACCTCGTTACTTTTTAGTTCCTCCTAAGCGGAGACTCTGCGGCATTAAATAAAGTGCGTGTTATGCGTTCGTTTATTTCACTTTTTGAAATGTCATTTTTGTTTTGCTGGGTTCGAGAATCACCAGTTTTTCCGCTGTTAACTCTAATATTACAAGGACGCATTCCGAATAATATTCGCCATTTCTATCCTTTTTCACCCAGTCATCTTCAATCATCATTAATTCCGCATGATTATACGGTTTGGTTAGGTATTCCCTCTGGAAAATACGCTTGAACTTTTTCTCGAAATACCACCTACCTGCATCTAGACCTTCGGCTGAATATTGATGAGAAAAGGTGCTGTCAGCATAAAAGCTTAACCTAGTGTTTTTATCCCATTTAACAGAAGTTCCGTCTTCATTGGTGAGGGAAACAAATTCCCATTCTCCAAATAATTCAGAATTCAACTTCGTTTTTCCATTTGATTGGATAAATCCCAATTGAGATATTGCAATTGCTAGTAGTATTATAAGTTTTAAATTTCTCATCTTTTTTCAGTTTTGTATTATGACATACATCGTTACGCTACTTCGTCAAAAGCTCAGCACAAATATGTTTAGTGCATATTCGAAAGTTGGAGTTTTCGTAAGTACACGAACCGAGGTAACGTATTATTTTCGGTTTAATTTTAAGTTCGGTCGTTAAAATCCAAAATTACACATTACCTGCGGTGAGACTTCGTGTTTGTGGCTAACGAGCCTCTTACTTTCTGCCTCCACTTTACTAAGCATTAAATATAGCGCGTGTTATGGCCTTTTATTCTTTTTTTAGTGCATATCTAAGACCAAACGAGGATGTCATTCCATAATGTTTTGCATCTCCATTTGAAAAATATTTCTCCTTTGTGGGCATAAAACTTTGTTGATAGGCAAATGAAGTAAAAACCATAAATCTACCTTTAAACTTATAACTAGCCCCTAACTCAATTAGACCTCCAAAATCAAATTCATTAACTTCATCCGTTATGTCGATAGTTCTTGGACTAGACCCAATTGTTTGCCCCAAAGCCTCCGCATTCATCAATATAGATGGAACTACACCTAGATATAAAAAACCTGAAAAATTGTCGCCTATTAAAAACCCTCCTTTTAACGGAATTGACAGGTAGTTGTAATCACTTTCATACTCCAAATCATGTTGATACTCATATTGGTCAGTAATACTTACTTCATTTCTAAAGCCCTTTTGAGCGTAAATAAGGTCTATTCCAAAATGAAATTTATTTTTGAACGTGTAATCGTAAGTTACTCCATACATAATACCAATTCTATTTTTAGTATCGGTAAAAAAACAATCCTCAGAAATGACATTCGTCCAACTAATTCCACCTTGCATTCCAATGAAATGATTTTGTCCAAATACGGGTGTTGTAAATAGTACTATTACTACTGCAAGTATTTTTCTCATGGGTCTCTTTTTCTATCTCTGAATAAGGTATTATTAAGTTCTAAAACATCTGTGAGTTGTAATTCAGAGTATTCGTCCTAACGTTCGATTTTTCGACAACAAAAACGTTGTTTTAAATTAGTTATTGTATTTACATACAGATGGGAAATTGGCCATAACGGCTAAATGAAAACCGTTTTCAATGTTTTTTTTTTTTCTGCCTTGTTTTAAATTACCATTCTCTCCAATCTTCTGTAATGTCCTCATCTTTTGAATTATACCCTTTAAGGCTTCCAGCAAGGATTAATATTTCAGCAATATCTTCTCTTTGGTCTGTTTCAATTAATTCGTATTCGCAATTTTCATTTAATTCATTTAAAGCAAGGACAGTCCTTTTTACAATTGTCATTGCTTCTTTTTTTGAATTAGTATTCTCAATTTCCAGAATATAGTTTGTTAATAAAGTCATGCATTTCTCAACATCACTTTCCGAATAAGAAGATTCACCAGGCTCAATGAAATCAATCATCCCTTCTTTTAACCTAATTGATATTTCTTTGATCTCATGATTTTCTGTAAATGTCATTTCCTTGGTAGTTTTAAGGGTGTCGTCAGTTTTATTGTCAGTATTTGATTTGCATGCTACTGTAACAACAACAATTAATATTAGACTAGTAATCTTCATCGCATATAAGGCATAACACACGCATCCATCACACTCCTATGATATCTCTGCTATATGTAATATGTTAATTGCCCTCGTTAATAAAAGCCTCTAAAACCAGGTTATTAAAGACCTGCCCAAGATAGCTTTTCCTGTTAGAAAACCACTGGGACAGTGTAAGTAATTACACGCTAATTACCACCTACCCTATCATATGGCTTTACATAACCACCTTACTTTTTAAACCGATGGCCATTCCATTTTTCTAGGCTACTCCGATTGAAAAGCTAAAATGATGCCTCTACATTTAGGGAGGTAGTAAGGAGCTGGCAAAAGGTTTGCTTAGTTATTAGCTACAGTTTTTTTAATAGTCAAATACGAATGCTTTTTTACCATGGTATTTTTCAATTAGTTCTTTTGCTTCATCCCTAGAAATTGGTAACAAATGGGTTACCTCAGTAGAATTTATCCTTTTTCCACTTTTATCATTTCTTACATTCTCAACCGTCAAGTATTGCTCATTCTCTTCCTCAAGAAAGAAAATCGAGATCATCGCATGATGATATGCCAATCCATTCCCTAATAAACCGATGACCTCCTTGCAATTAGTGGCCAAATCTTTTCGGAAATTTTCCTGTAAAGCAATTGACTCAAAATCTTTGTGTAGAATATACTTTTTATACCATTTATCATGTCTCAAAGAAAATGGGGATTGTGGTTGATTTTTAACTACCAGGGTAGAAACTATCATGATTATTGCTGCTTCTATCATCCATATAATTGCCAATATCCATCCATTAAAGGGTATTCCAAATATTTCCCAGAGGCCATGGGTATTAATTTCAGTAATGATTTGAAAGACTTCAATTGGGTTAAAGACTAAAAAGGGTTCGATGAAATATGAGTCAAATAATGAATCTTGCGCTAGAAAGTAGAGGATGTAGACTACCCAAGAGAAATATATTCCAAGAGCTCCACTAGCTAAGGAAATCTTAGTTGAAGTTTTTTTATCAATTATTGAAGATAGTTTTGAGATAATTCGAACACCATAACCTAAGGTCAATCCAAAACCAACAGTAATAAAGAAATTAAAGTAAACTAATGGAGATACAGCAATTATTACACCATAGATATAACTAATAATGAATGCCCATGTTATTGATGAAGCAATTCCAACAATAGCTTTCGATTTGGATGGCTGTTCTGGAGCAACATAGGTTCTTATCATCTTCTTATATTTATTGTCTTAAAATATTTTGTATTCCGCTTCTATTTTAGCGAAATCGTTAAATAGCATTCTAATTATTTAAATTTTTACCCATTGTATTATTTGGATCAGTTCTACCTCATATTCACAATGGTTACGTGTTTATAACCTGCTATACTCTGCTTCAATTTTAGCAAAATTGTTGAATAGTGTTTTCATACTTTTCTTTGCTTCTTCTTCATCGTCTACGCTATCTTCATAAGTTATCCCGTTTGCTTTAGTAGATTCTTCGTAAGCTTCTGGAAAATAGATATTGTCGTATATCACCTCCATTGTTTTATAAGTAGCATTCATATCAGGAGGGTTCAAAATATCTGTTGTTTGATAATGAACTAAGTTTCTGTTTTCACAATTTACGGCACCCGCAAAGTTGTAATAACGAACAGTCTTTCCTTTACCTAAATCAATTCGGGAATATGTTGTAGAATCTTCGTTAAAATCATTTTCGCTACATTTTCTAAGACCAGCAACGTAATAAATTTTAGATGATAATATTTTATGCTCATGAATTAAGTCCCAGTCACCTGAAAAAACAGAACAAACTTTGTTTCCAGAATTATCAGAATAGACACCTACAAATATGTAATTTTTAGAACAGATTGCTAAATCATTGTCGTTAATGTATTGAAGTATGGTTTCCATATCCGTTTTATATTGAGACTGATTTATAGTTTTCAAATTTTGTGCGAAGGCTTGACCAATAAATCCAAGTACCAAAAGGATGAGGATAATTTTTTTCATGTGACGTTATTATAATTATTTAGTTTCTTGTCGAGAATGTTTGGCAACACACGTATAAATCACACTAGAGTCATATACTTGGTATATGTGTATCTAATTTAACCGTAAAATAAACGTTTATTCAAGACCTGCCCAAGATAGCTTTTCAGATTAAAAAACCACTGGGACAGTGTAAGTAATTACACGCTAATTACCACCTACCCTATCATATGGTTTTACGTAACCACCTTACTTTTTAAACCGATTTCCAATAGGTTTTCTAAACTACTCCGATTGAAAAGAAAAAATGTTCCATCTACTTTTTGGGAGGTGGCATGGGTTTCCCTTGGGGTAAACGTACGATTTAGCGCTCAGTCACTAAAAACTCCATATCCACGGTGTTGGTTTTAGGGTGTGGTATGGGGTTTACAGCTATTTTATCATCAGCAAACCATCCAGAGTTGGTTAAGGCAAGTTGGGCTTCTATTAATTTACTGCGGTTAAAAACTTCCCCAGGTTGAATTTTTATTAAGGCCATAATATCATCGGAGGCCACGGTTTTGTTGCCTTTCACCCGAACGTTTTGCACGTGAATAATATTTCCTTCATATAGTTCAAAACTCACACTGACGAGTCCATTCTCTTGGGTATACTGCATGGCTATATTAAAAAACAAATACCCTTGGTTCATGTACAAGGACGATAAATCACTTTCATCGTCCATCATCAGCATTTTTGTTTTAATGGCATCTTCATCGAAGAGCATACCATTTTTTAAACCCATATAGGTATTCAGTTCCTCTGCAGTATACCGCGTATTTCCGTTCCACGTAATTTCACCAATTACAGGGTCAATGTTTTCGGTAAGGACTACTTTTTGGGTGGAAATGTTTTTTGGGGTAAAAGAAAATAATAATAGCGTTATCCCAGAAATCAGGATGACAGTCAGGGTGTTATTCAAATTTGTTCGAGTTCGTTTTGTCGTTAGAGGCATTGCGTTTTTAGTATTAAAAGAAGGAATTGAATTAATTTATATTTTTTTATTGGGCAACATGCCCGTGAAGCAAACATAGATTGGAGGTTCATTTTACGCAATAAGAGGAAAGTTACAAAACGTTAATTGGCGTTAAACAATATTAAATGTCTCAGCAAGCATGGGATTCATGGGCATCCTAGAAATGTCATATTTGTGGCGGTTTTGGATAGCTCCATTTTCATTAAGTCTTGTAGTTAGCTTTTCCACTTAGAAAACCACCGGGGCATTGTAAAATAGTTCATGCGCATTAGTAGCTACCCATTCACTAAGGTTTACTTCCCCCCTTACTTTTTAAACCGATGGCCATTACGATTTTCTAAGTACTCCGCTTGAAAAACTAATATGCTCGATCTACTTTTTTGGAGTTGGCAAGGTGTTATGGGGGGCAAATCATTTGCTTGGTTATTGTAGGTAGTTATTCATTATTCTTCTATGAGGTAACGTTCTTCTGTGAGCGTTCTCAGAAAGGAAATTAGTGCTTTTTTTTCATCTACACCAATTACAAAACCTTTAATCAGATCTGACTTAGAATCATGTCTCTTTCCTCCTGAAGCATAATGATCAATTACTTCATCAAGCGAATAGATTGATCCATTGTGCATATACGGATAGGTTAAAGCAATATTTCTTAAGGATGGAACTTTAAACTTTGCAAGATCACTTTCTTTTTTAGTTACTAAAGCTCTTCCTGAATCTTGATAGGTTTTGTACAAACCATTATTTTCAAAGGAGTAGTTTGTGAAATTGTAACCGTTATGACATTGAATACAGTTTAAATCAGTTCTATTAAATAGTTCCCATCCATACATTTCTTGTTCAGTAAATTTGATTTTCCCTTTCATAAATTGGTCAAATCTTGAACTATCAGACACCAAAATACGCTCAAAGTTTGCCAGAGATTTTTGAACAATTTCAATGTCAATTTCTTGATTGTAAGCAGACATACTTAACTCCCTATATCTTGGAATACTTCTTAATCGTTCAATGATTGCTTCGTTACTCATGTCAAATTCACGATGCTCGTTAATTGGACCAAGAACTTGTTCCTCTAAAGTTTTGAATTTGCCGTCAGCCATAAAATATGGGTGAAGACCAATGTTTAATAAGGATGGGGTATTTCTTGTGACTAGACGACCCTTGATTCCTTCTCCTAAAGGTAAGTGATCTGCAAAAGCTTCAGTAATCAAATGACAAGACTGGCAGCTAATTGATGAATCTTTCGAGAGTAAGTTCTCAAAAAATAAAGTGTTTCCCAATTCTATGCTGGCTTCGGAAAATGAATTGTTCTCAGGATAGATTACATTAGGCCTTTCCCATTTTTCAAGGGAATTTGTAATGTCAATCTTTGATGCGCTCAAAGCAACTGCTAATACAATGAATAATATAGTTAATGTTCTAATCATTTTTATTTTTCAGGTATTACCTACAACACACGCATCCACCACACTCCTATGATATCTCTGCTCTATGTAATTAGTTAATCGTGTTCGTTAATAAAAGCCTCCAAAACCAGCTTATTAAGACCTGACCAAGATAGTTTTTCCAGTTAAAAAACCACCGGGAGATACTCAAATAGTAAACGCTAATTAGCACCTACCCTTTTCACTACGATTTGCATAACACCCATCCTTTCTAACCGATGGCTATTCCGGTTTTCTATGCTACTCCGCTTGAAAAGCTAAAATGCCCAATCTACGATTTAGGAGATGGCAAAGTGCAAGGGAAAAACTGTTTGGTTCCTTGAGTTATTTTTTGATATTAGTACTTTTCTTTCCACTGGCGTAAAAGGAAAGGATCATAGCACCAATCACACAGACCATTCCAATAATTGTGTTATATTCTGCAGAATTGGACTCCCAATCTAATTGTCCAAAATCCATATGACTTAATTGACCACCAATTATTATAATGGCGGCCATTATTATTGCTAATCTTACATTTTTCATTTGTATGTTTTGTTTGGTATGTTAATGCAACCTTTCACCATGATATAAGCCGTTTATTATTTAGTCGTTGTATTTGGTTTATGTCCTATTTTGAAGTTGCAAGAATTAGCAATAAAGCACATTCTATTAGCTTCTTCGTGCAATTCGTTCGCTTTTTCAATCATACTTTCATCCGTAATTTTTACTTTTGGATTAAGAGTAACCCCAATAAACCTTCCACTTCCATTTTTCGTTTCCTCCATGATTGCTGTAGCATTATCCAAATATTCAGTTACAGTAATTTTATTAACTGAACATAAGTGCAAATACCAAAGCATATGACAAGCTGATAAAGAAGATAAAAAAAGGTCTTCTGGATTATACCTCGACTTGTCTCCCAAAAACGAAGGGTCAGAAGAACCATTTATGGCATCATATTTTCCGTTAGCTATAATTTTATGATTTCTGGTGTAAGACTTGTAATTCAGAGTCCCTTTACCATCGTTTCCTGTCCACTCGACTTTAATTTCGTAATTGTGTTTTTTCATTATTTATATCAAACTCTTGTATGTTTCTAGAATGGCATACAACACCCGCACACACCAGACTCCTATGATATCTCTACCATATGTAATTAGTTAACTGCTCTAGTTACTAAAAGCCTCCAAAACCAGGTTATTAAAGACCTGACCAAGATAGCTTTTCCAGCTAAATAACCAACGGGCCATAATCAAACATTACACGCTAATTAGCACCTACCTTATCACTCAGGTTTAAATAACAACCTTCCTTTTTAAACCGATGGCCCTTCCGATTTTCTATGCCTCCCCGTTTGAAAAGCCAAATGCTTCATCCAACGTTTTGGAGATGGTAAGGTGCTGGGACAATACTTAATTATTGCTTTTCATAGGAGAGATTGTTGAGGGCAGTTATTTTTCTACTTTTTTCACTTTCAATTGCATTTTTTCCTCTTCGGAAAACATTTCATTGGACGCATGTTCTATTATGAATTTAAGTGTGGTTTCTTCCTTTGTTTTCTTGTCTTTCATTGTCAAAACATCTAGGAAGTAATCATGTTTATCAAAGGCTGAACCCATCTGAATAATTTCACCCTGCCAAAATCTTTCAATAATTACTTGACCATCTATTGGACCCAAAACAAAGTATGGTTTGTCATGTCCATTTCCACTCCATATGTCAGCATTGACTAGCATTAAATACCTATTGTAATAAATGATAGAGCTATCCTGGTTTCCTTTTTTGTGAAAGGAATATGACTTTTCTAAATTTAACATTAGGCTAAGTGGATTCCTTTTTTGATATGAATCTGCAAGCTCCAGTGAAGCTCTATGCTTTCCTGAACCACTCAGGGAATAAATTGCTCGTTCAATTTCTATGTCCATGTATGGATCAAAGTACTTCGTATTGGTATGCCCAATTTGAAGAGCAATTATCTCATATTCATTTAGTGACGTGTCATTTTCTAGAAACCTCTCTAAGAGACGGTTATAATCAAATTCACTTTTGGGCTTAGATGATTCCGATAATAATTTCGCAAAGTCTTTATGGTAGTCGAACGACTTTTGACAAAAACATGAAAACGAAATGAGAACTAATACTAATGTAAATTTAAAAGTGGTCATGTTTTTTTTTATTACCCTCAACACACGCATCCATCACCCTAGTGTGATATCTCTGCTATATATAATCAGTTAATTGCCCTAGTTACTAAAAGCCTACAAAACCAGGTTATTAAAGACCTGACCAAGATAGCTTTTCCTGCTAAATAACCAACGGGCCATAATCAAATATTACACGCTAATTAGCACCTACCTTATCACTCAGGTTTAAATAACAACCTTCCTTTTTTTAACCGATGGCCCTTCCGATTTTCTATGCCGCTCCGCTTGAAAGGCTTATATGCTACATCTACTTTTATACGAGTTGGCCAGGTGCTTGGCAAACCGTTTGCTTAGTTATTGTAGCCAGTTATATTTCATTTAGAATTATTTTTCCTTCGCTATTTATTAAAATTCTAAATGTTTCATATAAACTACAACCATCATCATAACAGTATCCTTCATAAATATTAATGATTTCATGATTTATGAAAAAGTATCTCATATTTGTATTTTGGTCGCCTGAATAATCGTAATATACATTTAATATTTTCCCAATTTTCGTCTTGGGGTCAAGTAACAATAGGTTGCCGTAAGTTCCCTTTTCAGAATCCTTAACATAGTAATAGCATTCATATATACTTATATTTGGTAGTCGATACTTGCAACTATCAATAGCTTTATAGGCTATAATATCAAAATAATAATCATCGAATATGTCGCCAAAAATGAAAGTTTTAATACCTTCAATTGACGGGGATTTTATTGTTTTTGACGAATTGAGATTGTTGTAATAATTGCCAATATTTTCAAACTCTTTTCCTTCGGGGTTCTGGAGTCGTCCATAGTTGTATGGATCAGAAGGCCATATTTTTGGGTAATCAAAGGTTGAAAGAGAATCATAACCAAATGGAAATTTTTTTTCTATCAGAATTCGAATCGTATCAATTTGAATATTTGGGGTATTAAATCTAGAGGGTTTGTTAACCACCTGAATTGTGTCAATTTTCACATTTTGTATAATAGATTTATCTGTTTTGATCAATGTCGTTTTATTTGAGTCTAAACACGAAAAAGTAAATGGAAATAATAAAATTAAATATAAAATATTTTTCATTAAGGAGTTGTTTTTTTTTTTAAATTACACACATCACACTCCTATGATATCTCTGTTATATGTAATCAGTTAATACTATTCGTTAATAATAGCCTCCAAAAACAGGTTGTTAAAGACCTGCCCAAGGTAGCTTTTCCTGTTAGAAAACCATCGGCACATCCAAGAGAAATTACAGCTAATTAGCACCTATCTTTCATTACCTTATCCTTTTTAAACCGATTGCCATTAAGTTTTTCTAAGCTTGTCAGCTTGAAAAACTAAAATGCTCAATCTACTTTTTTTTGAGATGGAAGGTGCTGGGGGCCAAATCCTGTAAGTCCAGCGCTAAAAAAATGTCCAGTTAATTTATCCTCAATGAAAAACTCATACCCTTCATCTGTTACCTCAGGGTTAGTATCAAGGAAACTAAATAATCGAACATAAAATTCGGCTCTTATATTCGGGATGATAATACTTACATCCTTTATTCTTGTGAAGGATTTATAATTCGGGCACTTTACCGCATAAAATCTTTCATTATAGTTCTTTTCCATTGTCAATTTTAATAGTCGTGCAATTACCGTTAACGCCTTAATAAGGCATTCGTTTTAATGTGCTCTTATTTTATGTTAGGTTTTCGTTTTAATCTTTTAAAGTCAATAATAGATTACTATGAAATTAAAGTATCTATCCATTGTTGTTGTTGTTATTGTTGTTGTTATTATTATTATTATTATTATTATTATTATTTGTGTAGTTACTTCCCGATCCTCCGTTGAAATCAAGCCAAGACCAAATAGAATCTTTATTCTGTCCTGCAATTTCAATTAATTCATTAGATTCTGAAGAATTCCCTTCTTTCATGGTGATTTTTTTACCGTTAAAAACACAAACTACTCCTTGTTTGGTATTGATTAACGAATAATCTTCCCTTATTTTTTTGTTAATATAAAGAAATAGACTTCCATTAGAGTGAATTAGAATAACTGAAGCAGATGAGTTCTCTAGGTAGTAGTTAGCAATTTCTTGTTCTATTAAAGCTCTTTCAGATTGATTCGAATCAAACTCGATTAGATCAAAAAATCTTTCAATCCTTTGGATTAGTTGCTGTTTATATTTAAGTGATGTGTATCCCATGAAAACTTAATTTTCCCAAAAAAACTCAAAATTTGCAAAAGGCAAGTTTATTGCCTGAATATGATAATATGCATTCGCTTTCTGTTTTGCATAATGATATGTCCTTAAATCATTGGTTGTTACAAAAAGATTATTTAATACTTTCGGCAGAAACAATGTACTGTTTATACCTAACAATGGCATTAAATCAAATATTACAAAATTCTTACCATCAAATTCCTCTTTTTTAAGAACATTATGAAATACTTGATGTGTCAATATATGTTCTTGTTTTTCCCTTTTTTCATCCCCATAAGTGACCTTGGTATCCCTTAATAATTGCAGATGAAGCGTGTTTCGCACTATCTCTTTACAATTTGCTTCAAAAAATGCTTCCTCAATCCTTAACGATACTTTCGATTCCTGATTTAGATAAAATAATTCTCTTTTACTATTTATAATAGGTGATACTAAGGAAATTTCATCATCATCAATTTTAAGACTGATTGATTTTGTGTCATATAAAACAGAAAGAAATTTATCATTATCTATGATTTCTAACAATTTATTTTTTTCATCAGATGTGTCGCTTGGAACAATAAACTTTCTGGCATTCTGAATTAATTTGTCATCTCTATCATTCATTTTATGAGGGTGTATTTCCTTCGTGTATTTCAATCTATAATTTTCTCTAACCGCTCTCTCCTTCATTGGAGGATAAGATTTTGGGTTATCCTTGTATATCTCCTTCTGAAGAAGGCATGTGTATGATTTCCCTTTGTTTTGTTGATCTTTTACAAAGGCACAACCAGTGTGACACAAATAAAGGTATTCGCATTTTTGACAATCTTCGTGCAAATCATTTTCTTGATGAACCTTTTTTATTTGATGAGAGCCTCTACGTACAATTTCATCAAATGAGTCATTTAGTATATTACCATAATGAAATGGGTTTACTCCTTGACCTCTTACACAAGAATGAACTTCACCGTCAACTTGTAATAAATAAAATTTCTCACCACAATTTAGAGCACTAGTACAGTAAGAAGGTTTGAATTCATCAAACCAATTACCTCTAAAACCCTCTTCCAATTCAGTGCCAATAAACTCTTTTTTAAGTTGATTATAGAATTCAACTTGCATCTCATCGGGAATTGCTTTTGTATCTAGCTTACTCTTGTTTTCAAATTTCAAATCATTTAGTTCACTCTCAAACCCAAACATGAAATTGAAATTATTCATATTAAATCCTACTTCATTATGAATAAACCATATGTCCTTTACAAGTTGATCAATGTTTTCAATATGTTCGTGATAAATGACTGCCGAAACCTTCTTTTTGTGCGGGTAGTTAGCTAGTAATTTTAAATTTTTCAATGTTTTATCCAAGGTAGATTTCCCCGTTTTTGTAGTTCTATACTTTTCATGTAAAGACAATGGTAAATCTATGCTAGCACTAACAGACACTCTATTCTTGTTAAACAAGTCGTAAAGTCGATTAAAATTATATAAATTAGTTTTTAAATGAGGGGTAGTTTTCTTAAATCCTATTTGGTTTAATGCATCAAAATTCGAAACATAATGATTATTAATGGTGTCGAATAATTCTTGTAATAATTCCTTAGGTAATGTTGTCACTTCTCCTCCATGTAGTGAGACATTAAATGCTAAATGATTGGTTTCAGATATCTTTAGCAAAGCCTTTTGTAAAGTTTTAATAATTTTCGATTTTTCATTTTTTGTCAAAATCGTATCTGTCTGAGACCCCAAATAGCAATAGCTGCATCCCATATTGCAAAACATGGTGGGTACGTATAGTAAATGAACAGGTTTTGGATTCTTCATGTTTAGAGATTAATATTCCTTCTTTATAGTTTTTATTTTTGTCAAAGGGTTAGATTTCTTAACAAGATCATATACTCTTTGTGATATTTTTCGAAATTTCTTATCCTGACTAATTTTAATTTTATGTTCTTTCTTAGATTCTGTGGGGAAATTTTCACGATTAATCAATATACTTTTAGAGGGTGTAGATAACTTGAGTAAACCTTTATTATAATCAATAATTAATTGAGTTAAATTTTGGTAATAAATAACAGTATCACCTTCTAATAAATACTTATTTCCCAATACGATTTTTCTTGATTGTTTAACCAACCACATGTACAATATAACGGATAGAACTATAATAATTAAAGAAGGGAGAAAAAGGGTTTTAATAATGTTCATAATAAGTAATACAATAAATAGTATAGTAAAATATGCCTTTGTATAATAATCCGAATTAAAAAAACTCAATTTGGGATTAGAATAATTGTAAGTAGCAAAGGATTTTTTCATAGTATTTTGGTCTATTATCAGAATGAAAGCCAACACACGTGTAAATCACACTCATGTGCTAAACCTACTATACGTGTATTCTTATTTAACCGTAGACTAAACGTCTAATCCACTGTTTATTCGTCAATATTATTCGTTAATAAAAGCCTCCAAAACCAGGTTATTAAAGACCTGCCCAAGATAACTTTTCCCGTTAGAAAACCACAGGGATATAGTCTGAATTTACACGCTAATTAGCACCTATGCTATTACTCAGGTTTACGTACTACCCTTCCTTTTTAAACCGATGGCCATTCCATTTTTCTAAGCTGTTCCGTTTGAAAAGCTTAAATAATCCATTTACATTTTGGGAGATGGTAAGGTGCTGGGGACGTATTATTTTAAACCTCTCAGCTTAAGGATTTTACCTTCGCTTTTTAAATCAGAAGCTATTTCATTAAATTCCTTTAAGTAGTATGTCTGTTGTATGGCTGATTCATCGGTTAGAGGAATTCGAATTGAGTTATGAGAAGTAATCCAGAAATCCTTGGTAAATTCATGAAGTGGAATAATTTTCAACTCAAATAAAAATTCTGCATATACAATTTCTACGGTTTTTTCAGTTTTTCTTATAAGACCCTTACTTTTATTAAATATCTACTTTCATTTAAGACTTCATTGATCCTAAAGGAAACTTGATTGGAGTCTAAAAAACACTCTCTTCTAACTGTAAATTTATTTGTTTTTTTCACCAAAACTGCCGGAGAAACAATTGTATCCAGATTTGAATTAATCACCATATATAATTCGGATAAAGGAACAGAGTCTGGTACAAAAAAATTATAATAAACGGAAGTGACTATTCCACTTTCCATTTCAGTAGATTCTCTAATTTCTATCAAGTATCCCTTTACTTTAATTTCGTTTACTGTTTGACTGGAAATCAGAAGGAAGGATGAAGCTAATAATATGAATCCGAAAACTCTATTCATTTTTTCAATGTTTGATTTTGCGGCTAACGAGCCTCTTACTTTTTGCCACCACTTTACTAAGCATTAAATATAGCGCGTGTTGGGTGACGTTATTTTGTCATTCCCATAATCATTATCGCACCTTGTTCTATTACAGAAACAATTAATTTATTCTCTGTAACTGATATTAGTTTTTGTTCGACTATTCCGTCTAAATCATTTGTTTTTATAATTCTTTTTTCCTTGTCATATTCCCATGTTCCAATATATTTATTTCCTTCCTCCATTCCTTCTTGTTTTCCGTCAACGTGGAAAATGACCCAAGTACTTTGTTGCATTTCTGAAGGAAATGTCATTTTTTGCCCACTCATTTCCATATATTCAATATGCCATTTTCCAGAAGTGATAAGTTCAAATTCATTTCCCTCTTGTGCTTTAATTGTTTGGATAGAGGAAAAAATTAATAAAGTAAAAATGATGATTCTTTTCATAATTGTCTTGTCTTTAAATTTATCTTTTTAGTTATTTCGTAATGACACCCAACGTTTAGTATATGAAGCGTAGCATCCCGAAGGGTGCTATGATTTATATACAGTGTTATCTGCTTTTTATCCATTAATAATTCGATTCAGTGATTCAATCGATTGTCGAAAACGTTCAGTATCAATAAAAGAATCTTGAGGTTTCAATTCTTCAATCTGTTTATCGATATCCTTACTCTTGTCGGGAACAATATTTTTTAAGTTTTTTAGATTCTCTACTTGAGCTTTGTCTCTACACAAAAGACAGTCCTGCCAATTTTTCAAATGCTTTTCCGTGTTATTGGTATTATTTACTTCGTCAAGATATTTCATTGCAGTCATTACTGAGCCTTGATCGTAATATAGTTGTGGCTGTTTTAGATAGTATTTGAGATAATTATCAAAAAAATCTACTGCCTTTGAAGTGTTAAAAGAAGCTAAGGTTAATGCATATCCGGAACCAGCATAACAGACTTCACTTTTTAATAGATGTGTCCCAATAATATCTTCGAGATGAGTTGATTTCTTAATCGCAGCAAAATAACTACCTGTAGACCGAGTTCTCCAATCGAAATCACCTAAATTCTGAAGGATTACTTCTTCTTGAATTTTAGGCTTGAGATCAATCATTTTCTCAATCCATTCGTCAGTTTGGTTGTCTAATTCAAAATAGAAAGGAATGACCCATTCTTCTCTGAATTCCTGAGAAATTTCAACTTCATTTACATATGAAGTCAATTCTTCGAAAGGACTTTTATGTCGAACAGTTGCTCCTGCCGAGTGAAGTTGTATATCAGTTAAATTCTCTTTTTTCATTCTATTTGATTGCAGATAACACACGAATAAATCACACTCGTGTGCTACATCTGCTTTATGTGTATCTTATTTCTAACCGTAGAATAAAAGCCTCCAAAACCAGGTTAATAAAGACCTGCCGAAGGTAGGATTTCAAGAGAAATAACCAAAATGACTTGAAAAAAAAATGTCAATTATTACCTATTCTTTTCCACGAGGTAAAAACCGTAAAGACGCCAATTATAACTCAAAAACATGCTTCATATAAATACTACTTCAGGCACCCGTGATTTCTTTATGCGGTACGCTACCCTACCTCACAGATTAAACGAATGAAACGAATGAAAAACTGGATAACCTAACCTTAAACCCAAATGTAAAAGACCCAAATTAACTTCAATCCTTGCTTTCATTTTTCGTTTGCCCCAAGTACATGCTTCGTTGTGAGCCCGGGCTCGTTAACAACTCAAACACACCGAGTTATTGACCCCTACCGAAGTATGGCCTTCGGTTCCTGAGCATTTGCCGGAGGATCGGTAAACCGTGTGCTTAGTTATTGGCAAATCGTTATTCTTTTATGATTTTTCTTGTTATGAAATTTCCATTAGCTGCCTCTATTTGTAAGAAGTAAATTCCAGAAGTAGCATCAATATTGATGTTAATAAAGGCTGTCGATTCAAAATATTCAGTTAATATTACTTGTCCTAAGTTGTTTGTTAATGTCACCTTTAATTTGTTTCTGATTTCTCCTAAGTCAATGGATATATTTCCAGTTGTTGGGTTTGGATAGAAGTTAAGGTTAGAAAAATTTTGCTCTAGGTCATTAAGTCCAACAGTACAGGGGCCACAATTGGTACTAAAAGATACTCCAGCATCAACATCTGATATCCAATTAGTTGTTGACCAAGTAACATCATCAACTTCCATACAGCTTAGATTTGGATTGTTCAACGCAGAAAAATTTGTGAAATTAGAATTATTATTGTTTCTAATATTTAAACAAGCTAGTAGATTATTACCACACTCTAAATATGTTAATGCATTGTTCAGAGTAAGATTCAAACTAGTCAATTGATTGTAATGACACATAATATGTGTTAAAGCAGTATTCTGAGTAACATCCAGGCTATCCAATTGATTATTATTACACTCTAAATATGTTAAAGCAGTATGCTGTGAAACATCTAAACTATCCAATTGATTAATACTACACTCTAAACTTGTTAAGGCAGTATTTTGAGAAATATCTAGATTAGTCAATTGATTTTGATAACACGCTAAAGATGTTAAAGCCGTATTTTGAGTAACATTTATACTTGTTAATGGGTTTTGGGCACAACGTAATTCTGTTAAAGCAGTATTTTGAGTAACATCTAAACTAGTTAATTGATTACCAACACACCCTAAATATGTTAAAGCAGTATTTTGAGAAACATCTAAAAGAGTCAATTGATTGTAACGAAGTCCTAACGATGTTAAAGCAATATTTTGGGTAACATTTAAATTCGTTAATTGATTAGCACTACACCCTAAATATGTTAAAGCAGTATTTTGGGTAACATCTAAACTAGTCAATTGATTGGTAAAACAGTCAAAAGATATTAAAGCTGTATTTTGAGAAACATCTAAAAGAGTCAATTGATTAGTACTACACCCTAAATATGTTAAAGCCGTATTTTGAGAAACATCTAAACTAGTCAGTTGATTGTCAAAGCAGCCTAAAGATGTTAAAGCAGTATTCTGAGTAACATTCAAGCTAGTTAACAGATTAGAAAAACATCTAAGATCTGTTAAAGCAGTATTTTGAGTAACATCTAAACTAGTCAATTGATTATCACTACACCTTAAATATGTTAAAGCAGTAATTTGAGTAATATCTAAATTAGTCAGTTGATTATTATTACACTCTAAAGATGTTAAAGCAGTGAAATCTTGAATTCCAGTTAAGCTTGATATCTGTGAATTTGAGACATTTAAAGAAGTTATAGTGTTAATATTGGAAGTAGGTACACTACCGTCAGGAGTTCCTGAATCATAACCTAAATTAATTAAAGCCTGCTCAAAATTTGAATCAGGTATAGCCGTTTGAGAAATACATACATTAGATAATGCTGTAAGTAATAAAAGTGATAGTGTTATTTTCATGATAATTGTGTTTTATGTTTACCAACGTTTAGTATATGAAAAATAGTTAATTACGAAGCACGAAGTTTTCCGTTAAGTGCAAATTTTGATAGGAGCTGAAAGCCTTGAATTCACTATTATTTCGCCTAGTTTTCATATACATTATGGTGTGACGTTTTCTTATTTTACTAGGCTACTTTTGGTAAAAATGATAAATCTACCCAATATTTTTTAGGATTTTCTCGGTCAATTAAAACATTGATTTTATCTGTTATTATATAATCAGTCGGGTCAAACCAAATGTGATCACTCTTAAAAATATGTAGTTTAGCTGTTTCGGGATCTCGCCAATGTGTAAAAACTATAAAAGGATTTTCTCCATTAACCTCGTAAGAGGTATTGATGATTACACTCTTAAATTTAGTCTCTATTTTTTTCCCATTTTTTTTCAGATATTTTAGCCTACTCTTTTTCTTCATATCATATGCAAAAAAACTCCCTCCAATGCTAAAAATCACAAAACCAAATATTCCTAGTATAGTTGCCCCTCCCCAAAGTGAAAAATAGTCGTTTATTTCTGCTATATCTGGGTATTCTGGATCGTAAATAACCTCTACCATTTCATTCACACTATATCTCGGAGGATTACTACCGAATGATTCAAACTCAATCTGTGTTCCATAAGCATCTGTAAATTCTATTAATGGGTAGTACGTTATGTCGTAATCCTCCGAGTCATTAGAATACGATTCAAATATTTCTACTACTGTACCTTGAGTTATAATGGCCTTTTCAATAAATTGACTCGTATTTTTACAGATGAAAAAGGTTCCTATAAGCATTCCTGCTCCTATAAGTATAGAAAGGTATATTAGTATATTTCGTGTTTTCATTTTAATAGTTGGTTTTTTATTTAAAATATGTAATTAGTTTTCTTAAATGACACCCAACACAGGTATAAATCACACTCGTGTGCTACATCTGCTATATGTGTATCTTATTTCTAACCGCAGAATAAACGTTTATTAAACCGTGTACCAAGGTTTATCACAGGTATATTAAACCGTGTGCCACGGTTTTTTAGTTAAAACTATTTGTTAATAAACGCCTCCAAAACCAGGGTTTTTAAAGACCTGCCGAAAATAGGGTTTCGAGAGAAAAAACCAAGATAACTTGGAAAAAATAATACGTCAATTGATGGGGGAGGTGGTGAAATGGTGATGTAGTGATACGGTGATACAGTTATATGGTGATACAGTGATATGGTGATATGGTGATATGGTGAAGAGTGATGAAAGATTAAAGATTAAGGACTATGGATGAAAGATTAAAGGTGATATGGTGATACAGTTAAACGGTTAAACAGTTATACAGTTAAATGGTGATACAGTTATACGGTGATATGGTGAATAGTGATGAAAGATTAAGGACTATGGATGAAAGATTAAAGGTGAAATAGTGATCCAGTTAAACGGTTAAACAGTTAAACGGTTAAACAGTTAAACAGTTAAACAGTTAAACAGTTAAACAGTGATACAGTGATACAGTTATACAGTTATACAGTTATACAGTTAAATGGTAATACAGTGATACGGTTATACAGATATAAGTTAACAGTTAATGGTGAACAGTCAATGGTTAATCGGTGTGAGAAAGAAAAACCCACGGAAACACAGCGATCCACGGGGAACCTCATCAACGCAGTTATCCCTAACTAAAGGGAAATTACTTTAAGCGGATAGCGCCCAGGGCGTTTAGGATCCGGATAATGGCGTAGGTGGGATCTAACTCATGCCAACGGATGCCGCCAAAATTGGCACGGCTGCTGTCTTTGTGGTGATTGTTGTGGTAGCCCTCCCCCATCATTAAAAAATCGAAAGGCAATAGGTTCTTGGAGGTATCGGCTACTTTAAAGTTGACGTATCCATATATATGGGCATACCAATTAATAATCACCCCGTGAATAGGCGCCATCAATACCACTACCGGCAAAAACAACCATTGCCACCATGCGGTAGCAAACGTGGCAAAAAACAAAACGTAGAGCGCGGTAAACACAATCCTTGAAGTGATAGAACTCGCCATAGCATCAAACGCTTTCCATTGCGGTACATTTTGGGTAAAACGGTTTTCTACTTTTACCCGATGTTTATTGATGTTTTGGTAATTGGATTTGGTACGCCACATCATAGCCATCACATTTTCATCGTACTTAGGCGAATGGGGATCTTTTTCGGTATCGGCAAATGCATGATGCATCCGATGCATCACCCCATAGCCATAGGCACTCAGGTAATTGGAACCTTGAAACAACCAAGTCAGAACAAACGTTATTTTTTCGGCTGTTCTCGACATCGTGAATTGTTCGTGTGCCGAATACCTATGCAAAAAGAAAGTTTGGAAGAATAATCCGCCATACCATAAAACCAATACAAAAAGGATAATTACCATTGCCATAAAATTTAGGCCGCAAAGGTACTGCCTCACTCGGGTTTATGCAATGAATCCAGATTCAGAGATCCGCTTGCGCACCCGACTTAAAGCTTGGGGCGTCACACCAATATAAGAGGCGATGTATTTTAATGGAATTTGAGTAATTAAATCGGGTCGATCCTTTAGTAGATTGCGATAGCGCTCATCGGGCGTTTCGTTTAACAGGGATTGTTCGCGCTTCGATTTGATTAAAAACAAACGCTCGGAGGTAAAACGTCCAATGCGATCGCCAATGCGGGTCACATCGTAAATTTGCTGCAAGTCCGAATGACTGATGCTCCACAAAGTAGTATCGGCCAAGGTTTCTAATTGGTACAAAGACGGCTCTCGGGTTAGAAACGAATCGTACGCACTAATGAGTTCGCCCTCAAAACTAAAACCAAAGGTCACCTCTTTATCTTCTTCCTCTTTGGGAATGAATAAACGAATAGCCCCGGTTTCTACAAACGAAATGGTATTTTCAATCGCCCCCAGTTGCAGGAACACCGTTTTTTTAGGAATAGCCTGATACTTGAGCTTGGAAGAAAAAAGCTTCCAGTCGCTATCTGTAATATCCACAAAGGACGCTAAATATTTCCTGAATTTCTGCATTTTGGAAAAAACAAAATTCGGCTATTTCACACGAAATAAGAACGAATCACCCGAATTTACTTTACCGGGCGTGCATGGCTCAAAGCTTCTTTTAAAAGACCCACCGTTTTCATTTCCTCCAAGGTTTCCACAATTAGCACATCTTCGCCTTGTAAACGGTAAATCAATTCGCGGTACTGCGCTAAACTCCACCCCCGAGTAGCGGCATACGCTCCCGGAATAGGTTGATGAGCCGCATTAAAACGACAGGCCCCCGGGGCAAAAAATACCACCGACCATTTTCGATCGGTGAGTTTCTGAATAAAATCGGCATCGTCCGTGGTTGCCACATACTCGGGGTTTCCCATCAAAGGCGGTAACGCCAAAGAAGCGTGGTAGGACATTTCAGGATCGCATCCTCTGGCTAGAATACTTTTGGTCCGATGATCTAATGGGGTGCTTTTTGTTTCTGAATTTTCCATTTTTGGGGGCATTTTACGAAAGCACATGGCTCCACCACCTACACTTAACATTCCTATAATAAAAAACGATGGCAGTAAACCCTTGTACATAACTCTCTGATTAGTGTGTGGCAAATAAACAGCTCTCCGAGAAGTTTCAAAAGGTACAAACGGGGCGAATTGGGGTAAAAAAAAGAGGCCCACTATCGGGACCTCTTTCCTAAAAACCGGATTCTTATTGCTCCAATGGCGTAGCTACGCCCATGCGGTTCCACACATTAATAGTGGCAATGCGCATAATGATTTGGGCGATTTCCGGGCCGGTAAAATGCGCACTCACCCCTTGATAGGTAACATCTGTTACCCCCCGTTGGTGAATGAGCGTTACCTCATCGGTTATGGCCAATACCGCCCGTTCCTGCTCGGTAAATAAAGAAGACTCTTTCCATACCGCAATGGCAAATAGTTTGCTGGCGCTCATTCCTAATTTAAGCGCGCCTTGCGTATGCATTTCCATACAGAACGCACAGCCATTGAGTTGAGAGGCTCTGATTTTTATAAGTTCAAAAATGGGAGGAGCTACCGTTGAATTGGATAGGTATTTTTCTAATCCAAACATGGCTTGATAGGCTTCGGGTTCTAAGTTTTCGATGTTGATTCTTGCGTTCATAACGTACGTGTTTAATTGATTAATTTGTGATAAATCAAAAGTACGGGGGCTACGAATCAGAAAACTTAAGCTGGTTTAAGAAATGGAAGGCGGTCCCTTTTTTCTTATTTCGCTTAAGTATTCGGGGGTCATTTCTAGGTACGAAGCTATCATGTATTGCGGTACGCGTTGGGCAAATTCAGGCAAAGCCGCCACAAATTGAAAGTAGTTTTGGTCGGCACTTACCGGGTCAAACACTTCTTTTTTACGCAGCAGGGCAATGAGCATGTTTTCGGAAAGCAAACGAAACAAACGTTCCAGCTTAGGGATGCGTATCAATAACAGTTCGAGCTCGCGTTTAGGAATCCGAAGTACCTGGGTTTTCTCCAGGGCTTGTACCGAAATGTTGGATGGCGTTTGATGCACGTAGCTTTCCAAATTAGAGAACCACCAATTTTCGATCGCGAAATAGGTGATTTTCTCGTGACTTTTAGCCCCAATAAAAAACGCACGTACCAGTCCTTCCACCAAAAAGTATTTATGGGAACAGATTTCTCCTTCCCGAAACAAAAACGCCTTTTTAGCATATGTTTTGCTTTGAAAGGCTGCGTAAAAGAGCTGCCATTCCGAATCGGATAGCGTTACGTATTTACCGATATTTTGCCTTAATTGTTCTTCCATTACAGGCCGTAAAGAAACGCAAGTCCAGCGAATTAAAAAACAAAAAAAGAGGCGGAATTACCCGCCTCTTCTTCCGTGTTCCTAACATTAAAACGTATAGCCAATATGGAGGGTGGCAAACATACTGATGGGTGAAATATCGTAGGTATGACCTTGCAACTCATTGCTGCCACTCATTTGCGAAGTGTAGCCCATTCCGGCCCAAGGTTTAAAATACAGGTTGTTCTTAAAGGGTTTGATGCTATATCCAAAATAAGCCATGGCTAATCCATTGGTGTAGGTTTGATCGCCCGTTACCTCCGTCTTCTCAATCTTGAATTCTTGCAAGGAAAGTTGCGCGCCTACAAACCATTTTTTATTCACCTCATCAAAATAATACTCCCCAAATATTCCGAGTCCTTGGTTAATCCGAACGTTCCATCCCATGTCTTTGTTCTTTTCGTTGAAATTCACAAACAAATCGGGCATATCCATGGCATACGCCCCTAGGCCCACTAACAGATGCTCCATGTTTTTGGGTTGCACCCGCACATGCACGCTATACCCGTTGAGCGCATACGTTCCGGGATCAATTTCTACACTCCATTTCCAGCTATCGTTGCTTTGGCCATAGGCATTCGTTAGTAGTAAAAAAGCGGCTACTACCGTAGTAAATGCCGTTGTGATTGTTTTCATTTTCGTTGTTGTCATTTTTGTGTTTTTCATTTTTGTGTTTTTAAGCGTGTTTGTTTGAATCATTTTTATCGTTTTCATCGGTTTTGTTTTAATTGTTATACGTTATATTTATTATGTTTAGTTATGGAGGTACAGATAAGTATATTTACGAGTATACTATATATTCCGTTTATTTAGTAAGGATAAAAAAATTAGGAATTCATGTCTTCCAAAATTTCCCCAATGCTCTTGCTCGCGAGTTCGGTTTTTAAGGTGTTCTCTGCTCCGTCCAATAATGCTTTGATCGATTTTTGAGCCGCATTAGGTCGTTTGCCATCGGCCATAATATTCACAGACGATTGGAATAGTGCTTTGCCTTTCTCAGTGGCTTCTAATACATCCAATACCGAAATAGCATCGGGCGATTTTAATAAACGGATCCCCCCTAGTTTGCCTTCTTTGGTTTCTATGATTTGTGCGGCATGCAAACTTTGCAATATTTTTACCAAGGTAGGTTTCGGAATACTCAGGTACTTCGATATATCGGCAGTCGACAAAAAATCAAATTGCTCCTGACGAATCTTATCGGAGATGTAAATAACCACTAAAATGGACTTGGTAAATGATAAGGAGTATCCCATACTATATATTCGATGTATTTAGTATGCAAATATAGACAGGATTTTAAATTCACCAACCCGTACACCGAAAAATTTTATTTTATTTTTCTATCCGGTTACCAAGCATCTGATATTTCGCCATCAAATGTCACTGGACAATTTTCATGCACCACATTAAACACTTTCACCAGAAAAACCAGTTCCATCCATAATTTCATTTGACGGTTTTTTTCTTTGAAACGCAGCTTTTGAAACAACAGGTCCTTCGTTATACTATTTGCGCTCCCCCACTTATTATACAGTTTGATCCTTTCTTTTAAGGCTTTGGGCGAACTGGCTTCTAGGCTTAGGGTAATACTTGTTTCGCTGGTGTTAAACTCCTGAATCGCCACAAATGGCTTTTCCTTTCCATACCCAATACTCACCAATACCGCTTGTTTGTTATTCGGCATCAACATGCTTCTTTCCGTAGCATTTCCTACATGAAACAACTCGTAATCCGTGGTATTTAAACGATACAAACTCTGGATGTTTTTGTACATCACATAGGTATATACCCGATCATAAGACTTTCCGTCCACCACGTGTACTTCCAGCGATTTCCGCCCCCATTGCTTAGGTATTGTTCCTCTATCCACATTGGCCCATCCCGTTTTAGTCCATTCAAACCCATAGGTTTCCATGCGATGCTTCTCTCTTTTAAAAAGTAGTTTTTTGTATTTCTCCGCTACTTTCTTAAATTTCTCATTCTCTTTATCTCGCAGTTGGTTCGCCTCTTTCGCTAGTTTCTTTAATTTTTTGTTGGTTTTGGCCCATCTTTTTTGATAAAACGCCTGTAATAATTCCAAATGGGTATTCGATTCCTTTAATCGCGTACACTTCATTTCCGCATTCGCTCTAAATACATTAGCTAGTGAATCTTCCGGAATCAAATCCGCTGCCAAAGCATCACATTCCCATAAATTCTTATCTAAATTATCCAGATACACTTTCAAAACCTCCTCATTATAGGTCTTAAAGATGGACTGCAATCGCTTTTCAAATTCTTTAGTGGCTATCCATGTACCTTCAAACTCTTTGCAGTGAATGGCTTGTACTAAACTGGGATCTATCCCGCACCCTTCCACCCACTCTTTGGTGTCAGACACCTCCTCTGTGGGTGCAGCTGCTTCCCCATATTCATACGATTCGGAGCTATATTCCCCATCAACCACTATTTTAATTCCATTATCATATGGTTCATTGAGATCGGTAGCATGTGTACCCCGCCATATCCTGTATAGGTCAATATATTTCATCGCTAGGTAAAGACTATCTAACAGAGCCGGAGAAACTTCCGTATGCCTTTTATAAGGCAACGCTTGACGAACCACTGCCTCCAACCCATTGGGGTAAAAGTCGAGTTGTTCCATGGCAATGGGTTGCAGATACGACTCCAATTTCATGGGGTTCCGCCAATCCATATTACCTTGTGCATCTCGTTCCCCTTCGTAAATCATCATCCCCGACTTTTTATTTTGGGTAGGGATTTCCATATAAACAGGTGTTTTGGGATTTACAAAAACCGGCTTTCCTTGGTGCCGCACCTGAAAATAAATCATCCCATCGGTTTCCAACAACTCTCCAGCCGAGGTGGTAGTTAAATTGGAAACAATCATGTCTTCTACCGATAAGGCCTCCGCTAACTCTACCTGTACCTTCCCGGTAACGGCATGGCCTGAAGCATCTATAAAACACCCTTTTGGAATTACAATAACGGTTCCTTTACTTCCTTCAATCACATGATCTTCTTGGGTATCTAACTCAAAGTACTCACTGGATACCATTTCGTTTTTAAACGGATCATTTTCAGAAATTTTCACCTGCAAACCTTCCGGAGTACGTGGACGTGTACATCCCATAATTAAAGACATACAAAGAATAAAAGCAATAGGGAAATGACAGACGTTTTTCATAATTGGAGCATATAGGATGGGTAAAGAGTTACCTAAAACCGTGCCGTGAAAATAAAAGAATGCAGTAGAATAAAGGGACCAACTCGGGTTTTAATTTATCCCGTCCACAAACTCGAGTACGCGTTTATTAAAAAATTCGGGCTGGTCTAATTGCGCGCAATGCCCTCCCCCACTAATTTCGTGGTATTGGCTATGGGGAACGGCTTCCTGCCATTGCTTGGCCATTTTATGCGCCAGGGCGATATCATGTTCCCCTATTAAAATAAGCACGGGGTAAGTCGCCTTGAAATCAGGCCGGTTTTTAATAACATGTTGCAATCCCGACATGTACCTAAACGTTTTCCGTTCAAACCCAGCCATTGTCGCTTGGAACAGCTCTTGCCCTTGGCGGGTATAACAGGTCATTTGAGCTACCTTATTCCGAAAGGAATTTAAGGAGAACAAAGCCCGTAAAATCAAGGTGATATTGGAAGCCATTTGCGCCTTGGCCACTTCTTTGTTTTCTTCATGGATAGAATAACCGCCCATTCCGGTTAAGCTAAGGGTTTGCTCTGGAAACGTATACGCAAAGTATTGGGCCATCAACGCTCCCATAGATACACCCACTATATGCGCTTGTTTATATCCTTCTTGTTTTATAATAGCGGCTATATGCTCGGGTGTAATATCTAAACGATGCGTAGTGTTTTTCACTTTAGATAATCCATGACCAATCAAATCCACGGTTAGCACGGCATAGTTTTTGGCAAAAGCAGCCATTTGATCCGGAAAAGCATTCTGATCCGAAAACGCAGGGTGCAGCAATACCATCAGTTGTTCTTTCCCTACTCCACTCATCGAATAATGAATTTCATAACCATGATACAAAATCGTTTTAGCGATGGGTTCTGGATTTCTCTGCTGCGTATTCATTTCTATTATTTTAGTATCACCTGCTAGCCCCATGCTCACAAGGCTTCAAAAAAACGGTTTCCAGCACAAGCATGGTCTTACCGAATCCAAACAAAGAAAAGCATTTGCTTTAATTACGGCTTTCGAAACAGGTAAATAGTATACCAGTCGCCATTGGATAAGGTAATTTCCTTTTCTTGAAGAATCACCCAACCGGGTAAATCAAATTCGTGAGTCACAATTCGGGCACCCGCTGGCAATTCATTTTCTAGTTTTAAGGAAAGGCCCCCTAACATGGTTCGGGATAAATACAAAAGCAGCGCATTTACCTGCGAAACATCGGCATCGTACATACTGCCTTCTATCAATTCAATGCGATGCGTGAGATTTGCAGCATCAATGTTTTTCTGAGCCGTAACCATCGCCTCCGGGAGTACTTCGTATCCAATTGCCGTCACCTTAGCTTGTTCACATCCTGCAATCAGGCTTCTGCCATCTCCTACGCCTAAATCGCAAAGAACCTCCCCATCTTCCAGGTTCAATAATTCAAGCTTGGCTTGCACCAACTCGGGTGGCGTCAAAAAATACGGGTCGTTGGTCTGTAAAAAAGAATAGGTCTCCATGGCTAATTAGTTTTCAATTTCTCCCCCCAATTAAGGGAGCCTTAATGCGTATCTAAAATAGAAATAACAACTACCCTTCTCCCCTGTGAAAATACCTGATTGACTGAATTAGTGGTTTAACGCAAGAAATAAAACCAATGCCTACAAAATCAACAGATCCATTGATGAATTCAATGAAACTCTATTCTTTGGGCTTAAATATTCACCCTCCTCTTTTTTTACTTCTTTTCGTTTATAGGAGAAATATTACCGTTTACTTACTGTTACTATTTGAAACCCGTGGTAAACAGATTTCTTGCCCCATTAATACCACACTTTTGATACTTGTGATACGCTTGTGCAGCTCTCTCCTCCATTTGAGTCCCCGTTTCATTGGCAATCCAACCCGTTAAGGCGGCTTTTAATGTATACGCCTCTGGGGCCATTAAGTGGGTGGTCCATACTAAAGGATTGGCTTGCGCTAATTTTATTTGCGGACTAAAATAGTCTCGACTATAACAAGCTAGGATGATGACATCTTTCGGTTTTTGGTGAATGTCTTGGTAATTAATGGACACCTCAAATTCCATTAATCCGTCATGTCCGATGTAGGCAATAAGATTTGCGCCACCGCCAAATGAAATTTCCTGGTTATCCACCCAAAGCGTTTCCGGATTTTGACCGTTCGCGGCTTTCAAGAAGTTTTCGGTACATAACTTGATTTGTTCCCCATCATAGGCATCTGCCAATAAATACACGTCCTCCGTTGCATGTTTAAACAGGATCCGATCTAAAACAAACGGGTTCGTAGATTCAAGTTGTTGCACCCATACCCAATCGTCTGTTTTTAGTTTAAAAAAAGATTTCACGCCATAACCGGCCCCCCAATACAAATTCAATCTGGGGTCTTTTCCATTTCCAATCTTGGTAGGCACCGGTACAATACCTTGAAACTCATTATCGCATAAAGCCACAAATACATGTATGGTTCGGGTTTGAGAATAAAGAGTTCCTGTTAAGGTAAAAAAGAGGATCGTGAGAATTACATTTTTCATACGCGTTGGATTAGAATATCTGCATGAAAACGTACTTTCTAGGAAAGTATTACCCACCCGTAGGTTAAACGCGTATCTATTCGGTTAAACAGGTTACTTTACTTCGGATGTTTACCCTTTGATTCCTGTTTGAATTCCTGTTTGCGTTCCTGTGGTCACCCGCCCTTTCCTTGGGTTGAATTAAACCGATGGGATCGCTAGGCGTGGGTACCACAAAATAGAGCTGTTCCTCCATTAACCAGATCTCTTTACTCGAATCAGCATCAAAAGTGGCTTCGTATTTCCAAGTCAGAGCACTACAATTATCACATTCTGTATGCGTTCCTTGGTCATCCACTTGGTCTCCACAAACGTCACATACAATCAACGCATTGTCATACTGATTAACACCATAAGTCACACCAGTAGCCGTAATAAACAAGGTGGTCACCATCCCAATTTTCCACACATTGGATTTCTTATGGGTGAACCAAAAAAGTAAAAACCCTATTCCACCTCCAACTGCACCTAGGATACTCGTCATTAATAAATGGGTACTGGCATCCTCAAAAAATGGACGGGGTAGTGTGGTAAAAAAAACCACCGGAATCACTAAAAATAAAGCGAGCCATAATGTTTCCCTTTTCGTTTGATCCATACTCATTTTCATTCTTTTAATCTTTTATTCTTTCATTAGGAAGACCGCTTTCTTAGCTCCACCCAAAACATAGGTACATTCCACTATTTCAAACCCGAAATCCGGGACTTCATCCTAGTCTTCACTCCCCTCCTTGAATGAAAAAGTACCGCCCCATTCATTTAAGCTAGCGCAAAAAAAATCGGGAATTTAGCCTACCCGACTTTTCATTTATTCTCCTTTAGTTTCCTTAATACTTAACCCTTTTAGCCCTTTTCTTCTGGACAGATAAAGGGATAGAATTGATCATTGATAATGGGTTTAATATTGAAAAAATCATTCAATACAGATTCCGAGGTACAGAAGGCACCCTCTACCCATGCTTGATCATTGGAATAGGTTTCTCCTACAATAAAAATAGCCGCATTTTCGCCTGCTATTAATTGGGAGGGTTTTCTAATTTTTCGTTGCACATCACCCAAATCATAATGCGATTTATAGGCATGGTAGCCCGCATTAAACGGGGGCAATGACCAATCCATATACCGCGTTTCTACAGGTTCTGGAACCGCAGTATAATCGGCTTGAGGTCCAAAATGGAGAGACGCTAATTGCTTGCGAAGCATTTTCACCATCTCGGGTTTCGCTAATTTAGGTCCAATTAAAGGTTGGTAATCTTGAGAGTCCGGAATTTTCCGCTCTCCATTTTTTCCAATTTCTAAGGCTTTCCAAAACGTGGTGTAATGAATATCATCGTAACTGGCCAATATGCCATACACCTTGTTCTTTTTGTTTCTAACCGCATTGTCCCCAAAATAAACCACTTGCCGTATCGGCATATCGGTAATACTTGGACCGATGGTATCCAGTTCCGCTACTTTTACCACCATTTCTACTTCTTTAAAAGTGAGTCGTTCTTCAATCTCTTGCTCCATGGCATGGATTAACTCCGATTTAGTAAAGCTGATGTTCACCACCCGATCCTCGGCTTTTTTAATCTTTCGTAAATACTTATTGGGAAAACCAGCCGTACCCAATTGCGTCATTGCTTCGGGAGTCAGGAAAAAACTAGTTAATCTCGCGGGATACTTCGGTTTTTCAAGACTCTCTTTTTTCCACCATTCGCTTTCAAAAAACATTCCGATTTTGTAGGACGGTTCCATTAACACCGACTCCAAATACAACTGTACCTTTTCGTGGTTTAATACATCCAATCCATCATTTTCCATATACCGGGTGGCTTGGGCCACCAATTCAATCGCACTCCGAGGCATCGCTAAAAATGCCGCTTTACATAGCTTACTTTCATGGAGTTTATTCGGGTTCTCTTTAGTCGCAGTGGTAAAATGCACCCCGTTTCGTTTATAAACAATGGATCTCAATCGGGTATTGGGATGGTAGTTCAATTCCACTTTATGCAGTTTCGCTAATTTCTGTACCTCCTTAAACAGCGTATCAAAAAGGCTAGAGAATCCTCCCGTAAGCGTTTTATATTCCGTTCCTGGGGTAAACTCATCATTGACATTAAACGATTGCGCGCTATTACTATTAACCACATTGGAGGAATAGCCATTGCCATCGGCTAAATAACTAAATCCTTCTTGACCCAATCTATCGTAACCCAGGTTCCAATAACCCATGTTTTTTATTAAATCTCCCTTTTGGTATACCGCACTCTCCGGCATATCCTTCGTGATTTTACCCTGTGCGTAAAAATCACACCATTCCAGTCGGTTCTTAGGTCCTGCAATGGCGACCGATTGAATGGTATTAAATTCATCATCGGGCGGTAAATCGTCCCCGTAATTAGCCACATTATAAGGTGCTGGATTATTAGAATTTACTTCCGATATATACATGTTTTTCGCCCTTAAAGACATCAAGGGATCTGCCGATTCGTTGAACGGAACAGAAAACGGTTCTAGTCGTAACAACTTGATGGTTTGCGTAACCACTCTATGCCCTTCACTGTGCGGTTTACCATCCCAATAGGAATAGCGCATGCCGCCTAACTCTAGGTAAGAATTGCTTTTATCGTTTTGATAATGCCACGTACACACCCGGGCTCCGGATGCACGCGTTCCCGGATCTTGTTCCGAAAAATCGTAATCTCCCCAATCATATAACTCCAGTACATCGCCTTCTACCAGTTTCTTCACCGGTTTACCTACTTTGGAAACACCATTTAATAATCGCCAAGCCGTATATAAACCGGAGGCTCCGGCTCCAAAAATGGCGTGTTTTTTTGATTTCATCATTTCAGGTTTTTAATTTGATTCTCGATTAATTCATGCATTCCTTTTTCGGGACATTGCCAAGGGTGATTTCATTTTGAAATCTTTATTTCCGGTAAAAGAATTCTAAACTAAATAAGAACATGCACCATAGAATAACAACACGTAATACTACCTGAATCGACTACTTGTTTTAGTCACGCCCCGCAACCTAACAACATTGGCGTTCATCTTTTTACGTACTATATTTTCAAATACAATTTTCCGTATTCCTTTCAAATTTTGTGGCTGTTTTTGATAAAACTCATCGGGCGAATTAAACAGACCGAAATCTTGGTTAATCCCCTTTTCCTGAATAAAAGTGTGATTGAAATCCCATTCCACAACAGGTTGGGTAAAATCTTTGGTAAAAGCCCCAAACCCACAAAAATTCGGGTTATTCTCCGTGTTCTGTTTTTGGATTTGATCCAAATACATTTGATCCAATATAACCCCCTCCAAGAAATACCAAGTCCCCTTTAATTTTACTTCTACCCAACTATGCAATATATTTTTAGGGGCCATAGTATACCAGATTCCAGTAATCGCCCCTTTTTGCAATCGTTTGTCAATGGTAAATCCATGAATCCTATTGGGTAAATTAACCGCACGTAGCAAGGCCATCAAAAGGGTCGCTTTGGTATTGCATTGCCCGTATCCATCGGCCAATATTTGTGAGGCCTTCAAATCATCTTTTTCATTGTATCCAAAAGGAATGTCATTCCTCACAAACGAATACACTGCTTTTAACCGGTCGGCAGGGGCTAACTGCATCCATTTTTTTTGGTTCACTACTATTTGTATATCTGGATGTGAATAATCCAATAACGCTGTTTCTTCTAAGTACTTTTTCATTGCATTTGATTTAAAATACAAAGGTGAGTCACCCAGAAATCTAAAAATTGTACGAACTGGCTAAGATGATTTCAATTGCTTGGGACTGAACCCAAAGGTTTCCTTAAAGGTCTTGGTATAATGGGCACTATCGGTAAATCCAAATTCATAAGCCGTTTGGGTAATACTTTGTTCCCTTAAGGATAAAAATGACCGACTCACCTTATTCCATTGCTGCACTTTACGGTAGGTAAGACCCGTTTTTTCTTTAAATAGATGTAAAAACCGACTGGAAGACAAACCACAAATATTCGCAATTTCTGTGACCGGAATGACCCGTTCATAGTTAGATTCTAAATACGAGATGGCTTTTTGGATGCGCGTATCTGAAAAGTGATTTTCGAGAGCACAACTACAGCCCAAACGATCCATTTCTTTGCTCACTGCCTCTACCAGCGATTTAAAATCCATCTCTCCGTTTACATAATACAATGCGCTTTGTTTCAAGCTTTGGGTCGTGTGATGTTCCAATTCATCCAGATCCAACTCCCCCATATTATTTAAATAATGTCCAATGGTAGCGGTAGGGTAAAACAATAAGGTGAGTTGCTCCTTTTCACATTTTAAGGCATGCAATACATTACTCTTTATACGTACACTTTGATACCCCGTTTCCGTTCCCCATCCATTCATTATTTGAATTTCCGATTTTAATGAAATACTCCATTGAACGGCATAATGTTTATGCATTTGGTTATCGGTAAATTTCCCAATAAAGAAACCCCAATGACCTTGAAAGAATATGTTGTTTTTAGAAATAACCTTGATTTTGGTACGAAAGTAAATCAGATCCAAATCTCCCATTCATTTTACGGGGTCTTATTTAATTCAATATTTGGTCCATCTATACTTTAGTCCTAGCCCAAAATAGCCATCATTAAAAACGAAATTGTTCATGCGATTTGGGTCTTTATACAAGGGATACACATCCATATGGAGGGTATAGCGTAAACTAAAGAAATATTGACGAGATAATTGGATACAGAAACCCGTATTTAAATAGCCCCCCATTTGAAACCTATTCACCGAATTACTTCCTTTATTTTTTAAGAGCTCCTTATTGGCATGAATAAGCACCCCGGTATACAATCCACCGCCCATTAACCATTGCACTTTTTTTCCAAAATACAGATCAAAACCTAACGGTACTTTTAAATAACCCAACCGATACCCCTCCGTATTTCGGTTGGCATACTGTATGCCCAATCGCATTCCAATAATCCCTCTTTTAGGAGAATAGTCGTACGAAACCGTGCAATTAAAATAGTCGCCTCCGTCCGATTGAAGTGGGTTCACTAGGAAGGAAGAGCCATTGGAAAGGGAAGATACCCCGTAGCCAAATTGGGCTCCAAAATCGTTATGCTGTGCTCTACAAAAAGGAGTGTTCATCAAACCTAGTATGGATAAGCAAATAACAACCGGGATTTTACACATGTTTCAGGTATTCGATTTATGTTCTGATAAAGACCGGATTAACGTTTATTTAAGTTTATTATTTTGTTTCGTACCGAAATGGATTCCGAAGAATTGGGTTCCCTCCCCTTTAACCACACCTATTTAATCGGTGAATGATCGCCTATTAAATGTCATTTATAAAATCCATGAAATACATTATATTTACGACCTACATATATTCGAATACTATGCTAAAAAATGTACTCTCAAAATCTCTATTAGGGGTTTTTATTTTATCGTCTGCTGCCATTCAAGCGCAGGAACCCACGCAACCTACCCACGAAAAACGGGTATACATCAATGATGGGAACACCTATGTTCAAAAATCATTACCGTTGTATTTCATGTTTTCTACCTCTAAAGGGGGAACGCAATATCCCTTAACGAGTAAAAAATCGGAAGGTTTTGCAGATCCCATGTATTTGGATACCGAAGGAATCAATTACATGCGGAGTAAATGGGCAGTGGATCCAGCTACAGGTAGAACAAAAATGCCTAAAGAAGAAGTACTATACGAATTGTATGCCGATGGATTAGCACCAAGAACACGCCTCGCATTTTCGGGCGCAAGTGTATACCGTAGCGATCGTGTGTATTACGGACCGGGACTTGTTTTAACCCTGACTTCTAAAGATGGCGTTTCGGGTGTTGAAAATACTTTTTACTCTTTAGGTTCTGGTTCTTGGACCAATTATTCGGGTACTGTGAATGCGTCAACCGAAGGCCAAAATGCACTTTACTATTATGCGAATGATAATGTGGGTAATGCAGAAAAAACAAAAAATTCAAAATTTGTAGTCGATTTATCTGCCCCTACCTCTAACCATGCCATTGTAGGTATTGTACATAACAGTAATATCATCGCACCTAGTACCACATTTGACTTATCGCAAAATGATAACCTATCGGGTGTAAACCGTACCATGTATTCATTTGATCAACGTTCGGAGAAAAGACAATCCGGTAAAGTGGGTGTTTCTTACCTTCCGGATGGGGAGCATACTTTGTACTATTACTCGGTAGATAATGTAAAGAATACGGAAACCAAACAATCGTTTTCTTTCTACTTAGATAAAATTGCTCCTGTAGTTACTATTGCTATAAATGGCGATCAACATCAAGGACAGCAATACTTATTTGTATCGAGTCGTACCACAGTAAACTTATCTGCAACAGATAATAAAGCGGGAGTAAACAAAATTTATTACCGTATAGATGGTGGGGAAAGAATGGATTTTTCATCGGATTTCAAATACCCAAATGTGAAAGGGGTACATAGCGTAAAATATGATGCTACGGATAACGTGCAGAATTTAGCCGCTAACAAATACAAAACGGTGTATGTAGATAATAAAGCGCCTCAAACCGGAATTATTTACGGACGTCCTCAATTTTTTCATAGAGATACTTTGTTTGTCAATAAAGATACCAAAATGACCCTTAAATCGAGAGATTACGAGTCGGGTGTGAAACAAATTCAATACGGTGTTGATGGTGGTGGTTTCCAAAACTACAGCCAGTTTACTATTGCGGGTGAAGGATACCATACCATTAAATTCAAAACCACGGATAACGTCAACAATGAAGAGCAAGAAAAAACTTCGAATGTATATGTAGACAATACGGCACCAAGCATTTTTCATAACTTCAGTATCAATTCTATAGGTACTAAAAATGGCGCCAAGGTATATCCAAATTATTCTCGTTTGTATTTAGGAGCTACCGATGACCATGTAGGTACCAAAACCATTAAATACTCGGTGAATGGTGGACCATTAACCTTGTATTCTTCGGCATCTACCATTGATATTTCGGAAAAAAATAGATTTTTGAAAAAGAATGTGAAATACACCGTACGTGTAGTTGCAGAAGATATGTTGGGGAACGCTAACGAAGAAACCTTCGAGTTTTATATCGGTTTAGGAAACGATTAACCACATCCAAATTATTGAAAAGCCTTCTTGATTCGTCAAGAAGGCTTTTTTTTTGATCCCCTCGCATTCTGATTATCACCCCCCCTCACCCAGGTCGCAATTCTCCCCGAGCATTTTGTTAACTTAGGTTCAGTGTTTTATCCCTTAACAAACCAGTAATTTGTCAAAAGATTTACACAAACGTAGAACCAAGTTGGCGTTTACCTAAAAAACGCTAACGCCTAAAACAAACAACTATGAAAACTATTAAAACCAACCTTTTATTGACCGTACTCCTATTCGCCACCCTATGTACCTGCGCGCAAACTTTTTCATTAAAAGCAGGCTATAACCTTTCTAACATCCAGCAGAAATCCGAGGACATGCCCATGTTTCCATTCGAATACAAATCCATTTCAGGTTTCCATGTAGGCGGTTTTTTAGAAATGCCCATTAACGACCTGTTCACTATTGAAAGTGGCCTCCAATTCTCTAGTAAAGGATCCAAAATGGAATTGAGTATGAATGATGCCTATTCTATCGGGGGGGATATTGGCATTGAATTGTTAATCAACTCCTATTACCTCGATATTCCAATTACCTTAAAAGCGACCCATCAATTAAATGATAATCTGGCTTTATTTGCAAATGCAGGTCCCTATATTGGAATTGGACTCACCGGAAAGTTAAAATCAACCCTTTCCTTTATGGGCCAGGAAGAATCCGAAGAAGAAGATATTGAATGGGGACAAAATGAGGATACAGATGTATTTAGAAGATTAGATATGGGCTTAACCTTCGGTGGAGGTGTTCAAATGAAAGCCTTTCTCATTGGCCTATCCTACGATCTTGGCTTGCTAAATATTAACACTACCCAAGAGGGTTATTCTAGCAGGAAGAACAAGGTATTTAAAATTTCTGTTGGCTATCATTTTGGGAAATAATCTCACGTAATTTAGTAAAACAAGAGTGGGTTAAATCCAAACCTGCTCTTGTTTATCCTTCCAGACTCTTGGTATTTAACCACTCCAAGGCCACGGGCCAAAGCTTCTTTCTACGGGAACTAAAAAACTGCATATGTCCAATATCCGAATACCCATAATCACGTGGATGGAGGGCTTTAATTTCCGATTTTGAATTGGGCGAAACGCGTACCATATCTTCCACATTTTGGATATTCGCAATCGCATCATCCGTGGCATATGCCCAAAAGGAAGGCAAGGTTAATTCGGAGTACAGATGGGCATGCACCGTTGTTCCAAACCCCACTTCCACATAACCCACTCCACTCCACTGCACCACTTCCCCCATTGCGCAGCTACTAACTTGGGCAAGGGTTCCCCCATTCCAAACCAGTGTGATTTTGTTTGTCCGAATAGCGCATTACTTACTGGAATGACGCCTTGCAACCAAAAAATAGATTTTAATTTAAAGGGATACGGAGTGTATTTAATACTGCCCGAAGAACTCCCAAAATTGAACATCGAAGTCAACTCCAACGCATTGGGCATCAATCCCACCAATTGTCCGCCCGCACTGTGGCCTACCAAATGGTAAGGGGTATTTGGAAACCTAGTTTTAAGCTCTTCTAATACAGCCGACATATCCAAACGTCCCCAATTTATCAACGAAGCATTTACTTGGTTTAAATCGCCTCCTTTGGATGCGGCAATCCCCCGATTATCAAACGTGATGACCCCAAAGCCATTCAGACTTAAGTAACTGGCAAACCCATAGTAAAATTGCCGTTTAATACCGGTGGCAGGTCCAATCATTACAGCCCCTTTGCAGGACTCCGGTACAAAAACAGTAGCCGCTAGTTTTACCTGATCGGCACATACTATTTGGATTTCTTCTTTCAGTGGATTGGAATATTCCAGAAAAATACGAAAAATTTAGGCTACAACATTTCTTTAGTTCACAGAAAATTCATCTAGAATATCAAAACCAAAAGCACCATGTTTAACCCATATATAGGCACTATCAGCCTGACTTACAATTTCGTAATCCTCATATTTAAAGATTAGCTCCTTTTCTGTATTCAAATAATTAATGAATACCAAAGGTCTGTTTTCTGATCGGTGGCTTCCACTACCCGACATGGATGATTTTTTCTAAATCTTTAAATGAAGTTCCTGTACCTTGGGATCAGAT
>MAAC01012088.1_pt1 | contig 58471 bp, 44 predicted proteins | sample 1115981 | NCBI WGS metagenome assembly MAAC01 (sample SAMN04961126, study PRJNA320927) | seawater metagenome | isolation source: sample BD02T64 sea water enriched with oil for 64 days | place: USA:Gulf of Mexico | collected 2013-07-27 | reverse complement strand
CAATAACGCAGCATAAAGCGTTTCTAAACCAGCCCCTTGGGGAAGGCTGAGCAAATCATACTCTGCGTTACATTTCTTTTTAAGGGCGCTACATGGATGTAGCTTATTAGAGAATGCAGCATATTCTCCTGAATAACCCTTAATAAAAAAATGTGCCTTGATTATGAATCGCTCAGACTTCCTGAAACGAGCATCTTCAAGTGGAGCGGGTATATACCAATTAAGGGATAGCTTACGTGCAGTAAAATGCCCGTGGCAATACCAAAACTAGTGAAAATTGCTGTGCGTCTATCATAACGAATACTTTGTTTTAAAATAATAGCAAAATCTGGCCCTGGGCTTGCTACCGCTAAAAATGTACTACTGCAATAAGAAAAAACTGCTCGATATATGTCATATCTACTCGTTAACTCTTAGTATGTTTTTTATGAATACGTGTTAATACTTGTTGGAAAAAATTTGTTCCTTTTTCCTGTGTCATCTTAATGTTATTTTCTGGAATTTTTTCAGGTTCATTATAGACAGATAGAACTCTAGACATACTCGTTTCACGAATAATATGAATAATGGGATAAGGGGAGCGATTAGTAAAATTGCTCGCGTCATCATAATCTTCACCATCAAAACAATACTCAGGGTGCATACTTGCTATTTGAAATATCCCTTCGAAGCCAGAATCAACTAGTAAATCATTAGCGTAATCAACTAAATCTAAATAACGGTCAAATCCACGAAAGCCATGAGCATAAATAATAAGCGTGGTTTCTAGTTCATCATGATTTTGCAAATACTGACATTGTTCAATGAACTCATGTAAGGCTGTTTTCACTTGCTCAGTTTTTGATAAATGATAATGAATAGTATTATTTACAAATTCTTTTTTCGCAAAAGGGCAAATATTAAGACCTATAACAATTTTATCTAGCCATTCTTTCGTCGCTAATACTTCATTTGTTACGTCGGGATTTACTGATATCGTCATTAAAAATTCAACTCATTAGTTCTTGTTTAACTATCGTTTAATCACTCGATTGTTGTAATTGCCACATTTTACTATATTTACCATGCAGGGCTAATAATTGTTGATGGTTGCCCTGCTCTACAATATTACCCTCGCTCATAACAATAATATTATCGCTATCTATGATGGTGGATAACCGATGAGCAATCACTAAACTGGTTCGGTTTTTAGCTACTTCATTTATCGCGGTTAAAATGGCCTGTTCTGACTGGCTATCAAGCGATGAAGTCGCTTCATCAAACACTAAAATAGCGGGATCTTTTAATATTGTGCGCGCAATAGCGACACGCTGCTTTTCGCCACCAGAAAGTTTTAACCCTCGTTCACCTACCTTGGTTTCTACACCATCAGGTAAACTAGCAACAAATTTAGTTAAGTGTGCCATTTCAATGGCTGCCATTACCTGTTCTTTACTCGCTCTAGGGTCACCATACTGTACATTAGCAAATAAGCTGTCGTTAAATAACACCGTATCTTGTGGCACAATCCCTATATGTTGACGTAAAGAATGTTGGCTAACTTCTGCTACATTTTGGCCATCAATTAAAATTTTACCGCTGCTCACATCGTAAAACCGAAATAACAGTTTTACTAACGTTGATTTACCTGAGCCACTGGTGCCAACTACAGCAACTTTTTCTCCACCATTAACCTTAAAAGAAATATTTTTAATGATTTTTCGTTTTTCATGGTAAGAAAATTCAATATTTTCGAAAGCTATTGTCCCCTTTTTAATCGCCAACTGCTTAGCATCAGGAATATCTTGTACTTTAGGTGACTTCCCTAATAGGCCAAATAAATTTTCAATATTCGCTAAAGAGCCTTTAATTTCACGATACACAAACCCTAAAAAGTTTAGCGGCATAAAAATTTGCATCATAAAGGCATTAACCAAGACGAAATCACCTAGGGTCATTTCCCCTTCACTAACTTTTACGGCAGCAAGTGCCAGCATTGATGTCATTGCTAGTGCTATAATAAAAGCTTGGCCGCCATTAAGTGCGAATAAAGATAAGCGGTTTTTAATTTTCGCCTGTTCCCACGTCTCTAGTTGCTTGTCATAAGCATTAGCTTCAAATTCTTCATTGGTAAAATATTTAACTGTTTCGTAATTTAATAGACTGTCAATCGCGCGAGTATTACTTGATGAATCAGCTGTATTTGCTGCCCGTACAAAACGTGTTCGTAACTCTGTGGCATAAACAGAATATGAAATATAAACGACAATAGAACCTAAGGTAATAAGCGCAAACCAAATGCCATAGTTAACGAATAAAATAGTCACTACCATAACTATTTCAAGTAACGTGGGAACTATGTTGAACACCATAAAACGCATTAAAAAACTAATGCCTGTCGTTCCACGATCAATATCCCGAGATAAACCGCCTGTTTGGCGACTTAAATGGAAGTCTAAATCTAATGCATGTAAATGGCGAAATACCTTTAAACCAATGCGGCGAATAGCTCGCTCTGTCACCCGGCCAAAAAGCGTGTCTCTAATTTCAGCAAACACCACAATAGCTAAGCGCACCATACCATAGGCTGCTACTAAACCAAGCGGTACAATAGCAACTTGCAAGTTATCTGGCACATTAGCATCTAACGTATCAACAATATCTTTTAGGATAAATGGCAAATAAACACTCGCAACTTTTGTCAAAATTAGACAAAGCATGGCAAAAGCAATACGATTTTTAAATTCAAATAGATAAGGTAGGATCAGCTTAAATGCTTGCCAATTAATCGAGGTTACTTCTTGTTCTGGATAACTAGAGCGACGCATAGGTTAGAGTAATTTAGGTAATATAAAGACAGCTCATCATAGAGTATAACGCGCTGTTCACAAAGATTTTTAAGAATAATTTAAAGCAGAAAGCCAATAATACAGTACTATTGGCTTTCTTTATTCATTCTTCTTTTAGCTACAAATAAGCGATTTATTTAGATATTTTAGCCCAAGTGTCACGTAAACCAACCGTGCGGTTAAAAACTAAGTCACCCGCGTTTTTAATATCATTGTCTAAACAAAAGTAACCTTGACGTTCAAATTGAAAAGCTTGCTCTGCTTTAGCATTTGCTAAGGATGGCTCTACTTTTGCATTTTCAATCACAACCAATGATTCAGGGTTCATCACACTTTGAAGGTCACTTTCTGCAGCAGGATTTGGCACAGTAAATAATCGGTCATATAGACGCACTGTTGCGGTAAGTGATTTTTGCGCATCAACCCAATGGATCACACCTTTAGGTTTCGTGCCATCCGTTGGGTTTTTACCTAAGGTATCTTCATTGTAGGTACAATAGACTGTGGTCACATTACCCTGTTCATCTTTATCACAACGAGTAGCTGTTACCACATAAGCACCACGTAAACGAACGGCTTTATCAATCACTAAACGTTTATATTTTTTATTCGCTTCTTCTCTAAAATCTTCAGCTTCGATATAAAGTTCACCACTAAATGGCACAATTCGCGACCCTTGGCTTTCATCACTTGGGTGATTCTTCACGGTTAGCGCTTCAGTTTTACCTTCAGCATAGTTTTCAATGACAAGTTTAATCGGGTCTAATACGGCCATTGCACGAGGTGCATTGTCATTTAAATCTTCACGAATACAGGCTTCTAACACACTCATTTCAACGGTGTTTTCCATCTTGGTAACACCGATGCGTTTAGCAAACTCTCGCATTGAACCAGGGGTATAACCACGACGTCGAAATGCAGCAATTGTTGGCATGCGAGGATCATCCCAACCATCAACTAGGTTTTCTTCCACTAGTGTGTTCAATTTACGTTTACTCATTAATGTGTATTCAAGATTTAAGCGAGAAAACTCATACTGATGAGGGATAGAAGGCACTGAAACATTGTCAATAACCCAATCATATAAACGGCGGTTATCTTGAAATTCTAGTGTACAGATTGAATGCGTTATACCTTCAATGGCATCTGATAAACAATGGGTAAAATCATACATTGGATAAATACACCATTTATCGCCTGTTTGATGATGATGAGCAAACCTGACACGATAAATAATCGGGTCACGTAAACACATAAAACTTGAACTCATATCAATTTTTGCGCGTAGCGAACATTCACCTTCTTGGCACTCGCCATTTTTCATTTTCTCAAATAAAGCTAAATTCTCTTCAACTGAGGTATCGCGATATGGGCTATTCTTACCCGGTTTGTTTAACGTACCGCGGTATTCGCGCGTATCGTCACCATTTAAGAAACATACATAAGCTAAGCCTTTTTCAATTAATTCAACAGCAAAGCCATGTAACTTATCAAAGTAACCTGAAGAGTAATGAATATCTCCAGCCCACTCAAAACCTAACCACTGCACATCTTTCTTAATAGCATGCACATAGTCTATGTCTTCTTTTTCAGGGTTAGTATCATCAAAACGTAAATTACATAATCCGTTGTAATCTTGAGCAATGCCAAAATTCAAACAAATGGCCTTAGCGTGACCTATATGTAAAAAACCATTAGGCTCAGGCGGAAAACGCGTTTGTACTGCGTTATGTTTACCACTAGCAAGATCAGCATCGATAATTTGACGAATAAAATTGGTTGGTCGATTTTCAGCTTCCGACATCCACAAAACCTCTAAAAATAATTAACGTAATTGTCGGCATTATATCAAGAGTTCAGAGCAGCGAATAGCAAAAAAGGCTCAACTGAGCCTTTAATACCCGTTCCACTTGAAGATGCATGATTCAGCTGGAATTAGAAATGCCTTTAGGCAAGGCATTGATTGAAGAGAATGGTTGTTCCCTTCTCAAAATCAATAACGCAGTATAAAGCGTTTCTAAACCAGCCCCTTAGGGAAGGCTGAACAAATCATACTCTGCGTTACATTTCTTTTTAAGGACGCTACATGGACGTAGCTTATTAGAGAATGCAGGAGCATATTCTCCTGAATAACCCTTAATAAAAAAATGTGCCTTGATTATGAATCGCTCAGACTTCCTGAAGCGAGCAGATTCAAATGGAGCGGGTATATATTACATGATTTAAAACTGATCCCCTTTAAGCTGAAGAGTTCTATTTAAAGGAAAAAGCACGGAGTTGACGCTAATCAATGAGTACTTTTGACACCTAAATAGGTAGATTCAGCAACAAGATGAATAGTTTTATTTTTTCAGGATACCGTCAATAGTACCTTGGGCTAAGCCATGGTAGCCAGGGCGCGCCTTTTGGTACACTTTTAATGCCCATGCTTTACCTTGCTCTGTTTGAGCAAGTTCTTTATACAAAGGCACAATTAACTTACGGCGACCAATGGAAATTAAATACTCTGACATAGCAGGATAAACAACATCGTAACCTGTTCGTACCGACAATAAATACCATGCATGGGCAATTTCAGCATTTTTACTGTGTGTTAAGTCAAATGCGTTATCAAGTGACCCCATACGTTCAACATTAATATCAAGCGGTAAATTATTAATGAAGTGTAACCATTCATGCAAAGTCCATTTAGATGTTGGCAATTGAGTTAGTGCTGCTTCATCACTTAACCACTGGGATATTTTTTCATCAATAATGCTAAAAGCTGAAGAGGTTGGTTTTGGTACATAGCTAGGTAAACCTTGTTCATAAATCCATTCGTTAATTTCTTCATCACTAACAATGTTAGGGTATTTATCAGTTAAATTCGCTTTTATGTATTTAACAAAATTCGCTGTACCTAAACTTTTAAAGGCATGGCTTTCAAAGTACTCTAAAACAAAAGCATCGAAACGTTCACGACCAAATTTATTTTCTAAATACATCAAGAATAACTGGCCTTTGGTATAAGGCACACTAGAAAAAGCATCATCCGGATCACGACCTTTTAAGTCAATGTATAACTGAGTATCCCCTGGTGTTAATTCAGCAATTTCATAATGTAAACCTTGAGCAGAAAGGGCTTGCTCCATAACAGCTCTGTCTTCACCAAATACCGCTTCCATAATGCGGTTTTCAACATAACTAGTAAAACCTTCATTTAACCAAAGGTCACGCCAGCTTTCATTAGTCACTAAATTACCCGACCATGAATGGGCAAGCTCATGGGCAATTAAATTAACTAAACTTTTATCTCCGGCAATAACGGTTGGCGTAATAAAAGATAAACGTGGATTTTCCATGCCGCCAAATGGAAAGCTTGGTGGTAATATTAATAAATCGTAACGACCCCAACGATATTTACCATACATTTGTTCAGCTTTATCTATCATCGCTTGGGTGTCATCAAACTCAGCAACCGCTGCATCTAAAATATTTATCTCTGCATAAACTCCTGTTTGGTGACTCATGGCTTTAAAGTGTAAATCACCGACACCAATTGCAATTAAGTAAGCAGGAATAGCTTGTGGCATAGAGAAAGAGTAATCACCATCACGCATTGTATCGGGTTCATTATTGGCACTCATTACAGCTAACAGATCTTTGTCTGTAGTGATACGAGCAGTATAAGTAACACGCACACTTGGTGTGTCTTGAATAGGGATCCAAGAACGGGCGTGAATGGCTTGGTTCTGACTAAATAAAAATGGTTTTTTCTTGCCTGCCGTTTGCTCTGGTGACAACCATTGTAAACCTGACGCTTTTTCAGTTGAGTTATAATAAACGCGTAACTTTTTAGTTTTAGCACCAGTGTTGACCGTTAGCTTTGAACCTAATACCTCATCACGCTTTGCAAGCGAAAAACTAACACCTTTCCAAAGGCCATGGCTATTTTGTGCTAATACTCGATGAATAACTAAGTCCCGAGTATCTAAAACCACCTTACTAGCACTTTCATCTAGCCATGTTAATGATAGTTCGGCAAAACCTGACAATGATTTTTGTTCAAAATCTACTTTTAAATCTAAGTAAAGATGACTAGTAATCACTTGATCATAATTAGCGTAGGTATAAGCATCATTTAGTATCGGTGACTTTGCCGATGCTGATAATGGCGATATTGATAATACAGCTAATATTAATAGCCGAAAAAAATATTTCATTTGGTATTCCTTGAAATATAAAAAGAACAGGCCCGTAGATTACTGTGAATCGACGGGCCTGTTCAACAATTTATCAATTTGAACTAAATCATAATTGTCGGTAAATGTAAGGGTTAAGCTACATTTGTTGCATTTGAATCACTACTCTGCGGTTTTTACCACGACCTAATGTAGTATCATTAGAAGCAATATGACGTTTTTCTCCATAACCTTTCGCTTCAATTCTATCCGCGTTTATGCCATTTTTAACAAAGTAGTCGCGAATTTTTAACGCACGACGCTCTGATAATTTCAAGTTAGTCCAACGACCACCATAACTATCTGAATATGCGTCAATAAGTACCAATTCTAGATTTGGATCTAAACTTAAATACTCACGAATCATATTGATACGTCTTTGCGAGGCTTTGGTAAATTTATCACTATTTGATTGGTAATTTAAAACGGTATAAGAAATATCATCAAAGCTGTAGTTAAGTAAATTACCTACACAGGCAACAAAGTTTCTATAGGCACTATTAAAACGTGCCGTTGACAAGCTAACCGATATTTTATCTTGTTCACTATGCCAATCATCATAGTAAAAGGTTGGGTTCATGCCCTGCTCTAATTCACTTAACATAGTCCACGCTACTTTTTTAGGTAAGCTTGGATTAAACTGTTTATATAGCTTCATATCCGCTAATACTCGACCACCATACCCTGGGCGCCAGTTAGGTGACTCACTGCGCACCTTAGCAAGAGAATAATTGTCAGGTAAAAGCATCATGTCTAATTCAAATTCCATATTCAATTGTCGACTTGCTTTCGCTGAAAAGCGTGCTTGACCATAATGAGGAATTTGATGAGCTAAAGTACATTGTAAACGAGAGTCATTTGCTAACTGCCATTGGGAGGTATTTATACTAGCACTATATTGACGAATTCCAGCCTGCGCACTGTTAACAAAAACACTACAAAACACACCAACAAACAGCAGGCTTCTTACTGTTGACAAAGGTTTAAAGCGGCATGTCGTTAATGATTTATTTACTTCAAAAAAAAGTTTTTTCATAGTTTTTGCAACAAAATTAATAGGCGGCACTCTCTGTATCGCCCTAGCTTAAAATAACTTTAACACTTTATTGTAATTTTATTAACTACTAGTATTTGTTTCATCCTCGTTTTTATTCTTTTTTTCTGAGATAATCACTTCAAATTTTTAGCAACATCAATTATCTAAAATAGCATGCCAGAAAGTGTAGAAAAAACAGACAATACTCAACAAGCCGCTCCCCTTCTCGCACAGCGCTTTAGAGGCTATTTCCCAGTAGTCATTGACGTTGAAACTGCGGGTTTTAACGCTCAAACCGATGCATTACTAGAAATTGCGGCTTCAGTTTTATCTTTAGATGAAGTGACCGGTAAATTATCTATAGATGAAACAATACAATTTAATGTGCACCCTTTTGAAGGGGCTAACTTAGAGCCTAAAGCGTTAGAATTTACCGGCATTGATCCAACTAACCCATTACGTGGTGCAGTTGATGAAGAAGTAGCTTTAAAAGCATTATTTAAGTTAGTGAGAAAAAAAATGAAGTTGGCCGGTTGCCAACGAGCAATTATAGTTGCGCATAATGCTGCATTTGATTTAGGTTTTTTAAATGCCGCAACAAATCGCTGTAAAATAAAGCGTAGCCCATTTCATTCTTTTGTTAGTTTTGATACCACAACACTAGCCGGGCTTGCCTTAGGTCAAACTGTATTAGCAAAAGCTTGTATAGCAGCTGAAATAGATTTTAATAACAGTGAAGCCCATTCGGCTTTATATGATACGGAAAAAACCGCTGAGCTTTTTTGCCACATTGTAAATAAATGGCATGGTTTAGGTGGTTGGCCGCTAGCTGTGCCTGTAGAAAATAACGAATAACGAATAACGAACTAAATTTTAAACAAATAAAAAGGCTAACGTTAATAAAACGCTAGCCTTTTTTATAAATTTTTAATGTAAACTATGTTCCGCTCGTGACAAAAAACACAAGACGCAATTCTTATAGTTTATCGGCATTATCCGTAAGGTAAGCAGCAACACCATCTGGAGAAGCAGTCATACCTTTGTCGCCTTTATTCCAGCCAGCAGGACAAACTTCACCGTGCTCTTGATGGAATTGTAAAGCATCAACCATACGTAACATTTCATCAACATCACGGCCTAATGGTAAATCATTCACTACTTGATGACGAACATTACCTTCTTCATCAATTAAGAATGAACCACGAAATGCAACGCCAGCTTCAGGATGTTCAACATCATATGCTTGACAAATTTCATGTTTAACATCAGCAACTAAAGTATATTGTACTGGACCAATACCACCATCATTAATTGCAGTGTTACGCCATGCGTTATGAGAAAACTGTGAATCAATTGAAACACCAATGACTTCTACGCCACGGTTTTTGAATTCTTCCATACGGTGGTCAAAAGCTAATAACTCAGACGGACATACAAAAGTAAAATCTAATGGGTAGAAAAACACAACGGCTTTTTTACCTTTAATAGCTTCGCTTAAAGTAAAACTATCAACAATCTCGCCGCTACCTAATACTGCTGCTGCAGTAAAGTCTGGTGCTGGACGACCAACTAATACGCTCATCTTATACTCCGTTTTTATTGAGGAAATGAATAACCACTGTTTTTTACACTGCGGCTATTTTAAAAATTTCAATGTTTATACCAATTTGGTATTATTCTGCGTTGCTGTCTTCAGTGCTATTTTTAGCCGTCGCTTCTTGAATTAACGTTTGCAGTTCACCTTGTTGGAACATTTCTAAAATAATGTCACAACCGCCGACTAATTCGCCATCAACCCAAAGTTGTGGAAAAGTTGGCCAATCAGCATACTTTGGTAATTCAGCTCTAATATCCGGGTTTTGTAAAATATCAACATAAGCAAATTGTTCATTACAATTGATCAATGCTTGTGATGCTTGTGAAGAAAAGCCACAACTTGGTAACTTTGGTGAGCCTTTCATATACAATAACACTGTATTTTCACTAATTTGTTCTTTAATACGTTCAATAGTATCCATAATAACCTCTAAAAAATAATACTTATTAAATTGAATTCTCTTGAATACAGGTTATGGAGTCAAAAACTCACTTTTCAATTCAATATAATAAATACTTTACATTAATTACTATTTTTAAGTGGAGCACTTGAAAAATAGAATAAGAAAACCTATACAGTAAGTAGACAATATAGTATAAAATTAATACCTGAGTATTTTACTCAAGTTTTATGAAAAACACACTCTTTATTCGTTAAAACATCTAAATAAAGAAAAATTGGAGAGCACGATGGCTATTGAATTACCTGCGTTACCGTATGAACAAAACGCACTAGAACCACATATTTCTGCAGAAACATTATCATTTCATTATGGGAAACATCACAATACTTATGTGGTAAAACTTAATGGTTTGATTGAAGGAACCGAATTTGCTGATAAATCTTTAGAGGAAATTGTAAAGTCTTCTTCTGCTGGCATTTTTAATAATGCTGCACAAATCTGGAATCATACTTTTTACTGGAATAGCTTAAGCCCAAATGGTGGAAATGAGCCTACTGGTGCATTAGCTGATGCAATTAACGCAACTTTTGGATCATTTGCTCAATTTCAAGAAAAGTTTACTGATAGTGCTATTAATAACTTTGGCTCAAGTTGGACTTGGTTAGTTAAAAATGCAGATGGCAGCTTAGCAATTGTTAATACATCTAACGCGGCAACACCTATTACTGAAGACGGTGTAACACCATTAATCACTGTTGATTTATGGGAGCATGCTTACTATATCGATTACCGTAATTTACGTCCTAAGTATATGGAAGCATTTTATGCATTAGCGAATTGGGATTTTGCTCAAGCTAACTATAGCTAATTCTGCTAGCTTAAATCTATCTAAAAAAACGAACATTTTTGTTCGTTTTTCATTTATCAACCTCACTAATTCGGCGGTTCTGATATAATGAATATGAAAATCAATAAAGCCTGAAAAATAATAAAATTAATCCATAAAGTAACATCAACAAAAGTTAGTCGCTACTCGATTAACGTAAACACAAAAAAGTAAAATACAACAAATCTCCAACATTCACTTTTCTTTTCCGTAAAACAGACTTAAACTAGCAAACACAAACCACGATATATCGTGTTTCGTCAGAGCACGCTCTACAATTAAAGAGATAGCAAATTTATGCCGGATAACATTGAACGGTTTTTAGTCAGTTCAAACTTATTATTAAATGCCGTCGGCGAGGGTATTTATGGTTTTGATATTAACGGCAATGCCGTATTTATCAACCCAGCAGCAGAGCAAATGACAGGCTGGAAAGCATCAGAGTTACTTGGAAAGAATATTCATGAATATCATCATCATAGCCATGAGGATGGTACCGCCTACCCTAGTCATGAATGCCACATTTACAACACTATGCGCGATGGCATAGAGCGAAAAATAACCAACGAAGTGTTCTGGCGTAAAGATGGTAACAGCTTTCCTGTTGAATACACCTCAACCCCCGTTTATAAAGAGGGTGAGCTAATCGGCGCTGTTGCTATATTTCGCGATGTTAGCCAGCAACGACTTGCTGATAACAAACTCAGAGCTGCTCTGAAAAAAGTGCAAGATTTGACCGAAAAGCTACAAGATGAAAATAGCTACTTACAAGATGAAATTAATAAAACATGGCATGGCTCTGGCTTAGAAGGCAACAACCCGGCCTATAAAGAAATGTTACAACAAATAAAACTGGTTGCTAAAACCGACAGTACTGTATTAATTTTAGGTGAAAATGGAACAGGAAAAGAAGTCGTTGCGCGTAACTTACACCAGCTTAGTCAACGATGCAGCTCACCGTTAGTTAAAGTTAACTGTGCCGCATTTAGTGCAAACTTGTTAGAAACAGAGTTATTTGGTCATGAAAAAGGCGCCTTTACGGGTGCAAACGAACGGCGTAAAGGACGTTTTGAATTAGCTGACAAGGGCACTTTATTTTTAGATGAAATTGGTGAGTTATCGTTAGAAGCACAAAGTAAATTATTACGAGTATTGCAAGAAAGGGAACTCGAACGTGTGGGTGGCAGTAAAACCATTAAAGTTGATATTAGAATTATCGTCGCCACTAATAAAGACCTATTTTCTATGGTAGAAAAAGGCCTTTTTAGAATGGATTTATATTATCGTTTAAATGTATTTCCTATTAACATACCTACGCTGAGAGAGCGTATCGAAGACATCCCTTTATTGTGTCACGGCATATTAAAGCAGCTAAATAATAAACTTAATAAAAACATTCAAGGCATAAATAAGCGCAGTTTAACCAAACTTGCCAGCTATCATTGGCCTGGTAATATTCGAGAGTTACAAAATATTCTAGAGCGTGAAGTCATTTTATCTACTTCAGAGCTACTCAATATCCAACAAAATTTTTCTAAAAGTCATCAAGTGAATAAAATAACCAACAAGCCACTTGCTGAAATTGAAAAATCCTACATTATTGAAATACTAAACAATTGTCATTGGCGTATTGGCGGGGATAATGGTGCCGCAAAAATACTGGATATGCCCGATAGTACACTAAGATCTAGAATGAAAAAGCTTAATATCAGCCGACAATAAATCAAAAAGCGCGACACATTATTATTGCGATAAACCATGACGCGCTTCAACTACAACAAGGCTTGATAAGTTATACAAATGAAAATTCTTTAAATGGAGAAAAGCCAAAAAGGTTCATATGCCGCGTTTTTGATTTTGACAAGGACGCTACATGGATGTAGCTTATGGAGCATATTCTCCTGAATAACCATTCTCTTCAATCAATGCCTTGCCTCTTAATCTTTTAATTCTCGCTGAATGATTAATTCATTTCTTCAATAGGTATGAATAACTACAATGAGAAAAACTGAAAACTCGCTGATAGTGGTAAAATAGCAGCCAGTGCTGGCACAATTTTAGCGTTATACATGAGCAATAATATCAGCATCAACAATGCTACAGTTAAGGCGCCAAAAAATACCGCGGGGCCAATAGACCAACCATATAATTGAGCACTAAAATAAAAGAGAATGATTAAAAAAACCAAGCTAATGGCCTAAAATCTCGCACTATAAACAACGGTAGCTCTTTCTCTAATATTTGATCACGGTATTTGCCCATCGCCAAACAAAATATCACCATTGTCGAGAAGCTAAAACAGATTAGAGATAACATTATCACACTCCACTATTTTTTTTGCTTAACACTAACTCACTATCAGCGACACTTTTCACCTTAGTTAGTGGTATTTTTCTTCGATGTTTTTGAGAGGCATTTCCTCGTTGTGACTGTTTAAATTTCAGTGCAGAAAAAAAAATTAATCCTATAAACAACATAGTCAAATCAAACCCAGTATATTGCCAATCACCGTGGTTAATGGTTATTCCTAGATGCTTGTTGGTGGTAAGCGCATAAGTATTGGCATAAAAATAAAGACTACTGCGGCAAGGATAAGCTGCTCTAACCACGCTTTAGCTTTAGGCCCAAATGCAGGATAAATCAGCAACAGCCCCCAACTGATAAAAATTATATGGACTTCCCACTCAACTCGCCCCGCCATATCAATAGGCAATAATCTGTTAGCGTAAAAGTACATAGTCATAGCAATTGGTAAACCAGCAATAGTGCCTATGTTTAATTGTTCTACTAGGCGATAACCAAAGTCAGCGCCGTTAACTTTTTTCATTTGTTACTGTTTTCGTTTAGTGGTCCATAATACTAAGCCAAAAGCTATCATAGCTGCGTCAATTGACCCGGTGATAATATAAATCCAACGGGCCATAGTGTTGGCGAACTGCCTTTCATGTAAAGAGAAAAAACCATTGTGAATACTGCCAGCTACGGTGTAATCAAGCTCCGCTTCAATAATGCGCTCACCTGTTATGCCATTAAAATTAAGTTCATCCTTAACATTGTATGTAATATCCGTTACCCCACGGTAAAAGATCACTTTGGCATTAATATCATTAGCGGCATGAACCTTAATAGACTCTACGTTATCATTAGGCCAAATTTCTTGTGTTCTATTATATAAAGAAGAAATAGGCTGCATTGTTGCGCTAATATTCCCTAACGTTACCTCGGCACTGCTAGGATAGATTTCATCAATCATTTCATCTAGTTCTGCGTCTGTAACTTGTATGTTGGTACTTAATACCATATAAGTGAAAAAGAAAAACAACAAACCGCTATAAGTGATCATAAAGTGGTAAGGCAATGCAATAACACTTACAGCATTATGCCTATCGAGCCAACCGGGCAGACCTTTTTTAGCCCTAAAGGTGAACATCTTTTTATGAATGACCACACCCGTAATCACAGCCAATAACATTAACATACTGCAAAAGCCAACAATCCAGTAACTAATTTTAGTACTTAAATAATGCAACCGATAATGCATACGATATAACAAACGGCAGCCACCAGTATCACGGGTATTAACGTTTTTACCGGTATGCACATCAAGTACCTTATTAACTCTAACGCCGCGTTTTTCGCCTAATGACGGCGGCTCACGCCAGCCAACTTTCAAATTACCATCACGAGGATTAAGTGGATGAATATTCCATTCATGTGATTCACTGGCATAGGTTTTGAGATAACTTTACGTTTTATCGATTAATTGGCTATTACTGAGGTTATGTGCAATTAATGGCCTTTCAGGCTCCATCCAACGACAAGGCCAGCCCAAGTATGTAACCACTTCATTGATTGTCTAAAAGTATCTTTCATTAGTTACTCATATTGGTTAATTGAAGTAACAACCAAGTGAGTGTTAGGCAGAAAACATTCGCTTTAATTAATCCTAACCAAGCCTGTTTCGCACTAGCAACACTAAAAACCCACATAACTACACAGGCATAGACCAAAAAGGATAACATTAGGCTACTATGAACAGCTTGATATTTACCCACAAATTCGCCGAGTAACTGACTAATTAATAGTGAACTTGAAGTCGTCAAGGCATAACCACCAAACATAGCTGCTACTATGCATGAGAACCCCCACCAACGAGGGTTAGTGAAATGAAATTTTGTAAATACAGAAAACACTTTGAGCTCCATGCTACCTAATAAACCCTTGATCTACACAAGGTATATAAAACAGTTTTATCGTAATGCTACGATAAACAGATGGCATGATAATACACCAAGCAACAAGAATGAAAATCATTACCACTTACATTTCAACCATATAATTATAGATAAGTAACTAGTTTAATAGTTGTTAGTAGCCTTTTTATTAAGCAAGTAAAAAAGTGCACTACATCGATGGTATTCCCTAGAAGGAGATATTTCTTTAAATATTTATGCTAAATCGCTAGCTCCAAAATACAACAATTACTTGATAAATTGCGCCTTTTCAAAATACAAATACATTTTATTTGCAATTATTGTTAGCAAAATCAGCTAAAAGAACTAACCTTAAAATAAGACTTTAATAAATGTAAATTTGGTAGGTTTGCCTGCAACCTTTTGGAGATGGTTATGACTATTTTTCAACATTATCAATCACGTTACGAACAAGCTCAACAGGAAGAGTTTAGCCTGCAAGAGTTTTTAGCACTTTGTAAAAAAGACAAACTTGCCTATGCCAGCGCATCTGAAAGACTACTTAGTGCAATTGGTACACCAGAGGCAGTAGATACCTCTACAGAACCAACGTTGAGTAGGATATTTTCTAATAGAGTAATTAACCGATACCCAGCTTTTACTGAGTTTTACGGAATGGAAGAAGCAATTGAGCAAATAGTTGCTTACCTTAAGCATGCCTCTCAAGGATTAGAGGAGCAAAAGCAAATTCTATATTTGCTTGGTCCTGTTGGTGGTGGTAAATCATCATTAGCTGAAAAACTAAAAGCATTAATGCAAAAAGAACCTATTTATGTACTTAGCGTCGATGGCGTACGTAGCCCAGTAAACGATCACCCCTTTTGTTTGTTTGATGTAAATTCAGACGGAAAAGTATTGCAAGAAGAGTACAACATTCCTAAGCGCTATCTAAATAGCATCATTTCTCCATGGGCTGCTAAACGATTACATGAATTTAAAGGTGATATTGCAAAATTCAAAGTTGTAAAAGTATACCCATCAATTTTGGATCAAATTGCTATTGCTAAAACTGAGCCTGGCGATGATAACAATCAAGATATTTCAGCACTCGTAGGGAAAGTTGATATAAGACAATTAGAGCATTTTGCTCAAAATGACGCTGATGCTTATAGCTATTCGGGCGCATTATGTAGAGCAAACCAAGGAATGATGGAGTTTGTAGAAATGTTTAAAGCTCCGATAAAGGTGCTACACCCTTTGCTAACGGCAACTCAGGAAGGTAACTACAATCCAACAGAAGGGTTATCAGCCTTGCCTTTTAATGGCATTTTATTAGCCCATTCAAATGAATCTGAATGGACAACCTTTAGAAATAATAAAAATAACGAAGCCTTTTTAGATAGAGTTTATATTGTCAAAGTACCCTACTGTATGCGTATTTCTGAAGAAGTAAATATCTATAAAAAACTACTGGAACACAGTGAGTTAAAAACAGCACAATGTGCACCTGATACCCTAGAAATTTTAGCGCAGTTTTCAGTGCTTTCTCGTTTAAAAGACCCAGTTAACTCTAGCATCTACTCTAAAATGCGAGTTTATGATGGCGAAACATTAAAAGACACAGATCCAAAAGCAAAATCTTATCAAGAATATAAAGATTATGCAGGTATTGATGAAGGCATGTCAGGTCTATCAACTCGTTTTGCTTTTAAAATACTTTCACGGGTATTTAATTTTGACAATATTGAGGTTGCCGCCAACCCTGTACATTTATTTTATGTACTTGAACAGCAAGTAGAACGAGAACAATTACCCAAAGAGACTACTGAGCGTTATTTAGAGTTTATAAAAGGCTATTTAACACCTCATTACATTGAATTTATTGGTAAAGAAATTCAAACAGCTTATTTAGAGTCATACTCGGAATATGGTCAAAACATTTTTGATCGCTATGTCACTTATGCTGATTTTTGGATTCAAGATCAAGAATATCGTGACGCAGAAACAGGACAATTATTTGATAGACAATCGTTAAATGATGAATTAGAAAAAATAGAAAAACCTGCCGGTATTAGTAATCCAAAAGATTTTCGCAATGAAATTGTCAACTTTGTGCTGAGAGCAAAAGCAAACAATAATGGTCATAATCCATCATGGGTTAGCTATGAAAAGCTTCGCACTGTCATTGAGAAAAAAATGTTTTCTAATACTGAAGACTTATTACCTGTTATATCTTTCAATTCCAAAACATCAAAAGATGATCAACAAAAACATGATGATTTTGTGGAACGAATGATGAGTAAAGGCTATACCCAAAAACAAGTTAGACTATTGTCAGAATGGTATTTACGTGTAAGAAAATCTTCTTAAGTTGTGTCTCTTTAACTAGGCGTTTTAGCTTACTGCCATAGATAAGCAAAACAGATAACTGAAGAGGAAGGAGTTAATAATGGCTAATTTTATTGATAGACGACTGAACAGTAAAAACAAAAGTACTGTTAATCGTCAGCGCTTTTTAAGGCGTTATAAAAACCAAATAAAACAATCAGTATCTGATGCCATTAATAAACGTGGCGTAACAGATATAGATTCCGGTGAGAATATAATTATTCCCAAAAAAGACTTGTCTGAACCTGTGTTTCATCAAGGCAGTGGTGGCACCCGTGATAAAGTACACCCTGGTAATGATCAATTTAGTACTGGTGACCGTATACCAAAACCACCGAATCAACAAGGACAAGGCGGTGGTATAGGTGATGCAAGTGACAGTGGCGAAGGAGATGACGACTTTACTTTTTCAATATCAAAAGAAGAGTATTTAAACTTACTTTTTGAAGATTTAGAGTTACCAAATTTAGAAAAAAATCAACTCGATAAGTTAATTGAATATAAAACAGTACGTTCCGGCTTTTGTTCTGAAGGGGTTGCTTCCAATATTGATATAGTAAAGTCATTGCAAGGCTCAATTGCAAGACGTATAGCAATGACATCGTCAAAACGAAAACAGCTAAAAGAATACCAACAAGTATTAGCGGATTTAAAACAAGATAAACACGACCATATAAGTGAAGAGCGAGAACTTAAAAAGTTGATACAAGAACTGGAGGCAAGAATAGAAAAAGTTCCCTTTATTGACACTTTTGATTTACGTTTCAGAAATTTTGCTAAACAAGCAGTACCGACATCCAAAGCGGTAATGTTTTGCTTAATGGATGTGTCTGGTTCAATGGATCAAGCAACCAAAGAAATGGCAAAGCGATTTTATATTTTGCTCTATTTATTTCTCAGCAGAACTTATAAAAATATTGACGTAATTTATATTCGTCACCATACCCAAGCAAAAGAGGTAGATGAACATGAGTTTTTCTACTCTCAAGAAACAGGAGGCACCATTGCCTCTAGTGCTTTGGAACTGATGAATGAAATAATCACAGAAAGGTATGATGATAATCAGTGGAATATTTATGGTGCTCAAGCCTCTGATGGAGATAATTGGGCCGATGACTCTCCGCTATGTAAATCATTATTAATTGATAAAATATTACCAAAAACACGTTATTTCAGCTATATAGAAATAACCCAACGAGCTCACCAAACATTATGGCAACAATACCAACAAGTAATGGAAACTCATCCCCATTTCGCCATACAACATATAAAAGAAGTTGCAGACATATACCCTGTTTTTAGAAAATTATTCAAAAAGAGTACCAAAAATGCAGCCTAAACATGGTTAATGCAAAAATAGGAGATAGGTGAAACTATGGGTACAGCAAATACAAAAGCACCTTCAAATGATACTCAGCCAGTAAAGCCACTAGACGATTGTCCTGATTGGACATTCGAGTTACTAGAGAAGTATCAAACTGAAATAGCCCGTGTAGCTAAACATTACCGATTAGATACTTATACTAATCAAATAGAGGTAATTACCGCCGAGCAAATGATGGATGCTTACGCTGGTGTTGGTATGCCAATTGGTTACAACCACTGGACTTTTGGTAAAAAATTCATCCAAACGGAGCAAACATACAAACGGGGACAAATGGGCTTAGCCTATGAAATAGTGATTAACTCTAGCCCTTGTATCTCCTACTTAATGGAAGAGAACACCATGCCAATGCAAGCTTTAGTTATGGCACACGCATGTTATGGCCATAATTCATTTTTCAAAGGAAATTATCTATTTAAATCTTGGACGGATGCTAGTTCTATTATTGATTATTTACTTTTTGCAAAAAACTATATCGCTGAGTGCGAACATAAATATGGAATAAATGATGTCGAAGCAACATTAGATGCCTGCCATGCTTTAATGAACCATGGTGTAGATCGTTACAAACGACCACAAAAGATATCGCTTGATGAAGAATTAAAACGTCAAAAAGAGCGAGAAGAATACCTACAATCTCAAGTGAATATGTTATGGCGAACAGTACCAAATGCCAAAAAAGACAACAGTGAACATAAGTATAAATTCCCTTCAGAGCCGCAAGAAAACATCCTTTATTTTATTGAAAAAAATGCGCCACTATTAAAACCTTGGCAACGAGAAATAGTTAGAATAGTCAGAAAAATATCTCAATATTTCTATCCACAAAAACAAACTCAAGTAATGAATGAGGGTTGGGCCTGTTTTTGGCACTACACTATATTGAATCATCTCTATGACGAAGGTTTAGTTACCGATAAATTTATGTTGGAGTTTTTACACAGTCATACAAACGTAGTTGCCCAGCAAGAATATAATAGCAAATATTATTCTGGCATAAACCCTTATGCTTTGGGTTTTAATATGTTTATTGATATCAGACGTATTTGCGAGCATCCTACAGAGGAAGACAAAGAGTTTTTTCCAGAAATTGCTGGTAGCAATTGGTTAGACACCTTGCATTTTGCCATGGAAAACTTCAAAGATGAAAGTTTTATAAGCCAATATTTATCACCAAAACTTATTCGTGATTTTAAACTATTTCATATTCATGATGATGATAAAAACAATTATGTTGAAATAGGCGCAATACATAATGAACAAGGTTATAAAAAAATTAGGCATAAGCTAGCCGACCAATACAACCTTAGTAACATAGAGGTTAACATTCAAATTATTGATGCCAATATTGATGGTGATAGATCACTCACCCTACGTTATATACCACACAATGGTATTAAACTTGGTAATTCTAAAGATGAAGTCCTTAAACACTTACATTATTTATGGCAATTTGATGTGAAAATTGTGCAAGAAAAAGAAGAAGGTGAGGATGAGATCATTGCTCAATGTCCTAATAAATTAAAGGACCAATAGCAACAAAACACCTTATTAACAAGAAAGGCGACTAATATGTCGCCTTTCTTGTTTGGGTACTACTTGCATGAAACTAGTCTTCGGTAAGCTCTTTCAAAACATCATCTTTCAAATCAGCCCAAAGTTTGCCTGATTCAATACCATATTTTCTTACTGCAAATATAGAATCATCAAAACGATTATCTTTAGCCAAATCAATTAATTTTTGATAATAAGTTCTAGAAATTTCGCGCCCCTTCGGGTGAGAAAAATACAAACTACCAATACGTGAGTATAAGCCTCTAAAACCATTTAGTATTAATAAGTAAATAGAATTACCTGAAGCAGTAACTAGCGCTTTATTTAATTTATAATCAAACTCAGCAAAAGCCTCGCCAGTATCTTCTACATCTACATAGGAACTTAATAATTCAATCGTTTTTTCTGGATTGTTTTTTATCGCACCACGTATATATATAGCACTAATATTAGTACGAGCAGATAGTAGGTTATCCACCAAATCAGGAATACCTTCTTGGTCTAATTGAGCTAGTGTTTCTAAAATATTTAAACTAGATGTTTCCCAAAAATTATTAACTTTCGTTGGCTTACCATGCTTTATGGTTAACCAACCATCTCTAGCTAAACGCTGAAGAACTTCTCTAAGTGTTGTTCTTGTTACACCAATAAGCTCAGATAATTCACGCTCGGCAGGTAAAATTGACCCTGGAGGGAACCCCCCGTTCCAAATCGATTCAACAATATATTGCTCAGCGAATCCCGCAGGGCTTTTAGCTTTTATAACCATCTTGGTTCAACTACCTATATACAAAAACAATACAACTGATTCTACCAGAAGATTTTTTTGGTACAAGCGTAATAAAAACTGAAATGCGTGATCGCGCTCACTTAAGTAGATAATATCTATATTTCACCTAATGAATTTTATGATAATGTGCTAAACATTGATTATGCTTAATTTAACTCGTTGAAATTGTACTTATCAAAGCATAACGAATAATATTCAAGTCACTCAACTTGAATTTATAAATAATTATTACACACTAAATCGTTCAGGAATTTTATGAAATTTAAACTCAACCTAATATTAGCAATAGCTGTAACCGCCTTTTGTATTCCAACATACTCCCAATCACAAGAAGTGCTCATTAAAGCAGGAAAAATGTTAGATGTTAAAACAGGTAAAGTGCTCAACAATAAAATATTGATTATTAATGACGGTATTATTAGCCAAATAACATCAAAAATACCAAAAACATCAGAAGATGCGCTTATCATTGATTTGTCAGATAAATTTGTTTTACCCGGATTAATGGACATGCATACCCATATTGTAAATAATTTATCCAAATCATTTTATGATGGTTACTATCAATCACCTCATAGAGCGACTATTGGCGGCGTGGTAAATGCGAATAAAACCTTACTCGCTGGCTTTACCACAATTAGAAATGTTGGTGCAAGTGATTACCAAGATGTAGCAATTCGTAACGCTATTAATGCAGGAGAAGTTCCAGGGCCGCGTATGGCAGTATCGGGGCCTTCATTGGGTATAACTGGCGGCCATTGCGATAATAATGCGTTAAATCATTCATTTAAAGAGCAAAGTGGCGGTGTCGCTAATGGGCCTTGGGCTGTACGAGTAAAAGTCAGAGAAAACGTAAAATATCAAGTTGATCTCATAAAATTCTGTGCTACTGGTGGAGTGTTTTCTAAAGGAACAAAAGTAGGCCAACGTCAATATACTCAAGAAGAAATGAATGCCATTGTTGATGAAGCACATACTCATGGACGTACAGTCGCCGCACATGCCCATGGCACAGAAGGTATCGCATTTGCCATTAAAGCGGGTGTTGATTCTATTGAGCATGCGAGCTTTTTAGATAAGAAAACAATAGCCTTAGCTAAAAAACATGGCACAGTATTGTCTATGGATATTTATAATACTGAATATACATTAGCTGAAGGCGTGAAAAATGGCGTACCACAAGAAAATATTGATAAAGAAAAACAAGTAGGTACCAAACAAAGACGAAGCTTTACCATGGCAGTTAAAGCAGGTGTTAAAATGGTGTTAGGCACTGATGCTGGAATATATCCTCATGGCGATAATGCTAAGCAGTTAAGCCGAATGACTAAATTTGGTATGACGGAACTACAAGCGATTCAAGCCGCAACAATAAATAGTGCCCAATTATTAAAGTGGCAAGATAAAGTGGGGCAACTGAAAACTGGTTATTATGCTGATATCATTGCAGTAAACGATAACCCTTTAGAGGATATTAGTACTTTAGAGCAAGTCATTTTTGTGATGAAAAATGGCATTGTATATAAACACCCCTCTAAATAATCACACAATAATAGTTATACCAATGCCAGTAAGTTAGTGATCAAATATTAATGAGGATAAATTTTCAAGAACAAGGCGCTTGATTGAGCAATAGCTGGCGTGTGTGATTGAAAGCAACGTTGACTGACTTTTTTATTGGGGTAACCATCTGGCCAACTAGCATTTTCGCCAACAATGATAAATAAAGCCTACATTTGCTGATATTCCATCAACATCAAATGTAACATTCACTTAATGTCGAAAACATACCGTTAACGGCATTATAAATTTACTTACCTTTTTCATAAAATAAAAAACTTGATTTTATGTCGATTTATTTGATTTTAAATTCTGATGATTCCTTTTCTAATTCAGTCGCTAAGCGTGCTAATTCTACACTCGATTCAGCAATATTATCCGTTGAGTGGCTAGTTTGCGTAACACCTTCATTTAACGATTCAATATTTCTTAATATATCCTCAACTACAACTGATTGCTCTTCTGCTGCTGTTGCTATTTGAATACTTAAATCGCTGATCTCATTCATGTCAGTTTCAATAACTTTATTTAATTCAAGCGCAGCTTTAGCATTTTCTCTTACAGAGCTTGCTTGAATAACACTACTTGCCATAACTTCAACTGAAGAGTTAGCCCCTTGCATAATGGTGTTGATCATATCATCTATTTCTTTAGTAGAGTCTTGTGTACGTTGTGCAAGCTGACGAACTTCATCAGCAACCACCGCAAACCCTCGACCTTGCTCCCCTGCTCGAGCAGCTTCTATGGCCGCATTTAATGCTAATAGATTTGTTTGATCAGCAATTCCTTTAATTACATCTAGAATGTTAACAACTTGATCAAAGTCACTTCGTACTTTTTGGACGCTTTGTTCTGATTCCTGAATTTGCTCACTCATGGATACAATGGAATGGTAAGTTTCATTTAATTTATCCGAGCCCTCGTCAATTTTATTTTTAATATTATCAACTGCCGATGATGTAGTGGTAGTGCTTGAAGCAACCTCGCTTGCCGTCGCTCCCATTTCTTGCATTGCCGTCGCTAACTGCTCTGAAATCGCTTGTTGCTCTGTTAGTGTTGTACTTGTTTGCGTGGTTATTGTGGCAAGTTCTTCAGATGTAGAGGCCTGTTGAATTGCTATACCTGAGATATTGCCAACCATTCTCGACAAGTTTTTAATCATCAGTCCAATAGCTTCCTGTAAATGTCCAACTTCATCGTTCGATGTTTTCTCGACATTAGAAGTTAAGTCCCCTTTTGCCACTCGTTGGGCAACATCCGCTATTTCTGTAATAGGTGTTGCCATACGCTTACCAATAAACATTCCAATGAGAGAAATAACAATAATGATAGCCACCATCAATATAAGCATGAATATGGTATTGTTGTGAATTGAGGCAAAAGCTTCTGGTTCGTCTATTTCTGATAATATAGCCCAGTTAAATGAGTCAAATTCAATTCTATCAAAAGATGAAAGTACTGGATTACCGTTGTAATCAATAATAATATCAGTGCCACTTTCGCCTTTCAACGCTCGCTTAGCGGCTTCGGTATCAACACCATTTTCTTCAATTGACCCTGAAAAACTCGCTTTAACTGTATGGCCTTTTGGATCAAGAAATGAATCACTGCGCATTCTCAAGTCACTACCAACTAAATAACTTTCTCCTGTTTCTCCCATTCCTTCTCTTATTTCCATTATTGCTTGTATACCTTCCAGTGGTATTTGTAGTGCAACATATAAAGCAACTTGTCCATCTGCTTTAAGTAACGGCTGGGCAATAAATGCAGCTGGGTCGCCATTACTAGGTTCATATGAGGCAAAATCAACAAACCCGTATTGGTTCGTTCGACTAACTTCGGTAATTAATTGACCTAAATTAGAATCAGCATATTTTCCGTTTAAAATATTAGTATTAAAATCAGCTTCCTTGGTCACAGTATAGAAAATATGACCATTGGGGTTAATTAAAAACAGGTCATAATACCCATATTTTGAAATATAATGCTGATAAAATTCATCATTGTTAGCTACTTTGGGGTTAAAAGCTTCTGCTACGTCAACTTCTGAAATGATAGCCCAGCGTACCCCATTACTTATATCAATAAAATCCCAACTACTCACTACAGGGTTATTGTTATAGTCCATTATTACATTTGTGTCTTTATTTCCTTGAAGTGCCTGTTCAGTTGCTTGCGTATTTACCTGGTTATTCCCCGTAAAAGAAGCGGTTACTGAATAGTCAGTCGGGTTTAAATAAGAATCAGATCGCATCAATTTATCTTGTCCAACTAGATAAGACTCGCCCGTGTCGCCCATCCCTTCACGATTACCTAAAATACTATTGATTTTATCGAGGGGTTGCTGATAGGCAATATACCCAATGCGTTTGCCTTGTACCGTAACTGGTTTAATAACAAATGCGGCTGGGTCATTATTACTTGGTGCATAGGGAAGGAAGTCGCCAAACTCAATATTTGATGATTTTGATTGCTTAGCTAAAGTAAATGCTTGATAGAATGAGCTGCCTTTTAAGTCTTCTGATATTTTTTTTCCTAAATCATTTTCTCGTGTAACCGAATAAACAATAGTCCCTTTAGTACTTATAATAAAAAAGTCATACCAACCAAAAGATGCTAATAATGACTTATATTCCTTATCGAATTTATTAAGTAGACTATTCCACTGCTTTTTATTAGAAAAATCATTAACTAATTCAGCAATAGCTTGGTGGGTGTTTTTTTCATTGGCTAGACTTTCTAGCTTGGTGTTATTGTTTTTAAAATAATCGCTAAGTTGAGATTTTTTAAGTTCGTTAATCGCTGATAGCTTAATGAAGGCTTGCTGTTGCATACTATCTGCAATGTCGATAAGGACGCCCATATCTCCTTTACGTTCAGCAAAATAATTCTCTATAGCCTGCTTTTTAATCTGATTAATGGCTGTTAATTGATTAAATACTTTTTCGGTGACATCTGTAGAGCTATTAATAGTTGAAATGAGACTAACAATTGCCGCTGGTACCAAACCTAAAACCACAAAAATCACTATAAACTTAACTTTTAAACTTTTTAAATTCATCATTACAACCTCTAGCTAGTGTCTATAAAAATACTCCCTGTGTTAAAATACAGACGGACAATTTCTTTTAATTTCATTATCTATTAAAATATTTTCACTAGCAAAGCAGAACCAACAATTATTAACTGATAACTTAAATAATATTGACTTTTGCTTCTGTTTTACAATTACACCTTCTTTTTAGATTAATTATCAAGCAGTTATATGGTTTCTGGCTTCTGTTGTTCAATACAGTGTTAACGGAAAATGTGAAAACAAAATAAGCTGTTAGTAATCTATTAGAATATATTCTTAGTAGTCATTATCTTTTACATTAAAACTTTGTTCACTCCCTTGGTTATATTCGCATTTAAAAGATGGCTTCTTAAGTATAGTTACTATGAACCTATTTGCTAACTAATCCCTTTAGTTGTAAATAATTTTATTACCTTATTGTTTTAACTTAACAAGATTACTAATGCCACTTTCAATCTGGCGCGATACCGTTGATGCAGCCTCAGTATTTTGGGCAACTTCAGCCGTCGTCATACTTTGCTCTTATGCGGTAGCAGCAAATAATGATTTATATGAAGTAATGTTGTTATCTGTATGTGAAATATCTTAAATTTCTTGTTGGAAGGTTTAAACGTCTCAAGCTCTAACTTTATCTCTTTTAAACGGTTAACATTTGAGGGAACAGTCCAATTCTTTGCAATAACATCGAATTCTTTAATAGCATTATCAATTAAGTTCCAAGCTGACTGACGTTTGTATTGCATCACTTTGGCTTTTTTAGGGGCATACCTAAAATCATATAGCCGCGCAAGCCTGCAAGAGAGAGGTTATTTTACCTTCATCATCCTCGACTGAGTTATAGCTTGCTTCTAGCCAGAGAGGGTATCTATCTTTAGTAAATCGTAGGAATCGATCACTAATTGATTTACCCAGTGCTGGTTGTTGCTAGAAATGACTATAGTCATTTGATTGTAAGCTTTGTCGCAAAAAATACTATGAGGCTTATCTTCAATTTCATCAAGAGTTTAACCAACAGCATTTAAAACTTTGTGTTGGCATCTAATACTTTTCGTCTGGCGTAAACTCAATAAATGCCACTGAATTTTTTATACTTTCTAAACATGGTGTGACTTACTCGCCTCAATTTGCTTTAGTGATGGTGTGTTTTCTATCGTTGTCTTTTTAAAAAATCCCCTTTTACCTCTCTTATACCATTTACATTAATTAAGGTTACAGAATTCAATGAGAATAAATTTTCAAAAACAAGGCGCTTGACTCAGTAATAGCTGGCGTGTGTGATTGAAAACAACAATGTTATTGGATATTTAAGCCATTTGAAAATGATCACTTAGTTAGTGTAATTGGTATTATTAAACCAACTTAACTGCTGTGTTGCGAATTAACTTTCAAATAAAAATATATGGGAGTATTAAAAAAAAATTTGAGCATATTGATTTTTATATGCCCTAATTTTAAGAGAAGGTTCTTATTCTTTTCCATTTTTTGGTAAGTGTTTATATCCATTAATCATTGCAGATACAACAGATGTTCGCTCTTTACGCTCAGTAAAGATAACCCCCAAAATATGAAAAGGAATTAAAAATAACAACGTATAAAAAGAATATACATGCGCAGTAATAAATGGTTTTCTAACCGCTCGCATAGCTTTATATGCCTCTTCATCTACATTCACTTTAGAATATGGTTTTATTGTAGTTAAATCGGATTTGTCAATCGCAATAGATTCAGCAAAATATCCGCCAAAAGGAGGGTAGTAAATATCAGTACCTGCGATAACTAACCCTGAAACCATTTGAATAGACAATAAAAAGAATAGAGCTGCAACCATTAACTTTCCTGCAGGGTTATGCCCTTTATAAAAAGATTTTTCACCTTTAGAGAAATCTTTTAACTCTGTAGCGAATCCCTGTTGAAAAGGTAATGTTTTATTCCAACGTTCGTAATTTTTACCAAAAAAACCAAGTGCTATTCTTATAAGTAAATTAACGCCAAATATATAACCTATAGATACGTGAATTGTTTTTAATAAAATTTTACCATCAACGGAAACTCCCAGAGTTTTACTATTTAAGATAAAAACGCCAATGACCATAAGCAAAAATACGGCTATTACATTAAGCCAATGAAATAAACGAATATTTCTGCTCCAAACAAAAACAGCGCTGAATTGTTGAGACATGTTCATTTTCCTTCTTGATAATTATAAACTCTTTTCTATATCAAAAAGGCGTAATTATTAAGGCAATTAGATAGACACTTTGAGCCCACTTAATTATTCGGATATGCCATACACCATAAAAACCCCGCCTTCGATTAACGACTTATATTGTATATATAAAGAGTTGAAGTCAAGTTGTTCAATATCAACAAGATATAAATCACTCTAAAGAGTTGATGTAAATTATTGGCTCTGTTCCATGATACTGTTGTCTATGCTATAAAACGTTGATTTTATATACTTTGTAGGTCGCCCTTTAGGGCGTCAATTTGATGGGCTAAAGCCCAACCTACATAGTGATAAGAACATTAAAGAGAATTCAACAACAACGTGCTACAACAGAGCTTTACTTTTATATTTCACCTTTGGTGATAAATTCTAGATTAAAAGGGAAAAACAGCATAATTCAACGTATGAAATCGGTATAAAATTAAAAACACTTGCTTAATTGCAGTTCTATGAGCAACAAAATTAGCTGTAATAACTATGGAAAAAAACCTCATTCTTTATTATTTTTAGAATAGCGTTTTACGGATTATTTCGTATCTAATAAATTAGGATAGTTTGAATTAAGCGTTCACAGTTATTATATACAAGTAACGTTTTATATTTATAAAATCACGCTATTTTTCAGGAAAATAAGCTTTCAAAATAAAACTAGAATAATAGTCTAATTCTAGTTTTATTATGTTAGGAAACGGCTAAATTTTAAATAAATCAAACTGCCTATTTGTTTAATACCTGCTCAATTGAAATGAATAGGAAAAATTAACTCCACTGTTAAATAACTAATCTTATAGACTCAATTAGGAGCTTTATTGCTATATGATAAACTTTTTGGCTAATGCTTCAAGGTTATTCGCTATTTCAACTTGTTCTTTCGCTGCAGCTGCAACCTCTTGTGCTCCCGTTGTAATCTCATTGGAGTTTTTATCAATATCATTCACATTTCTATTTATTTCTTCCGTGACACTCACTTGCTCTTCTGCTGCAGTAGCTATTTGTTCAATCATGACGTTTACGTCTGATACAGATGTCACAATACTAGTTAACGATACCTCTATTTGGTGAGCACTTTCGATGCTATCCTCAGCACGCTTTTGAGTATCTATTACTTTAGTATTAGCGATATTAGCTTCTTTTTGTAATAAATTAATAATTTCTTCAATTTCAACGGTTGACTGTTGAGTGCGTTGAGCCAATGTTCTTACTTCGTCTGCAACTACAGCAAAGCCACGTCCTTGCTCTCCTGCTCGAGCGGCTTCGATTGCAGCATTTAACGCTAATAGATTCGTCTGATCTGCAATGCCTTTTATAACATCAATAACATTTGATATATTAGTCGATGTTGCATGTAAACCTGAAATAACAGCACCTATTTCTGTCACTTCTGTGGCTAAATCATTAATTGTTACTAAAGAATTCCCGACAACGGTTTGGCTTTCAATCGCTTTATTATTCACTTCATGAGTTGAAGTCATGGCCTCATTCGCATTACGTGAAACTTCTTGTACGGTAGCTGACATTTCTTCTATTGCTGTAGCAACCTGAGTTGTTTCGTCTCTTTGCTGCTGTAAACTCTCTACATTTGAATAAATAATAGTTGATGATTGTTGAGCGGAAGTGGACAAAGATATACTACTATTCTTTATATCATTCACGGCTTGAGAAAAAGTACTCAGAGTTTTATTTAAACCTTTTGCAATGCTGCCTAACTCATCGGAACTTAACTCCTTTGCTATTGCCGTTAAATCGTGATTTTCATTTATTTTTCCCATGGCGGTTGTAATTTCTACAGTTTGTTTAAGTAAATTGCTCAATACAACATAAACAATAAAAATAGTAAGACTGAATGTAGATATAAGAATAATAACATTAAAAATAACCGCGCTATTCGCTTCACTTAATAAACTATTTATTTCAACAATAAACTCATTTGCTAAAAAATTTTCAGTTTCTTTTAATAAGTTAATTCTTGACGTTGCATTTTCAAACCAAGTTCCTGCATCTACATTAAAAGGTCCTCTCTGACCTATATTAGTAGCAATAGCCCGCATTTTATTTACATTATTAACCGAGTCAGCATTCAAACTTTTATTATAAATATTAATGGCCTTTGAAGATGCTTTAAGAGTAAACTGCTCAAGATAAGTTGCTTGCAAAGCAACTAAACTGGTGAATTTTTGAAAAGCTGCAGGTTCAAATTTATCTTTTGCAAAACTACCACTTGCGACTGCACGCTCAATTCCTGCTCTTTCCTTTGCTTCAAGAAAGTTATAATAAGCTAGAGAATGCTTAACTGTTTCTGTCGGACTTATCGTTGAGAAAAAGCCGGTAAAGCTCAGCATTTTTTTATTTTGTCCCGTATAGTATCCAATAACTTCAGGCAATGACTTAGAAAAATCATTCGCTCCAGCCCTTGTTGAGTCTAGTTTAGACAAACCTGATTTAATCGTATTAATAATTTTATTAATTTCATTATTTTCAAAACTAAAATCACTTAACTTTTCTTTTAAAAAATAATGTGCTTCATCTGTAGATTTACGTTGTTCTTTCATCTCTCGAGTAAACTTTTGTCCTTTACTCCCTAAAAATAAAGCAGTAGCCCCTCGCTCTTTTTGTAATTCATGCACTAATGCATTATTTGCCACAGTGAATTCAATTAAGTCTTGAATTTCTGACAATTGGCTTTGCTTATCGGTTAAGCCATTCAAATTTAGCAAACTGAAATATAAACTCGCCATTAACGGGATTAAAACTAGTAAGATTAATTTTTTTTGAAAGGACAAGTTTTTTAAAATATTCATAATATTTCCATATGTATTTTAGTAAAATGATGCTCTAATTTTGAATAAATAAACTATTGCTGTATTAGATTACAATTCAGCTATTTCGTGCCATTCTTCGTCAAAGTTAACATGCAGCAGTGTAACGCTTCTTAAGTCCCCCCCGCCTGCAAGGGACGAGGGTCAGGAGGTTGATTTAAGCTAGTAAAAGTAACTATTCCTTTAACTTTCAAACAAAAAAAATGACAGCTATCAAGTTGAAAAGTTATAAATCTTTCATAGGTTAGACATTAAGAGGTAATCGGATTTAGGCCGCATTGTAACCGTGCTTTTTCTGAGCAAACCGCTTTAATACTTTGCCGTGACGGTTATGCCAATAATAACGAATACGATCACTATAACTATAACGACGGTATAACGTCCCTTTGCTGGCAGGCACTGGATAAAATCGTCGCCAATTTTTTGGATCTTCTAGCATTTCTTTTTCACAGATATTGCGTAAATTCGAACGTAGCTCAACCTTAATCAATTCTTCTTCGATATAAGAAAGCGCGAATAACGCTTCACGCATAGCAAGTGTGAGTTGAGGGACTACTTTCAATATCGCAAAGTGATCTTGAATCAACGCCACGTATGCATCATCATTTTGATAACCGGATGAATGTGCTCCATAAAAACTATTTGGAATAGTGCTTATATATTGCTTAAGCTCTTGTGCTTTTTCTGATTCATAATCAATGATACTGGTATGATCAAACTCGACACATGGAAACCCACTACGCGGCTCCACGCATCTTGTAAGTCAAGCGCTGCAAATGCCACACGATGTTATTCAATGGTTTGTTTTACCCGCTGCACTGAGGTTAACTCTAATGTTTCAATTTCATGATCCGCGCCACCAGGAGGAGGTACTTCAGTACCGACTACAAAGACTAAATCTGACTTGCCAAACGTTTCAATGGCAGTTTTTTCTGCAATGGCGCATAAATCAGCTGCACGTGTAGTAACAACTTCATCAGGCAAACATAATGGATCATCAACACAACTCATGCTGGTATCCAAATGAATTTGTTTGAAGTCGGCTGCCACATAACTTGCAATCAAACCTAGTGCTTTTGTCATTGCTTCTTCGGCTGATTCATCAACCCAACATACTGGGCCTAAGCGATCGCCACCCGCAATAATATTTGTGCGAGGGTATTTTTTGTCATCAACTATTTGACCGATGAATTCAAGAAAATCACTGGGCAACATCCCTGTATAGTCACCAAATTGATTCACTTGATTAGCCGTTGCTTCAATAAGAACAGAAGTATCATCAAGTTTGGCTTGTTCAATTGCCGCTTCAATGACTAAAGGGTGAGTAGAGCAAATAGCATAGTTCCCCTTTCTATCTCCATTATGATTGGCTTTTAATACTGCTCTAATTATCAATCATTTTCTAATGTCTTCCATCAGATTCATTTACGAACACTATACATCACTTTCATTTACTTTCAAATATTTTCTTTGTGTTTTTATTTTTATATCTGTATCCTGCTGTTCTTACTACTCCCAACCTCTATTTTAGCGTTTTAGCGGAAAACAAAAGAAAGGATTTGAAGGTTTACTTTCCTTTTTTATATAAAAGATTTAGAACATGGCAGGTAGATGGGTTGCGAGTCAGTTTTTAAGGTGCAACACTTCTATAAAAAAATAAAATTACAATAAAGGTGAATAAGATGGAACCTCCAACTCCAAAGTTACTGAAGTTAAGTGCTTGTATAATGCTTAGCTTATAGCTCTGCTTTTGCAGCTGATAGTGAGCCAGCAAAAGTGGAAGATGTAGAAAAGATCGAGATAAGGGGGGTGAGAGGGAGTATTAATCGCTCTTTAAGTGATAACCAATAATAAAGGTTTTCGGGGCGTAGAAAGAATGTAAAAAGATAAAACAGGGGTAAAACTAATAGTTATCAATATTGATAAAACAAGGATATAAAGATTTTAAAAAATGGTACCCGGAGCCGGACTTGAACCGGCACGCTTTTCGGCGAGGGATTTTAAATTCTTTGCATAAGGTTAACTGTAAAATCTTAGCTGTTGATTTTATTTAGTTTTAAATTGTAAAACTCTAAATAATTGCATTTTATAGTTCAAAACAGTCAAAATACACGTATAAAGTCGGTATAAAGTAATCTATGCTTTTTATTAACGCCTATTATTCGTTATGTCCATTACTAAATTTTATTTATATGGCAAAACAACCTTCGCGGTAGCACCTGCTTGCTTATTATTAATCAGAGTTAAAGAACCATTATGTTGTTCAATAATATTCTGACATAAACCTAAACCAATACCATGTCCTTTTTCTTTGGTCGTGTAAAAAGGGACAAATAGGTTATCGGTATTCGCGATACCTTGACCATTGTCCGTTACTTCAATCAGCAATGTTGGCTGATGTTGAGCCCTATTAATTAGTGAAATTGTTAAGTTAATATTAATATTTTCATTGTCGTAACAAGCTTCAATAGCATTTTTTAATAGATTGATAAGGGCTTGCTTAAGTAATAATGGATCTGCCCAAATTTTGTCATGATTAACCTCAATTTCAATGGCTTGGTTTGGAAATAGTGCGATTAACATCGCAACAAATGGCTGGCTATCAAACCACTTTTTTTCAACAATAAATCGTTGGGTAATATCACCATAACGGTTAACAAATTCTTGCAAAGAAATGCTACGTTCAACAATAACTTGCAGTGCTTTTTTAGCATTTTCTTGTTGATAGGGTAATTCAACCAAAGTTTGCGCTAAAGACTTTATCGGTGTTAATGAATTACGAATTTCATGACTCAATACCCGAATAATTTGTTGCCACGAGTCTTGTTGATTTTGTCGTAAGAGTTTTTCTATATTGGTTAATATAACCAAGTGAAAGGTTTTTTCATCTTGAATAAATTGACTTTGTTTTAGTTGCCAGCATGAAGACTCATTAGATTTGATAAATGACCACAGCCCATTTTCATTCAGTGAAAAACCTAAACTTTGACATGAACTTAGACGTTTTGATTGCCAAGGCTGACCAATATATTGAGTGAAAGCACCATTGGCATGGCTGAGTTGGTGTTTCTGATTAAAAATGGCAATTGGTGCATCAAGTTGTTCAATTAAATGATAAATCAGTAACGTATGTTGATCGTAAGTGTGTTTTCGTTGTTGCAGATCATCAGCAAGTGTTTTCACTTCTTGATTCAAACTGTGCAATATACCGGAATGATATTGCTCTCTGGTACGTAAGTTGTAATCTTCCAGTCTAATGGCTTCCACCAAATTGGTTAAGCTATAAAATGGTGTAATAATTTTGTGATAAAAATGCCGTAACCATAAGATCAGCGGCGGTAATAAGAGCGTAAATAAGGTAACAACGATCAACGATGATACCTCCAGTAAATAGAGCAGCCATAACAACAGACCAGAAAAAACTGTCAATAACGTTAATCCAACAGCTTTTAGATGATGCTCAAGGGAGGATGAATTATTAGCTTTTAATGTCATATTTTTCCATACGGCGATAAATAGCACTTTTGCTTATGCCCAGTAATTGGGCCGCATCAACCGCTGAACCTTTCGCTTTATTTAATGCTTGTTTAAGCAGCTGTTGTTCAGCCTGATCTAAACTCATAAAAGGAATTTCACTGCCTTGTTTTACACTGCTTGTTTTTAATGGAATATCGTTGGCTGTTATTTTTTCATTTGATGATAATAATACAGCTCGCTCCATCATATGACTTAATTCTCGAATATTTCCCGGCCACGGGTAACTCGTTAATTTATCTTCAACATCATCAGCTAACGACATCTTTAAACGCTTATAGCGCATACTATGTTTATGCACGAAGTGACAAGCGAGCGGCATAATATCTTCAATACGATCACGTAATGCTGGCACATGTAGTTCAATGGTATTTAAGCGGTAATAGAGATCTGGGCGAAATTTTTCCGCAGCAATTAAATGCTCAAAGTCAGCATTTGAGGCACTGATCAGTCTGACATTACTGTGTTGGGTGATACTTGAACCGACCATTTCAAATTCATTATTTTCTAATACTCTTAATAACTTAGCTTGTTGTGCAAGAGGAATATTGCCAATTTCATCAAGAAACAAGGTGCCTTCATTTGCCATTTCAAATCGCCCCATGCGTGTTTCCTTCGCATCAGTGAAAGCGCCTTTTTTATGACCAAACATTTCACTTTCAAATAATGCTTCAGGAATTGCCCCCATATTTACGGTCACTAAATTCTGATGGCAACGCGATGATTTTTGATGAATTAAATTGGCAATGCTTGACTTACCCGTACCATTTTCACCCGTCAGTAAGATGGTAGCATCCGTATGTGCGAGCCGTTCAATCTCAGTCATCAGCTGTGACATAGCACTTGATTGCCAAACAAGTTCATCGGCATGTTTTGTTGCGTTTTTTTGATTGTGTTGCTGCAATCTTTGGTTTTGCTTTTTTAAGCCAGAAAATTGAATTTGTTGTTTAATTACTTGTAATAAACGTTGATTATCCCAAGGTTTTTCAATGAAATCGTTAGCGCCTTGTTGCATCGCTTTTACGGCAACATCAACACTTGACCAGCCGGTCATTGCTACAACAGGAATGTTCAGGTTTTCTTTATTGAGCATATCGAGAAAATCTAAGCCTTCCTGTCCGGACGTAGTATCGGCTTGATAATTCATATCTAACAATATTAGGTCGATAGCTTGTTGTTTTACTATCTCCAGCGCTTCAAGAGGTGAACTTGCTTCAAGTACCTGATAGTTATGACTGCTCAGTAAAAAATTAGCACTTAAGCGTACATCTGGCATGTCATCAATAACTAAAACGGTTGTGCTCATTGTTTACTATCTTCCTAATTTTAAAAGTATTCTATTTAATTTGTCTGTAGATGATTTTAGTTGTATTTGATCATTAAAAGCTAGTTTTACTTGGCTTGATATAACTCAATCATTTTTTTAATATTAAATTACGATGGCATAAGTGAGTTATTGGCTTTATCTAAGAAACCTTCATATTTTATGGCATAGCTACTAATTTCTAAAGCACTCATCATAAATTCAACTTTTTTTATTATCGGAAACAGGCGTTAGAATTAAGGCCTATTTCCTCATGGATTCAGTGAAAGAAATAGGAATTACTCATTACGTAATGCTTTGATGGGGTCTTCATTAATCACTTTACTTACCGGTAAATAACAAGCGACAAAAGACACTAATATCATCACTGGAATCGTACTTAATATGGCGAAAACATTAAATTCGATATCTGTGCTTAGTTGTTGTCTTGCTATCAAATATATTAATGTTGTTAAGCCTGCACTTACAGCAATACCATAAAGTATCGGTTGGATATTCTCTTTAATGACCATCTTTTGTACTCGATGTGTTTTGGCACCCATTGCTAAGTGAATACCGAGTTCATAGCGACGCATTTGTGTGCTGTAGTTGAGTACCCCATAGATACCTGCAGCAGCAAGTAATAACGCTAATAGGGCTAATACAATGGTTATTCCTGCCGTTAGCTTATGTTTATAAATTAACATTGCGTGCATTTCCGAATGTCTGGTTAATTCTTGAATGCGCAATTTTGGATCTATCGATTGTAACAGTGGTAGTAAGGTTTTTTTATTTAAAAGTGCACCTTTTTTAAGCTTTATATCAAACCCTAGGTCGCTAAAGACGGCGTAAGGAAGATAATAGCGTTGATAAGAATAGTCACTGTCTCTTCCTGGGCTATGATAATCCTTGACCACACCAACAACTTTTAATGGCTGTGACGCTTGAACTTGTAATATCTCACCGAGGGGATCTTTGTTAGAAAATAAATGTTTGGCAAGTGATTCGCTGAGTATTATTTCCGTAATTAAGTATTTAGGATCTTTTTGTTCTGCGAAGAAGTTGCCTTTGAGGAGAGGAAGTTCAATGAGATCAAAGTAATTATGATCAACCATATTGGCATTAAAACTACCTAAACGTTTACCATTGACATCTTCTAAGCTCATATTGAAACTACCGATCTCAATAATGGGCTCTAGACTACGTGATACTTGTACGACTTCAGGTAAAAGGTTTAATGCCTTTTTTATATTGAGAGTCAGTAAATTTAATTCAATTAGATTTTGCTCCGCGTAGCCTTCAAACCCTTTGGGTCGTGCTACCCTTAGATAACTGATATCTTTTTCATTAAAGCCCAAGGGATGCATAATGGTACTCAGTGCTTGCTCTATGACCACCGAAGTGCCTACTAATAATAGGCTAGCAAGGGTAACTTGGGTGATGATCAAGGCGTTGCGTATTTTTTTTGATATTTGCAAACCACTACCTTTTCCACTGCTTTGTAATTGTGTCTTTAAATCATCATATTTCACTACTCGGCTTGATAATTTAGCAAAGGTAATCGATAAAGTTAGCACTATGAACGTGCTAAAAAGTAGAGTGATACCGTCAACACTTAGTTCTGCAATTCTCGGCAACTGTGTTGATGCCAGCTCAGCTAAAAGTACAAAACCCCAACCTGCAATAATTAACCCTAATAATCCCGCCACAGTACAAAGAATAAAGCTCTCAGCAAACATCGAAGTAAATAGATGCGCTGGTTTTGCTCCCAGGGCTGCTTGAATTGCCATAGTGCGCTGTTTTTCGGCGGCGCGTGATAAAAAGAGGTTAGTAACATTACTGGTTGCTATAAGTAATAAGGCAACGACACCACTTAATAATAACAGCGCTATTTTTGTACTATCGCCGACTATAATATCTTTTAAAGAGGTAAGTGTAATTTCTGCTGTATAGCCTTTTAATGCATTGCTACTTGCTTGATAGCTCTTATCTAATATAGTGCTCAATGACGATACTGCTTGTTGCTCAGTTATACCTAATTTTAATTTACCCAAAGCGGTAAGACCACGAGTCATAACTCCCCAATTATTAACATCAAGGCGTTGATAATCCCAAGGTAACCAAAAGTCTATCGCTTGGTTGTAACGATTAGCTGGAGCGCGAAACTCCGCCGCGGTTACACCAATAATTTTAAAGCTAATGTTGCCGAGCATGGTTTTGCTGCCAATTATATCTTCATCACTGTTATACCACTTCTGCCAACTTTCATAACTCAACACGGTAACAGCTTGATGACGATCAACCCCTTCTTGTTGATTAATAGTACGACCCAAATGCATTTGTGGCTTTAGCAGAGAGAAATATTCGGGTGTAATAAAATTAACCAGGCTATTAGGGCGCTCTGGGTGATCGGCAATAAGCAGATTTTGATCACTCATCAGTGCCATTTCTGCGAATACTTTTTGTTTTTTATATAACGAAATCATACCGGGAGCGGTTTGTGCACCACGGTAATCAACACCATCTTCAGTATAAGTATGTTGTAAAACGAGCAACTTATCAGCATCAGGGTAAGGTAAGGATTTCACTAATAACATGTAATTAAGACTAAAAATGCAAATTAAAGTACCTAAGGTTATCGCTAATGTGCCTATGACCGTAGCTGAAAAGCCAGAGACTCGAAGTAGTGCCGACTTTGCTAAGCTAAGCTCATTTTTTAATGAGTGGATAAAATATCTCATCCTGCCTCCTGCATCATTACTTGCTCGGCGATAACACCATCTAGTAAATGTAATTTTCTTTTTGCCATATCTGCATAACGAGAGTCATGAGTTACCATGCAAATCGCAACACCTTTTTGGTTGAGTTGCTCTAACATTTCCATGACAGCGTCGCCATTCTTTGAATCTAGGTTACCGGTCGGTTCATCAACCAGCAAAATCGTTGGGTTACCTACTAAGGCCCGTGCAATAGCAATACGTTGTTGCTGACCACCAGATAGTTGATTAGGTTTATGGCCGGTACGGTGTGACATTTCAACTTTCTCTAAACTGTCCATTACTTGTTGTTTAATGTTGCTTTCACACATGATGGGTTCACGGTAACGTAATGGCAAAGCGACATTATCAAAAACACTGAGTTCATCAATAAGGTTAAAAGCTTGAAAAACAAAACCTATATGTTGGTTTCTAATTTCAGCACGTTGATTAATGGTTAAATGACTGACATCGATGTCGTTGATAAAATATTGGCCAGAGGTAGGACTATCAAGTAGACCTAAAATAGATAATAAGCTTGATTTTCCACAACCTGAAGGTCCTGAGATAGAAACATAGTCATGCTGATAAATATCAAGATTAATACCTCGTAAGGCATGAGTTTCCATTTCTTGTGTAGCAAAAACTTTGGTTAAGTTTTTCATTTGTATGATTGTTTTTTGGGTCATGATATTCGCCTATAAATGAGTTTATTGTTACTTTCGAAGTGCGACTTTCAAGTGCTAAGTAATTAATTTATTAAGGTGATGGTTTTTGTGTCCTGCCAACGTGACATATCCGATAAAATGAAGGTGTCTGTAGTATTAACGATACTGATGATTTCAATAAATTCATCACTCTCTTGACCGAAGGTAATACTGACTTGTTCGGCCTGTGATGAATCGGTTAATAATCGAAATAAGCTTGTTTTCATGCCCGCAGTAACGTTAACAGGCTTTTTGATATATGTCGTGTTAGTTAACATGCCAATGGCTATAATAGCGTCAACGTTTAGCTCAGGGCGTGCATTGTTAGGCAACTCCCCCGTTAAGGAAACTTCAATAGCGATCATACCTTGCTTCACTACTGGGTTTATTCTGCTTACTACTCCTGCAACATTTCCAGCACGGGTATCAATGATCACGACTTGGTTGATGGCTACTTGCTCGATAGCGGATTGCGAAACATTGATCATCGCGTATAGGCTGTCAACGCTGCCAACTAATGCTATTTGTTGACCTAAATTGACACTTTGTCCTAGCTCAACGGGAAGTGCTTGTACCACACCATTAATTCCAGCTTTAACCGTTAATTTATTAAAGCGTTCAGCAATTACCGCAACTTGTTCAGCTTGCTGGGCTATTTTATCTAGAGCAATTTCGAGCTCTTTTTGATGTACTGCTCTCAATTGTTCTAGTCGAGACTTTTCGATAGTAATACGACGAGATAATTGGCGAAAATTAAGTTGTGAACGTTTAAAGGTAAGCTCAGAAATGATACCTTTAGTGACTAGTTTTTGCTCGGCTGAAACTTTTAATTCGGCGATTTCAAGCTCAGATAACAACTGCTCTTGTTGTGCTTGCACAGACAATATTTCTCTTTTTTGATTAAGCTCTAGCTGTAAATAGCTGGTTTTTGTATTGGCTAAAATACGTTTGGCGTCTTTGACTTGCTGCGTTATTTGCGGGTTTGATAAGCGAGCAATAATACTATCCTTTGTGACTAATGAACCCGGTTTTAAAATAATTTCTTCGACAATGGCATTATCAGGAGCACTTAATAAGCGTTGTTCTTTTGATTTGAGTTTGCCAAAACCTTCTACTTGAATGGCAAGATCGCCGCGTTTAATGGTATCTGTCCATATTTGGCTGCGTAGTACTTTCTGACTACTACTGGGCTGGCTAAATAACCAAGAACTTGTACCAACAACAATTGCGATTAATACAGTGATGATTAATCGACTATATTTGCTCGTGGCTCTAGGTGGTATTTTAATATCCATAATATGCTCCGTAATTACTTATGGAGTGTATATAGCAAAACAGATGCCAATTATTAAGGCGTTGTAATTACTACTATTTATTCTTACTTTGTTTTTTGATTTCCCGATATCACAATTATATTTGGTGATATCGGAAAAGATGTTTGTGCATTATATGAATATAGAGGAGATATTTTCTTTGTAGTTTTATAACTTAACGACAAACTATTTTAAAACTATCAAAAATAGCATAATTAAGCGTGTAAAAATGGCCTAAAAACTGTTGTCTTATTTCACTATTAAGTATTTTAGTAGAAAATCTTACCATTATATATACGAGGATAAACAGTTTATTCATTTGCTAATTATATGAATTACTACTCATTTACATAATAGTTCAGTGATAAATTCTTCAGTATGATGAACGGGTAAGTAAATATCAAACTTACTGCCCTTACCCACGATTGAGCTCACATTAATACGTCCATGATGATCTTCAATAATGGACCTAACGATATGTAATCCTAATCCAGTACCTTTGCCTACCGGTTTAGTTGTGAAAAAGGGATTGAAAATATCTTTTAAGTGTTCTTGAGTGATACCGGAACCATTATCCTCAAAACATATACGCACCTCATGTTGATAGGTCTTTGAATAGATTGATATGCTGCCTTTACTTTCAATTGCATGAGATGCATTAACTAGCATATTAATAAATACCTGTAATAACTTTTGTGGAAAACCAAAAATTTCAACTTTGGCATCTAAACATTTAATGATCTCTACTTTATATTTTAGTTCGTTCGCCACCATAGAAAGACTTTTTTCAATAAGTTCATCAATGACGATTGGTTCAGGTGCTTTTTTATCGACATGAGCATAATTCCCTAAGTCTTTCACAATTTCACTTATTCTAGCCGTCCCTTCTAAAGTTGCGCCTATTAATGGCTCTATATCTTTGATAACAAGATCTAAACCTTCATTTTTGTACATTAGTTTTGCTACGTCGTTATTGCCATTGGCACCCACTAATTTAATATAAGCAACAATTGATTTAAAATATTCATTAAGTACATCAATATTACAGCGGATATAACCAACAGGATTGTTAATTTCATGAGCAATTCCCGCTGATAATTGACCTATGGACGCTAGTTTTTCTGCATTAATGAGTTGCTCATTTAATGATGATAATGCACGTTGGCTATGTTTTCGTTCATTGATATCAATAACGGTGATTAAATAATTAACCGCTCCTTTTATCGTTATTTTACGACCAGAAAATTCAATATACTGAGCAGTAAATTCTGGCGACAGTAATGATTCTTCCATACTTTTCAAGGCAGTTTCATGGTCAAAGTCACCGCCTAAAGTCCAAAGTGCGGGAATAAACTCGCCAATATTTTTAGTTAAAATTTTATCTTTCGATCTTAACAGTAAGTTTTCAGACTCAGAATTACATTCTTGTATAGCGCCCCATTCATCTACTAAAAATAATGAACAAGGCATAGTATCCATTATGGCATTAGCCTTTTCATTTGCTCTTACTGCATTATTCCCTTCCTGCTCTGCTTTTTGCTTTTCTTTGGTAATGCTTTGAGTAAACTTTTGAATAGCTGAAGATAAAGCGACAACTTCAATGGGAGCATTAGCTTGCCTAAATTGTATATTTGTTAACATACCAACAGGTTGTTGAGCTAACGTAATAATGTTTTCAATAGGTTTAACTATGTATTTGCTAAACCAAGTTACGGTAAAAAAAACGGTTAATAAATACAAAGAAATAACAACCCAAGTGAGCTGAGTAAAGTTGACTGTAGCTAAGCTCAATTCATTTGATAAATGACGGTCGTTTAACAAAACGTGTGTGAAAATAGTATTTAACACACTAATATACCGGCTTGTTACGTCATCTGATTCAATTATGGTATTCTGCCATGCTTGAGTATTCTGCATTGATAGATGTGAAAATGAATTAACAATCACATCATTTTTTTTGATTGCAGCGATAAGTTCCTGTGCTAAGTCACTAGTTGTATTATCAGGTACTTTTTGTTTGACCATTAGCAAAGTTTCAGTAAGCAGCTCAGATTGCTTACTTATGCCATTGGCAAGATAAGTTTGTCGGCCTGAGAAAAGCAAATCTTGTGTCGTTAACCAAATCTGAGACATAGTAAAAAGGTGGTCAACGGTTTGTACTAACAAGCGTGATTCATAATGTTTTCGAGTTATTTTCTCTACTTTTTGGTATTGACTCCATAATGCTAAAAATATAATCATCCCTGATATCAGGGTAGAAATTGCCAATAGCTGATTATAGTTCGAAATCTTCATTATTTAATTCACCCGAGTTAAAATAGCTTGCTTGCAGGAGATTAGTTATTTATTAAATTGTTTTAACTCTTCTCCCCATAAGATAGTTGTTATCAACAACGTTTTCAGTGCGCACATAAGTACAACATTGGCTAGTTCATGTGCATTTTGTGCATTTTTAAGTAGTGATTTATTAGCCGTTCTGCCATCACTGCTTAAAAGTTCTTTTAACTGTTCATAGTTTTTACCAATAATCATACTTTTGAACTTATCCTCATTAATGATCATCTTTTTAGGGCTTCGACAACGTTGGAAGGCAAAGTTTGTTATTTTTAAATCCTTATCAATTGCCCACACTATTTCAACCAACCCCCACATACTTTGTTCCGATCTTACATGTATATAACCTAAAGTTTTTTTACCATTTATTGCTACATACAAAGTGTGTTTTCCTAGTTCACTATAGTGTAAGTCATTATTAGGAAGCTCAATTTGAACTTGCGCCCGTGTGTTGCGATCAACCTCTTTAACAATGGATAACTGATTTGTTTTTTGCGGGTACAACAGCTTTATTTGAGCAACAGGATCTCTTAGTGAGCAATAAGCTTCAGCTTCGGCATGGTGGTTAAATAAAACCAACAATACTAGTGTTAATAGCTTTTTCATATTAGTACCTATAACGTAATTGAAACCTAACCAACTCTTGTTTTTTAGTGGATTCAGGGGAATTGAGTTGCTTCAATCCAGATAAACTTAGCTCAAGCCCTGACTTAAATTGATAACTAAGGCCAAGATTTACTAATTTTTTGGTGTTTTCTTCGCTCTCTTTATTTCTAAAAATAAATTGACCATATAGTTTCAGTTGGGTATCTAATGAGGTTTTATTTATTTCTATCAGGCTATATACTTCATTCTGCCACTGAGATGATTTTTTATTATCTGAATATAAATTTTCACCTAGAACCAATTCGCCTAATACGCCCCAAGTTCCCCAATAATATAGGGCATCAATTGCAAACCGTCTTCTTTTTATATTATCAATTTTTCCACTAAAAAAAGAAAATCCATAAACAAAATCAAGATGACTAAGTGTACCTATTCGGCCAGATAGCGCATAAGAATCATTAATTCTTTTTATTTTGTCTTTCCCTCCTAATGTATAACTAATGCTGTATTCAACCTGACCGAGTACTTTATTCAGGTCTAGTCCCCAATCCTGTTTTGTACCTAAATTTTTATTATGGTTGTAATCAAGCAGGCGACCACTGGTATCAATACTTTCCTCTATCCCAAATGGTAAAGTGAAATGCCCAAGTCGAATATTAGGAAGCCAATTAGGTAATGCAGTGTAATTCACATGGGCATCTCTAATGACAAACTCACTGTCATTTTTTGAATCAAACATAAATGGGATCGGTGTTTGGTTTGACAATTTTGTAAAATACAACTGCCCTACTGCATAACCAATATCCCCGTAAGTTGAAGTGAATACTTTATGGCTATCAATGCCAAAGGCATATATACGACTAATATTATCCGCAGAATTATTACTAATTAAACGAGCACCTGAATCTATACTCCACCTGAGATTATCCGTAAAGTCCGCATAACTAGGTACAGTAAGCATAACGATTAAAATAAAAAATAAATACTTCATAGAGCCCCTGTGTCATTACAAAAAAACTTAGATAAAATATTTTTTAGTCGGGGGATCCCTTTACAGCTTAACTAAAAAACGATAGTAAAAATATATTTTGAATTTAGAACAATAAAGAATTAGCAATTGATATGCCAAGATACAAACAATCATCCATGCTTTTCTAAAGTGAGTTAAGTCACACGAGTCGTATGAGTCGTATAAGTCGTATGAGTCGTATGAGTCGTATGAGTCGTATGAGTCACTATCACTATTTATAAAAATAGAAATAATATTCTATTTTTATAAAGAAAGAATCATTCGCAAAATGCAATGCAAATTAAAAATAGATATAATTTTTAGATCAATTATTAGTGTTATACCAATTTCATTAATTAAGTGATCTATTTTATACGTAGGAAAAATGGCCAAATACAAGGCATTTATTTTAATAACTAGTTGTTCAGGACAATATGCTCCTGCATTGTCTAATAAGCTGCATCCATGCAGCGTTAATTATTAAATAAATAACGAAGTAGTTGGTCGTTTTCACAAGTAGAAATGATCACATAGTTAGTGAGATTGGTATTAATATCGGATGATTTTTAACGTAGATATTGGAGTAGGTTTGTACTTGATAAAATTTGTATAAAACTGATGTAGTAAGGTTACAGTGTTTATATTAAAAGAAGAAAACTTTAGAATTACTGACTAAGAACAACAGTAATAAAGATGGTACCCGGAGCCGGACTTGAACCGGCACGCTTTTCGGCGAGGGATTTTAAATCCCTTGTGTCTACCAATTCCACCACCCGGGCATTGTTATCTTGTAGGCTAATGCCTATAGATAAAGGGGAGTTTTTTTTATAGTAGGACATTGATAACCTACTTTGTAACTTAAAATTTGGAGCGGCTAACGAGACTCGAACTCGTGACATTCACGTTGGCAACGTGATGCTCTACCAGCTGAGCTACAGCCGCTTCATAGAGGTTTTCTTTTACTAACTTTATTGGAGCGGTTAACAAGACTACTCTCATCAACATAAGTCGTGGCATTCACTTCGCTTTTGGCAACGTGATGCTCTACCAGCTGAGCTACAGCCGCTTCATTGATTTACTTATACTGCCTATACTCTTAAATAGATGGTACCCGGAGCCGGACTTGAACCGGCACGCTTTTCGGCGAGGGATTTTAAATCCCTTGTGTCTACCAATTCCACCACCCGGGCATAGTTATCTAAAAGATAAAGGGAGTTTTTTATAGTAGGTATTGGTAACCTACTTATTCTTTTTAGTGAAATTTTGGAGCGGCTAACGAGACTACTCTCATCAACATAAGTCGTGACATTCACTTTGCTTTTAACAACGTGGTGCTCTACTCGTTTACTCTAAATAATTTACCACTAACTTTACACTTAAATTAACTTTCTTTAGTTTTATAACTAAATTGGAGCGGCTAACGAGACTCGAACTCGTGACATTCACGTTGGCAACGTGATGCTCTACCAGCTGAGCTACAGCCGCTTCGTAGAAAATAATCTTTTAATACTTTTACTAGGTTAAACTCAAATATTGGAGCGGCTAACGAGACTCGAACTCGTGACATTCACGTTGGCAACGTGATGCTCTACCAGCTGAGCTACAGCCGCTTCATGAGAGCTTTACTATTTACTTCCCAAATCATCGTTGAGGATGGTACCCGGAGCCGGACTTGAACCGGCACGCTTTTCGGCGAGGGATTTTAAATCCCTTGTGTCTACCAATTCCACCACCCGGGCACAAAATGGAGGCGGATACCAGAATCGAACTGGTGTACACGGATTTGCAATCCGCTGCATAACCACTCTGCCAACCCGCCATTTTGTCAACGACAATGATTTCACTATCAATAAACTCTGTACTTTAAGCACTTAAATTGGAGCGGCTAACGAGACTCGAACTCGTGACATTCACGTTGGCAACGTGATGCTCTACCAGCTGAGCTACAGCCGCTAAATTTAAAGCTTAACTTTTACAAAATTTAGTAAACCGATTAACTAGATGATGTTACACCAACTTAGCTAAATTCGCTTTACTAGCTGACTCCCTGTCAACGAAAACGCATTCTACATCGAATTTTTTTTCAGTCAACCATTTAATTCCTTTTTTATATCGAATGCTCAAAAATCGTCTTGTTTGCTGTTTTTTTTAACTTTAAATCATCATTGCTAACACTTTTATAGATAAAATGATTTTTGTAACTAGAATCTATTCAGTTTTACTGATTATGTATTTTCTTTTAACTCTGGCCATGCGGCTTTAAAATAATCAATTAATGTTGAAATTGTCAAAACAGTCGCAATAAAATAAAACGCATAGGATGCATAATTTAATATTTCATGTGGAAAGTAAAAGAAATACAGCGGTATATCATAATCAGGCCGCCATATTAATCCCATAATACCTAACATTTGCGCAGCGGTTTTGTACTTACCCATGTTAGAGACGGCAACAACATCTCGTTTACCACGAGAAGACATAAACTCTCTTAAGGCGCTAATGAAGACTTCGCGAGAAATCATTATGATAGCAGGGATAGCAATCAACCAAGTTTGATAATCTTGCACTATCATGACTAACGCAGCGACAACCATGAGTTTGTCTGCTACGGGGTCAATAAATGCGCCAAAAGCTGAGGATTGATTTAACCTTCTAGCAAGGTAACCGTCTAATGCATCACTAACAGCCGCCAACCAAAACACAGCAAAAGCGCCGAAATGGCTCCATGATAGCGGCAAATAGAAAACAATCAGAAAAATAGGGATCAACATGATCCGAAATAAAGTTATTTGATTAGGTAATGTCCACATAGTCTCTTACTGTTACAACAAGCTTTCTCATAAGCATTTGTATTTTATTCTACACAGGTTAAGTAGCTAGATATAGCTACTTATCATGCAAAACATCATAAATATTTTTCGCTAGCGTTTTGCTAATGCCAGGAACTTTTTCTAACTCCGCAAGATCAGCATTTTTTACTTCTTGCATACCACCCAAAAATGTTAATAAGGCTTGGCGTTTTTTAGCACCTATGCCTTCAATATTTTCAAGTACTGATTTTTTACTTACTTTTTGCCTTTTTGCTCTATGACCTGTTATGGCAAAACGGTGTGACTCATCACGAATATGTTGTACTAAATGTAGCGCTGGTGATGTTGCTGGAAGCGATATTAATTGGTGAGAACCCGCTAAGATGAGTGTTTCTAATCCTGGTTTACGCGACTCTCCTTTAGCAACACCGACAAGTAAGGGAATTCTATCTAAACCTTGCTTAGCTGTTAATTCAGCAAAGAAATCTTCCGCTTTTGCTAATTGGCCTTTACCACCATCTATGAAAACAATGTCAGGTAGTTTTTTTAACGCCTCGGTATCTTGTGCTTTAAGCTTTCCATAACGTTTATTTAACGCAAAAGCCATTGCGGCATAATCATCACCCGGAGTTATACCATAAACATTATATCGACGATAATCTGATTTCATTGGCCCTTCTTGATTGAAAACGACGTTTGAAGCAATAGTTTGCTGACCCATAGTATGGCTAATATCAAAGCACTCTATACGGTTTATGCCATTAGAGAGCTCAAATACTTCATTTAAAGCCACAAAGCGAGCTTGCATTGACTCTTTATGGCTATTTCGAGTAACTAATGCAGTTTGAGCATTGGTTGTTGCAAGTTTTAAATACTGTCGACGCTCTGAACGACTTTTTGTTGATATTTTAACGTCATGTTCAGCCTGCTTTGAAAGCAAAGAAGCAAGTTCACTGATTTGTTCAAAAGTATGTAGAGCAACAATTTCTTTAGGAATATTACCTTCACTTACTCCTGCACCTAAACCACTCCCTAGGTAGTGTTGACCAATAAAGGCTTGGATAATCTCTTCATCACTAGTTTCACTTGGCACCACAGGAAAGTAACTTTTGCTACCTAATATTTTATGATCACGAATCATAAGCAAATGAATACAGGCTTGAGATTTCATTCGATATAAGCCAATCACATCCATTTCAGCAGCAATACCACTAACATATTGTTGCTGTTGAACTTTACGCAACGTGGTAATTTGATCACGAAATTTAGCAGCAAGCTCAAACTCTAATTGAGAACTAGCCCGTTCCATGCGCGCAACTAATTGCTCAATAACCATTGAGCTTTTGCCTTTTAGAAACAATTTGGCTAAAGATACTTGCTGTTGGTAATCTTCAAGCGATATATTATCTACACAAGGGGCTAAACAACGCCCCAATTGGTGTTGTAAGCAAGGACGAGACCTTGCTCTATAGTAACTGTCTTCACACTGACGAATAGGGAAAATTTTCTGCATTAAGCGTAGACTTTCCCACACGGCTCCTACGCTAGGGTAGGGACCGAAATAATCGCCTTTAATACGTTTACCACCGCGATGTAAACCTAATTTAGGGTGTTTGTGATCTGTGATTAATAAGTAGGGATAGGATTTATCATCTCGTAGTAAAATATTGTATTTAGGTTGGTATTTTTTAATATAATTATTTTCAAGGATCAACGCCTCCCCTTCTGTATGGGTGACGGTAACATCAATAGCGCAAATTTGTTTGACCAGTGCACGGGTTTTAACAGAACCAACATCTTGTCGAAAATAACTAGCAAGGCGCTTTTTTAGTTGTTTAGCTTTACCAACATAAATAACCGTTTGTTCATGGTTATACATGCGATATACGCCCGCCTGTTCAGTAACTGAATTTAAAAATGCTTCATGATCAAAGTTTGAGGGTTGCTCAGTATTATTAGTGCCTGACAAAATTACAACTTTTCTGTATTTATCATACCGTGACGAATCGCCAAGTGGGTTAACTCAACATCATTACTAACGTCTAATTTTTCAAACATACGATAGCGATAACTATTAATCGTTTTAGTACTTAAATGTAAATGCTCAGATATATCAGGTACCTTTTCACCACGTGTGATCATTAGCATGATTTGCAGTTCTCGATCCGACAAGGCATTAAAAGGGCTTTCTTCAGCTGATTTAAACTGGCTGAGTGCCATTTGTTGGGCTATTTTCGCAGGCAAGTAACGCTGGCCACTATTTACCGCCCTTATCGCATTAACCATTTCATTTGGCGCGGTTCCCTTTGTTAAATAACCAGCAGCGCCTATTTGCATAACCTTTGTTGGGAATGGCTCTTCTGTATGCACGGTAAGTACAATAATTTTTGCATCTGGAGCAAAACGTAAAATCTTTTTAGTTGCTTCTAAACCGCCCATACCAGGCATGTCCATATCCATTAAAATAACATCAGGTTCAGTTTGGCGACAATATTTTATTGCTTCTTCACCAGTTTCACATTCATTAATAACTTTGAAACCTTTCACTTCATTTAATATTTTACTAATACCCGTTCGTACTAATTCATGATCATCAACTAATAATATATTTATCAATATAATTTGCCTTAAATTATTTTAATAACGCTTGTAGCAAGCGCATTGTACCTATTTTTAATAAGTTGAAGAGTATAAGGAAAGCTATTTTGGTTCAATAGCTTTTCACATACAGCAACGCTTTTGCTTATAATTCGTTCTTTTTTAACCAGCTATTTAATAAACCTATTTGGCCATTTTTATATGCCGCATAAGTTAAACGTACCGCATTACTTAAAATGACGCTGTCAGACCAATTTGTTTGCTCTGAAATTAATTGATAGCATACTTTAGCCTCTGGTGATAAATAACCGCGCATTTCTTGTTTACCACGCTCTTTTTGCCGTTCACGATATTTTTTTTGTTTTTCGGCATTGGTCATCGCCTTTTTTTTATTTTTTACCTGTTCATCCATCTTATTCTCAATGCATCTAGTCTAGTGCCCACTTGCAATTAAGCACTATGTTAGTGCTGCCCGTTTAATATTGCAATACGCTCTTTGACTATACTTGTAAAAGAAAATTTGATTTTTATCATTAAAATTTACTTTTTTTACTGTTCGGAGTTGTTTAGTGTACAAGTGTTCGCTAAAGTAGCGCCGTAGATATTTATCAGATGATTTTTATTAGGTCACCATTTGGGTGATTTTTTAATGAACAGTTTTTTATTAGCTTACTTTTTAATAGGCAATACAGTTATGGCAATGGCACAACAAAATTCATACAGCAAAGAAGATTTGATCAAAGCGGGTACTGGCGAAATGTTTGGAGAAGGAAACTCTCAGCTTCCTTCAGATAACATGCTAATGATGGATCGCATACTAACTATAACCGAAGAAGGTGGCGAAAACGGTAAAGGATGTATTATCGCTGAGTTAGATATTAATCCAGATTTATGGTTCTTTGATTGCCATTTTAAAGGTGACCCAGTAATGCCAGGTTGTTTAGGCTTAGATGCAATGTGGCAGTTAGTTGGATTTTTCTTGGCATGGACAGGTGGTCCAGGCAGAGGCCGTGCTCTAGGTGTGGGTGAAGTAAAATTCACCGGTCAAATATTACCTACAGCTAAAAAGGTTACCTTTAAAATAGACTTTAAACGAGTTATTAAACGTAAACTATATATGGGTCTGGCCGACGGCAGCGTAAGCGTTGATGGTCGTGAAATTTATACTGCGAAAGATTTAAAAGTAGGTTTATTTACTGATACCTCAAAGTTCTAGTAAACGATAAACCTTAAAAGTATAAACCCAGCAAATGCTGGGTTTATTGATATTCTAAACTAAGACACCTAAACAAAAACAAATAAATCACTTTGTTGTTTATTTATACTTTGTTTATTTATATAGACCTTGCTGTCTATCTTCTATGGCTTCACGCCAACCACCTAACCATTGTGATTTTATATCGGAACTTTGGTAAGGGCATTGTTCTTTAGAACGTCCAGATATACCTGCTTGGTAACCTCGTGTATGAGCCCTATCTTGGCGGTCTCGTTTTTGCCTATTCATCATTAATACACGCTCCTTTTTATTATCATCATTCACACTCTAAAACTTAGTTAATGAATAACAAAAAAACAATGTTAAAATAGCGATATTTATCTAAATTTAATTAACTATTTGATTGATGAAGATATTTAGTTTTCGTCAAAAACTAAAAAAGCACCAAAAGGTGCTTTTTAAAATAAAAACTGACTAAAAAACAGTTTATTTAGTCAGTTTACGACGTAAACCAAATATTGAAAGAAGGGCAAACAATGAACCAAAACCAAAACCAGCCCCTTTACGTGTAACTTTACCTTCTTCTTCTGCGGTACATATTTCGCCATCATCAGGCATAGGTTCAAGGCTAATAGCACGAACCACATCTTCTCTTAAAGGATTACCGCTTTCATCTACCATTGGCTCACCTTTGGCATCAAGACGATCCACTTTTACAACCGCGGTAGCAGAAATTATCCCGCCATCATTAACACCTCTAGCTTCAAGAATGTCGTATGTTAAGCGCGCTGAACATGGAATAAGTTCATTCAGGTTACTAAAAATATCATCATTCATATCATAAACAAACGCGGCAGTTCTTCGAGGGTTTTGACTGCTTTCATTATGCGTTTCAACTTCCCCTTCACCAACAATCAAACCATTATTATTTATTGCGCGGGCAGTACTGTCTGAGCCCGAAAAGAAGTCATCTGGATATACCATCGCTATTGCTTCTTTTGCCACAGAAGTATCAACGTAAAAGAACTTCTGCACAGCTTTACCATTTATAGCTTTAGTAATATGCCCAACCGCAATACCAGCATCATTGATATCGTAGGCCCGAGAGCTACCTTTATCGGTGTGATCGCCAGTAAGATCAATAACTCCACCGTTTTTATAAACAACAGCAAACTGATATCGACTATTTTCATTTTCCGCTGGGCTTGTTTCTGTTTCATCATCCCAACCGCTAGCATAACCAACCGCAACGCCATCAGTATTAACGGCTAATGCATAGCTAGAATGTGAACGTTCATCATCAGGATGAGGAGTAACCAATAAGCCTAATTGCTCAACTACTGGATCACCATTTGGATCTAATGTCGCTTTAAGTGCCATGGTATGGTAAATAGGAAACGTTGACTGTAACTGGGTTTGCGCTAAACAAGCGTCAAAAGGTAAGTCTTTTAATACGTCTGTATCTGCACAACCACCAGATTCATCTTCAATTATATCGACGTAATCTTGCGTTAATTTATAACTACTAAAACCAACGGCAATGCCTGCTTCGTTTACGTCTAAAACAGCAGATTCACCACCACCGTATTCTGTTTCAAACGGGATAACTTGATGTACTTGTGCACCTTGATCATAAGAGAAGAAACCACGAATACCATATGCTCTTAGCCAGAAGGTATGCTCTTCGCCATCAGAGTCAGTGAAAAGCGCTCCAGGTAAATATGGCGCGGTTGCCGTACCATATGAAACACCGCCGTCGGTAATACCGCTAACAATATCAATAGTTGAACGAGTCAGTTCAGCTGTGCCAGCAAAAGTTTCATCCCACAGATTATAATCTTCACTAACACTCTCTGGCGTGCCACCAACATTAGTCATGGCAATTGTATCACCAACTTTTTGATACCGAATATTACGCGCTTTACCTGATGTTGAGGTATCTTGTAACCAACGAACCACCCAAGCTAAATCATTTGCAGTTGGGTCGCCTGCCTTTAACGCATCGAAGTCTTCAATATCATTTAACCCATGTACGCTTTCATGGCGAATAAAGGCATAATTTTTTATCGCATTAAAATCATCTTCATCAAAATATTGAAATTGCACCGGAAAGTTATAAAGACTAGTACCAGATATTGCCATATCACCAGCAGCATTTTGCTGCTGGGCGTAGGTGTACCTTAGCTTACTTGCTTCACCTTTATCTATTATTTGGTAAGTAGCAGCATTTACATTATGAATAAAACTTATGCTCAGCGCACTGCTAACGCTTAAAGCGATTATATTTTTTACTATTTTGCTCATTTTACTACTTAACTCTTCTTTATTATTGTCGGAGAAAATTCCAACCCACATTCATTAAAGCTCATCTAGCTCTTGCCATCTTGTGTACACAAGGTCGAGTTTTGACTCGTTTTCGCTAAGCTGGTTCAATATATTTTTAGTATATTGTTCATCTTTGCTAAAAAAATCGTTTTGGTTAACTTGTTCTTGTAATTCAGCAATTTTATTTTCTAGGCTATCTATTATTTCGGGTAGCTCAGCCAATTCTTTTGTTTCTTTAAAAGATAGCTTTTTTTTAGCCACCTTTACTACTTCTTTTTTCGCCGGTGTTGCCTTACTCTGCTGCGTTACTTTTTTCTGCTCCGCAGAAACTTGTTGCTGGCGTTGCTCTTCTTTTAACATTAAATAGCTATCAACATCATCATAGCCACCAACTATCTGATTAATACGCCCTGACCCGTCAAAATACAGACAGGTATTAACACAGTTATTAACAAAATCACGATCATGGCTGACTAAAATAACCGTTCCTGAGTAATTTGCAACTACTTCTTCTAGCAGCTCTAACGTTTCTATGTCTAAATCATTGGTTGGCTCATCGAGAATCAATAAATTACTCGGACGTAGAAATAACCGCGCCAATAACAAACGGTTTTTTTCACCGCCTGACAAAGCTTTTACGGGTGTACGTGCGCGTTTAGGGCTAAAAAGAAAGTCTTGTAAATAACCTAATACATGACGCGATCTACCATTAACCATCACTTCTTGTTTGCCTTCACCAACAATCTCTTGCACCGTTTGGTTCAAATCTAATGCTTCACGATGTTGATCAAAATAAGCTACTTCTAAGTTGACTCCTGAGCGCATCTCACCACTAGTCTGCTTAAGATTTTCCATAATAAGCTTAATCAAGGTTGATTTACCGGTACCGTTAGCACCAATAAATGCCAAGCGATCATTACGGGTAATCAGTAAATTAAGTTTATCAATGACGACTTTGTCATCAAAAGCAACAGTAACATCTTGTGCTTCAAACACTAATTTACCTGAACGATCACCTTGAGTAATATTCATCGTGCTTTGATTACGTACTTCACGGCGAGCTTTTCGCTCTAAACGGAGTTTCTCTAACGATCTTACTCTGCCTTCATTACGAGTACGACGCGCTTTTACGCCTTGACGTATCCATACTTCTTCTTCAGCAAGACGTTTATCAAATAAGGCGTTTTGTTGCTCTTCAACTTGTAAGTCATGCTGTTTTTGCTCAATATACAAATCATAATCACCGGGGTAACTCTTCAATTGACCACGGTCAAGGTCTAGAATGCGTGTTGATAAGCCACGAATAAACGCCCTATCATGACTAATAAAAATAATGGTACCAGCAAAGTCTTTTAGAAATTTTTCTAACCATAAAACACTGGCAATATCTAAATGGTTAGTCGGTTCATCTAATAATAAGATATCAGGGTTAGTTACCAATGCTTTAGCCAGTGCAACTTTACGTAACCAGCCACCAGATAAGTCTGAAATTTTAGCATCAGCATCTAATGATAAAGTACTCATTACCTGCTCAATACGCTGCTCGTCTTGCCATGCATTAGCTTGTTCTAGTTCATCTTGCACTTTGGCTAACTTGTTAAGGTTTCTCTCACTTGGATCTTCACCAATTAGGTGAATTAAACTGTGATAGCGACTAAGCAAATCAGCATTTTCTTTTACCCCTTGGGCAACATAATCAAATACATTAACATCAGAAGACTCTGGTGGATCTTGCTCTAGCATCGCCATTAACATGGTGCTTGATTTTAATATCTGACCATCATCTAGGTTTTGAAAGCCCATCAACACTTTCATCAAAGTAGACTTGCCTGCACCATTACGACCAACTAAACAAATACGTTCACCTGTTTGTATACTTAAGTCTGCTTTATCTAAAATTTTATCTGTACCAAAGGCTAATTCGCCATTAGCTATTCTTAATAATTCCATCGGTTATTTAAACTCGCTTTTTAATAATTTGCTGTAACTAATTCTCGGTTAACGCTGCAACTTGCTCTACGGTAAAAGGCCAAAATAGCTTTGTGTTTTTACCAAGAGTATTACTTAATTTTTCTAATACTGGAATGTGCACACCATAGAGTTCAACTAAGCTTTTAGTCTCATGGGCAACATTTAGCTGATCAACAATATCAATTTCACCTAACTGTTCATGTGTTAATACGGCTAAGCAAATAGCTAATGCTTGCTCACACAAATGGCAACCGTCACTGCCGTATAAAATAAATTCTTTCGTTATCATGCTAACTATTCACTGTGCTTTGTTTTAACTTATCGGTTTATTTTCGTGTAATAGACCAACTATTATGAATGTGTTTATTACGGGCAAAATCTTTATCTCGCGTCACATCAGACATCGCTTGTGCTTGCAGCCCTAGTTCTGCCATCGCATCAAAGTCCATTTTGAAATTACGCTTATTATTAGTGAAAAATATTTCACCACCAGCTGCTAATGATTTCAATGCATCAGTAATTAATGCCACGTGATCACGTTGTACATCAAAACTGTCTTCCATACGTTTAGAGTTGGAAAATGTTGGCGGGTCAATAAAAACGATATCAAAGGCTGTGGTATTCTTTTTCAGCCAATCTAAACAGTCCGCTTGAATAAATTGATATTTATGGCCGTTAAGTTTGTTTAAATCAAAGTTATCTTGTGCCCAATTAAGGTAAGTATTAGACATATCAACAGTTGTTATTGAACTTGCGCCATGTAAAGCGGCTTGCACTGATACCGAGCCGGTATAGGCAAATAAGTTTAATAAACTTTTATTTTTTGATTTTTTAGCAACGATTTGTCTCGTTTTACGGTGGTCCAAGAATAGACCGGTATCAAGGTAATCCCACAAGTTAATTTTAAACAACGCACCATGCTCATTAATAGTGATCGATTGTTTAGATTTATCAACACGTTGGTATTGATTCTTACCTGTTTGCTTGGCACGCGTTTTTAATATCACTTTATCTGTAGGTACTTGCAATACTTTTGGCGCCCAATACAGTACTTCTTGCAGACGTTTTTTCGCTTTTTGTTCATCAATAGTTTTAGGTGCTGCATATTCTTGAATAACTAAATAATCACCATAAATATCAATAGCAACATTGTACTCGGGAATATCGGCATCGTATAAACGATAACAGTCAATCTGGTTTGATTTAAGCCAACCTTTTAATGATTTAGTATTTTTCTTTAAGCGATTTGCAAAAGCACTGTCTTCCTCAGCAAAAGATGACTCAGGGTTAACTGCATCTTTTGCTAACTGTTTTTTATCGACATTATATAACGCAAATTGACAATCTAACGGACCATTTTTAAACTTATAACGCTTAAAGCTTGATAATTTAAGCATGGCAAGCAATTCAACATTAGAGGTTAATATCGCCACGCGCCAATCGATAAATTGACTTTTAAGTTTTTGACCAAATAAAACAAAGTTTTCAACAAGCTCTGGTAATTCACCTATACGTTCGCCATAAGGTGGGTTAAATAGAATAGTGCCCGAATGCCCGTAAGCATTTTTCATGTCATTGGTATTTTGACACCTAAATTCAATAAAGCGTTGTACATTGGCATTTCGAGTATTTTGCTGTGCCGTATTAATAACACGAGCATCTATATCAACACCAAAAACTTTCAAACTACTATTTTGAGCATCATTTAAAGCACTTGCTGAATCGTCTTTTGCTTTATTCAATTGGCCTTGCCATAAATCTTCATCATGTTTTAACCACGATTCAAAACCCCATGAAGCGCGATGAATACTGGGTGCTTGTTTAGTTGCCATAGCAACCGCTTCAATTAAAATAGTACCTGAGCCACACATAGGATCAACTAAGGGTTTGCTTGTATCAGCCAGCCAACCAGAGCGTATAATCAACGCAGCAGCCAAGTTTTCTTTCAATGGTGCAGCCCCACTGTGTTCACGATAACCCCGTTGAAATAAACCTCTACCAGAAAAGTCTAAATAAATACTAACGTGATCTCTGAGTAAACGCGCTTGAAAACTGATTTGTGGCGACTTTTTATCGACATTAGGTCGTTCAAAGCCTTGCTCTCTAAACTGATCAACAATGGCATCTTTGATGGTTAACCCACCAAATTGACTATTACGAATTTCTTCACTGTAACCAACAAAATCAATAGCAAACGTAGTATCACTAGTAAAGTGTTCAAGCCAATTGATACTACTCGCGGCTTTAAATAACTGATCTTTGTTTAGTGCATCGCCTTCGCCAAGCTTTAACATTACTCGTGTTGCTAAGCGTGTCCATAAACTAATTTTATAACCTAGCGCCATTGAAGCACTAAAATAAACCCCTTCCGGTTTTTGTACTACCTGTTCACCGCCAAGGCTTTTTATTTCATCTGCGAGTAAAACCTCAATACCTGGAGAGGTTAAGGCTAAAAATGGTTGCATATGTTCTGGCATTGTTTAATCCTAAAAGTTGTTCCAAAGGAACAGATGTCGGTAATTATAACCAAACTATAGCCACACATAAACAAAAGTTGAGCATAGTTAAAATAACACTCCACAAATAGCTTGTAATTTGGGCATAATGGATGACATTTGAGCGAACACGTATTTAATTAAAAAAGCGCTTGCTTTATGTCGATGCTATCCTTACTATACGCCTCGATTTCAAGGGAACACTCTTTTGGACTTATTCTTGCAGTATGAATTAAAACTATTGTGACTTACCTAAGTAATTAAGTAATTAGGTCATTCGGACGCGGGATGGAGCAGTCTGGTAGCTCGTCGGGCTCATAACCCGAAGGTCGTAGGTTCAAATCCTGCTCCCGCAACCAAATTCTTTTAGAATGAATAAAAACTTCTAAGACTTTGTTTTATATTACCTTCATGTGATTTATAAAACTCATTCGGACGCGGGATGGAGCAGTCTGGTAGCTCGTCGGGCTCATAACCCGAAGGTCGTAGGTTCAAATCCTGCTCCCGCAACCAATTCTTTTAGAATGAATTAAAAC